>JAABVA010000613.1_pt1 | contig 43962 bp, 52 predicted proteins | sample 5560331 | NCBI WGS metagenome assembly JAABVA01 (sample SAMN12812661, study PRJNA571458) | rock metagenome | isolation source: Antarctica rocks | place: Antarctica: Victoria Land, Mt New Zealand sud | collected 2016-01-07 | reverse complement strand
CCCCAACCCCCACCGCCAAAACCCCACCATCCCACGCTCCCAGCACTCCACTCCACTCCACTCCACTCCACTCCACTCCACTCCACTCCACTCCACTCCATCCCCATCCCCATTCCATCCCATTCCGCTCGCCTACTCCACTCCACCCGGAATCTTCGACCCGGGGCGCTGACTGTCTGTCTGTCTGTGGGTAGCATGCTAACTTACTGCATTGGGGCCAAGCGGGTATTTTCCCAAAAAACAAAAACAAAAAAGAATCAATGTTCTGGTGAAATGTCCAAGGTACCCAGATAGATCTAGTAAGGGACTAGTCGGTGGAGAATCAGGGTAGAGGGTTGGGATATCGGCGGCGTGGTCCAAGTATGCCATCGACCTTCAGTCAGGCCATCCGTTCTTGGGTTATTGGGCTTTCAGCGTGGCAAATGCATGTTGGATATCGTCGTTCTGTCGGTGGACAGATTAGCTTCTGACAGTGTACACTGGAGATCATCTCATTCTTGGACGACAGATTTAGGAAGAGAGTGGCTCAAAGCACTCGGGTTACTCGGCATTCCTCAGCCATTGCTGCAAACAAAACCTTTTAAGATGACATTTCATTTCCATTAAAGCCCCCTTTTACCCCCTGACCTACCGACCACAATGCATGAAAGAGAGAAAAGGCTAGAGTAACACGAATTAAAACACCCACACTCGCTCGCTCGACTGCTCCTCCCGCAAACCATGAGAGCGAAACATCTCATTCCAATCTGTGGAAAACCAAATGCCTAATGTGACTTCCCCTACGCTCAAGAACGGACAGATGCGAATTTTAGTAAAGGTTGCTTGCTGGCGCCGAAGCCAGAACAAAGGTGAAAATGCGTAGGCGTGCCGCCGAAGTGTACGGATAAAGCCGAGATCCTTGCCGGTATGCCTGAGAGAGAGCCAGATGTGTAGAAGAGTAGAGCTAATCGTTGCTTTCGTAAAATTAGGGCCGAAAGTCTCGGTTCCATGTTGCAAGTATTCGTGACCAGCTCGGACCTTGCGTAGTAGGACCAGAAAAGCTCATCGAGATAGTGGCAGAGTTGTGAGCAAAGTAGATGAGATTCACCATGACCGTCAATGTACGGTTCGATGATGCACAAGCCGTATGCCGAAATGTATCCAATCGGAGGATCCTAACGGACCAGGTACTAGCGCGTCGTCGTCCAGTGAGATCCGCATATCGAATCTTGCAGATCAAGTATTTTGTATGGAGGATACTCCACAACATCCACTTATCAGAAGAAGTGCGTGTGCACCTTGGACAGTTCGTGAACTTCCATCTCCTGCTTCACAGTTAGGAAGGCCGGCAAGTCATTGAGGTCTCTGGGCTTACCATTTTGAACGTGTTAAGCTCCTCCTTGATCTGCTGGGCCAGCATTGGCGTCAATCGGTTGCAAGTCGCAATTTCCCCTCTTCGGTCATACTCGCCGCTAGTCCATGTGTCGTGGAATTGTAGACGGGGGCTGAAGCTAATATTGCGAGAAGGGTTGCTCCGTGGCGTGCCAGGCATGCTCTTTGAGTCTCCACCAGCAAAATTTACTGCAACATTCATAAAGTACTCTTCGCCATCCAAATTGACAGAATCAGTCCTCCGATGGCCAAGGCGTGCATTGTTTCCTTCACCTGGACTATTGGGGGAGCTTGAGCGCGGTGAGTCGGTAAGGTGAGGGATTTGAGGGAGATCGAAGTATGCAGGTTTAGAATCGATCGGCTTCACAACAGGAGATGTGTTTCCAGAATCTGTGCCGCTGCCTGTTCAGTGTTAGCAAATACATCACTCGCAGAGCCGAGGGTAAAACCTACGCTTCAGAATGCCTTTCTTCACAGCAGCAAGAACTTCAGCCCGCTCCTTCTCGCCACCAACTATGCTCCGTCTTCCTCGGGGGATCTCGTTGAAATCGTTCTGCGCGGCGAATGGCTCCATGCCAGCACTTGCGGCGTCAATGGAATTCCTCTCGAGTTTGGGAAATCCAGTCCCGCCTTTGGCTTGTTCATGTGGGTTTGCGTTAACATTTACTTTTTCCCGTTCGGCTTCAACTGTCACCATCGAGACTTGGGCTACACTCGGCTCAGGAACCGCAGAGTCGGCAGCGGGTACCCCCACGACTGACTTTGGTCGAAAGAGTCCAACCAACGAACGAGAACCCTTCTTCATACCCTTACCCATCTTCCGGATCATGACAGACGCAGAGGACGCAGTTGAAGATATTGAGAGATTATCGGTCGATCCAGTAAAGAAATGACCCTGCCCAGAGTATATCCCTTCTCCAAGACCTCCTGCCTCTTGCTTTTGAACTATTGCCGCCTGTTCAGCCTCACGCTCATCTTGATAGCGATCTTTCCTCAGCTTCGCACGTTCAGCGGATGCGTTGTTATTCATACTATTTTCTGCAGAGGCCTTTCTTAGCTCGGCAGCACTACCAAACGAAAACGCTCGCCGTAGCCTCGAGGATTTGCCCTCCTTCTTGGCGTCTTTCTTGTTGAGTGCTGCTAGGTGCTGAGCGGCGGGACTCTCTGGGATACCAATTTGAGGTGTGGGAGACGAAGCAGAGGGCTTGGATTGAACCGCAGCTACAAAAGCGTTCTTGTTCGAAGGAGCTTCGGGGCTCATTGGCATTGGTTTGGATAACGGAGAAGGATTCGTAAGCCTCTTGTTTGCATCTGAAGATCCACGAGGAGGTATATTGACGAGTTTCGCTTCATGTTTAGCAACGGGAGTAGCCTGAAGAGCTGTAGGATTGGCAGTGGCGACCGCTCCTTCTCGTTTGGTCTAAGAACTGATTGTTAGCCATCTGGTCGAATGCTGTATTAAACGTATGGAATGCAGCAGATCTTGCCCAACCAAATGACACGGCGAGATGGGATGAAGGGAAACATACCGAAGGTGGCCGTGAAGTAGAGCGACTGGTACTCGTACTCTCGGAACTGCCTTGACGACCATGCGATGACCCAGGTTTCTGCAATGTAGCAGGGACTTGGCCCTCTTTCCGCTCTTGTGGTGCAGGACTTGCAAGCATAGCCGCATAGGTCTTGGGTTGGGCAGACAGTTGTATAGGTGTCTCGGAAGACTGTGATGTGTATTCCTTGGCTTCTAAGCTACTGATGCTCCTCCTACGATATCTCTTCGCCTGTTCTGATGTGGATTGTTTGTGTAAATTCATGTCGTCTGAACTCCTGAGCGTAGCAGAGGAGCCATCACTCCCGCTATGTGACAATGGCGATTGAGATCTCCGATATGAGGGATAGGTAGATAACGATGGTGTGCTACTGGATTGTGTTGGAATATTGTACAGGTGACCGACTGTGGCCATGCCTGAGCCGGATGGGAGAGCAGATCCACCTTGCGTTGATGCAGAGCCCGCCGACAACCCATGCGTCTCTGGTTTGCGGTTGTTACGGCGATAACGATCAGGTGAGGGTTTCGCCATAGTGGTAGAAGAGGCAGGGGTAGCTCGTGAAGGAGGATTAAGTTCGATGGATGACAATGGCCTTGGATTAATGTGCTTGATAGTAGGTGACGTGAATGACGTATCATCTCCAGAGCCCATCTGTTGCTGCGGCGGAAAAGTGTTCCCCAAATCTAGAGGGGAGGCCACAACCGCCGGTAGACGCGGCGGATTGGAGAAGGTGGGATTGGGCGATGCACTCTGTTGCGTAAACGACACCACCGGTGCAGATGTAGTTCGGTTCTCTTGACGAAGGTGCGGGGAGGCAGGATATTGACGAAGAGGATTTCCACCGCTTGGCGTTACCGGCGTTGATGTAAACGCATATGGGCTGACTGGGGGCGTGGACGTGTGACCCCGGTAGTTTCCCGACGCCATTCCACCAACGGACGTGTTATATATGTTTCGCGGCATTGTCGAGTTGCGATGATGCTGTTGACTTGAAGATCCTGTCTGAAACGCATCGGATGATGATGGACGCGTCTGAAGCATGGTGATGGTTGATGAGGGTGAGGGGAACGACTGCACCAACGCAGCCATTATGCACGACTATAGGACGCTTGATGGACTTTACAAGCTATGTAAGGAGGCTTTGAAGTGGAAGAGGGATTGGCGGTAGGACTTGCGTGGACAGGTTCTTGATCGAGATTGAATGGTTGCCTGCCTAGATGAAATTCGAACATTAGCACCAGCGTGACCCCAAGAGTGGAGGGAAGAAATTTTAATCCACACAGGAAGATTCAGTCGTCGAGTCAAAGGTTTCGATAGGACTGGTTCTGACTTGCAAGTTCGACGTACGGCTTGTGGTGGCGGAATGGGTTCTCCAGAGTCGGTGGGCAATCAAAGTTAAGGTGACTACAAAGACAGTACAGAATAGAATTGGTCGTGATGTCGATGGCAGATAATGTTGTTGAAGTGGTTGAAAGAGTGAAGAACTTGACTGTACCGTGGTTCTCGGCTGCCGCTCAGGGTCAATGTGAACCAGAGGCCGTGAAGTAGACAATGTGTTCGTCAAGAACACGGGTTGTCTACTCAACACTCTGTACTCTTCATTCGAAAGTCCAGCTCACTTGAGAATCAAGTGGATGGATAATGAAGGGAGATTGAGGATCGATAGATGGTCCCCCTGGAGCGTACAGATTACGGAGTTTGGGTAGCCAAGCGAAAGTTATTCCGGAACACGGCAGAAAGAATGCTATGGTAAGGGGGATTGGAATGGGGGGACGTAATTTACAAGCGAGTAGACACCGTCAAGAGGAGGAAGAAGCTGGCAAAGGTCGTGAGGAGGGGACGATGGAATGAACCGTGTATCGTCGAGTGGTGACAGTGAGCAGAGGAGAAGGCAGTCGAGCAGGGGGGGCCAATGGTGCACAGTTGTTCGTTGTTACTGCTAAAGAGTGCTAGTACGGAGGTACGGGATACTTTACCAAAATTACCAGTAGTGAGGTGGTGGAGAGACGCAGCGGCAGGGATCATGTCTCGCTACTACCACTAGCGCATTACTGGCTACGGAAGGCGTCACTTTTGTCCACGACAAATGTTTTAACGCGTTTTTCTCTGGCGCAAGGCAGATGCTTAAAGGGGGTGGCATCATGCCTAAGGTACCTTATGGAATCTACGACACTTTCGGTCAACCCAGCTTCGGCTCCTACCGCCCATTTTGATCCAAGGACTTTCGTCGCTGGGAAGAGACACGGAATGTTTTTAACAACATTGAAAAAAGTTTCTTTGGGACAGATGAGCACTTTGTCCCTTCGAGGACTGATTTTCCAACTGAGCCGCACAGACCGAATCCTTTGGCTTTTAATTGATGCGGGCAATCACGATCCACGAAGCTTATGCACTCACCCCCACTTTCGAAACATGCAATCTCGAGAGATCCACGCCGAGCAAAACCTCTGGTAGGACGATTGATCACGGATAGACCCTGATAAACTTCCTCGGCGCTTATCGTCGTGTTTCTGGTTGACGTCGACTGTCGCCTGTTCGCGATTCGCGAAGTCGCAGTGGAGAGATTAAAGTAAGATCGACTCCATAAAGTATGAATTGTGCTCTCCCTCGTCCTGGATAAGGTACCTTACCTTACTGTACAACTCATCGTCGGCATTTCTGATGTCCGTCGGAACCAGCGCCAACCAATGCACCGATCCAATGCTTCCTTCCTTCCCAACCAGGGCAACGTTCACATGTCAGCTAGCCCCGAACACGCCATCAACCGATAAGTCTTTATCAGCGCCCGCACATAAGAGCTTCTCCAAATCCTGATATGTACGAGTACGAGCGAGATTGGCAAACTTGAAATGGGATTCTTCGTTGTGCATGCCTGCAGAATGACCGTCTCAAAGGGGTGTCCTGCCTGCAGAACCATTTACGTTCTTCCTATTTCCAAGAGGGTGTACTGACTGAAGTCTGACGGGGCCAATAATAATAGACCTATCTTTTTCGATTAGGAGGCTGATGACGATGCAGAAAAGAAAGAAAACCACAACACCATTATAATTAAACAACTCAACGGATACTGCTACGGTACGAGTACCAAGGTACCAAAGCATCGTAGGGCCCAAATGCTTTATTCACTTAGCCTTTCCAATCTTTGTTCCTGAACCAGCTGATTGGTTTATTTGGTTTCCAGTTTCCAGAATTCCATTGGGGAGATTTGGGAACTTAGTCATCCCCCCCATTCCAGATTAGCGCACATCTCTCGGTTATCTACCCTGGCCGCATCTCATTGAATCCGTAGATCTGTCGACTGTCGTACGTACAGCAAGGTAGGTATGTAAGTACTGTATTATGGCACTAAGGTCTGATCAAACGTACCCTTAACGTTCCTAATAATCCGGGGTCAAGTCCTGATCTCCTGAGCTTCATTTTACGGGATATTTATCGTGGGGCTAAGGCCGAGGCACTCCGTGCAAATCTCCTTCCGGCTTTACCTTAATTGGATCGCTAAGCCTTCTGTGATCTATGGATGACGACAGCATCCGCTTCGAACAGCATGGAAGCGATTGCTACTCCGTTGACAATGCAGGTGGTTTCTCCACTGCTGTCGTATTCGGAATTGCAGTCAAACTTCGAAGTAGACCTGTTCCGTTACCACAGGAGTACATACTCTGGCCGCAAACCCCTTGATCCACGAAACCGTGGATTGGTCGCCCTCTTTGAAAACAGTGCAAAACCCTCGAGGGATCCATTGAGAGTTTCAGGATACAAACTAGAAGGCTTGGTCATGGACCCTTGATTTTCAAGCCACAAGCTCAAAGATTGAATAAGGTAGTTACTTCACAGTCTCCGTCTTCTGTTCTCCAAGCACGGCATGATACAATCAAGAGCGTCATCATCTTCTGCACACCAAGAGGTGTCAAGAGTTAACACATAACAAAGCGATAGCCAGGCATGCCAGATCAACCATCAGCCTAAACGGCACTTTAGACACGAATCAAGATTAATCCTTTTCATACGTTCCGTTCCTCATCTCTTCTGGATCGCAGATGTATTACAATCAAACTCAAGTCAACGATAGAACTATATCATGAACAGCGAGTCTAATCATTCAGTTGAATATTCCTACTGATACCAGTTCTTTAACCGCTTCCGATACACAACATTCAATCCTCATCTTTACTTTCCTTTACTCTATACCTTCAACTCCTTCCGCCCCAGACATGTTATACATCATACATAAACATCCATTTCGCAACTATCTTAATTCATACAAGAAAAAAGCAAATCAGCTACGTCTCAATGAAGCCTCGATAACTAATATAACAATATTCAACCACAGCAAGCCACTCTCCCAATTTCACAATACCTCTTCTCCCTTCGCTTCCCCACATAGATCACCAGCACATATTCAAATTCAGTTCACAACAACTCATAGCTAGGCAGCTATCACACCATGTACCAGTATCGAATATAGAAAGCCTACCTTATATTGAACAGTCTTCTACACGCCTTTGCCAATCTTCCCAATCGCTCAACCTTGACAACCGACCTTCGTTCAACAGCTATACCCTCTCCAAAAGCCATCAAGAAGCCTACTACTTCATCTCAAAACTCCTTCTTATTCCCTGCATTTCCATTCCCTTTAGATATACTACTAAAAACGGAAGCCTCGGAAAAATCCCTATGTTAGTGCCTTTTTCTTTGTACTTATCAAAACGAACTTCAACAGCCATGAGCAGAAGGCTATTAAATGCAGGTAGAAAGTTTCGTGATGCGTGCGTAGTAGGGGTTTCTGTGATGTGGATGATGGGGCGTTGGGACTTGGTGTTTCGATCTGTTACTAGGGTTGAGAGGGGGGAGGGGGGTTTTGGGGCGGGGGGGCGTGGGGGTCGTTGCTCGTCTGGTAGAGTTGAATTAGATGTTGTAAAAAACAATGATGAGCTTTCGATGTAGTATCGATTGTCTATATGGCTGGCTGCTGTTTACGTAGCTTGTGTTTCCGGGTCTTCCGTTCCGATGATCGGATTTTCTTAAAAACTCGCAGCACTTGAATGTCCCTAGATTTCTCTTCTTCTTGTATGTAGCTATGTCTAGTTTCTTCTCCTCATGGGTCATATGTGGGACGTATGTATATTTCCGAAAAGGTGACAATACTTGCCATGTGCGTCTCGTTATAGATCATGAACAAAGAGAGCATCCAATGCTGGGTGCGTGGCGCTAGTTGCTTGCTTCCGGGTTTCGCGACTTGAGCTGTCCAGCTCCTTTTTGGCCTTGGTGGTTCTTCTCCATGTCTCTCGACGGGGAGTTCCAACCTCTTAAGTATATAGGACGTGAAATATCCCCTTCCCGCCCCACCAAACCGCAAAAACCGTTCCCTAACCACCTCTTCCCCCCCACGTCCGTCTAAAACGCCTCCAGATCTCGCATCATCCACCCCTTCCCCACCATCACCGCATCACCGGCGCTCTTCCCTCCCGATTCCACTTCACTCGACTCCGCACCCACTCTACCGCCTCCCTCACGCCGTCCCCCCTGAGTGCACTCACCGGCAACACCCGACTATCCCTCACGCCCCCTCCCTTCTCCCCTTCAAACACCTTCCGCACCAGCCCTTCCTTAATACGGACCGTTTCCACGCAGTCCTCGCGGTCCTGTTTGTTGGCGAGGATGAGGATCGGGATGCCGGTGGTGTCGTGGGAGGCGAGGACGGATTCGAGCACCAGGCGGCATTCTTCTAAACGGCCTAGCTGCCTCGTTGATCCCATGTCTCCGTTCTCGCTCGCCGAGGTGCCTTCATCATCCGGGTCATTGCGAGAGCCCAAATCGTCCGGTTCCCCATCATCCCCGATATCAGTACTATCAACCACAAAAACAATAGCATGACAGCTGCTATAGTAGCTCGTCCACAGCTTCCTGAACGCGTGCTGCCCGCCTACATCCCAGATCTTGAGATACATGTCCGGCAGGCTAATCGTTGAGACATTCTGGCCGACGGTGGGGACGGTTTTTTGGGCGGTGGGGGGGGCGGAGGGGAGGTAGAGGGATTTGATGGTGGAGAGGAGGGTGGTTTTTCCGGCGTTATCGAGGCCGAGGAGGAGGATGGAGTACTCTGGGGAGCGAAGGAGAGTTAGAATGGTCGAACGCGTGAAGGGGATGGGGGACGGGGGACGGGGAGGGGAGGGGAGGGGAGGGGAGGGGAGGGGAGGTTACCTTCTTTGGAGGTAGCGTAGAGGTAGAGGGATTTGGCTAGGTGGTACATGATGGATTTGCTGGGGATTTGAGAAGCAAGCTGAAGCAGGGGCCAGCAGCTGCTGGGATGGATGTTAGTCCGGCATGTTCTGTGCGTTGAAGGGGACAGCTAATGTATGACGAGAAGCTTTGGGCAGGCCCGGGGCTTTTCCGCGATGCGCTAGTGTTCAACGGGGTGCGGAGCGGAAAGGGCTCCGCCCTGAGTTCCGGGATTTTTTTATCTATCTACACTGTTGTTTTGAAATGACAGTGCATCTTGACTGTTGCTTTGATGGTCCTCCTTGCTGGATAGGCGCTGTCTGTGTGCTTAGAGCTCCTGAGGTCTTGGGATGTCACGAATTGTCATCAAGGCTTAGGGTTTATACGTCCTGCTAGGAAGTTGGAGGCTTGAGAACGAGGATGCTCGTTTTTGAGGTTTCGTCGACCTTTGGTTTGATGCTTTTCGTGGGTTGTTTATTGTAGCGCTATCGTACCTTCCTCAATTGATTTAATGAGTGTATCTATATGAGTTCTCTATTAACGGACTTTCTTTTTCGTACGGGTTCAGAAAGGCGTCCGACTCCTTGGTTCTCTTCTACTGTCTGTATTTATCTGTTCTATCTAGCCACATCCGGTTTCCCACTACTCGACCCTAAAGTCTTGAGCGTGTCTGCATATCCAAGTACCGGGGTGCCCACGATATCCTCCTCATTCCCAGCTTGGACTCGAGTTCCGACAAAGCCGCCCACAACCTTGCAACACCTCTTACGCTCGCTAGCCAACCTTGTTCTCAAGGCGATACCCAAGCGTCGAAACTGGACAGTGGTCGGATGAGATATTTTCGTGTGCTTGACGGCCAAAACAGACCGAACCTTGACCGCATCCCGAAGTCTCTCTAGCGAGAGTATGGGTCCGAGCATAGCCCTGATATCGTCGTCCGAGCTTACCACATGATTCGGCTGGGTCAGATCTTTGTGGTTCCAATGAACCAGTTCATAATGCCGTATGACAATCTCGAGCTTTGACAGTTTTTCGGACTTTGTCAATACTGAAGCAAGATCAATAATACAATCTCTTAGCCTTTCATCGTGCGTCCAATACCGCTCATAACCAGCCCACACATCTATTCTCATCCTTACAAATCTAGCGAAGAAATCAGGGCTGAAATCATAGCAATGTCTGTTGTTTTTGCACTCCACTGCCCACTGGCATGTATCTTTTTCGTTGCTATATTTCCGGCCAAAGTATGGATATATGCGAACTTGGAGTGTTCGACGTTTATCCAGCATCTTCGAGATCTCAGCGTGGATCTGTCGAGAAGTGCGGATGATAGCTCGTTCATTCTCTGAAAGTGAAACGGCTGTACGAAAGTATGTCTTCTCCGGGGCGCCACGGTGGACAAGGTTATGCTCGGGCATGAAGTATTGCCATATTTGTTCTCGGATCTCGAAGGGGAATGTGGCGAAGAGCCCAAGGTTCATTTTGTCTAATCTTGGTTTCTGATGATGTACAAGCTCGCTGGTATTGAAGAGAATAGTTGACCAGAGCCCGAGATCGCCTTCTTCGAAGGTTGGAAATTCAGTCATAACGTACTTGTGGGCTCCTCAATTGGAAGATCTTGCGAGTGAATGTAAGCTGGATTTGGGGTGTTGGATGAATTGTACCCTTGAAATGATAAGGCGAAGGATTTTAAATAGCCAGTTTAAAAACAACCGCGGATCGAATGCAAGCGATGCTAAGACAAAAACAAGTCAATCCACGATGAGAATCCGTGAATGAGCCAGAGTTTCCATGATTCCGTACAAAACCAGCATAACTCCAAGCTATTCGGTCCCTAGAATTAGATGTAGTAGCTATCGAGCTAGCTCAAGGATGTTAGCATACCAAACAAGTATTTCCAAACGATTAAAGTCCTGCCGCAACGGCTATTCACAAGTAGATTTCTACTTCCTTTTTACGATTAAGATAGACAAGCGACGATAAGAGTTGAGGTGCAATATAAAGTACGCAGACAGCCATTCAACGTGATTGCTAGCCTGCCTCCAAGGGGTGAAAAGGCCGAACAACAACCGGTCTTCGCATAGGTATCCAAATAGACGAATGGTCTACTCATTATTCTAGAATGTAGCATAATCTTTAACTCGAATTCAATTGCAAAGCTCGAAAATTGAGACTGGAAGAATTAGACAAGAGTCACACTCGACCGATAATTTTCGACTTCTATATTCAAACTGTGACTTAGACTGACAGTCGGTCTCGCGTGTCTGGCAATGTGTTATCGTTCACTAGCCTTTTGCATCCCCCAGGTTCATCCGGGCATAGGCTTTAACCAAAATGCTGTGGGCCATAGAATGGAAATTCCAGTCCTCTTGTATAACATGCAAGAGGCTTTGGTTTTCAGGTTCGGATTTGAGCTCGAACTATACTCGAAGTGTCGACGTTGTAGCCGTTGTGTTGGGAGAATATCTGGAGGTCGTTGTGTAGCATGGAATTCGTTGTACTTAAAAGCGGAACAGAGTCTTGAAGAAAATGTATTTCGCCTGATACTGGACAAGATCTACTATGCTGACAAGTCTTGGAAAGAGATTTCCTTCTGACGTATTATCACTGCTTAAAGACCATAGTTCTTAATGTGCAAGCTTCACGTTTCTGCCTTCTATTACCGCATCTTGAGCAGTTTATAACGTCGAGACTGAGCATAGATAAGAATAACAAGTGAACCATCACCATCTTGCTGTTGAGCTGTCAATTTACATTTGTCCACAGAAATACAAGTCCTTTGGAAAACCTGACCATCAATGCCTGCAATGTAGCCCATCTTCCCTCGTAGCATTATGCTCGCTCGGTATACGCCCCCATTCTATTGCTCAATAATATCATCCAAATGCCCCTACCATAAACTCCTTGTGTCCAAATCGTACGGTCGTTGTAAGAGAAACTGGTGGAAGAAAAACATGATTGTCGGTATATTCGTAAGGTCCCGGACAGGCTGCTTATTCTATCCAGGCTCCTGGCACTCTTGGTCCCCTGTACGTTTCCCTGCGGGACTCTAAGCCCATGGCCTTACGTTGCTTGATAGCTCTTTTTTGCATGCGGCGCTCAAAACGGTTGTTAGCTTGCTTTAGGACCTTGGCGCGCTCAAAGTTGTTGCTCCCATCCACAGGGAAGTAAAAATTGTGTCCCCTTGATACACATTGGTCACAGGTTAGCCAATAGGGACGACCGTATGGCCATACGTTAGGGGTAAAAAAATCGCCATCCCCTGCTGTTCGACCCAGATCTCCGAACTCGCTACAAACTAAAGACCCAGGTTCTCTGGGATCTACCCACCATTCCCAGCGGACGGTCGGCGTTCCATCCAGAGAAAATATCAATCGGCGCCTATCGTCCACGCAACGATATTGCCAACGAATAAGTGGCGGTTTCATAGGATGCCGCCTCATCTCCATCTGCAGATAGTCGCGAACGTTGATACCTGAGCTGGAAAGAATCTCAAGCCACTCATCTGCCACAGCACGTGACTCAGTCGGGTCCCAACAACGACTGAAGCAGCAATCGATGGGAGAGGGTTGCCCATCAGCAGCTTGATACAAGTCGACATCCATGCGTACAAATCTCCTAATCAAACGCTTCCAATCCTCGCCCCGCGTGGCCCCAAATTTTTCTAACAGCTTACCAAGTAGAATGAGACGTTCCCGGTTCTCGAAGTCCTTGATACAGACTTCAACTAAATCCTGATTCAAAAGGTATTCGAAGGCCTGAGGAGGGGAAAAGTGGATCCATCGCCAATAATCAAAGTAGTTCATCGCAACCAGATCGGTCCGGCCGTAAGAAACAAGTGTCTCAAGCGTTTCCATTAATGGAAGCAATTCATCATTTTTGGTTTGATACATCATCCTTGTCAATGGTACCCTGGATTATTTGCAAATCAATCAGCAAAACTCCGTAGGGACAATGCCACAGCTTTCACACACCCACCCTTCCAGTCTGCGGAGTTCGAGTCTAGACCTCGCTGGATCAGGAATCTACAGACATCCGCTTGTCTGGAGCTAGCCGCCTCCTAAAAACGGTGAGTTTGCGTTTCAGGGCGTTGACGAAAATGCGTAAAGGTTTACATGTAGCAGACTATCACCATCCTCGTCCACCACAAACGGCGATACGCTCTGATTGTCAAATGCCGACTTCAGAGCTTCTATGTCACCTAGTTGACAAGCCCGGAATATCGAGGATCCGTTCCATTCCTCGAACAGCGAATCATTAGCCTTGACCACTTGATAAGTGGTTAGGGTGCTCGACACCTTCCCGTAATTGTTTCCAAGGCGCATTTCTACGCAGCGGCTAAAGAACGAAGGTATGAATGTGAAAATCGTCTCATGACCGACAGGCTTTAAGACTGATGCGACCGAACTCTTCCGTGACAAGCAGCGGTACGTGTATGTAGTTCGATAAACAAAGGTTCCGAGAAGCGTTGTGTGCGAGGAACTTATAACAACCTGGCGTTGTCTTGAATTCATGGCTGGATTGATTTTTGATTGTTTGATTGCGTTGGGTCTGACTTCCATTGGGGATATTGTAGGTCTATCTGAAGACTCTGTTACCGGACTAGCTGGTACGAGACTCGACCTGAGCAAGGAGATCTCGCTGACAAGGGTGGAGGTAGTTTGCGTATGGTTGACTCTGTCTAGGGTCAGTTTTACTAGAATCGCTTGAGCATTCGAATACCTTTATACTGTACATGCGCTATGTTCATCATTATAGCCGTCTGTAAGTTGATCATAGCTTGTTCCAGCCGGCTTTCAAACTCATCCATATCTCTCTTCTTCAGCGTAAGCTTCAACGAAGCCCATGTCCTCGAGACCTTGCTGGATTTGTTCAAACCGTTCTTGGCTTTATCAACAACACCTGCCAGAAGCTCTAATCTGCTCTGGCATTTTTGTAAGGCTCTTATGACAGCAGCATGCATATTGGGTACGCCGTCTTGGTCCTTCTGTTTTGATTGAAGAGCTCCAATCCCATCGAGGATCAAGTCCAGTTGCTCAAGAAGATCAATGAGCCGCTTCAACTCGTTTGGGGCTTCGTTGATGCTGCGTAAAAAGCGGTGAATTTCCCGAACAGAACCTGCGAGTTGGATGGTCAAGGAAATGACTGCGATCCCGCTTGCTGCAGTGCTCAACGGATCCATGTACAACAAATGATAACCAATACGAGAACGTAGACATGCCACGTAGTGGCTTCTGTAGAGAGTAGAACAGTAGTTGGTAGCTGGAAAAGGTGGCAATGGGAAAGGAAAGAAAGGTGATTAAATCGAGGAAAGGCTGTTTGTCCGAGTAGTCGCCTCGTTGGTGCTGCGCAGCCAAACCGGGCACATGCAGGCTGCAGCAGCATTTTACGATCAAGCCAATCAATGCCGTAAATCCTGATAGAAAGAAAGGCTGGTATTGGTTGAAAGCCGTGACTGTTGGGGTTACACAACATATGGCGCTTGTAAAATACAACCAATGAGCGCGCAGCTGTGTACCCTGTAGACTTGCAACTTGACGCAGCAATATAACATGCCAATGTCTCTTCAACGCAATGTCAACGTAATTTGTTGAACTATGGGCAAGTAGTAGAATCAACACATGCTCACATTCTTGGCAGCTCTGCTCGAATCCTCTTCGTCCCAGAAAGGCCTGCTTGTACGGATACTGCCGCTTCCACTTAATATAGGAATATCAGGTGAACATGCCACAACATGGCTACCTATCAGTAACCTTGAATAGATTTCGAATGCGTTTTCTTGAAGCCCAGCTGTGATGAAAATCGTTACAATTGAACATGTATAAAAAGATTGCTGATGTTGTGATCAAGAAAAGACGACTCTTGTTGTCTAGATTCACGGATGTAGTGATAGAGGGAGCTACAATTCCTATCCATGCTGGTATTGCGGGACCAGTATGTGCATCTGGAAAACTGGGACGCTGTGTTCGAGATTGAAGGCGCACCATTCGTCCGACAGGCGGTTACCAGCAGCGGTCACTTGTCTGTGCAAACGCAGTCTTCTAGGCACTGTGACAAGAAATTGTAGGGTGTGTTCCACCAGCAGCCAACGAGCCTAGCGTGGTTGCCGGTGAGCCGATTAGGAATGTTGCAGGATTGCTTACCTTCCACTTGAGCAAAGAGCGCAGCAAGCACGGCATACCACCTGCTTCTGAAGGCCAGATATATATAGAGATCACTTGGATCTTTCACAACTTCCCTTCCATATCACAGTCCTCCTCTTGAATTGGAACTTGATATCCACATCTAGTCCCAGATATTCAAACGACAAGTACCCGATCCTAACCAACGATGTCTTCCAACAAAATGACCAAAGATGATGCAGCCCGCATCCAATCCACCCAGGTACTAGTGCTTTGACGTTCCACTGCCCCCTGTACTAACAATAAACGCAGGACAAGGGCAGCAAAGACATGTCGTCAAGCGGCTTCGCAGCCCGTGCTCAGTCCGCAGGAGACAAGAATACCAGTTCCAGCCAATCAGGTGTTAGTCAATTTGGAAACGGACGTAGTGGTGGGACGCCAGGCAGCAAAAGTTCAGGCACTGCTGGGAAAAAACAGAATTGATAAGGGTTTTTGGACAGGATCGTTGGGAGACGGGGAACGGGAAATGTGAGGCATGGGCACAGGGGAAATCGCCGACTGAAGTCATTCTTTTTGACGAGGAGCCTTTAAGGAGAACTTAGAAGACTGTTTGATCGTCTGAAGTTGCCAGGCTTATGATAAATCAAGGGCCAGATACCCATTTTCAATGGCAAAGCTGGCCAGGTGATAACTTCCTATCCCAATCTTTAGATCTTGAATTACTTAGCGGGTAATCTTCGGAAGATTCCTAGATAGGAGGAAGCAGGTTCTCTGTTGCCCAATATTCAAACGCTCATGGGAATGCGTTTAGGCAAGGATATGATCGCGCCATGGACCATGGGAGAAGCTCGTAGCCATTAAAAGGGGACTTTTAGGCAGGGAACAGCAAGACACGCTTGGCAAAAACCTGTCCTGCACAGAAGCAACATCCTCAGCCACTAAGACAAGTGGATACACCAGCCCTTTCGATTGAGCAGTGTAAGCCCCTTGACCTTGGCTGGTAAATTTGATCTGAACAATGCAATGAAGTTTGCCGACCGTCTTAGCAGTAAACGCGTGTATGATTGCTCTGTACAAGCTCTGCACTCTTCTTGGGCTTGACAAATGGTGTTTTAGAAAGGTCGATCTTACCGAAATGGAAATGGAAATTGCCGGTCGCCTCAATCGTGATTCGTTCCATGACTACAGCTTGCACCTTCGTCTTCCTTTGGCCATAAAACGTGTTCCAGATAGGTGAGGTACAGCGAGGCTCAATGTCTCCAAATGGAGATGAAGGCACTCAATCGGAAATCCAATCGAATGTAAGAATTCTTGGTTATTCCCAACTAGATCAAGGGTCGGTGCGGCTTTCAATAACCCATCCTTCATCTTCTCGCCAGGACTCCTGAGGTCTGTGCCCTCGTCTGCCAACGCGATGCGCCATGCTAAACAGACCTGTGGATGAGGCGGCAGATCGTACGTCTCTCTTCAGTCCAGAATCCTTGCTGCTGTTTTGTTGACCAAACCCTAGGATGCTTGAAGGTTTCAAGATTGCGTAAATTAAAACATACCACTCTGATGGCTGGGGGTTTTCATGCTTGGGGCGGAATGCTTCGAATTTCTGTCCTCGTTCTTTCCATGTCTCATCTGGATCGGAATGCATGGCGCGTACGACCTTTCTTTTCTTACCTTCGTACAGGCGACTGAAAGTGTGAACAAGCCCATTCATGTTGAACACTATAATGTAAGTTGAGAAAGCCACTATTATGACGACATATATTAAAATCGACGACGAAAACTTATCATTGATGCTCCAGAGCGACTGTGCAGCATTAGTGCGTAATACTTATTTGGATTAAGAGCCGCTATGTATTTGTATAAGGGAAAGGCTTACCGTGCAAAAAGCCAATGGCAAGAAAAATACGCTAACAAAAGTGAGGAGCTTAACATTCTGACTCAACCTTGTCGACACTCTACTTTCGATAACGGCGCTCGCTGTAAACAGCTATAGCCCACGGTTAGACATGGTTTCTAGCATAGCCAGTAGGGACTTACAGCGTCTCTCAAAGCCTTTGTAGAAGTAAGCTTTTGTCTGAAGTACTCGCGTTGATTTTGCAGGATATTGTATTGTCTCTCCGTGTTTCTTAGTTGAATCTGATCAAGCTCTGGGAGGATTTCAGCGTCCAGTGAGGGCTGAATGCGAGCTTCCTTGTACAGTTCCCATTGGATCAGATTGTCTGTTATGCAGAGTTCAAACTCTGACAAGCAGTTGATTGCCCAGAAGTATCTTCTTGATCTTGAAAACGCTCCGTCATCAAAAAGCAAATTATCGTGCTCGTAGGGCTGCATTAGGGAATCCCCATTATCAAGAATAAAATCAAAGAAAACTTGGAAATCTGCCCATCGTTCGCTGATTCTCTCGAGCCCTTGACCGATAAGATTCATCTCGGCACCTCGCTGGGTGAGTCGGCCTAGGCAATGTCCAAGACTTTGCGATCTTTCAGGAGCAAGGTCCTTCGTTGGGAAAGATTTATTATGCTCGTTGAAGAAGTGATTAGGCGCAAGCACTAACATAGTCCAATTCTCGATCATATTGCCAGTAACATCACTGCTGGGGTTGGCAGGGTCTGCAGCAGCTGGAATATACAACTTTGGATAGTCAATAAAGATAGTCATCCAATTAGCTGCTTGTAGTTGTGCTTACTGTGTATGCACATCGTCTAAAAGAATACCCGAGGGGGTGGTCATATAGGGGACCATGCTTCCACAGCTCATTCACGAACATGTCTTTCCCCTCACGAATGTCATAGAAAGTTGTGTGAAAGCCAGCCCCAGGGTCCAAGTAGGGATTTACCGTAGTATTTCGTTGTCAAAGCTGTAAATGAGAGAATATGTGGCTCCATAGCCCCGTGCCCGCAACACCTCTTTGAAAATACGGTATGGGATCTGAAAGCCCGCCGATAAGCTGCCTCTTCTGAGGATCAATACTATCGCCAGTCGTCATGCCTTGGTACAATCTGAGCCTAAGTCAGCGAAAGAACACCACGTGCAATAGAAGTGTATCACATTAACCTTGACCATGGAGCATGGTGTGAATGTCCATACTCTACCCTAAGCTGGCTTCCGATAGCTTTATCTCCAACTCTATACAACCTAGCATTATTCTTTGAGTCAAGGTCCACGACCAGAAAATCGTTCCCTGGTTGGATTTTGAGAGCAGTGTCGAATTGACCTAACTCCCTTGAATCCTTCTCGATTTGGCGCATTGCTCGTGAGTACGATGTAGGTTGGTCCCCCCCATCGATTGGACTATCAGAGATAAGTGTAAAGGACTTCAACGGCAAACGGCCATCGTCGGGGATCTTCCAGTAATCCCCAATTAGACTTTCGATCACCTTCATGAATGGCACATCAAGAATCTGGTGTGGCTTTGAATGATCTAGTCGCCAGATACTGTAAGGGACAGTAGAAGGCAACGAAAGATCGACGGTGCTTGTCTTTTCGAAAAGCGACCCAGCTCTGGTCCTGCCATCAAAAGAATCAGGCTCCTCTTTTGCCTCCTTTTCAAGACTTTTTACGCGTTGCTCTTGCTTTTCTAACTTGACGTCAATACGTTCCAAAACCCGCAAGACACTGGTGAGAACATCGTTGGACGGCTGGAAGTCCGCCGTCATCATGCAACAATAAATGTAGATATAGTAAAAAATATGCGCCTATACTTCAAGGAAAAACTGTACAGGTTAAAGAAGCTGAACAGCGCCACACACAACCATTAACGCATCAATCGTTTGGAAAATACTACCACCTCCGGATTGGCAGCATTGGTTGCATGCCACCAGGCAGGGTGTACACGATTGAGAACACCGTGACGGTAGGGAGTAGGTCATTGACATGGCAAAGTTCTCTTATATATTTCAATCGTACTATTGCGCCAACGAGGCTGAGTCGGCCATTCAGCCCTGCAGGCTGCTGGTCTACCCGTCCAATCGGAGTTAGACATTCTCTTGAAGTAATTCGTGCCGAGTACGGAGTACTTGACGGGCTGTACGGAATAGGGGGTTTTGGCGAGGATGCATCAGCATCTGCAGAAGGAGATGCGGGGAGATATACCCTAAGGTAAGGTATCTTGATCCATTACCCCACTAAGGCACGTGACAATACAATTCGAGCACAACCGAGGCCTGCGTCTGAAGGAGTCCAGAACCTGATACCGATGGCCATCGCCCCCGCGCATCTTTGATGATGGAATACACAGATATTAAACACTTAGAGCCTAACTTAGCCATCAAATTTGGGGATTGACTGCTCCGTAAGATCTATACAGGATGACAAGCACCGAGTTGAACCTACTTGCCCCATTGGACAGTCCTTTGCCTTCACCACCCGAGGGGGAGGTCCTTACAGCCTCGCAATGGATCACTCTGATGGCTATTGCAGACACCATAATCCCCTCTGTCGTCGTCTCCTCAACGCCCTCGCCCAACAAGCTTTCGATTCCGGCCTCAAAATACACCACAGCAATCTCTAAGCTCAAAACGACAATACCAACAGCTGAAGCTGCTGATACAGCTCACAAATATTTGCAAGAAAATGCAAGCTCCACACCGGGTTTCAAAGAGACGTTACATCGGCAGCTGGGGCACTACGTGAGGCAAGACGCGTTGAAGGGGATAAGAGTCATCCTATCTACCTTAGAGTGAGCAGCAGCTGCGAGTGATGCCATGAGAGTAGCGAGCTTAAAGATGTCTTAGTACCCGGGCTGGATGTCTATTGACTACCGGCTACACAACCTCTTTCCACCTTCAGCCTGTTCAGATCCGGCAACAGATCTTGCAGAATTGGGAGAAATCCTATCTACCGCCCCTTAATCAAAGCGCCAGAGCACTGCAGGCCATGATGACAGCAACCTGGACGAAAACAAGCGCCGCCCTTGGCCCTGTGCTTGGCTTTCCTCGAATACCGGTACACGGCAAACCTGGTAAAGGCTTCGACTACAGCTTCATCCAGTTCCCGCCTGGAACAGAACCTGCTGTGATTGAAACTGACGTAGTCATTGTGGGCAGTGGCTGTGGTGGAGGCGTCTGCGCGAAGAACATTGCCGTCGAATCGGGCCATCGAGTCATAGTCGTTGAAAAGGCGTACCATTACCCTCCAGAGTATCTGCCAATGTCAAAATCCGACGCTGATGTCCACTTGTTCATGAATGGAGGTGTAGACCTTTCAGATGACAGTAGTATTGCCGTCCTAGCAGGTCAAGCTTGGGGCGGAGGCGGAACCGTCAACTGGTCTGCCTCGTTACAGACCCAAGCTTTTGTACGCAAGGAATGGGCGGACGGTGGGTTACCATTCTTCACTTCTTCAGAGTTCCAAGATTCGCTGGATCGTGTGTGCCATCGTATGGGAGTCTTGGCAGCTCATGTCGAACATAACCCGACCAATGAAGTCCTTCTCGAAGGAGCCAGGAAACTCGGCTACAGTGCCAAACTAGTACCCCAGAACACAGCCGGAAAAAAACATTACTGTGGTTATTGTACGCTTGGCTGTGGCGCCGCTGAGAAGCAAGGCCCTGTCGTTTCTTTTCTACCTGACGCCGAAAGGGCTGGGGCCAAGTTTATCGAAGGCTTCCAGGCTGACAAGGTAACGTTTGAGAACATAAAAGGTGCAAAAGTTGCTACAGGTGTGGAAGGTCTTTGGAGATCAAGAGACAGTCACGGTGGCGTGAACGGCACGGATCAAATCATTCGCCAAGTCATTATCAAAGCCAAACGCGTCATTGTCTCTGCTGGTACTCTTCAGAGCCCTCTACTTCTGTTGCGAAGTGGTCTCAGCAACCCTCAGATTGGCCGGAACCTTCATTTACATCCAGGTTTGTCCAGCCTCCTCATCAAGGTTCCTCCACTTCTACTAAAATTGGTTAACTAGTTGCACTCATTGCCGCCACCTTTCCCCAAGAGACCCGTCCATGGGAAGGCGGGATACTTACCACTGTATGCGACGAGTTCCAAAATCTAGACGGTCATGGTCATGGCACTAAAATTGAAGCCATGACCATGATACCAAGCTGGATCCTACCGTTCCTTCGGTGGACCGGTGGCTTGGATTATAAGATGCTATGCTCCAAGGTCAATCACATGACAGGCCACATCTCCCTTGTTCGAGATCGCGATAGCGGCCGCGTCTATCCTGATCCCGTAGACGGACGGTTAAGAATGGCATATACTCCTAGTGCCTTTGATGCAAGGCATGCATTGGAGGGAGTACTGGCTGCAGCGAAGATCCTGTACGTCTCTGGTGCAACAGAGATTATCTTTACTACGGCTGGTATACCCACCTTTGTCCGAGATAATAACATACCCGACGCTGGAGAGGGGGTGAATGACGCGAAATTCCAGGCTTGGTTGGAGCTAGTACGAAGAAAAGGGGCCAATGCACCAGATACAGTATACGGCAGTGCTCATCAGATGGGTACGTGTAGGATGGGGAACAAAGAGCGGACCAGCGTTGTGGATCCCACTGGCAAGGTGTGGGGCACTGAGGGACTGTACGTGGCGGACGCGAGTGTATTCCCGAGTGCAAGTGGAGTAAACCCTATGGTTACAAATATGGCCATCAGTGATTGGATCAGTAGGGGTATTGCGAAGGGGCTCAGGAAGGAGGGGAGAGTTGAGGAGGGAGCACGGTTGTGAATGGAAGATTAGGATGCCATGATGGAAGTGGATTACGAGTTCTGTATGGACATAAGCATTGAGAATGGCTGTAGGCTTGGTAGGCGCTTTTCAGCATCCGGTAGTTCGTATTGGTTCATGTTCTTTTCTATCTGTATTGCTTACGGTCTGAAGTTTCTACTCTAGTTCTAGTTTGCTTATTGGTCATGACTAAGGTACATACCGCCGGAACGTGGTCTTCCTCTTTGTGAGTGAGTCTCCTAGCTTTGCAGACAGCCTTAGCTGTTCGAGCAGTGAACCCATATTTCTCGTACTGAGTAAGGTATTGTCAAGGAATCGCATTACACACATTATGTTCTGTTGCTACTGTATATCAATGACTGTCGATGTTAACTCAACTACGCTACGAATCCTCTTGTTAATTCGATATCACTAATTAAGAGTACAATGCCGAATCTACTTTTCTATTCACTTTGACCTCAATTAAAACCTTGTCCTAACGGCAACACATCATTTACACTTACCCTCTTCTAAGCTCCTACAACCCTCACTTTCTGCACCATCACTCCGTTCAGTACTTGCGGCTCAGCGCTACTCGCAATATCAGATTGCTACCTCGTCGTTCAGTGTCACGGCTCATTTGATACTTCCTGCGAACATAAGTAATGCATCTTGCCCACCTCATGCTTATACGAGCTAACACGATAGCCAGTGATTTAAGATTGCCAACACCTCATTGAAGCAGCATCGCTTCAAGTATTGTAAGCGCCTATAGGTCTTCAGCAATACTCAAACATTCCAGCAACGACTTCGTGAAGGAGATCTTGGCATACACAATTGCAATCAGGATAGCATCTGGCCGCACGCAAAACTTCGTCTTCCAACCCAAAGGATCAACCAATTTTTCGATCTCAACGTCCGAACATCAACTAGCGCCTTGCCTACAACCTCCTAATAAATTGACGACAATACAACATGCCTACCGTCATTGTGTCACCTGAACGCATCGCAGCTCCGAGCCTCATCACACTTCCGCTCGAGTTACACGAAGAGATCTTCACCCATCTTCTCCCCTTTCCGGAGCGGTTCATTCTTCGACGTACCCATCGTCGTCTACGCTTTCACCTCCCCAAATCTGAACTTCCGAACCTTGGGCACTTTCAGGAAAAGAGCCGCAAGAAGACCCTTTCCATCGCAGAGCTTCACTATCCCTGCCTCATCCCGCCGGACCACCTTCCCTGCTATCTGTGTGCACGTATGCTTCCTGTGTCACAGTTCATCGACAAGCATAAATCGCGAACTCGTGGGCTTGGCGGGAAACTCTGCCATGAGAGATGGTGCATTCATTGTGGCATTGACAAGAAGGAGCTCAGCTTTGGACAACTTGTCACTATGGATGGCGTCTCGAGGACGAGGTGTTATGACTGTGGAGAGCTCTGTTACACTGGCCCCGAGCTTAGTGGCCGGGAATTCTTCGAAGCAGTAAAGGCGAAACGCACAGAGAAAGATCGTGAAAAGAAGGCGTGGGCAAAACGTACGAAAGGAAGGGCCGCCCAACACATCAAGTGCCGGAGATGTGGTAAGAAGAGTGGGTCTAGTGAAATGGGAAGGGAGGGAATCTCTAATAGTAAGGTTCATACAGGGCGGCCTTCCGGCTTTTGAAGAATAAGGGGTAGGAACCTAATAGACAGAAAGGTGGAAGGTATCGTGCGCTACGTCGAAGAGAGCAGCCGGACCATGATTGGCGATCGCGCTCCAAGGAGAAGGGCCAAAGCCACACCCCAAAAGTATGCGTAGGGTAAGGAAATGGAGGATGGAGGATGGGCTATTGTGAATAGCCTGAAAAGGTGGTGGGATCGAGCTTGAAAAGACCGGAGGATTACGAATGATGGTTGCTAACGATGGAGATTTGATAACGTGGTAAGGTTCAAGTATCATTTAGGCCTACAGAGGAATCTCTCGAGGATTATCAGCAGAAGTACCAAATTATGGACGTCTAAGCTTTTGGTTAGAAGCTGTACCTGGGGAATGACTGGATGAATTAAATCTTCCCCCAAGACCAGGTGTCGAATAGGGAAATTCAGGATGAATACGATTTCACTCGGTTGCAGCAGTGAAGGGGCAGCCGAAGCTGTCTTCCTCCTCTATGCTCAAATCTTTCCAAAGAGGCACCTGTCATATAGTATGTTGCAATTCAAGAACGACCGAGAATCCCCTTTTTTCCTACGCAGCCCTATGGATGGAGTAAGTTTTCAATATTCTTATCTACAACCAAGGCTGAACACCTCAATGAACAGCTTCTAATACTTCACTTCCTCCAAACCATCTTTCCAAACCGTGAGATATGGCGTAATACCATCCTCGCGGTAGTTTAGAAGGATGACCCTGCAGCACATATGTTAGCCGACTCTAAGGGAAACCGAGTTAATCGAATGTGCGGTTTTCATACATTCCATGGTCATCAAGCGACTCGCCAGCGTAAAAGTCATAGTCATCGAAATTAGGCCCGATGACATTTTTATAATAACCTAGGATCTTCTTCTGAAATGCCTCGATGAATTCGTCGTCCTTTGTCTTCTCATTCTCCCTAAGTTTTTGGATGACTTGCTTTAGATATCCTAGAATCCGGCGCACACAGTATAAGTCAATCACTTAAGCTATACCGTGGATACAGCCTCGCGCTGTTACGAATAGGGATTGGCATACCCTTGAATTGTTTCTGGTACTCCGCTTTTGTATTGAACCCACGGCGTCCAGTTTTTTTTTCGCCTAACGCGACTAGGCGAAAGGCATCGGGGACGTCGAGTACTTGCTCTGTTTCTTCGTCGAGAGTCTCCTCTTGTTCTTCCGCGGATGGGTTCGCCCCAATATCTAGAAGGTAAAATGGTAGTTAGAACGATTGTCAGCTTCATAGTGGCTTCGTGTTGTCGCTGGTGGCCTTTTTCTTGGGAAGTGAACTGACCGATTCGATCAGCGCCTTTGGTCACCATTTTGCAGTCAATCTCGTAGACCACACTATCAACCTCTTTCATCTCCCAGGTATCAGAGACGATCTCATCGCCGGTGACAATGTCCTTCATCATAAAAGTATCAGCGTAGTACTTGGCGGGGTAAGGAGGAATACAGACCTTATAAATCCGCATGTTGGCAAAGTGAAGGAGAGATTGTAAGAAAACGTTGCGAGAACAAAGATAACAAGCGAGTCGTACACGCCCAACTGTGCCTTCCTTTGGTTTACGGCAAGTGTTCAGATGAAAGGTTGTGTGGAATTCTTTAGAATTTGGTGGTGGTGGGGTTCGAGGACGGAAGCGGGAAATCTCGATATCCGACCGAGGCAAAAAGCCTTCCCGCTTACGGTTAGCGCAGGCTGAAAGTGGCAAATGGGGCTGTGACGTGCAGTTGGATTACTACACGTACGTAGCACGCATCTCACGATACCTTAACCGAACAATACATTGTTGTACCATTCAATACAATCCTTCATCTCCCTTTATCACGATACTGATCTTTCGTATCCTATCTAATTTCAATCAAGTTGTTTCTCCTTCCTGGCTGCTCGCAACCGACAGCCGCAGACTGGCCGTTTGGGCGATTACTTTCCCCTGATCCTACAATTGTAAAAAGCTTCATAGGACTGAAAGGAGAGCGCACTAACTTTGCAAGACTTCGGCCATGGCAAGCTACACATTCCCTTACGATGGGGGTTTACCACCTCTTCCTTCCTATGAAATCCACCCTCTCCCTTCGCTGATCGCTCCGATACCCGACAAACTTCTGACATTACTATTACCGATTGCGGCATATTGGGGATTATCAATGTTCTTTCACTGGTTCGACACAATGGACTACTTTCCTCAGTACCGGCTACATACACCCGCGGAGGTCGCGAAAAGGAATAGGGTGGGAAGGTGGGAAGTTATGCGAGATGTTATAATCCAACAAGTGGTGCAGATTCTGGTGGGGACACTGCTAGGAATGACTGAACCGGACGATATATTTGGGAAAGAAGAGTACGATATTGCAGTCTGGGCGAGAAGGATACGGATCGCCGAAAGAGCTTTGCCCTGGCTGCTGTCCCTGGTTGGTGTCAATGCTGTTGGATTGTCGAAGAATTTGGCTCTATCGTACCCTATGCTTGCAGGCGCAATACTAGGAGGACAGTATCCGTTGCTGAACACCAGTATCAACGGTGCCACCAGCTATACATCAACCGCACCCAGCTTTACAGGATGGGAGCTTAGGTTTGCGAGTATAATATACTGGTACCTCTTCCCTGCGCTTCAATACGGTGTTGCGATACTGTGGCTCGACACGTGGCAGTACTTTCTACATCGTCTCATGCATATGAACAAATGGCTCTACACGACATTTCATTCTCGACACCACCGCCTGTACATGCCTTATGCATATGGAGCGCTCTACAATCATCCTTTTGAGGGTTTCTTACTTGATACGGTCGGCGCGAGCATTGGATATAAGATAGCCGGAATGGGGACTCGCCAAGGAATATGGTTCTTCACAGGCTCAACGATCAAAACAGTCGATGACCATTGCGGCTATGCTCTGCCATGGGATCCTCTTCAGCACTTGACTTCGAACAATTCCGGATATCACGACGTGCACCACCAAACTTGGGGCATCAAGGCAAGTTTCCACGCTTCAGAAAGATACCTACTTCTAACAAAATATCTAGACCAATTTCTCGCAACCATTCTTCACCTTCTGGGATCGATGGCTCGGCACAGTCTGGACCGGAGGCGACGTATCAGCCCGCTACGAACGCTCCCGCATTGCAGCCCAAAAACTTGTCGATAAGGACAACACAAAATCCACCATCACAAGTTCGAACCCCAGGGACAATCTCACCCAACGCCCCCAACCTTACCAAGACTCGCTCCGCAACCCATCAGGCACATCAGCCATCTCCATCTCAAATCCACTCCCCCACGCTCCACGAGGCAAAGCCGAGCTACAAGCCGCCGCATCCCGGCAGCAAGTTCTCGATGACAAGAACTACGGCGGTCCAAGCGTGCTAGCCGAAGAAGCGCAAGAGGAAAAGGAAGCCCGGAGGCTACTAAGAAGAAGCCCGCGGAAGAGGACCGCAGGCTCCATTTCTAAGAATGACAGTTTCCGGGGGCTGAGGGAAAGGGTGGCGGGGAGCATGCATGGGAGGACTGGGGGAATTATTGGGATGGAGAGTAGTCGGTAGCGCCTGGGTTGAGGTGGGTTTAAATGTGTACATAGGTTCCGTTTCTGGTTGTTTATGGGCACCGACAGATTGTAAGGGTGGACATTGTACACATATTTCAATTTTCTTCATCAGGAGTTTGTTGTGATTATTACTTTACCTAATCTTGCGAGAAGGGGAATGGGGGATTCCCGTCTTTGGTTAACCAGAGTAGATTCTCCTAGTTGAGGTTATACTACATGTTAAATTTTCTGTCATCTCTCGAAATCTATTCTCATGCTTTTTGCCTGAAGCATATCCGGACGATGAAGAGAAGACTTCTCTACGTAAGGGGAAAGAAAGGTGTAGCTATGATCCTTCCCCAGTACATATGGCCAACCTCGCAGACCCAACCATCCCATCCCATCCCATCCCATCCAATTCCCTTGTTCCAGCAAAGAACAAAGCATTCCCCCCCCCCCTTCCCAGAACAAAAGTCCCCACTTATCCAGAACAAACGACAACAACAAAGAAAGAAAGAAAGAAAGAAAGAAAGAAAGAAAGAAAGAAAGAGAAACAATGCCCATTATCCCACCATCCCATTGTCCCAAGCCAATCAACCCTCCAAACCCCCTCGACTCTAAAAACCCCCTTCTAACCCCCCCTATTCTCTTCCCTTCTCTTCCTCCCCCATCGCTCCCTCGCGCTCAAGTGAAAGTGACTGACTGCCTGCCCGCCTGCTGACTTGACTTGCTCCAAAACCAAACCAAGACACTGACGCTCAGCTCAGCCCGCCACTCTCACTGAAAACTAACTTACCAAAAAAAACAGGCCTCGCAACCTCTAACCACCAGTAGTAGCCTCGCTCACCCATCGTAGGACACCATGCCCCTCTTCCGCCGCTTCAGCAAGAAGAACGCCAAAGCCCCTGCCCCAGCTGCAGTTCCCGCCAGCACGTACTACCGCCCTCCACCGGACCCGCATGTTTCGGACCCGCCGAGCTATCATACCGATCCGCCGTCGCTGTTCCAGTACCACCGCAGTAGGTCCTCGCGCAGGAGTTCGCAGTACGAGGATCCGAATCCTTATGCGCAATCGTACCAACAGGACGATGAGCGTGAGGAGGAGGTGGGGGAGACGTGTAACTGGGAAGACCAGCAACATGCTGGGTCATATCGACAGGAAGGGCGTGATGAGGAACGGTGTAATTGGGACGACCAAAAATATGCAGGTTCGTATGCACGCGAAGAGCCTGCAGAGCTGAAAGGAGATGTGTATTCTTGGGACGACCAACACAAGCAAGAAGAACTGGACCCCTATTCTTGGCCGTACCAACAAAAACCTACCGTACCTGCCTATTCCCCTTACCAACAACAACAAGAAAAACCCACCATACCTACCTCTTCCCCCTACCACCAGCAACAAAATCCCAACCCCTACCCCTCCTACCCTCAACACCAACAACAACAAGAACACCCCACCAACACCATCCCCTACGCCCCCGAACCAGCAGAGCCCCAACAAGAGCAAACCCACACCGCCCCATTCCTGTCTCAAACCAGCACCCCAACCACCAAAAGACCAGACTCCGTCCACCCAATCCCCTCACAGATCCCACGGCTAACAGCAATATTAGCAATAAACCCCTCCGACCCCTTCCAAGCGCAACTGATCCGAAAATTGCCCTTCCCGCTAAAACTGCCCAGCGCGATCCGCAAACGCTTATTCGCCGATACCACATTCTGCGCCGCTCACGCCGCGATCTCGCCGCCATATGTATACTACCTGCTCGATCTGCTCGGCGAGGAGCTCTGGCCGCGCCTGAGGCGGTTGCTGTCGTCACCCTTGACGCCCTCCGCCTGCACGCAAACGTTCCTCGAGGCCATAAAGAAATGGCGGCCGTTTTTCCGGCCCGAAGATATCGGGCAGCCGGGCCGGCCGTGCGGGGTTTGCACGCTGGGGGCGTTCTGGCGGGACGAGAATGCGAGGGAGGCGGTTGGGATGCTGGCGCGCGGGCGGCAAAAGAAGGGGAGGGGGATTCCGGAGATTGTAGCGTTTGTTGGGGAGGGGGTTGATCGGATGGGGAGGGTGGATAAGGGGTGGAGGAAGGGGGCGGTGTGGGATGTGCTGCATGATCGGAAGATGATCAGGAGGTGGGAGAAGGGGGAGGAAGTGATGGAGGTTGAGGGTCCGAGGGAGAGAGCGACGCAAAGATGGAGGCAGACTTGGGATGGTGGGCAGGCGGAGGAGAGAGGAGGGAGGCGTGAGACTGTGTATGGAGGACAAGAGGAGTATGGTCAAAGAGAGGAGTGGGAAAACTGGGAAGAGGAGAAGGGAGAGGAAGCGAGCGTGGAGGAGCCGTTCTATGTTGACAATACGAGTCTCAGGTCGGAGGACAACAGGGCGCAGGAGTATCGGAAGATTTTCGATGCGTACGGAGGTTGAGTGAGGGATTCGAAGGGTTTTGGCGTAAATCTGGTTATTTGTGAGTTAAATTGGACTCGTTGCTTATGCCTACGCGTCTCTTCTCCCGCGCCGTGCACTTGTTGTATTTTGGCACTTTTCATGTTCGCCCTGTTAATTTTTTGGCACCTTCTCCGAACCAACTTTTCAAATGCAAACCTGGTCATGAAGTCTCAACTTGTCCTTCAGTTTCTCGTCGTGGTTGTGACCAGTAATATTATTGAATTGGTTGGACGGTCCTGGACTCGTGTTTGCTTTTGTACCTTCACTTGAACCCAGTATGCAGGCAATGCGACACCTAATGTTCATTTGTGCCTATCCGTAGGATCGATCGCTATACTCGTTCCTCACGTGAATCCTATCCAACTCCATGATTTCGTTTCTCTGGTGATTCACTAGCGAGTTTTCGCTGCCTTCTCTGTGCATATTAACGGCGGTAGCTCCTGTGTAAGGAGGTCCTTGCTTGGATGTCTCACTATAAGGTAGCGTTCTTACAGTGACTACCCTTAATGGCCTCGGCTTAGTTTGGCTGGTAAAGAGGGATCGTTAGGACACGAGACAAGCTACCATGATTGCTGAAGAAGGAAATAGACAGCACATCAGCAGAGCAAGGGAACAGGGCCTGAGTAGGCTTACTGGTAGACAATTCTATGGTGGTGCAGATGAAAAACCACGTATTGTCATCCCTAAATCCCCTTAGACCTAATGCCGCCCTTATTATTGCAAGCGCCATTGTTATGACTGTGAGGGAGAACATTGCTAGAATGGCGGCCTTTTGTTGTAGACTTGATCACACCTCGCTGTCGAACATCACAACGTGACCTGGAGGTATAGCAAAGTACTCACAGTTTGAGTGCCTACCAGGCCCGCAAGGAGACAACAATACGCTAACAGAAATAATGAAACCAGCGACTGTGAGTATTGAAACACTCCACCAAATTACCTTCTGGCCTTTAACATGATAGCCAAGTCTGCGTAAAAGCGCCAAAAACGAAAACTTGACAGCCCATAAGCCGCACAGATGCAAGCAACTTTCTGCCAACAAGATGTGGTTCCAGGTCATAAGGTGCTGTAGAAAACACGCAGGCGGTTCAATCTCGTCGGTCGCTACCCGATAGGCTATATAGATAAGCTCGAGTGATCTGTCGATCAGCAATAGAATTACTGTGGCAAGGAGGATGAGCCAAGCAAGAATGATCAGGACATCATCGTTGAAAAGTCGGCGAAAAATGCGAAAGCGTACATAGATTCTGAAAGCGAGGAAAAAGAACGAGACAGCTACACAACCCCAAGCAAGGCCCTGCATTAGAAGTCAGCGGCTGACTGAAGCAATGCAATATCTGTATCCGTATGTATAGTACTAGATGGTGGACATACAAGGAAATTTCGCTCTGAAATCAATGGTAAGATTTTGGTAGCTGTCACACTTGACATGTTGTATTGCGAGAAGTGTGAGGCTTTCCCATCGATCAAAGAAAACAAGCGGAGGTGCGCTATTCCCCTGTCATGGGAGATACACCGTGGGTGAGGATCCGAGTTGAAGGGTAGTGCGATAATAAGAAGGTATATTAGTGAGTTACTTCGAATTGAGAGTTTTCCTGCGGTTTAATGATAATAATCATTATTATAAAACATCGGTTAGTCGGTATTCGGTACTGTAGAGCTTCTTATCGTTCTTGCATGACATGATCGTCAAGGCAGCGCTGGCGCACAACTGCGGCACGAACCTGGTGACTGGCGTGGCTGGCTGGCTGGCTGGCTGGCGTGTGGGGACTGGGGGGCTTCGGGGGGAACACGGTCTCCACGGTTCAAATGAGGTTTGTTGGTCTCTAACCGGATTGAAGCTCGCTTTAACGTTATTGAGGAATCGCCAATCGAGATATTTTAGACCCTATCACAGCTTAGTGACCTAACACGTCTCTCTCATGTCAATTTTAGGGGCCGACTGGACTACCGTACTGAGTGGCGTTGTGATGGTCTACGGCCCAGGGTTGTGGTCGCCTACGTTCGGGTTTCAGTGTCTTTCAGGTAAAGTACGCCTTATCCATGGGACTGGTGGCGGACCGGCCGGCGAGCCAGGGTGAGCATCTCCAGCAACATCTAATATAATTCCCTCGCGAAGTTGCGTAGGATGGTTCGTCGTCATGGAAGGTAATACCTGGCAAGAACTGAAGTCGTCAACGTGTGTCGTGAAAGAGGCGAGGTTGAGCTTGTAAGATTTTGCAGTAAGGATACATGTTTTGTCTGAGATTCTGGATTTATTAGATACCCAATTGATTCCAATCCCAGTTTTGATCCAGGTCCATATTGACAATACCTGACCAATCTATATCGATATGTGGAAATTCAAACGGTGCATTTGGATCAAAATCCAAGGTTGGCATCACAGACGAAATACCGCTTGGCGGCGTTGGTTGCAAGCCTCCAACTAGTATTGGATTGCCGTGTGATGGGTTATCTAAGCTGCCATTCCTGATTTTTGAAGCCAAAAACCTCGATCCGGGGGATATATTGATTGTTCCAAAGTATGGAATGACGATTCTGCAGTTTTTTCCCGACCGGCGCTCATCCCCTGCAGCGTTTTCACTACGGAATGCTGCCAGTGTCTCAATAGCTTCGACGGCTTGCGAGAGCATTGCGTCATCTGGTTCAGCATTTGATGCGCCACGAAGGATGCTCAGAGTGGTCTCTATCAGTTTTAAGTCTCCGTCTTCCGCATCTCGCGGAGCAGATGTGCCTCCATAACCGAGCAGGCCTAGGAGTAACAGAACTACCGCGTTGAAAACCTGGAAATCCATGATTTTACAGATGAAGTATGGCCCTTTATCATCCAGCCTGAAAAGGTGGTATCGATGGAGCATTTGGCGAGCTGCATCCAAGCAAGCATGACGATTGTACTCGTAGCGGCGATCCGTTGCAGATTGTAGCATGAATGGCAGATGTAGGAAAGCTTTCGTCTGAAAATGCCAGAGCTGTGTCCCCTTGCGACAAAAAGACTCCTCGACGGGGATAGTCTGAGATGAGCGGGCTGATTCTATATCCCACCAATCGTCAGACATGATTCTGGCGACATTCTCCAAATTCTGATCAATCTCGAGCGTCAGGGGTAATGATGGACCGGAAGACACCTGATTTCTGTCGATGATATCGCCAACAATCATGGCAATCTTTCGTTGGTATCTGCCCGTCGGGTCGATACATTTCTCGACTGCTTCTTTGACAACTGGACCATCGCTCAATGCGTATGGCAACCCCAAGAGCAAGCTGATATACCGATCTACCATATAAAGTGACCACCAGGCGTTTTCACGTCTTTCCGTTGAGGCATCTGGCTTCTGGGCCATCAGTGTCCGGTCTGGATGAAGACCCATGAGCTGGGCAATAGCTACTCCTCGGCGGAGAAGAAGCCACCCTTTGCGAGGATGTCCAAGGTTAACATGAGTTTTTGCTACTAGAACAATTAACTCTAGACCATCGCATGATCCTGCATACTCGTCATCGGCGATGATATGCTGATCAACAACACTCAGGTAATAAACCAAAGTGTCTTTCGGCGAACGAGAAAAGTATAAGGAGCTATTGTCGGCTCCTGGCCGCGTTTGCCGGAAACATATGCCTAGACAGATCAAACCTCGAGCAATACTTACTGGACTTTCCTCTTTAAGTGCCCTAAGGATGTGAATTTTGAGTGTCTTCTCCTCTTTGCTGACAGATATCTCCGGGAATAGGAGCCGCCATGAGTCCCACCATGCCGTTGTGGACTCTAAAATCGTATGCAGATCGTGCTCAGCAGGGAGTAGGTTGAGAAGAACATGACGAATGCGGTCATGCTTCGCTTTAGCTTTATCACCAGGTCCACTCGCATCCAACAGTGTTTCATGGCAGGTATCTTGAGGGTGTCGACGTTGCGCTGGCTGTATTTCTTTGCTCAACTACCATAATCAGTAGCTGGTCGTTATAAGAGCATGTTATGGAAGTACTTACAACTGCATTGTCGAACATAGAAAGCAGTGGAGCGTTCTCGTTGTAGTTAGAGTATATACTAGATGGATCACTGGACGTGTGCCCGTTTAATGTAGTGTCGGACTGAAGACTGTTTAATGCCTCCGCTGCATCTCGTTCTGGAGCAGTATTCCCGGCCTCTGCACCGTTGCGCGTCAGCATGGAATGCATCGATTTGACAGCATGCTCCAACCGCGCCACCCTTTCTCGCAAATTTGGCGGTGGCCTGTCTTCGACAGGAGCCGGGTATGGCTCTCCCTGTTTCTGCTCTCGGCATCGTGTGCCTCGAGAAAAGCATTCGGAGCACGTAGAAGGATCTTCTGGCCGGGGGATGCAACGAATCTTTCTGCGTCTACCTGTAGCTTCGTCAATCCTAGCGTCGTGCTGGTTTTCTCGTTCATAACCTTACATTCTAGACAGCTATGAGTCCCTTTGCGCATCCTTGGTGGAATATGGATCTTTAAATCGTTAATACAGCATGTGTACTTACAGTATCCGTACTGTACTGTATAACTCGAATGCGGACTGGCGAGCTCTCTTGGTGAAATGCAATGGGATCGACAACAGGGATTTCAGATACTAAAACAGAGTGCTACAGCCTACGAGTACAGTACGAGACTACCTTAAATTATCTTAACCGATATTTCTTCAGACACGGAGGATTTCAGCCAACGATGGCCAAAACGTGTTTCTCCCAACCCTACTACCCTAGCCATCTAGTTATTTCTCAAATCATACGAGAGTATTGAGTTCAACCCGCAGTTGTGGGCAGAGCTGTGCGTTTGAGCGGTGATATATATCATGATGGCAAGACCACCCTACACCATTCTTTTTGTTAGACTCTCAACGCGGTGCATTAATGATATGAGCATCATGGCTTTTCCATTATTTGTTACAGAGTGATTATAACGCTACAAGGGTCAGAACCACTTTGTGATGAATTTCTATATAGTGGCTGGTGCATTGCGATGTCTACAGCATCTCGAGATCTATCCGTACAGAGTCCTATGTTATATTGAGCACAAATTCGCCATCGCTAAGGTATGGTATACCAAGGTGGTTCTACTCCCCAAGTTCGAGAGAAGCTATCCTAACAAACGATGCACGCCCTTATCGTAGTCTCAGCGCCGGAGTTTCGCCAGCCTGAATCTGCAAAGATAGCTCGGATCTATCCATTGCTTTCTACCAGTACACCAAGCGCCAGCCATCTTTTCTGTATACCAGTCTTTTCCGACGAAAGGAAGCCAAAGCACTTAGACGGATTTTAAAGCGAGATGCGGACGTGGGGGACCGCCTCCCCGACCTAAAAGACGCTTCTATCGATTGCGGACCGAGTGCCCCATATGAAAATGCCAATCCCCCCTTCATTACCCCCTGTCTCCCATCCCATAGCAGAGTTCCCACCGCACCTTGAATAGATCCTCGTCGCCGCTGCCCACAGAGCCTGCCAGGTCGCTATATCTGACCCTGGGGTTGGCACAGACACTGGTTGATCCGGTAACCTTACACCAGCCCCGTCGAAAAACTTCAGCATCACAATCGCAACAGTACACGTGCCTTTGACAAATCTCTTGGGTGTCTCGACAACAGGGTATGAGGAGCTAGGTATCTCGCCTTCGGCGAGGAAGTCGTATATTTCAAGCGGCTGGCGTCGGACTGCGATCCAGAAAAGGGCACGTAGTGCAAATGCACAATCATCGGCGCTGTAGGCTCCGCTCATCCAATGCGGAGAGTCGGTGCAGCGGGATTTAAGAGGGCCGGAGGAAAAATTTCCTATCGGATCTGCAACTTCGAGTGAGATAGCTGGATTGATGGATAGACTCATCGCAGGGGTGTACAAAATCAATAAGGCGCTGGCTACGCCAAGAAGTCCCTTGAACAGCGCCATGGGGAAGGTACGTCGTGTTGTTTGTTGCCACAATCGGGAACCGTCGTGTTACAGGACGTGGCTTAGACAAGTCTTTATATGCGGATATCGTCGCGTAGGCGGCTTTCCATTTCGCCCCGTTCCGCCGGCGCAAGGTAGAAACACACGGCCTTTGTTCAGTATGGACTTGCATCTCCAAGCGATTAATCCTTATCAAAGCAAAACTAGCCGCCGAACACTCCTGTGGTTCGGTAATTCTCTTAAACAGCGGACCCATGGAAATGGACATGCAAGAGAGTGGATGAAAGTCTTGGAAGGGACTTGGAGACGAGAATGGACGCTTTAGCTTCCCGTTCCTTTTACTATCAAAGCGCTGGACAATAGAGTAGAAATCGAAATGGCTGGCACAAACATATTCGTCTTTTCTTGCTAGAACTAAAATGATACAAATACATTGGGATGCATGCCTTCAGATCACTAATGCCTCTTCGCAATATGTTTTTCTTAATAAGCTTATCTTCCTAATTTCCATTTGTGTTGTGTGAGTGTTGAAACCAACTTACCACCAGGAGACATCGTTTCAACCCACAAAAGGTCCTTTGACTTGAATTCTGCTATATACTTCCAGACCGATTGTACTTGAGAAATTGCAGAAGCCATTTGCGAGAAGGATGACTGGCGCAGGAAGTGAGCGGCTTGGAGAACGTTGTAGAAGGCTTTGTGAAACAGGAAGACCATGATAAGTTGACAAATACGTAGACTCCAACGTATAAGAAGTGCTATTGCAAGCATTGGTGACCTGCTGTGCTTCCTATAATAGACGCACCACGCACCGCAACATGAAATGCTACAGTGATTTGTTCAGAGTTTTTGCAGGGTTGATAGAATCAATAAATGAAAAGATTGAGCATTGGTCAGTAGAGAAGGGAGATTGGTCCTGATTCGATGGAATAAAGGTTGGGATGATAGAAGAAATCTCGATAGTAGTTGACACTTTCAACCCCTCCGGAATCCGCGTTAGAGCCAGCCAGTTGTTACTGTATACAAGCTCAGGGTATCGTGTGGCCAGCACCGAACTCGGACTCTGGAAAAATCGGGACCTTGAAAGAGCCATCATCGTCGTGTTTGATACATCCCTTCTCAGACCAAGACCCTGGAGGCTTTTTCTATTCATAATTTGTACTTGATACCTCTTCTAGCTATCGATGAACTCTTACTTGCGGGTTTCGCGGGTTATAATGTCGACACGAACGATCCAGGAGAGTTTGGGATCCATAGCGGAGTATTGGAGGGCCCGTATGCACGAAAGTCGTATCCACCGTTGCCATGTCGCCACCCGCTTCCCCACCGACATAGCAAGCATTCTATTCCAAAGGTCACAGTAGTCATTTCCACCAAGCATATCAAGTTCTTGGCCCTCCAAACACTCATATATGATCTCAGCTACCACATCCACGATCGCCTCCAACGAGAAAGTTCCCTCATGACCCGGCCCCACCATGTCAACGTGAACGAGATATATGCCTTTCATAACCCACTCATGAGGTAGTAAGTAGCCCACTCCTTTTCAACTAAATACCAAGGCGCAGAGGCTTCATCGCCTCTAAACAGAAGCGCAGCAACTTGAATGCAGTCATACCTCTTAACTTAGGGGAGCTACTCCTTACCCTCATCATCAAAATAACTAAGAGGCTACGCACGAACATGTAAAGAGTAACAGAAACAGATAAGCATGTTGTCTTTTCTTACACCCATATGTTGGAGAAGACTTGGATTAAGAGATAGTAAAACGGAAAATGATTTGTGCAGGGATTTAGTTTCCTCAATGACCACAAAAAGAACGGCACGGGGAAAAGTGCTCCCAGTCATCATCGCATCTTTGGAGTCGTGGGAGTGTAATTAAATATTCCACCCCAATTACCACCCCGCGGCAATTGTACAATTTCTTCACCCGAGTCAATCAGGAGAAGCCATCGGGTTCTCGATCGTCTCTTCTGCTTGATGAATGCACGTGTGGAAAAGACGATACATGTACGGATGTCACAACCCCATACTACCGCGGCTCTCGAATCTCCGTCGAATTCCGAAGTTGTCGGAAGAGTCGCATGAGGCACAGGGTCGTTGTCAAATTGGGAACTTCATATGATCTCGTCATCGACGATCATTCTGACCCATAACTGATATTAGATCGATCTTGGCCGTAAGGTCCTCTGATAAGGAAAGACAGCAGTATGGCTTATAGAATATACTCAATGTTTGTTTCGAGAATAGAGGCTTTTCTCGGTCACGGACAAAATAAGGATTTTTGGGATGCACGCTGTGTTTCCTAAATTGCTATTGGGCAGACATCCTGTTTAGGAGTAAGCACTTCGTGATCATTAGATAACTGAGCGACAGGGCCGACAGCGTTGATCCAGTCGCATGTTTGTCGCTCGCATGTTCGTTAGACCAACTCACCACTGGAGAATACACCATGGTCTGCATGAAACATCTGCATGGGATCAATTGGCTGCTTTCTCGAGCAGGAAGAAGTAGGATGTCAATGAGTGTCGTGGCTGAAATTTTGCTTCAGTATCGCACAGCCACATTAACCAGTCGCATTGCAATCAGTACTCCATTGTTACTCACAGCCCCGTGAAGTTGAATGGCACGATAGTTCTGGAGTGACGTTGCAACGTTGCGATGAACATGTAAATTAGACGCCTTGATATCGTTGTTGACTACGTTCGTGCTGCTGTGTTGTCGTTCAAGGTCTTGTCGTGCTGCAAAGCCTGCATTGAAAGATGCAAGAGACCCCAGCTCTTCCAGCCAATGGTAAAATAGTACTTAGCACGCTAAAGTAATCTATCCCAGCGGACGATCCGGGTGAAAAGGTTGATCCATAGAAGAAGCTTGAAAGAGGGTAAACTCGACGCCAGAAAACGCCAACGGCCCTGGAGGTAAGATTAGCAGCCTAATTCAGCAACTCGGAGTGAGCGGATCGCCCAGCAACGCGACTCTAAAGTAGCCAGGGGTGACGAGTAATCTACAGATCGCCCAGCCTCCCACCATCCCACCACTCTATTCTTGAACAACACAGAAGATCGCGCGCAGACGAATATGTACGGATATGCTCGCACAAATCCATTCACTTGAGGACATGTTTGGTGGCGGGATGTATGTACGCGCTGCTCCTCGGGAGTTGCAATGGCCAAGGCAGAGAGCTCTGCAGACTGCAGTGAAGATCCAACCACATCATTTGCCAGGCACGCCAGGCACGCCAGGCTGAGGTCATCTGGACTGGTAATTTCATGACCCCGACACAATAATAATAAATCTTGTTCTTGGTCTGGCTATCCAATATCTGGGCGGTTTATTTAGCGTGTCCACTGACCATGGACGGGCTTGGACCTTGACCTGGCTTCAACCCAGCTATTCTTCATAAGATGATCTTACCCCCCACACGCCCGCGGGCTTATTGTTAAACCTGCGCGACCCCGTGCTAATTCTCCGAGTTTATATTGATGTCCTCGAACTGAAGATCTCGGAAGCAACTATCCACGACGACGTGGCTGCGGGTGTCATCTGTGCAGTCCCGAGGTGACAGTTGTGGTTGTGCGAGGTCTATGCCGCAAATAGATTTTCAAGGAAAGGCTTAGGTGTACAAAATATAACTGTGCAAGCGTACAAAACGTTTCTTTGTATCATATAACTCAAGCAACGTCCCGAGCGACGTCGAGTGGTATCGTGGGCGGCGACCTGGATAGGTGGTGTCGAATAATTTTAGGCTTCCGGTGGGAAGATGTTTTGTACAGACTAAGTCGAGTAGGTGCGACCTCCAGATGGACTTCCATCGTTCGTCTGACAACACACAGAATCCATTTCAGCCTCCAGCTGAAACTTACCATCTCACCATTACTTCCGAACTCTCTATAGGCTGGTCCTGTATAAATCATTGCTGTTCTCCTTTAAGACTGTAAAAATATTTCCACCTACTGTCTACGACTGCTGTACTCCTAATATATCCTACAAAGATGTCAACGACTCTCATCACGTTTCGACTGTATGTTCGACCTTATCTGCACTTTATATGTCTCAATTAATGATTTTGTAGCCATGTCCCTTTCCCAGTCCGTTCTGTGGAAATCCTTGGATCGTGGGATAATTTCGCCCAACCTTACCCGCTGAAGAGGGACAGGCGTACAGGGTCGGGAGATTGGCGGGGATGTCATACTTTCAAGAACATTAGCTGTGATGGAGATATATCGACAACGCCCATACGACGGGATGGGGGTCTAATGATGGGTGGAAATTACTGGTATTTCGTACGGTCATCGTGTCCCAATTAAGACCATTAAAAGTCTGCTTACATGATGTCTAGTACCGGTTAGATGGCGATCTGGAGTATCATGATCCCGCTCAGCCATTCACCACGTGGTGTCCTTTCCTACCCGGCCAGAACGTCAATGTTTTGGAGGTGCCGATGCAAGTAAGTGAGGGAGACTATATCCGCAACCATTCAAGAAGCTCAACTAGGTCCACCGCATATACGATGGATCCAGAGGCCAAATACCTCAGTCCGAAGCCTTCTGTTCGTCACAAAGCGAGGGATCCCATACTTAACGCCTCCGAGAATTCTCATTCATCAGTGGCTAAATACTCTACACTGGTGACTACGAAGAGCTTGCCCGCTATATTTTCATCAGCTTCCAGTATTGCACCACCGCTGGAACCTACATCTACTGAGCAATCACAGGCAGGTCCAAGCGCTTCGCTAGCGGCTTCTGGGTCCTCTCCGCTTCTGCTAACTTTCCAGAAACTGAGAGGTACAAAGTCAGCCGGTCGTAGTGAGCAGCAAGAATTCAGATGTGGAAGATGTGGAAGCGAACCTCTATCCAATATCAAAGCTAAAAATCTGTCGATGGAGAACATATCATGGGTACAACGAGAGACAAAGCTTACCAACAACTCTAGAGCTCAGTCAACCGTCTCCAATAGGAGTCCACTGAGGCATACTACAAGACCACTATCGATGGCAACCATTTCAGCTCCAGCAAGTCCACCGGATCAAGGGCCCGTTACTTTCTCGGCGTCAGGAGCACGCAAAGGTCTCTCGGCTGCCGACACTCGCCTGCCTATAGAAGAGGTGCCTCACAGAGTCGGTGGTGGCAGCTCTGGCGCTCTGAATCTCGATTGGCCACCAGTTCCAGAATCTCCCTATCATACCTCACTCGACCGGTTGCGGGAGAACAACTCTTTCTTTGTGGACACCGCAAGTGACTACTGGGATCAATCCCCATCTAGTGTCAAAGCGGATGGGCCAGATCCGGTTTCAGACGATCAGAGCTCTGTTCACCCACTTCTCAGGCCTCAACCGGAATCTTCAGACGCCCCACCAATACCGACATATGACACTGCGCCAGAGATTTGCAGCGATAGCTTCAACTTCTCCAAGACCGGTTTTCTTGATGACAGTTCAGTGTATAAATCATACTGCCAGGGAAGATCCACCTCCTCGTTAGAGAGCACCCAGGAAATATTCTCGCCAGACCTTGCCGCTAGTACCGTCCAGACCGGCACAATGTCTCCCTATCATCTATCACAACCCATAAGCCCGCTTAGAAGCGACTTTGGAGAAGGTTTATTGGATTCAAGGGACAATTACAAATCCGAGGTGCTCTCGAAGAACACGAATAGCGATTTGGAAGAGGAAGAGCCCCAGCTCCAGCTCCAGACGCCTTCCGTTGTTTCCTCCATCACATTGTGTTCCACACCTCATCGCAGCTCGCTTGGCTTTGCAGGCTACAACTTGTCGGATGAAGAACAATCGTCTGTACTAACGTTGCGGAATCTGCCCGGCTCCGCATCCAAACCTCCAAGCGGAGAGCCCCCCTTTTCACACCAAGGCAGCAAGGATCTCGTGCATTCTTGGAACGATGGCTCTGAACATCGCATCAACATGACTGCTTTGGAAGAACTCGTGGAAGACCTCGGTTATCTTGGCGAGATGATCGTCTAATACCCATAACCCATCAAAAATTGTTCGAATAGTTTGTTTGCTTTATCTCGTGCACTACTAGCGTTTTCCTGCGGAAATACAGATACCCCAAGGCGCATCGCTTGTTTCTATAACAAATATCCATACGCACGGATGTTACATATACGCATCACTAATACATTAATACAATGTCAATCTTTGAGAGGTGGGAATCGCTTTGTCCGCATGGGATCCTGCTATAGTAGCGACTTTTGACGCCGCGGGAGAGTCCGGCATAAGATCAATCATTGTATCGATATTGCTCTGTAATCTAGCTAGAAATCAACAATTTTCGGCACACTGAATTCCTGCTGCTAAGCATTTTCTTCATGTAGAAAATGCAGTCTCGCAGCTGTATTCATATCTTTCCTACCAAGAATTTCAGGGCTTTTGAAGGGAAATCAGTATCTTCGGTTTTCTACTTTTCTTCACCTTCTCTTTACCTCCTCGCCTTTCCTAGCTCAACGCTGAGCGGTACGGCATTTCGTTGTGAACTTGTGATATGTGAACTTGCCAGCAGATCGATAAGTCGACTGATCTGGCAAGATTGATGTAAAGAATTATTAAAAAGAATTATCAAGTTTTGTAATTTACTACTTAGTATATTACTAATACGTAAATAATTCATTTGTTTTCAATATAAATATTTATAAATTGATAAAGTAAAGATGATGAATATAAACATAAATTCTTGATGGATTTTACATGATTATATATGAAATGATTTATATAGCGCTTGTTACCACTACAGTATGTAAAGGCGATTTATTCCTTAAAGTGTTCGTTCTCAAACGCCTTTGAGCCACGGATGCGTCAAAGCCTCGGTGGCTGATGGTCGATCTCTGGGATCAGGCTTCATGAGATGAAGAATAAAGTCTTGATCGTCTGGATGAATCGTTCCTGCATCAGCCATGGAAAATAATCGTGTCTTCTCACTACATTGATCTAAAACGTATCTGAGAATGGCCGTGCCCTCATCATCAAGAAGCTCGAAAATTTTCTCCGGAAACGGTCCAAAATACTTATTTTGCGAGACCAGCACAGCTGGAGCAAAGTGCTCATGGCTCGGTTCAAGACCATGAGGCACGAAGATGTGCCTTCGTAGGAGATAGCATATCGCCTACGACTATAATAAGCAGCCAGCCCCACAAAGTTATCGATAAGTTCTCCTCCTGAATAAGCGGATGAAGAACATTGTAGAAGGTTTTTCGGCCATCAAGTCTTTGACCGCGATGGATTTTAGAAGCCATCATTATAAGTTTCTGCATGACTCGAAAGCTGGATGAAAGTAGAAGAGACGTAAAGCCGAAGATTCATGAGAAGTTGAGGTAGGACGGTCCCAACTGAATCTTTGCCGTTCTTGGCGTTTAGTGTTGGAATACGAGGTCATATGGGGGGCATATTGATATTTTGGTTGTTGCTGTTAGGAGGCTACCTATCTACGAGTAGCCGTCGACTGTTCGAAAGTTAGTACGTCATCAAGCGGATGGAAATAAAAAATAAAACGTCTGCTATTGAGCGATTGTCAGCTCATCTCGAGCGGAGCCGAATAATAGAAGGGCGACGGTGACTTGTGCTTAGGAGGAAAAGGAGGTGGCGAGTCAGGACCTCAGACGTGGGGGGCTAAGCCCCCTTCGGGTTAGCGCTCTGCTTACTACCTTACGGAAGCTGGTGCTGCACTGCGCTCGCGAAGTAAATAGAGCTAACCCGAAGAGACTTAGCGATTGTGGCTAACCCGAAAGGGCTTAGCCCCGCACGTCTGAGGTCCTGAGGCAAGTGGCCTTTATGCGATCAATCTCCCAAGCCCCCTCACAAATCAAAATCATCAACCATCCATCCACCCCACAGCACCAAAAAAAGAAAACGAGACTCAACCCAAAGATCAACTCCACAGCGGCACCCAGAGAATCACAGAACTAAAACCGACCGACCCACTACGTACGCTAAACAAGACAATGGCCAAGACAAAAAGAACGAGTCTGCTTCGCATTCTTCTTCGTAACTCCGCGCTTTTTGGTTACCTCAACACGATAAATTTAACCTTGCCCCAAAATCCCAGAAATCCATCCAGCTACTTGTAAAATACCTTCCCCCATCTTTGTCTTTCTTTCATCCCGCACGCAACCCACAAACTTCCCCGTCCCCATTCCATCCGATCCGTCGCCCCACATATCGTCTCTCATCCCATCCCATCCCCCACCAACCACAACCATTTTCCCCTTCCCCCCCCTATCCCACCCCCACCCAAAAACACCCCTGCGGAGCCCTCATCTCACCCCAAAACCCCAAAACCCTAAAAACTAAAATCAACAGACCCCACTGTTAACCCCGACCCTTGCATAATGGGTTTTTTTGGTTTCGAGCTCGCCGGCCCGGAGGGTAGGACGGGGGAAAGCTGGGGCGGTTGAGGAGGCCGGACGGGTGGGTGGGTGGGTGTGGAAGGGTTGAGGGAGGTGTGAGGGAGGGAGATGTATATTAAAATAAAAAAAATAAAAAAAAGCAAAAACATAATTTATCTTACTAAACCCACCCCTCCCCTAATCT
>JAABVA010000612.1_pt1 | contig 43976 bp, 46 predicted proteins | sample 5560331 | NCBI WGS metagenome assembly JAABVA01 (sample SAMN12812661, study PRJNA571458) | rock metagenome | isolation source: Antarctica rocks | place: Antarctica: Victoria Land, Mt New Zealand sud | collected 2016-01-07 | reverse complement strand
TAACGAGGAGAAAATGCTGAGCATGGCGCATCTCCTCCGAGTTCTCTTCGTTGGCAACGTCTTTGCTAAGGACTTGAAAGGACCAGGATATGAGGAGGCCCTCAAACTCTACACGTGACTGGGAGAGCGGTTTTATGGCTTAACCACAATGAGAGTAGATAGGTTGTGTGGGTATTTCTAGATTAGATTAATAAAAACAGATAATTTTGTGGTTCATCTATTACACGGCATTGATACCTAGGGGTTTGGTCGCTTCCGGCGTCCTTACCTCAATATTTACCTTCCATACGAAGTGAAACTATCAGTGGTATCTCGAGCTGTAGTTCGTAAGTTAATCTTTGCACCAATGAAATCCTCGCCGGCCACACTTGATCTTTCTAGAGTCAAAAGCGCCCAAGTCCCCATCCATCATCGTTTTTTCTCTTAATCCATGGTGCCCTCGACAAGAGAACGTTTTGTCACTGTTGCAACAGATTTTGATGTCTATCCTGCGAGGGTCTACACGAAAACTCGATGCATTCCATCGGCTTCCACAACCTCGCCGCGTCAGGTTGCTCGTGCGAAGCGACCATGTACGGATAAGCACTACAGCCCACCCACCATAGACCCCTTACTTCAGTTCTCCATATCCCTCGCCAGCGTGCCTCCAACCCTCGCCGATAGCTCGTCGCCAATGCCACATACTCTCCGATCCCGCGCTGGGTCCCCTGCTACACCCACCAACTGGACCGCGCCCCAAAGAAAACCCTCCCAGGACTTCCCACCGACCGCCTCTGAAGCCGTCCGCCTCAACACCCTCCGGCAGCAGGGCTTGGAACGAGAGCGTAAGCGCTCAGACAGAGACGGTCGCTGGAAAGAAGACTTGGCTTGGGCAAGACAATACTTGACGCAGCCTTCTGCCGAAGAGGGCGCGATGCGGAGGCTGTGGGACATTCTGGGCATACGGAGCGACGGCGAGGGCTGAGGCATTGATAACAACGCCTGCCTCACCACTGAAAGAGACGAATGACCCGAGCATCGCGCGCTTAGTGAAGATTGTGCTTGCCGACGGCCGCCGTACCTCGTCTTCGAATCCCTGGACCTCACCTCGATCTCATCAAATCCAGGAAGATGTGCATTGCCTTTCCCGAATCGAATAGTCATTCGATTTCACCTATTGGTATCTCGTAAACATGCGAAGCTGCGCTTCGGTAGGGTTCAAGGTACAGAAGGGAGGTACGGATCGCCGAAGAACTTGAAAAAGGAATATTTATGAGAACGGAAGGGGAGAGAAGGCTGATAGCCTCGTCGATAGGGGAGCGGAGAGCTTCGCAGGAAGATGTCATACGCCATTGTAGTGCTTCGTTTATCTGGTCTGTAGTGACAGAAACTTAAGCGAGCTACTTTAACTCTTCCTTGGCTCGCCTGTAGTTAATTATGTTCAACAGATGCCAGCCATGTCCTCATTATCTCCCCAGGCCGCAATGGCGGGGACAGCGGAGGCAAAAAAGTACGGATCTTCCGTAGCGTTAAAGAGCTTAGCCAATATAGCAAGGAAATCCACAAGATCTTCCAAAACGACCTGGACGAGGGTGCAGAAGAGGGTGGACCATGAGATAACAAATAACCAAATCTCTCACATCGAAATTGTTGCGGTAACGGCAAAACCAACGTTATTAAATTCTAATTCCCTAAGAAACCTTGTGACGAAGTATCTCCCCGCTCATGAGCTGTCCATGTACGTACTCAACCACGCCTGCCTGGAACACTGCTAGGCATTTAAAAGTACGCGCATAGCTGTCCTCGTTAAAGCTTAAACCTCGCCAACCTAACCGTTCAGTTACTGTGTGGTTTGTTTCCTCTAGATCTGGATAGCACACCTCATAGTAGCACATGTTTGCATAAGCGATCCGCGCTCTGGCACGGCTTGCCACGGCCAACACCAAACTTCAGAACCTAGCGATACTTAACGCGTTGTTCCTCCAATACTCCTTATCCTTTCTATCCACTTCAACAAGCACATCCTCCCTACCGTTCACGGCCCCACCTCTTCCAATCTTGGCATCTCCTTCCCTCTTGGTATGTCTGAATATCTGCGTCTAGTTGAGACCAAAAGAAACGTCTTTCCGGTCGTTTCGGTCTTTTCGGAGCTGGATCTTGGTTTCGGTCTGAACGTAGATTATCAAGAAGCTTCATGCAGGCGGCATCTTTGAGTATCTGGCCAACCTGAAGTCCGGCAGAAATCAGCTGTAGGACATTCCGATCATCTTTAAGGGGTCTCGACTGATGCTTGGCAGCATGTCGCATTTCCAAGGAATTCTCCAAGACGGTGACCAATTGTTTGATCTGACCATGAAATAGCACACGAGCCGGTATCCGTCTTTTGATTGCTAACTTCTTCAGTAAGTATACCTATTCCGTCCATTCGCGATCCGCTGGGATCCCGACTGGCCTTTTATCCGGCTGTAACGGAATAGGAAATTGATACTTAGCGACAAAATCGAAGGCGCACTTAGAAAGGCGATCGTTGACTTGAGACAGTATCTCATCTTGTTCATTCACATATAGGTTCATTGGAAGATGGGGTAGATCCTGCTGCTGCGCAGTAACGGCTTCCACGGATGATCTATCAAGGAATTGATGAGGGCGGTCGAATTCATCACGCTTTGATGGCCGCTGCTGAGAGCGTACCTCAGCCGAAAGATTTGGGAGCCCAACTACATCCCAATCCCGAATACCTGTCCCGATCGCTTTATAAGGAGATGCCATGGAGTTATCCAACCAATAGTAGTCTGATTGACCTGTGGTAGAATAAGCGGTGGAGATTCTCTGGAAGAAGTGAATCTCCCCAATATCGAAAAAAGAATTACCAAATGGCCTTAGAGCCCCGTTGAAGTATAGCTGCGGAAGTACTGTACTGGCAATAGTTAGAAGATGAATATCGTCAAGGTAGAAGAGCTGCCGACAGACTTACTTGGATACTGTTGCACTAGAACTCCCAGCCATGAATTTGATAAACGGCATGGCAGTCTCTTTTTTAAGACACCCGTTAGACCAATTGTAGCCATCTCGTTGAGACATGAGCTAGACATGAAGATGGATGCCAGAATCGGATGGAATATCAAAGCGTCCTTTTGACCCGGTGGCCGATAGGTTTACTTAGTAAGTAATTAGTCCTTTGCATTGAAGCTGCTTAAAGACGTTCCCCAGGGGTATACCAACGTTGAAGAAGGATCAAGAGCTTTTCTCCGAGATGAATGTGGTACGTTAGAAGGTGGAAAATGTCCCAAGCATAAGACTACGTCGTCGTAATGCGAATGCACACTAAGTTCCAGAACAATTATGGAGGCCGCCTGAGAATAATGGATTGCGTAGGGTAAAAGGCTCGTCGGGCGGCCATTATAACTTTACCTACCCTACGGTCAAGCTTGTTTGGTGACTTCAGCCGCACTTGTGTCCACAGCCGTGTCAAGTACGCCTTGCTTAGACCATGGTATTCTGGCCGGTTATGCATGGCACTGCGCATGGCGGTCGAAGCTCGAATTATTCTTCTCCAGCCTCACTGCGCCATGAGACATTTCCGGAATTTAGGCACCATCAGCTTGTTCGACACTTTGTTCAAGCTGCTACAAATTTCTTATTCGAAAAACCTCGTATCTGGATATTGGGTTTCTACACTGAGTGCAGAGTCCGAAAATATTTACACATTTACATATCAGGTAACCGAATAATGATAAGCTCAAACGACGCCAGCGATTCCACATGTATCACGCTCCACACCCCATCTCGCCTCATCTTAGGTTATCGATGCAGGACTTGCATTCCAACATGCTATAATCGCTTTCGTGTTCCGCATCGCAGGTCCAAGGCTTGTCGACAACGGTGTGGCAAGTCAATCGGCTCGTTACGCTTCGGAAGACTCTTTCAAGCAGGAAAACTCATCGCTGAGTTCGTCAAGGACTGCATCACTGACTTGTTCTGCATCTTCATGGCTCTTTGCAAGCACCCTAGTCTCAAAATAGTCATCTAAACCCTCATCCATGCTCGGTGGAGGACTCTCGTCAACCTCTGCAACGCTTCGCAAAAACTGTATTATTGGAACAGACCTTTCTTTGTCTATGCTCGCCACTGCGTGCCAAAATGACCAAAGTAGTTGGAGGAGGAAAGGGTAGCTTTCTTCGATGTCGTTGGGCTTGCGGAGGAAATAAGCGAGACGTATCAAATTTGCCGGCCGCGGCTGCGACGTGCTAGCGTCCGCAGGTGGATTGAGGCACCAGAGCGTTAGCATAACAGCTATGCTCAAAGCCAATTCTTCAGGCGCCAGCGCGGTTTGAAAGGATTGCAACAGCTGAGATCTCGAACGTTTTCCTTCTTCTGACTTTGTCCAGTTTTGTAGCATTGTAGTGACTGAGTCGTCGGCGGAGCGGAAGTAACATTGGAGAAGAAGCAAATGCTCGCAGTGTTCTGGTTTTCGGAAGCGTGGAAATCTTTCGCAACTGAGTTCACTGGTGCTGTTAACTAAATGCTTGAATTATAGAGGGTATGGATCACTAACACGCCTATGCGAACTGCTCCCCGGTCTGCGACGTTCATATCGTTAAATATCGTGGTAAAAGCTGGTGACAATTTCTGTTCTCAATCAGTCCTTATTCATCTAATAATCTCACTCTACTTACCATATCATTCCGAACACAATTGATTGGCAGTTTCGTTCGCAGATCATTATCCCATGATTCTATCACCTGCGGCTGTATGGCGATTTTATTGCCGAATAGTTGAGACTTTAGAAGAGCCTGGGCAAGCCTGGTTTCATCAAATGGCTGCAACGCTCCTAAAGGATCACCTGGGACTCCAAATGCTTCAAGGTAGAGGCATATGTTCTGTAGTGGCGAAAATCTTCGACACGGCTCCATAGATTGAGGCATGCCCGTCCCAGCGGAGACCCAGAGGAGCCCCGAGAGCAACGCTCTCATCTGGTATATGAGTTTGTCTGGTGTTTTATCGTCGAAGATAGGCAGGGTCGAGAGCGCAGACCAATACTCTCTGTTGGTAAGAATGGCTGGAAACAGAAGCTGTACCCGTTGTTGAAGGAAGGTTTGATGATGCTTTTCATCCATCCAGCTTAAAATGAGAAAGACGACGATTTGTACGAATCTGATTTGCCTCGTACCTAATGCCTGGAATGTGTCAGTTTCTCGGTTGGGATCAGATGTGATGTCAAACCTCTAAATCCAATCGGAACTGCTCCATCGGCGACAAGGACTGCATGTTTTCCTGAGCGGCTAATTCGTTGCGTAGTATCGTATCTTGGAAATCAAGGAGGCGCGTGGGTGACTTCAACAGCCCGTTCACGGTATCCCATTGCATGTAGTAGGAGATGAGGTGATGGAGGGTGCCATCGACTTTAACACTCATTCTCTTCTTCATTAGTCCACTTGAGTCAGTGGAGCACAAGATCTCGAACACGCCATCGAAATCCACAAAAGTCCAGGTAATCCCATCATCACGCTCTTGATCGTCAGAAGCGTCGTGCTCATAAACAAATATGGAGCCGCTTGCAACGGATGGCTCGCCACGTCTGGGTCCCCGCGAGCAAAAAGATAGTCTTTCAGATAGACAAGCTTCAACAAGCACGAGTGCGTCGAGCTTTGTTGATGTGAAAGATCTAGTGAAGGTTGGCGATACGGCTGTTCCCGCGGTCCCGTCCAAGCTATCACCTTGAAGGGGAAGAGCAGACTCTGGTTGAGAAATTCTAATGTTCTGTGAAAAATCAAGTGGTGTTAGAGTATCAAGAGACGAAGGGTTCCGAGGGTGCATGACATCCTCGGCCTCTGCGGATGGTAGCTTGATTTCCTCTGCTGCATGAGGCAGTGGGGTACATGGTATGGTGGTAGACGGTGGACACATTGTTGGAAGGCAACTGGTTCTTTGATCGAAATAAAACCATGCGACGGTGCGTATGTAGGGAACTGCCAACAGAAGGTGTGCGGCTCAAATAATCCGGGAATGAAATAAGAAAGTCTTGCCTCGAAAAGTTAGATGTGGTGGAGAGAGACTGCACCACACACATTGGGGAATTTGGACGCTTTAAAAAGACGAACAGGAAGGGCAAGCCAGTACGATCGTTAACTGCAAAGGCACGAGCCAATATATCTAAGATAGGACCTGAGGCCATCATTTTTAGATCGGCTTTTAGGGGGTATGTATAAGATGGGTCAACACCAAAAAAATGTGAGCAAGTAGAAGATAGTCCAGATTGGGAATCTACTTGACCATTGGATCAGTAAATTTCGGGCGAGGCTGGGGCTGGGGACGGCAAATCCGCGTCTAATACAGCGTGCCCCCAGCAAAGGACGACAAGGTGTATCGATCATGATTCATTGGCTGGAATTTGCAAGCGAGCTTAGATGATCGGCAGACTACTTTGGTCCTCCGGGGAACCAAAACGCGGTGGTGTGGGCCCGAGCGAGGACCTGTACTTTTCCTGCTTGCAGCGTCTACACGCAATTGCCAACGGAATGAATATGTATGGCATATGATGGGAAACAACGTTAGTAGCGAATCCATGTGTATCCGAGAGTACCACTGATGTAATTTCTAGAAACCGTGGAAAGCGGAAAAGCAGCTTCGTTGCTCGATCGGAATCGTTCCTGCCTAGAACTGAAAGAAACGGCAAACCTAGCCTTCACGGTTTCGGAGAATTTGTCACGATGGATAGCAACGCAAGAGGGAGCAAGCGTCGCGAGACGTCGATGACAATTCCACTTGCGGGTGCACAGGCTTCGAATTCCACAGACGACGAACCTGACGAGCAGATTGCGCGTATCTCAGTCGTTCAAAAGCGACTTCTATGTTCAGCGTGTTCTAAAACTTTCGTAAGGACGAACCATCTTCGAAGACATGCCCGACTTACCAAAGATGAACCCCATCGGGCTCTCTGGCTAGTTCTGAACAGAAAAATGTGTCCGAAATGTCGACATCCGTTCACGACTTCAGCCGGTCTCAAAAACCATAAGAACGGGCCTCTTTGTAAACCGCGAACGTTTAAAAATGCCTCCATACCGCAAGAAGAATTCATCGAGTCTAAGCTGGAGAAAGTTATTTGGGAGGACGACCGTCTGGACGTTCAAGATCGGGGATCTGAGGAAGCTCAGCAGTCTTTTGCATCAAACAGTAATGGTATTCAAGGGGAGACGGAAGGCAAGACTTTGTGTGCAACTGCACATTCTTGGGAGGGACAAGGTCAATCTCTGCTTGCGAATACAATTTCTTGGGCAACGGGGGATTGGAGTGGTACAACATATCTACATCTCTTAAAGGAACAAGATGACTTCACGACTACGAGCATAAATCCTTTGGTAATAGACCACTGGGATAATGCGGCATATCAATCCACAACTGCGAACACGATTCCTTGGACAACAAGGGACTGGGTTAGTGAAACATATTCGCGTTCTCCAGAGGAGCGACATGAATTCACGACTGCGAATACAGTTCCTTGGTCAACGAAAGACTGGGATAATGCGGTGTATCAATCCATAACTGCGGCTACGATTCCTTGGCCAAGGAAAGACTGGGACTTTGAAGCAGATGTGTATCTCTTAGAGGAACAAGACTTGGATAATGCAGACATCACTTTCCCACTTTGAATACGATTCCTTGGGCAACACAAGACAGCTACAGACATCCGCAGGGCGGTTGATCAGAAATAAATGGTCTCAGCGCTTTTTCTTCGTGGTATATGCAGCTACTTCTCCTTTGTGGGTGTTGGGCCTCAACGGAGCCAAGTAATTGAAGGAATTGTGGAATGCTGTCGTCCCTGCGAAGGCTTGTTGTAGATATAGACTTTGCTCAAGAAAACCAAATCACTTTCCTTTCTTTGTTATACCACCGCTCACTCTCTTTGAACATCGTATGTTAGGTTTATGAATTTCCCACCTCCCCCACCCGACTCGAGCACTGCCAGGTCTCCACGCCAGATAATCACGTCACCAGGTGCAAGCTCTTTGTCCACTTTTCTCCAGTCTGATTCCGGCACAGGTGGCAACTGTAGGTGGGATGCTTCCAGTAACGTGTACCAGCCATTGCTGGCGTTGAGTTGCGTGAGGGCAATAGTGACAAAGACCATGTTCTTCAAGGCGACCTTAGGTATGGGATGTGGCTCCTTGGAACGAAAGATGCCGAGACCGGCAGCCCATGGCTTTTGTGGTACAGGTGTCGGTGCGGTAAATTCCTGAAGCTTAGATATGTGATTCTTTTCAAGTCAGGCTCAAATGTGCGTTATACAGATAGAGATCATACCTTGGTAAAGTTGAATATCATTTCATGCGCTAGTGGAGTGACTTGATATACAAACCGGTTATCGAACGATTCGGTAGGTTGAAGCCCTTCATGTATGCCTTCCGCTATCCTCTGGGCTTGATCTTGAGGGATGGCTTCTGGCACAATCATATAACCAGGATCCCCATCCATTGCGATGTGATATTGTAAGCCCAAAGCACCGCCAAACAGAGGAGTAGTGTTGGCGGGGTCTAAATGAGTGTCGTTCAACCACGCGCTACCAGGTCCGATACCTTCGATCATGTGATCAATGAGGTCGCCAGAGAAATCCGCCATCTGCAAAAATTCCTTTGTCAGTTTCATTTGTCCAGTCAACTCCGCTGCTTTACAGGCTGTACTGACCTCGCTGGAATCAAGTATGCACTATGAGTAGGGTACAGAACTAAAAGACAGGTAATGAGATAAGACAATAAGACAGCAAGACAACATGGCAGCACAGAAGCAGCTCGGAACCGTAATACCAGTCTGGTGGCTATCGAGCATGATTGACACTGGTGCCCGATTCATTTGAAAGGTTCCTCTGGCTGCAGCTTCTAACCAGTTGGAATTTCCTTAGTTTAACTTCGAGGCACACTTCAACTTAACGAACAAGTTTGTCGACCGACGAGCCAAAGAGTCAGTGTAAGGAAGAGTCAAACACTTTTCAAAACCTCTTGATTCCTTTCTGGACCATTGGTCAAGTAGATTCCAGATCCGGTCTGCTAGACCAATGGTCAAGTCCATATCTGGAACGACGGTAGGCCGGATCAAGTCGAGTTAGACGCTTAGCGTACGCTTAGCCAGCTGGGTAAGTTCTACAACATCATCTACTACATCTAAGGCTCTCGAAAACGGATCCGCTCCGGTCTTCTACGCATACCCAGGGCAATGCTACAAGATGAAACTCTTGGTACAAGATGTTAAAGTGGGCTTTAAATGCCCGCGATCAAGGAAGCAATTGAGGGTTTCGTTGTCTCTAAAATCGAGCCGCTTCAAGCCGACTGTAGAGACCCTGCTTAGAGGCTTGAAGTGGAAACAGCAGGGTCGTAAAGCCATAGGCCTCTACGTATCACCAAGCTCCTGCTAACTGCAGAGCAATTTGCAGGTAGGAACGCAACATAGGCGAACTAGAGCTTGCATCCCCGAACCCTCCCACGCCTCCTTGATGCTCTGTGTAAGTTCACATCCCCAATGCTGCCTTAGTGGTTCCTGCAAGCCATATCACAAAATGTTGGAGACTGCGCGGCTTGCATGGACGTGCATGCATGTTTGCCTATAAAGTATTCCAGAAGGGCTCGTTGCCTTCTTTTCCTAATGAATTTGCCTTGTCCCATCGTTCAGCGCCCGAGATGCGTGTAGTCAATCCAGCGCCGCCTCCAACGCCTGAGCCCAGAGCCGCGTGTCCAGAGTTCAAGTATATTCAAGTCACCAATGAGATCAAGTATTCGTGGGCTTCGCCAGAAGCCGATGTGGAGGTAGGACGCTCTGGCCTTTCTCAAGAACTTACAATTCACACAACTTCATAGGTCTCAGGACCGATTCGATCTGACGTCGAGGAGCTTAGTACGGACCTAAGAAATGGGCCATGGAAGCTTGGCTGCGCACCAGCGAATCAAATCGAGTCAAGCAATTCCAACTGGTACCAAGTAAGATCAAAGCCGGAAATCAACGTTACTGGGAAAAGTAATGACGGCGGATATTACGATGTTGCTGTCCATAGCCTATATCTTCCATGGCTATTCTTTCATGGGCTCGAGCTAAACCTCGACTATAATCCAACGACGCCAACAGAGAAAGACATATCGGTCCATGGTATCTGGGACGCGACAAGGAGGGCCCATGCTCATTTTCTCCTCAACGCTGTAAATGCGATCCGTTCTGGGCGCGGTCGAGGACTCGAGGAATGTTATCGTGGTATTGCCCGATCAAATGGCCTAGCAATATCACTTGAAAGAGCCATCCTAAACCACGACATCTTGGTAGGCTCTTCGCTCATTGGGCTAGGAATTCCATTAACATCCTTTAGAGATCTGATCCTCAAGTTCGCAAACAGTTTACGCGATGTCTTGTGTTCCTTGGTTTGAACTTGCTGGGAAGTTATGACTCTCGTCTTGCCCTCGAGCTCCTGGCAAAAGACGAAGACGATTTGCTTCATCCTTTCTGGAAGGGTCGTAGAGTTCTATTCGAGGCTGCATCAGAGACCGAGGCACCGATGAAGATGTTAGAAGGCTTGGAGCTTCACAACATCTCACTACTCCGATGCCTGCTGGAATTTTCTGGCGGTAGGGTGGAACGCCGACAACATGCGCTCGACCCAGAACATTCGATCAGCGACAAAGTCAATCTGTTTGGCCTTCTTATCGGCATCGCCGGTACAAACCCGTTTGGAAGTTTTGATTCGAAGCAAATGCACGGTGCGCTTTCGAAATCCGAAATTTTCGCTGAAGACCCAGATATCAGCACGCTGGATACAGTGGAATGGAGTATGCAATTAATGGACTTCCTTCCCATTGGCTTTCCGGAGGGATATTTGGTACGATATCTGAAAGGGCGGACCTAATTAATGCTAATGTTGCTAGGATCTTCCGTCGCAGGTTCTATGCAGGTTAGGCTCAGGGCAGGTGGATCTAGTTCGCATACATCTGTAAGCCGTCTTCCTGCGAATACAGAAGAGTAATACTGATGGGAGGCAGCGAGCAAATTTACCACCAACGTCCATCCGTTCGAAAGCCAGAGAACAATGTACTATTGCTTCTCACTTGGAGCTCAATAGTTCACGGTCAGCCTCTCCGAGTACTTAGTGAATGGGCAAGCTCAGTCGACGGTTTGAAGCTATATCAACAATTGGTTGGGGATCTTCGGAATTCTCAAAGAACCGAGCAGCTCGCATTGACCCTAGCTGCCTTAGTGTGTCATCAACGACTTCTCCCTTACACTTCGAACGATACTGCGCAACCCGTCAAAGGTGGCTATCTGGCCGACCTAGATTTTCTCTTGAATGGCCAACTTCTTAGTAACAGGCGAATGGTCTTCGAAAGGATGGGTTTTTCGTTCCTACGGGTACTTGATACCTTTGGGGGCGAGTATGAGGATATGATCCAACTTCTCACCGTTTCAGTTGACAAAAAAGCACCCTTACTGGAACGATTTGATGGATTTTCGGATCAATATTGGGCAAGGAGGGCCAGGGACCGACTTGCTCATAGCAGAGCCTACGAAGAAGAGGGAGCGTTAATTTTGATAGAGACATCGGCGGCGAGTGGCATAGATGATGGTCAAGAATGGTCCTTGATAGCGTTCGATCACGATCTTGAAGGAAATGGGAGGTGTGGCACGGTTGAGGGAGCCGGAGAAGGTGGTGGTACTGGACTAACTATGGTGTAAGACGGCGGGGCTGAGGGTTTAGTGTCGTGGTGGAAATTATCGAGAGTGACCTTTTGGTGGGGGGGATCTCTTTGCTCTGGGTTTCCTGCCTTGTATAATAGAAGAAGAAATCTCGAGGATTTGCGGATTGGGACTAGAACGGCCCACTGCATTCGAGTCCCCCTTTTCGTAGCTGATATAGCCGGAATCACATTTATTGGTGCAAATGCTGCAGGTGCTCATGGGGATTGAGAGACGGCAGAGTGATGATCCCCGTACTCCAAGAGTGATAACCCCACAGCTTTGGAGATCTCCACTTTTCATGATCGAATGGTCTGCCCAAAGGTTCTGGGCTGAGTACGTGCACATCGTGCTGCCCTTTAACATGACAGGTCTAGCCTCCAAGTCACTCTTCGACGGCCTTTCACTCAGATCGATGTTGAGCAAGAAAGCTGCAATGGGGATTGATCCCAACGCCGTAACCCAAACACCTACAAGCAGTAAATTGGACGTTTCAAGCGCAACATCCAGCTCTCCTCTCTTGACCATTTCTCCTAACCAGTAAGTGTTCAAGACCGGTGCCAACGACATGGTCAGTCCGAGGATGAAAGCTTACTTCTTTTAGTACGAAACAAAGCCAGAATTGCGAGCTGTCTGCGCACCAGGTCTTATCACTTGCACGGAGACGCCTGCTCTACGCCCAGACAATCGCAAGATTTGAGAGTCATTTTCAGTATCCGTTGTGGGAAAGTGAGAAGGAGCATTTGGCTCATCGTCTTCGGTTACAGGTGGAGAGACCTGTAAGGAACGAGGGTGTGATTCAAGACGCCTTCTCATTTCCACAGCTAGCGCAGAATTCAGTAAGAGCCGTTCAAAGTGATGCTCGAAATGAGAGAGAGATACGAGACGGTCTGAATTCGGAAGCAGCAAAGGAAGATGAAGAAGATACTACAGAATATAGGAACGAAGCAGCAGAAGAGGAAGATGACAGTGAAATAGAGGACATTGAAGATAAAGAAGCAGATAAAGCATTACGATGGCTCGAAATGGAATGGGAGTCCCTCGCTAAGGTTCTCATGAAGACAGACTCAGAAACTCATTGGGATGTGGTTTATTAGGTAGCAATGAGGAAAAACAACCAATCCCACTCCAGATTGGATGATCTTCCGATCGAACGATTTTCGCTATGATTTTGAGTCCCTGCATACCAGAAGGTTATTACATATGTCTAGAATATTGACCCCATGCAAGCACCACTACGAAACAATGGTAGCCTAGGTCGTATAGCCCTACAAGGCAAGCGCGTAGTTACATAATCGTCCCTAACATAGATCATAGCTGTCACTGAATTCTGGGGCTAAAGATGTTAAGAAAACGGAAGAGGATATCAGGTGATTCTTTAGGGAATGTCAATGAGGTAAGGTAGATGTTGTCATTCTGCCTCACTAGTGATGAATTCTATTTTTGCTCGCTTATATAATCAGTCAGCTGCTCGCTGACATCCCCCTCTCTCATGCGACTCATCACTTTTGCCATTTTCTCGCTCATCAACCATCATGCAGGATCAACAAGTGTTATCATAACACATCAGAAATTATTATGGCGACATCAACCTCGACATATTCTCTTTCTTTTGAGAAGTTAAAGGGTCTTCAACGGTCGGCTCACCCTCAACATGAATTGACTTTACCTGAGCGACCTTCAGGGTTTGAGACCGACTTGAATCCATATCTCGACAGTGCAATCGGCATGTTGGGTGAATCAGCAGTGTACTTATACGACAATCACCATTACATGGATAGTCGCTTTGATGGCATTGAAACACGCATTGACAAGCTTGACACACACGTTGACAAGCTTGACACACGCGTTGGAAAGTGGTTTGACTATGTCAATAAGCGATTTGTCAAAATCGAGGACGATATCAAAGCAGTCAAGGACGATATCAAAGCAGTCAAGGACGATGTCAAAGCAGTCAAGGACGATGTCAAAGCAGTCAAGGACGATGTCAAAGCAGTCAAGGACGATGTCAAAGCAGTCAAGGACGATGTCAATCAGCGGTTTGACGAGGCAAGAGCAATAAACTTCAATCGATTCGCTAGAGTGTTGGATGCCGAGATCGAAAAGGTTGCGGCACCTGTCCAAGATGAAAATGGTCAAAAGAGGTATCAAGTGGGTGCCGGCTTTCCTGAGACAGTCGAAGAATTTTGGCTCCTTAAGTCAAACAGTAAGCCTAGCAAGTTGTCAACACGTTTGTGAAAACTAACGTCGATCATAGTCGGTAAACTTGCAAGCCTAGCGAGACATTACTCCATCAAGGGCTGGAAAAATTGGCAGTGTCTGGACCGGGAGAACCCTAAGACAACTCAATACGATCGCCTTGAAGACGCGGTTGCAGCGCATTCTCAGCGGTGTCTTCGGATTCTAGCGGCGAAATGGAATCTTGAATATGAACAACTGGAACGGATAGATGGTGAGCCAGAGGAGATACGCCCTGTAGCACAGAAGCGGAAAGCGGATGATGAGACGGAGACAAGAAGGGTCAAACCCAGAAGGGGAAGCGAATTCGAGACGGAAATATCAATCATCTCTAGTAAGAGCGAAGAGGTGATAATTAAGAGTAAAACAACAAAGACGGGACCAGAAGTGAGGGTCCATCGTCAAACAACGCTGGAGGAGGTTCTGCAACAGTATCACCCGCCGGGACAATCTGGAATGTCCGTGGAGTCGGCGGAGCTTGGATATGAAACTTCGTCATCGGCGCGAGCGGCGAGGCTTCGTGTTCACGCAGCGATGGGAATGGATCCTCCAGTATCGGGTGGAGGGCGTAGGATACCTCGTATCTCTAAGGTGATGGATGTGAAGCCTAAAGACTCGGAGGGTTAGGCTTGGTCGGGTTGACCATACATAAGGCTTGCAGCACGGTATTCGAGCAATGGACTTGGCATACCAGGTCTGATCAGATTCGTCGGCAAAATGCTTGCCTTCTCAGGCGCCTCGTTAGTGACTGACATGTTCCTCTTCCAGGAGATTCAACGGCATTATCACAAGGCAAACGCCACGTCGCAAGGCCGGGACAGCCTGGAATACGACGCTCTTACCCCATCCCGTCGGTGCAATGAGGATAAGATCCATCTGATCGATTGCAAGACTCTGTATCGCCTTGATCTGGCCATCGTGTGGAGGAAACCCGAGCAGGTTCGTCAACGTCAAAGGCAAGGAGTCGGGATCAGGACTATGCAATGTGATAATGATATTTACTGTCGACATTCTCTCCATCTGCTCCAGTCCTCCTCCACCCTTAGGCACCTTTCCCGCTATAGCACCCTGTTCTAATTCTGGCACGCCGCTCCAATTTGGTACGGTACACCGTGATTGTGCTTGGGACTCGGGCAGTGAGGTGGGTGCCTCTAGTGCCTCGCCATCTATAATTCAAGCTCTTCTGAGCAACGTCTCCCAGGAGAAATCTTCTGGGGCAGCTTGAGGCAGTGCCCGTGATGCCTCGCCACCTGGTATTTGGGCTATCCAAGGTAACGTCTCTCAGGAAAACTCTTCTGTGGCAGTGCAGGGTGATGCCCCATGCAGCTTGGATGAGCCGGTATTGGATCATAGGAGGCAAACAACGTCAGACCTCCTGGAATAATGAGCTCGGGAGTTCTCTCCTGAAGATATGGCTGACAGCGGTTTTGGAAGCCCCCCTTAGACGTTTATTACAAGAAGTGATTACAATCAACTCTCTTCTCGTCCTTTATTGCATTATTTTAATTCAATATGCAGCAGACCCAAGCTCTAAAATAGTTAACAAATCTCGAAATACGCCCTTGTCTTCGCTTGCTTTCCTGTTCTTCGTTGACGGTCAACCAATTTTGCAAATCAATCCCTTCACCTCCTTTCGCGCTGCAGCTGAGCCTTTGGCCACGAATAGGCTGCGTGCTTGCTTGACGCAGGGACATGGCCGTACACGCACCCACGATGTGCTTACGGACAAATGCACGATCTCCAGCCTTTGTCCGTCCGAGCCGGTCTACCCCGTTTACGTCCATGCTGTGCTCGGCCTTTTGCCTCAAACTTCTCCAACAACCCCTGTGCGCTTCCCAATTCACTTCTGAGCAACCATGTATCTTCCCAGCGTACCCTATATTCCGTTTCTGACCCGGCCGCTCTCTTCTCAAGAATCTCCGTAATTTCCCACTCCTGCTCCTCTACCTCTGCTGAGCCACCAGGACCCTGATGTTGCTCAGTTCCAAGTGGTCTGATGGCGATAGCGCTGGCGGAACCGTCGATGACTGACCTTCTCCCATTGCGAGAATTTGCGTGAATAGACCGCCTTTCACGGTCCGCGAATGGAGTGATGCTAGGGGAGCATAGGCGATTAAGAGACTCGGCGGTTGTATTAGGATTCGAGAAATGATGTGTCTTTAGCTCTTTTGTTGAACAAGGTGTGTTGAGTTGGGTGTCTGCAGTATCAATCTCAGACATAATGCTTTCTATCTCAGCAGAAGTGCCCTCGTCGTCAGTCTTGATGTTCTCGTCCTGCACCACGAACGGGTTATCTGTGAAATGTCAGACATCGTTTCACTTTTGGATTAGAGATCCACGTTCACCTACCCTGACTACCACCAACCTCACTTGACCGATTTGAGCTTGCAGTATTCTCATGGTCTTGAAGCGCTCGATTGTAGTAAAGTCCGAGTCCAGGAGGAATTTTGAATACAGCTTGTAGAGTCACCTTTTCCGCTCCCTTATGCTTCTTCGATGGAGGAAGATCATGATCATCGATGTCGGTTCTGTCCTCATCGGTATGGTTGTGGGGGCTTTCGATAGGCTCGATGGATGGAAAGCAGAAGTCTTCCTCGTTATTGGTGCCGCTGTCGCCGCCGCCTCGATTGTTCCCAGCTCTTATCGAGTTTTCTGCAGTAATTAGATGGATTTCTTATGACGCTGGGTTTCAACAATACCTCCATCCCCGGCTCTGGTATCTCCAGCCATCTGAGTTTGAAACAAAGGTTCGATTTTCCGATTTGTCGTGGATGGCTTGTCCCACCAGTCGCGCTCTAAGGTCGCCGTGCGTTTTCCGCCAGTATTACCCAAAATTGGTGGCTTTAGGGTGGAGCATGGGCTGCTTGCTGGTGGTGGTTGATAAAAGTTGATGCGAGACATGTCAACGGCAGCCATTGCAGAAGATAATTGCGAGGGAATCTTATAAACAAGAAGACAGTGGAAACGGCTGCCTGTCCTACAGGAGAGCGCAAGATGGACTATATGTCATGGCCCATCAGCCGCTCTCGGCACAGAGGTACACCCAATCCCATTGCGAGCCACACCATCTCTGCGCTGTCCCTCTAAGGCTTCGTAAGCCCCCTCTTGGCTACACGCAACCCTCAAGGGTTGCTCAGCCCCCACTGATTCCTTTTTCCCCTCCTCTGTTCTCTTGCCGTCCAATCCACGCGCTGTATTCCTCGGAACGACGTGCATCCGGAGGTCTCTACTGTAGCAGCCAGCTGGATCGTCGTCGACCTCCATGGATCAAACCCCACAGAACGCCTCGTAGAACGCCTCGCAAGACACTTGGTTGAGCACAGGCCGCGAGGATTCTCTCCTCTAAAGCTAATCGTCGATGATCCACCAATAATCCATGGCCCAGCATCGGCACGACTGAGACAATCTCTTCATGAGCTGGGGGATTTCCGATGCAGATGGCAAGGATGAAGGGTATTCGGCAAAATGGCACAGGACGGCACAGGAAAATGTCACCTCTCCAACAGCCCAAGTCCCGATCCAGGCAGTGCTGCGCAGGGCACATGCATATCCTCTCAATCAAGCCGCTGCCACGTCAGCACCAACTGGTGCCTGAAACCCAGCCAAGCTGAACTAGACGAGGCTGCCCAATTGCCGCAAGCCAGGCTCCGGCAGGAGATGTCACCAGACCGCTGGCAACAGCATCACGCCATTCATTCGCCGGCGGCACAGTAGGAAACACGCTCAGGGTGGTGTGAGGCATTTGTTCAATTGGTCTCGGCGCACAGGCGATAGCTCTGGGCAGGCTCCACCTTGCTCGCGCCCTTGTCGTGGCGATGGCGATCGCCCAACATCCCGTGGCCAATAGTTGCCACGCTAATGGAGCGAGGAACAGGAGGCCAGCTATGGGCAGAAAACAGGAGGACGCTGAGAGAGGGAGACAGGAAGATCGAGGATCACTCTAGGAGGCGCAGGTGAGGGACGCGAAGGACAGCGATCCAAGAAGTCAAGGGGAAAAGTGCGCGCCTTCAAACGGGGGAGACCGTGAGCAGAAACGCAAGAAACAAGTCTCAGGCCAGATGGGCGGCGTGGAAACTGGGCCAATAGAATCGATCATCGCAAAGGTGAGGCTTCTCCCAGATGTGGGTTGAGGTCCGAGCAAAGGGTCATGGGACGGAAACGAGGAGCCGACAAAAAGCCCAGGCGAAAGAGACAAAGAAGATGAAGAGGAATGTTGGAAGTTGAGGGGGAACGAGCGATTATTTATGGACTGGGAAAGCGGCGATGGGCTGTGCCGACACGCTTTCCCCAATTTGAGGGGGCGCCAAACCCGGATGCGCAAACACCAGCAGGTAAATTACGTGCTAAATCTGTAATCAAAAAATTATTATGTCATTGATTGTAAAGATGAAAAGATCAAGAACAGATCAAAAGAATCTGATGCAAATTGAGTATTCATCGATTTAATGTCACATATGAATCGTTTCAAGATTTCGAGAAAAGACAAGTTCTTGATGAACACTTCAAATCGTTAAGGGAAAAACAAGAAATTCTCTTCATAAAGACTTTTATATATAAAGAGCATGTAATTCAGAAAGATCAGAAGACAGAAATAAAGATTCACATGAACATTGATGTTGAAATGAACGTGATTAGTCAACGTTTCATTATCGAGCAGAGTATGTCATTGCTGAACGTTGATCTCTCAAGATTTATCTGAATGAACAATCAGAATGTCTATTGCTATAACATCTATGAGATGCATTATCAACTTATAAACAGCTGAGACATAAAGAAGAAAGATACAAGTATCTTTTATGCTATTGACAAGAAAGAATCTTTCTTGATCTTGAGCATGTTAAGTATGCAATTCAAGCATATTTGAATAAACATGATTGCAAGAACATGATGTTTTGATATGAATGAGCATGCATTTGAGTTATTCATTGCAGAAGATTTTGCAAAAGCTCTACAAAATAAATCTACTGTGTATGCTTTTGTCATGATCAACATCGTCGAAGAATCAATCATTAAACATCAAGTGAAAGCAATGAATAATGTAATAAGTCATATCACAAATGTGCTTGAAACGCAGACTTTACTCATTGAATTAAAAAAGTACGAAGATGTATTCTTGACAGAAAGTGCAAACAAATTGTCTTTGCATGAAGATCATGATTATGCAATTGAAATCACTGCAGAGTCATCATATAAATCGTTGTATAATCTGTCGAACACAGAGTTAACAATTCTAAAACAGTATTTAAATGATGTTTTAGCGAAAGAATGAATTAAGCACTTCGTCAGCTCAACTGACGCGTCTATTCTATTCATTTTCAAAAAGAATGATAGTTTTCATTTATGCATGAACTATTGAGATCTGAATAAGATCACTGTCAAGAATCATCATTCACTGTCTTTAATTAGTGAAACTTTAAACAGACTCAGTCAAGTCAAGCAGTTCACTAAATTGAATTTGAAGAATGCGTATCATCGTCTCAGAATTCAACGTGAAGATGAGTGAAAAACGACGTTTCATACTCGTTATGATCACTTTGAATATATGATCATGTTGTTTGATTTGATCAATGCATCTGTCATTTTTCAGACTTATATTAATAAGATCTTGACAGAGGTTTTAAATGACTTTTATATTGTTTATCTGAATGACATTTTAATCTTCTTTGTAGAAAAGACTGATCACGTAAGTCATGTGAAGCAGATTTTGAAGAGACTAAGAAAGTTTAAGCTATATGCTAGCTTGAAGAAGTGTGCATTCTTCATCACTAAAGTGAACTTTCTAGAATTTGTCATATTCATCAAGAACATTTCGATGAATTTAAGTAGAATAGACATCATCAAAACGTGATTTCGATCGAAGATGTATTGAGAAATATAAGTTTTTCTGAAATTCATCAATGTCTATCAACGTTTTATACATCACTACTTTCAGATAGCAGAGTTTTTAACAGAACTGCTGAGAGATAGTGTAAAAGATGTGAAAATGAGTTTATTTATATGATTGAATGAAGCAGAACAAGTATTTAATCAGCTTCGTGACGTCTTTATGAAGATATCTATATTAAGACACTTTGATTCAGAGTGACATATACACATCGAGATCAACGCATTCAATTATGCAGTTGCAAGTATCTTGTTTCAATCAAATGACGAAGATCAGTGACATTCAATTGCATTCTGATTCAGAATGATGATAGACATCAAAAGAAATTATGAAACATATGATCAGAAGCTTCTAATCATAGTAGCGATGTTTAAACATTGATGACACTATGTAGAAGACAGCTATCATACTGTTAAAGTTCTGACTAATCATAATAATCTGAAGAATTTTATGAATGTTTGAAAGCTAAACGAAAGACAAGTTAAATGAGTCATGAGATTGTTGATCTGCAACTTTGAAATAGCGCATAAATCAGGAAAGACAAACTCAATCAATGCATCATCAAGATGATCTGACTATAAGAATAAGAACAATTCTGCAAATCATTTTTTGCTCATTCTGCAGCGAAAGCTGACTAGAATAGAAGGCTTAAATAGCTTTATATTCGTAGTAATCAAAGAACTATACTGTATATGAATGATAAATGATGTTGAGAAGACGTTTGTTTACAGTATAAGTATAAACAGATATTCAGCAGAACATGTTGAAAGCAGATTGCAAGATGAAATCTACTGTACATGAATGATTAACGAAGTCAAGAAGATGTCTGTTCACAATGTTAATGAAAACACAAGTACATGTTCAGCAATGCATGTCAGAAGTATGCTGTTGAGAGTCATGATTCTAACAGTGCGAGAAACGCATTTAGACGAAGTACATTTCTTAAGAAGTAAAATCTTTCAATTCAAATCAACAACTTCAAAGAAAACAAATGTTGAAACGTTGATTCATAGAAATTGCAACATAGCTGAGAAACAGCTTAATTCTGTTGCTAAAACTGTTGATTGCAAACAACTCATTTCATGTGCAATTGTCAGAGTATTGACAATTCATGAAATGATATACGACTTTAGTAGTAAATTCATAGTCAAGCTCATTAAGATCTTAAAGCAAGAAGATAAATTTACTGTAGATCTAAGAACAGATGAGACAATGAGTATATAAAAGAGTGACATTGAAGCTTGAACATTAAATAATCAAGAAATAATAGAGTACAACAAATCATTATATGTTTCAGAAGATCTTTCTATTAGAGAAGAGTTACTGAAACATCATCATAACAATCTTTTAACAAGACATTTTGATGCTGACAAGATCAATAAGCTGTTAGATTGTAAATATTACTGAAAAAGTATGATCAAGAATGTTGTGAGTAACTTGAGAAATGCGCAGTCATACTAAAGAATATGCGCGTAGATAATACGATCAAATTTAATAGTAGCTTAGTAATATTTATTCATATAAAAAGTTAACATTAAGCTATGAAATATAGAAGTAAATTCTTTTCTATATATTTCGAAGACTAAGTTTGAGCATCATCAATGAGATCTTGAACATCGTTGATAAATTAAGCGAGATTACACGCAGAGTTTCTCAAGATTGTATGTGACTTGAATTCTTATCATTGATGAAACATTAAGATTTGTATGTGACTTGAATTCTTGTAAACTTAAAGCTTCTGAGAATTGATGATAAAGATTCTTGTAAACTCAGTGTCTCTGAGAATCAACAGTAAAATTTCTCATAGACTCAGTGTCTTTGAGAATCAAGAGTAAAGTCTCTTGTAGACTCAGTGTCTTAATTCTCATAGACTCAGATTCTTATTTGAGAGCTTGATGATAACGTTGAAGAATAATTCTTGTGTTTATTCTCTATTCTTTGAAGAATTCTGACTCTCATAAATCTGAATTCTGACAATTATTTTCTCTCTTAATAACAATGTTCTCGTTGTTGAATTGCTTTATTTCTTCATGCAATGCATGACATCAGAATTCGCTGTGCATTATTGTGTTCTCAAGATTCTCTTTTGATAGCGTGTGCACATTGCTTTTATTCTTCAGATCACAAGCATTGAGTCTTTAAAGAGTTAACAGTAACATTCATGTTTATTTTCTGATTCTTGTAAATTTAAATACTGATGATAGCATATTCTTTATTTTCTGATTCTCGTAAATGTAGACTGAGTATTCTTTGTGATTCATATAAAGTTTCTAAATGATCAGCAGTATCATTCATGTCTATTCTTTGAATCTTGTAGATCTGAATTCTGACTATTATTTTATTGTCTCATTATATTTTGACTGTCGCTTCATGCACAGTATAATCATGATCTCAATGCTTTCTTTCATTAATGCATGCACGTTGACTAAGCTTGAATTCTCATGATGACAATTGTGATGAGAATCAAGATTTGCTTGATTTGAAGTTTTCTTCTGTAGATGATACTCGATAGTAGAAGCAGACAATGAGCAGAAGATAGTATCAGATAATAGAAGTAAATAATGAACAGAAGAGTGATACTTCTGTTGTTTGTTGTGACTAGCGTGATGATGATGATCATCAATGTTCATGTTTATTTGTTGTGAAGTAGTGAATTTTTGTCAACTCATCTCTTTTACCTTTTGCGTGATTTTCTTTCTTCTTCAACTTTCGTTCTTGCATTCAATCTTCATTCTGTTATTTTACTTAATCTTTTACTCATTTTGTAAAGTAGTTCTATTGATTTCATTGAGTATCATGACAGTAGTGAGTATAAATCAGATTCTTGATTTGATGTACAATGAGCTGATCATATTGCGTCTGAAGATAAGAAAGAAAGAAAATCATTGAAGTGTTTCATTGTTCTTGTTTCTTTGATTCAGAAATGTACTCATCTTTCATTTGTGCACTTTGTCTGCTGCTAATTCTGCTGTCTTTAATCTGATTGCTTTGTTTATCACTAATGATCATTCTTGCACGTCTTTCGTCATCTTTATTATGCTCGTCTACATGAAGAATCTATCTTCTTCAGTTCAGCATCATAAGATCATTATTAATGTATATTGCAAGAATGTTTCAGTAAAGAGATGCAAGAAATGCGTTGAAAGAGATGTTGAATGCGTTAAGATTAAATTTTCTATTGAAAAGAACTCAAAGAAATGCGCTTTATGCGCAGTATTTGAGGCAAATTGTCAATATGAGTCGTAAGTATAATTTTTCAGTAGCTTCAAGATGCAAAAATTAGATGATTAATTGATGCTTTTAAAGCACTTGAGAGCAACTCAATTGTCTCGATCGTTTCTGTCAGCTCTGCTTTCTCATCACTTTGTTCAAGTTTTTTTTCTTCTCGATATCACGTAAGTCTCTCTCTTCTTCGACTCAGCTTAAGTCTCTCTTCGCTCATTATTGCATCTAATTCTGAGTCTGTGATCAAGACAATGAGAATTGTCTTTCGTGAACTTTCTCTCAACTCAGCTTGAAGTCAGATGTTTCTCGAAATTGAAGATTACATGAAGAAGAAGTTATATTCTCTCATACTGAATATAAAAATCAACAGAGATGATATAAATAAAATGAAAGAAGACGTTGAGAACGTAATTATCAGTTACAGAAAGATGCAAGAGTTAATGATCGAGCAAGAGATTTATATTGATGATTTCTTGTGTTGAGTAATACATCAGAAGAGAACTATTCAAGATTTGCAAAGACAAGTCAAGAAATTTAGCATCTTGCAATCTGCTTTAGTCACTCAGACTCAGAGTGCTCTGACTCTTCTTGTTATGCAAAAAGATCAGAATGTTTCTGCAATGATCAAAAGCTCTTCTGTCATGTCGTTCTCATCTTTGTTCTCTTCATTCTCTTATGTCTCTTTGTCTTTCTTCTCATCTGATTCGTTTCTGTTAATGACTTTTCTCTTCTCATCTTTGACGTTGATCACGCAGTCTATCATTGAAGAGATGAAGAATGTCGTAAGCTTTAATATGAGTATCTTGTCTCGTTTATTCTGTCAATATGATAGTCTGTGCAAGTTTTGTATAGTCTGACTAATGAGTGTAAGAGTTTATCATCATTAATTCTTGAATTTCAAAGAAAGTGAAAGTTGAATGATATATTTATCATATGAAACTCATGAACTATTCATGTATTGATTTATGCTTCTGCTAACGACTTTTAGACTGCTTGAGTGAGTATTGACGAGAATGAATAAGTGCGAAAGTCTTGTTGAGTTTTTCCCCTTTTTTTGTTAGTGATAGCTAAATAACTATCAATTCTTTTACTTCAATTTATGCATACTTCAAATCTTTCATGATGATGTTAATGACTTGCTTTCAAGCTTGATGAGATGTCTGCAATGAAAGAATCTCAATAGAGTTTTGCAGTTGTCAAGACAGTTCAATGATTCTCAGATATTTTCTGAAGCTTCAAAGTTCTTTCAGCTAAGCAGATATTGCAACTGATCATTCTGCATGCAACTATTCAGTATGTCACTAATCTCTCAGCTATTATGTATCTCTTTCTCTAGCTCAAGATCTTTCATGAGCGACTCATTCGATTTTCTCTTTCTCAAGCAGAAAGATTTCAGCAAGCTGACATTGAATATCGAGTGTATGCATGTCTTTGAAGACAGTTTCAAATGATAGACTTGTCTGCTCAAATACTTCAGAATTTTATACAATTCATATCTTCTGACTTCAAGTTTCTTGAAAAACTTCTTGATTCAAATGTTCTTGACATTTAATTACATTAACTGATAGATGAGACATGTCTTAGCAGAGTGTCTTTTGTCATGCTGAGTTGCATAGTCAACGTTTGTCTCTGTAAGTCTGTAGCGAAGATTCTCATGCAGTCTTTTCATTCTCATTGTGTAGTTCATGATTGACTCTGATTTCTTTAAGTGATTCTTAATGCTGAACTTCATTCTTGAATGTCTTTCTGTGATTACAAAGAATGATGTTATTGATGTTGTAATGTAAACGCTGTTATTGTAGAAGAATTTGATCATGACAAGAAGATGAATTCAATTATTTTGAACATCATTGCAGTACACTTAAAGATAAGTTTCAAGAATTTGATTCTATCTCTTGATTTGATCATCAATGTGAGAATGAAACGCAGTGCTAAGTTTTCGCTTGATCAGAAGATAATAGCACAGTGATGTTCAAAAGTGTAATGTAAATACAAAATTTCTGTCAGAGACTATATCATCAGAAGTCTCGTGATATTGAACTACTTTGTCAAGAAAGAGATTGATCAGATCAAAAGCAATCATTGTCTTTCAAGTAGAAATGTAGTGCATCATCTTGAAAAGATGATCGACTACAATCATAATGCTGTCGTAGAAGATATCTGAGACGCTTGTGCTGTCAGAAAGATTGATGATGAAGTTCATGATAATGCTTTCTCATACTTTTCAAGAAGCAAGCAGACTATTCAGAAACTTTCAGATTTTGTGATGTAATGTCTTATGTTGCTGACATAATCTACAGATTTTGCAGTATTTCTTAATGTTTTTATTTGCAAATGATCAGTTGAAGATTCATCAAACAAGCTTTAAACATCATTGAAAGTCAAGATGTTCTGCAAGAAAGCTGTCATGATGTCATTTCATAATTTCTGCTTTAAATTCATTTTGTGCAGAGACATAAATGAATTCTTGAAATATCATGATGTTATTTGTGATTTTCTTCGATCAGTTGATCATGAAGACGCTGAAGTCAATCTCAGTATCATGTGTGCTTGAGTTTCTCTTTTTCATTAATTTTCATACTGTGATGATGAGATGATTTGTTTTTTGCTATTTATAGATCAGTTGAGTCAAATTCTTGAAAAAGTAGCTTGCAAAGTCAACAAAGCTTAAGATCAGAATATCATTTTGTATCAATGAATTGAAACATTTATGAATTTTCATAAACTTTGAGACTGCATCATCTGTCTCATCTGAATCATTTTGAATTGCAACGAAACAACTCTTTAATGCGATTACTTTCTTTTTCATGATTAAAGCTTTCTTTTCTTCAGCAGAATGATGCATAGTTGAATCTCTGCTTTGATTTATGATCAAACATTCGTTTTTCTCAGCAGAACAACATATGATTGAAACTCTGCTCTGACTCATGATCAAACATTCGCTCTTCTCGACAGAATGATGCATAGTCAAATCTCTGTTTTAATTCATGATTAAACATTTGCTTTTCTCGACAGAATGATGCATAGTTGAAACTTTGCTCTGACTCATGATCAAACATTTATTTTTTTCAGCAGAATGACACATAGTTGAAACTCTGCTCTGACTCATGATTAAACATTCACTTTCGTCAGCGAGATGACACATAGTCAAACTCTCGCTCTGATTCATGATCAAACATTCATTCTCTTTAGCAGAACAACATGTGATCAAATCTCTGCTCTGACTCATGATCAAACATTTGCTTTCTTCAGCAGAAAAATTTGCTCTTCTGCGTTTTCATCTCATCTGAATGACATTTCTCTCAGTCTCAGCAACAGTGATAAACGTTGACTCAATGTTCTTGTGAAAGCAGACATTTTTTCTAGTCTCAGCAACAGTAATAGATGTTGAATCAATGTTTTTGTAAAAGCAAACATCTTTTTTAATCTCAGCAATAGTAGTAAACGTTGACTCAATATTCTCATGAAGACAGATGCTCTTTTGACGAGAAATAATAATGTTTTGGAATCATCATTGAGACTTTTCATCAGCAGTTAAGAATTTCTTCAAAGTCTGAGAAACATCTTTGATTCTTCTTGCAAACGCTGATAAGTTAATGATTTTTTTAAATGATCTGATGATTATTTTCTTGTGATTCTTAATGCTCAGAGTCTTGAACTGTTGAGTGAAGATAACGAGCGTTGATGCTGATTGACTTAAGAAATTCTTCAAGAGTTCTCTCATGTATGTGAAATCACAAGTGAACTTTCTCTTGTTTGCATTGATATCTTTCTCATAGTTAAGTTTTCTTAATGAGTCATCAACAGAATTACTCACTTTCTTTTGATAGAAAATCTTGAAGTTGTATGTAGTAAGTCTGTTGACTCACTTCATCTGTCTGCAAAAAAGCTTAATTGTTGTCATGAAGTGTTGAAGATTTGCATGATTATTGATTATCTTTATTTCATGTCAAGTCTCTTCTAGTTAATGTCTTCAATGATTCATGCTTTCAATAATCATCAGCATTTTCTGATCATGTGCATCATAGTTTCATTCAATTGATTGTCACTTTCTCGATCAGATGACTATTGAGTGTTAATGTAAATTCTCAAGTGTGATATTTATTTGTTGAAACATCATTGTTCATTCTGCAAATTCAAAGACGTTCATCTTCAATCTTATGACTTTTGCAAAATTGAAGTGCTGAAGAATAACATTTTGAGCAAAGATGACTTTCAGCTTCTGAAAAGTATTTCAAGCATTGTCAATGAATTCAATTTGCTTCATTTGCTCTTTGAGAATTCATTTCTTTTTTGCGTTAGAAAAGAGACTCGTTTTGAGATGATTGATCAAGAATGATGCTATTCTTGAATAGTTCTTTATGAATCAACGATAGAAGTTGACAAAATCGAGAAACATTTAAATCTTTTTCATTATTCTTGATTATGATCAATCTTGAATGATTTGAATTCAATTCTTCTTCATTAAAATTTCTCTTTTTTAAAGAATTCACATTTAAAGAGCTTAATGTAGAGCTTTAGAATCTGCAGTTTGTCAAGAATTTGTCATACATGATGAACATGTTTTTCGCAAGTTTTGCTGAATATCAGAATGTCATTCAGATAAATGAGACAGATGATGTTGAGAAATTTGAACAGAGTCTGATTCATATAGATTTGAAAGAAAGTCAATGCATTAATGAGATCAAAGAACATCACGAGATACTTGTATAAATTAAATCTCATGTGAAATGTCATTTTTCATTCATTTTCTTCTTGTATGCAAAGTTTGTTGAACGCGTTTTTGATTTCAAGCTTGATAAATTACTTGATGTCTGCAAAATAATCAAGAGCTTCATTGATCAATGAAAGAGAACATCTATTCTTGAGAATGATTACGTTGAGTTCTTGATAATCAATGCATGATCGCAGCGTTTTATCTTTTTTAGATGTAAAGAGCATGAGTGTCTCAGCTGAAGAGATGAAGTATCATATCATGTCTGCTTGAAGCTGTTTCTTGATATACATCTTTTGTGCAATGAGTTCAACTGCAAAAAGATTGTTTAAAGAGTTTCAGAAGATAATACGACTCTTCTTGATGTAAATAACATGATCGTGAAACTCGTGAATTAAAAGAACTTTGACTTTTTGAGTAAAGAAATTTACGAAATTCGTAAATTCTTTTGAAACATTTAAAAATTGACTGACTATTATATTCTTGATCTGTGTAAGTTGAAAGTTTTCTTCTGTCATTGAAGAACTCAAAGAATTGTACAGAGCATTTAGAAGTGATCAAATGTATATTATGATGCTTTGTTACTTAAGATTCTGAGTTGATTAAGTGCTTGAAACTTCTTGTTTCTTCTGATGATTATGTTAATGAAAGAACTTGAAAGTGACTTCTTTTATGAAGTTAAATTGATGAATATTGCATGCAAAAAGACTTGACGCAAGTCTTGCTTCATTGAACATCATGTAAGATGATTCTGAAACTGTTTTTTGATGAGATAGTCTCTTTCTTTCATTCTGAGCACACAAGATTCTTCAGCGTAAGCGTTGATGAACAAACTCATGAATGAGATTATGCTTTTCAAAGAATGAAAGATTTAACATGAGATTTTCTGAAGCATATTCAGCAATGATAAAGATCTTCAAGATGCATAAATTGCTCTCATCAAAGTTCTGAATGTTCATATCAAGCAATATTGTTTCATGTAATTGCATCAATTTATCATCGAAGAAAATTCTTGTAAATTTTCAAGAATGAATATTCTCAATCTTATTTAAACGTTTCACAAGACTGTGATGAATCATGTTTAACATACACTCAGTGTTCATCATGATTTAAGTTTCAAGAAGATTGAAACATTCTGACTTGATCTTGACTACGAGAATGAATGATGTTATGACTGAGTTTAAGTTCTTCAACATTGTCAACGCGTTCAGTTCAACAGACAGTTAACTGATTGAGTTGATTCATTGAGTTTTGTACTTTTTAATTGCTTTCTTTTCTTGAACGATCAATAAATGAAAGAAATCTATCAAGTTAAGTCTTTTCTTAAAACATTTATCATGAGAATGTTGTTAGAAGCTAAAGAAGCTTCTGAGAAGAAAGTTTCTGAAAAGATGAATCATGAATTTGAACAATTCAATTCTGCGTGATCTTTAGATTTGCATCTGACGCACGCTTTCTCGCTGACTCTGCGATATTGTTTCTTTCAAAAGACTGTTTTTCTCAGTTCTGATTTTCATTGCTCTTGTTAATCATCAGAGTATTTTTCTTTTTCTTGATTATTGATTCTCTGCAAGAAATTTTGCAAACTCTTCTTGTATAATCAATCTTTGAAAAATAAGTTTGTTTTCAATTTTTGACTCTGCTGAGCATAGTTTGAAGCATGCTGCATGTCGATGTACTTCATCAATTCTCAACAGAACATCTTACTTCATTGAGCGAAAGTTAGTATAATTAGCTTGATCTTGTTCAAGAAGAGTAGCTCACTCAGAAATCTGAATAATAGCACTTTCTCAGACTTCATGACTTTAACATGATTTTGAAAATATGTCTTGTTGAGTTTCAGAAAGAACAACATGCATGTTTGATTGCTTCTTTTTATAATGACATTTCATAAATCATTCATTCAATTCTGAAGTGACTTCACGTCAAGCAAGCATTGCTGAAGAGTCTCAAGAAACTTTGCTTATGTAATTTTATGATTTCTCTTCTCAGCAATCTTCTTGATCTGTTGAAGATAATGTATTGTCATAGTCTTTACATATTTCGTGACGTAATCAAGCTTGTCATCATCTTTGATGTAGTTTATTTTGATGAAGTTCAACTTTAGTTTTCTGAGAAATAACTTCAGATTCTTGTCAACAATGAATTTGAACTTCTTTTCTTTTGAGAACTTATTCAAAAGAATGATCTTAGAGATGATCATTCTCTTCTTAAAGAGATCATCATCAGTGAAAGAACTCTTTATGACTTTAGCGATAATTCTTTTGCGAAACTTTGATTCAAGACAATCAGATGCACGACTTCGTCATGTTAAAAAGTAATCAAAGTTCAACATGCAAAACGCTCATTTCAGATCTTTTAGCAAAATGATGTTTTCAATGAACAACGTCTTACGTTGAGCACACATCTTCAAATAATTCTGTTGTTTTTGCAAGATTTTCATGTCATCAATAATGCTTTGAATGTCATTAAGAGTGACAAATGAAAATTCATGCTCAACAACTTTCATTCTTGTCTGAAGCAACATGCACTGTCTCTCTTTTCTTTCTACATCGATGCAAGCACTTCTGATGTTTTCATTCAATGCTGCATGATGATAAGTCTTTAATAGATTCTTTAAAATAACGCTTGCAAAATCAGAAAATGATCAAGTCAATGAAATCATGATGTCAATGATGATTGCTTGACGCTGCGTAAGACTCTTCATTGAGTTCAATTGAAACTCTTCTTTATTGTTGCAAAAGATTTAATCAAGCAGAGTGAGTGCAAGTTCTGTGAAAACAATAAAAGTAGACGAGACAACGCTCTTGAAAGACATGTGAATATTGCTTTCAAGAAGTGAAATCATGACATCAAGAAGAATCATGTTACGATTCTAGCTACGCATCTTCGTTGATAGCTATGTTGATGACTATGTTGATGACTATGTTGATGGCTATCCTGAGAGCTATCGCCGATCGCTCGCCGCTAGGGCATAGACTTGTTCCGAAGTCAACTCTATTCAGAATTAGCTTATGTTCTTCTGAGTCATATAGATAGCCGGCCCTTCCCTTCTAGACACTTTTCTTCCTTAGCATTTATATACTCGTTACATTACACTCATATGACTCGCTCTATGCTGGCCCCTAACATTATATAAATGCTTCTTCGTTACAGACGAAGTGAAATAATCTGCATCGATCTCTTCAAATGCTTCTGCTAGTAGTTCTTCAATCCTCTATCGACTTTGATCTAGCGACTTGCGTCCGTGCAGCAGCACTCACCTTCCTTCTCTCGTGAGCTGATTCAGCGAGAATAAACAAAAGATTCGAACTCGTGCGCTGATCAGCGAGTATAAACAAACGATTGAAACCATCCGACTAGGTCAAAGATCAGCGGATTAACCGTTCATTCAGATTCGCAAGAGATTCTTCGAATTTGTTGAACAATCAAACGAGACCAGTCATAGAACTGCGTGAAGTCTCTACCTCGAGAAGCAAACTCCCAGTGAGCCTGCTTCAATGACATCGTCAATGCGATGACCTACTCGCTCTCATCGCCCTACCCACCAGTGAACCTGATCATACGTTCACGTGCAACTAGTGAGCCTGCTACAATGACGAGCTCAAAGTCGACCTCTTCGATGAGCAAGTCGATCAGTGAGCCTGCTTCAATGGCACTGTCAATGCGATAATCTATCTTCTCATCGTTCTACCCATCAGTGAACCTGATCATACATTCACGTGCAACTAGTGAGCCTGCTACAATGACATCTTTCGTCAATGCAATGACCTATCTACTCACATCGCCCTACCTACCAGTGAACCGGTCTGCCGACTCGTTCGCGTGCAACTAGTGAGCCTGCTTCAATGACACTTCTACCTCGCATAGTGAGCCTGCTACAATAGGCATTTCGATTCTACACAAGACTAAGAAAATACATTCATGCGAACATGAATCGTTGAAGAGAGGGGGTAATGTTACGATTCTAGCTACGCACCTTCGTTGATAGCTATGTTGATGACTATGTTGATGACTATGTTGATGACTATCCTGAGAGTTATCGCCGATCGCTCGCCGCTAGAGCATAGGCTTGTTCCGAAGCCAACCCTATTCAGAATTAGCTTATGTTCTCCTGAGTCATATAGATAGCCGGCCCTTTTCTTCTAGACACTTTCCTTCCTTAGCATTTATATACTCGTTACATTACACTCATATGACTCGCTCTATGCTGATCTCTAACAAATCATATCTTGATCATGATGCTTGAAGAGTAAATCTACAACATCAATGATGATGATCACTTGAGTCAGAGACGCAGAAGCTTTGAGAATGAAAAGAAATTGAGATTTGTTACGAAAATTGAGTGTCATATTCGAAAAATTACTGTTCAAGTTGACGAATTTTTTTTTGAATCGTATGAACTATCATCTTTGCAATAAAGTAAAGTGTTAAAATTATGAGTAGTTCAAGAAATGTGCAGTCACACTAAAGAATATGCACATAGATAATATGATCAAATTTGATAGTAACTTAGTAATATTTATTTGTATAGAAAGTTAACACTAAGCTATGAAATATAAAAGTGAACTCTTCTTTATATACTCAGAAGACTAAGTCTGAGCATCGTTGATGAGATTTCAAGCATCATCAATGAGTCAAGCAAAATTACATGCAAGATTTCTTAAGATTGTATGTGATTTAAATTCTTATCATCGATGAAACGTCAAGATTTGTATGTGACTTGAACTCTTGTAGATTCAGAGTTTCTGAGAATCGATGATAGAGATTCTCATAGACTTAATGTTTCTGAGAATCAACAGTAGAATCTCTTATAAACTCAGTGTCTCTGAGAATCAACAGTAAAGTTTCTCGTAGATTCAGTGTCTTGATTCTCATAGATTCAGATTCTCATCTGAAAGCTTAATGATAATGTTGAAGAATAATTCTCATGTTTATTCTTTATTTTCTGAAGAACTCTGACTTTCATAAATCTGAGTTCTGACAAATGTCAAAGAGTATATAAATACTTGTGACATTTGTCAAAGAGTAAAGATGAAACATTACTTATCATATAATGAGTTGAGATCATTATCCCGATTCACAAATTTCGAAAAAGAAATCACTATGAATTTCATAACAGATCTGTCATCTAGTAAATGAAAAGAAGTCGTATATGGCTTGATTCTTGTGATAGTCAATCATTACACAAAGATGACGCGTTATCTGTTTATAAAGAAAACTCTGACTGTTGTAAAGTTAATAAAGTTGTTCTTCAAGAAGACTGCTTTAAAATATAAAATCTCAAATAATATAATCATTAATAAAGATAGTTTATTTATCAGTGCATTCTAATCAGAGATTTGTTTTTACATGAAGATGAAATAATGACTAAGCATTGTCTTTCATTCACAAATAGATGATCAGACAGAATGACAGAATCAAACGCTGAAACATTATTTAAGAGTGTATTGTTTCAAAAAGCAAAATGACTAAGTTATGCTTTTATTCATAATTGAGTTCATGTATCATTAGATGAAGTACGCTTCGTTAAACTGTAGTTTCTTTAAAGTCATGTATGATTATAAATCAAGCTTTGACATATACATTAAGAACAATGCTATGAAAGAAGAAGTGTCAACAGCAAAAGAACGCGTTGAAATGCTGCAAGACATGTAAAACACGTTGATGCAATAATGATAAAACGCGATTAATGTTTAGACAAAGTACTATAATTGAAAACATAAGTTTAAGTTCTTTAATGTTGATGATTTAATCATGCTATCAGCAAAAAATCTAAAGCAGAAGAAGTCAAGTAAGAAGTTATTAAATAAGATGTTAAAGTTCTTTTATATACAAGAATTTATAAATAAACAGATGTATCATCTGAGTCTTTCAATCATTTATAGAATTCATTCTGTCTTTCATGTATTTCTTTTAAAGTCATATAATCATAGATTAAATGATGATTTTATACTTGAGTATCTCACTTTCAAGCTTATTAATGATAAGTAAGAATGAAAAGTAGAAAAGATTTTACAGAAGTGAAGAAGAAAGAGAATCTTATATTATAAAATACAATGAAAAGAATATTTCATGAAATATAATTAATGAATATTGAGCGAAGATATGAAAGATGCTTCAAAGCTTAAAGAAGCTTTTGAAACGAGACTGAAACATGAATGAAAAGTATAATTACTCACTTTTAGACTAATCGCGTTGAGTTAAGTCATCAAGATCGAGTCGAGTTCTCAACTCGTCAAGACTCGATTCAAGTCAGAATTCTTGACTTAAGTATTTGAGTTGAGTTAGAAGATTTGACTTAAGTAATTGAGTCGAGTTAAAGAGTTGAAATCGAGTATCGATTCGAAATTTTCGACTCGACTCATCAAGACATGAAGATAAATAGATAAATATTCTATTATGACTTTCTATCATGACTTTTTATCAAATAGCCTTCATGTTTTCTCTTCATGACTTCTCTTCATGACTTTTCTTCATGACTCTCTATCAAACGACCTTCATGTTTCCCTACCATGTTTCTCTATCATAGCTCTCTATTATAGCTTTTCTTCATGACTTCTCTTCATGACTTTTATTCATGACTTTCTATCAAACAGCCTTCATGTTTTCCCGTCATGACTTTCTATCAAATAGTCTTCTTGTTTTACTTCATGACTTTCTATCAAAAAGATAATGCAAAAAGATAATGCAAAAGCAAAAAACAGGAAAAATTTTCTATATTTAGCTCTCTTGACGTCAAGCTAAAGATCTTGACAAGTTAAGTTGAATTGACTCAATTTTCAGTCAAATTGAATCGCGTCAAGTTGAAAATATGAGCAATTCAACTTGAATTGAATTGAAAATGTGAGCAACTTGACTCGATATTGATTCAAGTTCAAAATGTCAATTTGAAACTTAACTTGATGATCAGTTTAATCAGAGCTTATTTTCTAGATGATTACGTATTTTTCTCATAAAGCACACATTAAACATAGTCTTTTGATAGAGATAATATTATCTCATCATGTGAAATGACTTGAAAGAAGAATAACGTTCAACGTCAAGTCTTGCGCGCACAGAAAAGATGAAAGACTATGATAAGTAAAGATTCATTCTATTTGCAATTAGTTAGCATCTTTATTCTCAAATTTTAAGAGCTTTATGATTGATTGAGACTTTTTCATCTTCATTTCTATTTCTGAGATGACTTCATTCTCAATTCTAGAACTTTTATAAACTATTTTTGACAGTAGATTTATGATTGATTTAATATTCATAAGAGAAGTCTTATGTCTGCAGTTCTTTCTCGTCACATGTGTGTATTCATTAATTCATTATAATTCTCAATTGAGAAATAATTAATCTTGAATAACTTTTACTCTTTGAAAGTTAGCTCTTGTAGATGCACTTGAATCATGATTATGTTAATCTCATCACATACATAGAACGTCTTACAGAAGCACTTTCTCAATCTTTTTAATCACGCAGCTTTTAACAGAATCATAAGAATCTCTTAAATCAATGAGAAAATTGATTTCTTTAGAATTTGCATTCATAACAAATTCTATCTCATTATCTTCTTCAACGAGATCTGCTTCAGCCACTTAAGCTAAAGATGCAAGAAAATCTTAAAGTCAAAAATCTTTTCAGACTTTCAATGAAAAAGACTTTGACATTGCTTTTGACACATCATTTAACGTTAAATCTTCAGAAATCTTCAATGAAAGAAGTGACAGTCAGCACAAGCAAGTTGAAAAAGAAGCGCAAAATAAAGAAAGCTGTCTAGAATTGTGTTGTCTATCGAAATGCAAATCAGATGTTGAAAAGTTGTTAAAAGTCATGATTGACATTTGTGAAGATTTTGATGATACTCTGATCATCATGAATACTGAAGTTCTTGATATCATCAATCTGAAAAAATTACTAGATTGTGAAGTGAAATGAGAACGTGATGTGTTACATTGTAACATTGTATTCAAAAGAACGCAAGCTTTAATACTGAAAAAATACTGCTTAGTGAAATAAAAGATGAATTATGTTTCTGCAAGATTGCATTGCATGTTAAATGAACTGAGACTGAATCAGCTTTCAAATACTATGAAATGATTATAAAAGTTTGCAAGATTTATGACATTTAAGATGTTTAAAATGAAAGAGCAGATAAAGAGAATAAAAACGCAGAGTTTATCATTTAATTCAATATTAAGATGAATGCTGACAATATTAATAAAGTGATCAAACATGAACATTTTCAAACTTAACAGCATTATTTTTACAAGATTGTAAGCGATGCAGTAGTGAAGCTCTAAGAAATAACACATCTTCTTGAAAAACTTCACGAACGCAAGACTGCAGTGATGAAAAAAGCAGTCAATCATTGCTTGACAAAATTCATACAACTTTAAGCGAGATCAAACAACTGCAAGTAAATCAGCGAGAAAATTTGAAGCATGATTTTAAGAAGAAAGAATGAAGAGAGAGCAAGAAATGATGTTATCATTGTAAAGAATGAACAGAATCAACGAAAGAATATTAATGTGAAAATTGTTATTGCGATCATTTGCGCTGTAATGACTGCAGAAAGTAAAATGTTTTTTCAAGAACTTAATAAACTTTAAACTTTCTTGCTTTCTGTCTTCTTGATATGCGAAGAGACTCAGATCATTTGTGTAGATAATAGATTATGCGATAAAATCTATTATCAAGAGATTGAGAGAATGTATGTATGTCAAATATATCACTGAAAACGAGTCAAATCTTGCATTTTTCAATCAACGAGAATCACAAGTCTCAAAACTTTGAAAAGCATGAATGAGTTGAACATAAGCTCATCATCATTTCTCAGTTCAAGATCTCATCAATAAGATTACTTCAAAGCTTTCATGAAACTCTGAAAGTAAATCTGAGCTAAATTACATGATAAATCATACATAGATTGAAGAAGTTGATCATCTTTATTTCGAATTTGAAGATGCTTTTCTGTTTTCAGAAAAAAAAACTCATTAAAGTATCTGCATCTCTGATCTTTACTCTGCGCTTGAGATGAAAGAGTGACTCAGAGATAAAGTGTGTTTGTTGAAACTGAGCTTATATACAACAACAAAGAGCATCTCATTCGATTCTCTTTTTCAACTTCGCAGCTTCGCTTGAACAATCTTACGTTTTGTCTGATTCTCTGCTGAATATTCACAGTGCAATGAAATTAATCAATAGTAAGTCAGTAGCAACGTTTATTCAACAGTAAAAGTAACAAAGACGCAGATTTCATCTTCATGTCATTACTCGTTGAGTATCAATGAACAATCAACGACTCTTGCGTGTTTCTCACATCATGATGACAGAATGATTGAAAAACAAGATTTCAATCAAAGCAGTACACTTTGTCAGATCTTTGTATTCAGTCAACATCATTCAACAGAATTTTGATGATTCAACATTTAAGAATATTGTCACTTGAATTCTTCAACTTTGTCTCTCAATTTGAATTTATTAATTACGCAGTATAATCAACACAGTCTTTGACTGTCAAATTTTTCTTAAAAGAGCACATTAATAAATGCTTTAACAAAGTTGTTGAAAAAAAATACAATGCAACAATCACTGCAATAGATGCAATATTCAATATGAAACTTCAATGATTAAATCAGATACAGAAGCACTCTTATTAAATACTTGAATTTCTGCCTCATGAATTTCTGCACATTAGTCAATGAAGACAAGAGCGAGATGATGCTGAAACATAAATAGATATCATGTAAAATGATAACAGTTTTCTTATCATGTATCTGTCTGATCATAATTTCATAAAGTTTATCTCTTTTGCTGTTAAACTCATTCTCATGCAAAATATGACTTCATTTCTCTGCATGCATGATCAAGATCTGTCATCTAAATATCTTTATTCTTTGCTGTTTCTTCTGAGTTTCAGACTAGTGACTCAGTCTTTCATTTCTCATTCAAATCAGATATTTAGCTTCTTGTTAGCTTGATTTGAAGATAATGAATGAATGAATAATCTTTAAGTCTTGTCTTTTGCAATAAGACTTTTCTTCTTCTCATCATAAAAGATCTCTAAGATCTCATATATTCTTCACATAAAACAATGAATTCTTCACATTTCTGACTTAATTACTTCTTTTCAAACTTATTAAACTGAAGCATGACTTTTAGCAAAGCTTTTGAAACTATAAAGTCTGCAGATTTAATGAAAGACAATTTAATGATGAGTATTATGCAGTTGTTTATCAACGTTCTCGAAGCATTCATTTCAAACTATTCAATCATCTCAAAGTTTCTGCTCAATGTGCTAGACTTTAATATCATTAATTCACTATTGTTGTGTTCATTGATCTTCTGATCTTTAAACTCTTCACTTCTTTAAAATTTCTTGATCAACATGCATATGCTGTCTTTGAGAAATACTTTACATGCTTTATTAGCATTCATTCTGATGATGACATTTATAATCACATTATGAAGTGACTTGATGATCATAAGATATTCATTAACTTACGTAGCTTGATGATCAAGACTGAAGAGAAACATGTCTGAAACTTTCATGATCTGAATATGACAGCGAATAAACTGAATTCAAACACTCTCATCAACTTTAGTAATTGAAATTTCAAAGTTTCTTCAATATTTTAGCTTTACTTTGATCGTCATATCTTTTTTCATCAAGATCAATATTTTGAGTTTCGTTACTTTATTAAACAGATAGTGAGATAGTGATTTTCATGAAGCAGAGAGCATTTAACTTATCTGTATTGAACGTTCATTTCAGTCTATCAAAAATCTTATAAAGAACTGTTATAATCATCATCTAAATAAGAAAATTGCTCTTACTGTTGTACGCAGATTGATAAGTAAAGAGAATAAAGAAGAACACAATATGTGACAAAAAGTTGTAACAAGATCTTTTAAATTTATGCACATGATTATTATTTTGAATCATGATGAGAAAACTTAATTTTGAAGAATATAAATAAATATCTACATTCAGTCACTTTCAAATGATACGTCAATCGTGATATTTCTTATCGTCGTAAGTATTTGTTTCATAAAGTAAGTATAATTCTATCTCAAAAATCATTAAATGTCTTTTACTCTTGCTGATGTTTTCAAAAGCTTTTTGAAACTGACAAATTCAGTTTTGTCTTAGTCATTGCTGATGTTTTTGATCTTAATATTTACTGCATTTCGCTTGCGAATTGAACTCTTACAGAGAAGAACTTGAAAATAATGTTTAGTTTACTGTCTCAACGCTGTGTAGTTCTGCTTGAAGACATCAACAGCGTTGATCTGATTAAACATCAAGAAGAAGATGAAAAATTCGTCAAATCAGTCAATGACGTGATTGCAAAAATTAACATTGAACTTAGTAAGATTCTTAAGAACGCTTCAAAGAACAATGAGAAAGATAGAAAAAACAAGAAAATCAGCTTGTTCAATCTTCTCAACGCTATTAATGATGTGACTTCGCACGAAGAATGAGTTCTAGTGATGACAATCAACTGCTTTGAAAAGCTTGATGAAGCTTTAATTCAATCAAATCATATAGATATGAAAGTTGAATTTATCATGATTACATGTTCTCAAATCTTCGAACTCTTCACTTGCATGTACTTTCTCAATGACAGCTCTTTAAAACTTATTGCTACTTTCAGTAAAGAAACTCTCAGATAACAACAACAACAATAACAATAACAACAACATGTTGATAATCTTCTTACTCAGAAATCTGTTGTTCTTCAGTTCTGTGTCAACAAGCTCATGCTCATTGACTCTTTCATTCTCATCAAGAATATCAATGATCTTGTCATCATTACGTCTTTTAATAGCTTTTTTCTCAACGCAGCTTTCATACTCACGTCAATGAAGTTGAAGAATATGACAGAAGACTTTGTAAACTGATTGTTAAGACAAGTTTTCATATTTACATTCTGACTCAACTTGAGTACTCAATATTAATCTTCTGACTCGACTTGAATACTTGATCTCAACATCGTAACTCAACTGAATATCAATCTTAAGTCAGAGTTTAATTTGAATTTTTGATTCAATTCATTAAACAATTGAAAATGACATCAAGAGAACTAAATATAGATTTTTTTTCGATTTTTTGCTTTTGCATTACCTTTTTGATAAAGAATCATGATGAGAAACATGAAGTTCATTTGATACTAAAGAATCATAAAGGAAAAACATGAAGATCATTTGATAAAAAGTCATGAAGAAGAGTCATGAAGAAAAGTCATGAAGAAAAGTCATGAAGAAAAATCATGAAGAAAAGTCATGAAGAAGAGTCATGAAGAACAATCATGATAGAAAGTCATGATAAAGAGTCATGATGAGAAAACATGAAGATTATTTAATAGAAAGTCATGAAGAATGAACAAGCTATTTACAATTATTTATTTATTTATTTATTTATTTATCTTCATATCTTGATGAGTTGAATTGAAAATTCAAGTTAATACTTGATTTCAACATTTTAACTCAACTTGAATACTTAGTTCAAACATCATGACTTAACTTAAATACTCAGTTTCAAAATTCTGACTTGAATTGAGTCTTGACGAGTCAAGAACTTGACTTGATCTCGATGATTCAACTCAATGCAATTAGTTTAAGACTTTGTGATTAAGTTTTTGAAAAACATACTTACATTAGTTAAGATACAGAAGTATTTTCTTATGCAAAAGAAGAATTCATGAAGAGTGTTGAAGAAGATAAATGAGTGAAGAAATTAATTGATTAAAACAAAGAAGTTGAAAAGTAAATTGAAGAGAAAGAAGAGTGAAAGAGCATGAATAATATTGAGAAAATTAATACAGTAAAATTTGTAATTAATTACAGATTTATTTACATTAATCATTTTTCATCTTGAGTGTAAAATGCAAAATAACATGATGTATCTGCATTAACGTTTATTTGTTTCTCAATGAGATTACAGACTTTTCATCTGATGAAACGTATTAAATCACAAGCTTCATACTACTTTTGAATTTTATCAGTTATATTATGTTTAATATTGAATTTGATCATAACAACGTTTTTAATTGACATTTATTCATGATTATTGTAATAATAATAATAATAAATTCATACATTCTTGTGACATTGATTAAATCAACTCATGAGAAACTTTATGCTATGTATGTTGAGTGAACAAAACTCTATGAGATAGAAAATCACTCGTTATTTATATGACTGCTTCACGCAGTTGAAATAACAAGATTAAGACTATGTATCAAATTTGTTCACGTTGATCACACGTTAAAGAATGAGTATTCTAGTCATTTTAAATTGCTTCAGAAGCTTCATTTTCATCATCATTCTCACTGCTATTCTGAGATCTTTCATGATCATGATGATTATTCAATAGTTCAAGAAGTCAACATCACATAGCATTCTTGATTACAGATACATTCGATTCAAGCAGTGCATGAGTACATGCTTCGCTGTCTGATGACTTCATTCGCAGTCGCATCGCGAACTATTCATGCTTGAAACATTTCTCGAATGCAGATAAACATTAAGATCTATGCATTTAATTCTGATGTAAGTTGCAAGAGTACTTTCCATCTTCTGAAGATCATTATGCATCTTTATCATCTTGTTGAATAAATGAAATCTTTGTGCTGAAATTGTATTAACGTCTGCAATGCATTTCTTGTATTTTTCTCATTATTGCTTTTATTGATATTTGTAATATAATGCTATTGCGATGCTATTACTTACTGAAATCATCATAAAGAGATTGAATCATCTGCATTTAGACTGCATTCTTGCGTCTTCTCAAATAAATGTGTTCAGAAGCACTACTTTCTTGATGACAGAAGAGCGAAAGATGAGATGATTAATTTTCATCAGTTGAGCGCGTATGAATTTGCATGCTCATCTAGTTTCTTGTATTCTGCTGTTAACTCAACTGCGTAATGTTGTTGCAAGCGTGCATCTCAAGTTAGCCTAACATAGATCATGTTAGACTATCATAGACTAGTATAAAGCTGATGTTGACACGCTAGTGATCTAGCGCGTCTTCGTGAGTATAAGACTCTCGACATGTTTCATCTTCTTTCTTCTTTAGCTTTGAACTTCTAGTTAGACTTAGAATACACTTATATGATTCGCTTTATGCAGACTCATAACATTAGTTCAAAACTCATTAATCTTGTTATTAATATGTAGATGATATAAAAACAAGTTACACAACTCAAATCAAAAGTTGAACTCAGAAATTTCAACATCATAATCAGAACTTGAACTCAGAAAGCTTGATAGAAATCAGAAATTTCTAAAGAAGAATCATGATTTGAAATCACAAATTTCGGTAGAATCAGAACAGAAGAACACAAACGCGTTGCTCTTGACTAACTCTTTACTAAGCTCGTCATCAGAATTGAAACCAGAAATTTCAGCAGAACTTGAACTCAGAAAGTTTAATTAAAATCAGAAATTTCAACAGTAATATTAGAATTCTTCGATCAGCAATTTTCTACTCATATCATGACTAGAAGTTCAGAATCAGCAAGCATTACTCATTACAAACTTCGAAATGCTAGAAGAGAATCACTTCTATTACAGAATCAAACAGCATCAGAATCAGAAGAAGAAGACATGAATGCATCATTGAATACAGAAGAAAAGAACATGAACGCGTTGCTTTTTGATCACGAAATAATCAAGATCAGCATCAACACTGAACTGAATGCTTGAATAAGCATTCATGAAGCAGACGACATCGTTGTCTTTATCAAGTAAATGTATTAACAGCATGACATTGAAATCGAGATTCACAATGACATGATTCAGATGTTAGAAGATGTCAACAAGATAAACATCACGTTGAGGACTAAGCAGACGCGTCTGCAGAAAGAAATGAGAGACAAGAACGTGATTGTACATCATTTAAAAACTGCATCAAGTTGACAAAGCACTTCAATTTCTGAAAATCAATTCTTGAAGTCAATCAAGTTAATGAACTCTTCACTGTTTGAAGATTCATTGCAGAATGTAAACAATTAACTATCGCGAATGCGAAATAAGCTGAAGGCAAACAAGAATCACTTTTCTATTGAAGAGTTGAAGATTGTCTACATTGAAAGTTGAGTCACATGCAAAATATATTCTTGAACTCATTTCTAGAAGTTGAAGAAGTACTATCAATCATTAATAAAATGTATGATGATTTCAATCATCATCACACAACTTAACGACAGTACTTGAAGCTGTATTAAAACAAGATCTTCTTTCATGAATTTTGAATAAAATTTCAAAGATTCAGCGCAGAACTAAGATACAATAACAAGATTCTACTAAATGATCTTCAGCATAAGATCAGCTCAGATCTTCAACAAGCAACGCTTAATGAACAAATCACGAACTTGAACGAGTTTGTTAACATCTGCATGAAAGTTAATGTTAGATTAATTGAATTAAACGTTCAATTGATCATCAAAGCATTAGCGATCTTAGCTGCTCGCTCTGTCGCTAGCACATCATCTGCTTGATTCACGTTATCAGTCTCTGCGTGAAAGAAATCTAGAATATCAAATCTCGATCTCAGCAAGAAAGAGTTATTAAAGAAAAAACTCTGCTTCAAATGCAAGAAGACAGAATATAAAGAATATGAATGTCTTGAAATGACTCAAGTGCATGAGATCACTGCAAATTCGAAAAACAATCTGTTCTCATCAAAGTAGTGACTGAGAACGATGTACTCATATTTTGTTTCATCAGCATGTCTGATGATTCATTTGATTTCAAGTCGTTCACTGTTGACGTTATCTTGAATAGTCTAGAAAAGATATTCAGATTTCTCGCTTTGATAAATATTGAAGTCACTGATATGACATTCATTGATGAATCTTTGATGTCAAAGCTATGTGAACGCTTTGATATTCAGTCAATTCAATCATATGATGAAACTTCTGATTGAAAGTCAATTACACATGCTCTGTATACATCAATCATGATATCAAAACACAAGAATGAAATAATGTTTCTATTAATAACTTGTCTAGATCAGCACAAGATAATCATTGAAAATCTCTGATTAAAAAGAAATCAAATTTTGGTAAACTCTGCAAATGATTGATTAATATTCTCATTGAATATTAGATGTCACGGTTTTAGCATGTGTTACTCGGAAGGTGTTGGGAAAAGAGGTGTTAGGTCACTTAGGTGGTGTTGGACAATATTATAGGTGATGATAGGCGTGAGGTTATCAGTGGTGTTATGGGGGCC
>JAABVA010000611.1_pt1 | contig 44034 bp, 43 predicted proteins | sample 5560331 | NCBI WGS metagenome assembly JAABVA01 (sample SAMN12812661, study PRJNA571458) | rock metagenome | isolation source: Antarctica rocks | place: Antarctica: Victoria Land, Mt New Zealand sud | collected 2016-01-07 | reverse complement strand
CTAGGTTGGAGTCATGTCCAGACTTGATGGCAGAGCCGATGATGAATTGCGACCGATCAGCTTCACCCGGGGGTTCCAGGCTCATCCGGCCGGTTCGGTGCTGGTTGAATTCGGTGGCACGAAGGTGCTCTGCGCTGCGTCCGTGACCCGCGGAGTGCCGCGCTGGCGCAAGGGTTCCGGGCTGGGCTGGCTGACCGCGGAGTACGCGATGTTGCCGTCCGCCACCCACGAGCGCAGCGACCGGGAATCGGTCAAGGGCCGGGTCGGCGGCCGGACGCACGAGATTTCCCGGCTGATCGGACGTTCCCTACGCGCGTGCGTCGATCTGGCCGCGTTGGGTGAGAACACCATCGCGGTCGACTGCGACGTCCTGCAGGCCGACGGCGGTACCAGGACCGCCGCGATCACCGGTGCCTACGTCGCCCTCTCCGACGCCGTGACGTATCTGCGCGCGGTCGGTGGACTGACCGATCCGCAGCCGCTGTCCTGCCAGATCGCCGCCGTTTCGGTGGGTGTCGTCGGTGGCCGGGTGCGGCTCGATCTGCCTTACGAGGAGGACTCTCGGGCCGAGGTCGACATGAACATCGTCGCCACGGATGCCGGAACGCTGGTGGAGGTCCAGGGGACCGCCGAAGGCGCCACCTATTCGCGCAAGACCCTGGACGCCATGCTGGACTCCGCGCTGGCAGGCATCAAGACGCTGACCGATCTGCAGCGAGCGGCGCTGGCCGGACCGTATCCGAAGGAGCTGAGCACCAAGGGTCCTGGGACGAAGCCGTGACCCGAATCCTGCTGGCCACTCGCAATTCGAAGAAACTCGCGGAACTGCAGCGCATATTGGGCGATCAGGCCACCATCCTGGGTCTGGCCGACGTGCCGGAGTTCCCCGAGGAACCGGAAACCGGTGCCACCTTTGCCGAGAACGCGGTCGCCAAGGCGCTTCAGGCGGCCGCCGCTACCGGCGAGGTGGCGCTTGCCGACGACTCCGGCCTGACGGTGGATGCGCTCAATGGAATGCCGGGCGTGCTGTCTGCCCGCTGGTCGGGGCGGCACGGTGACGACGCGGCCAACAATGCATTGCTGCTGGCCCAGATGGGCGACGTGCCACCGGCCCGGCGCGGCGCGGCCTTCGTCTGTGCACTGGCTCTTGCGGTGCCGGGCGAAGCGGAGTCGATCGTGCGCCAGGGCGAGTGGCGTGGCCGAATAGTTCGAGAACAGGTCGGCATTCACGGCTTCGGCTACGACCCGTTGTTCGTGCCGAGGGAGAGCGATGTGCTCGGCGACTTCCGCACCTCGGCTCAACTGGCGCCTGCGGAGAAAGACGAACTGTCACATCGTGGCCGGGCCATCGCGCTGATGCTGCCCGACCTCCGCTTGACGTTGGGCCTGACCTGACGGCGAGCCGGATCCAGGATCTGACGACGAGTTCAGGATCTGACGACGAGCCGGACTCAGGCCTCGGCCGGCCGCTCGGCCCGATTCCGGCCGATGATCGCTCCGTCCCGCTTGCCCGACGCCCGGGCCATGATGGCGGCGGCGCTCGCGCCGAGCATCGCCAGGCCGAGGATCAGCGCGAAGCCGGAGACCAGCCAGAACGACAGCGAGAGCGATACCGAGTTGCTGGACAGCATGGATGGAACCCAGCCGGTAATCCTACGGCTGGCCGCCGTATCGAACAGTGCCCAGCCGCCGAGACCGGTGAGAGCGATCCCGGGAATGATCGTCGACCACGGGGACCAGCCATTCAGGACGACCGCGGCGAGGATCAGCAGCGCGCCCAGAAGAGCGAGCACCGAATTCCTGACCCCCACGCGGGGGCCCGTGAAGTCGATGCCGAACTTCACCGCAAGATAAAAACCGCCGGCACTGAGCAGCAGTCCGATCAGCACGCTCAGCAGCGCGGGTAGCACCCTGGACGCCGGCTTCGCCGGAACGATTGCAATCGGCGGCGACTGCTCCGTGCTCCGCGGGGTGTTGTCGGGCGGGTGTCCGACGGGTGCGAATTCGGCGGGAGACGGCGCATACACCGCGGTCGGGTTCGGTTCGGGCTGTGGGTTCTGCCGGTGGGGGGACGCCGCCGGCGACCAGGTGTCGGCAGCGTCGCGCCCCTGGCCGGTGAGCGGCGCACCGACAGGGGGAACCGGCGCGTAGGTGCGCGGTTCCGCTCGGACCTGCCGGTCGTTCTCCGGACCATCCTGACCGTCATCCCGGCGGGAGTACATGCGATCTTCGTCGTTGCCCGGAGGGAAAGCTACCGGTGCAGCACCCGAGGGAGCGGCATTTGGCGGCGAATCGATGGGATCAGCATTCGACGACGATCCTTCATCCCCTGTCGCAGCCGGCCGGACGACCTGGGTTGCATCGGATGCGTTATCCGGCCAGGTGGTCGTGCGCGGGTCTGCATTCTCGCCGGAACTGAATGGATGGCTCATCGAAACCTCTTTCCACCTGCGGACGGTCGTTCGCCGCGTCATTGTCGCACCGTCCGCCGCAATGTAGGGGAGGCGCAGGGGGACACCGAGGAAATAGTCGCGGAAGCTGCCTCGGTTGGTCCGAGGAGCACCGGCGGATTGTGGGGCCGAAGGGAGTCGAACCCTCACTGGCACGGACCTAAACCGTGTGCCTCTGCCAATTGGGCTACGGCCCCGTTGCCGCTTCGCGGCGGTGCTCAGACTACCTTCCGTTTCTCAGCTGAAATTCAATCGGCAAGGCCGATGTCGCGCAGTACCCGGGCCACGTGACCGGTGGCTTTCACATTGCGCCAGACCTTCTGGATCTTTCCGTCCGGGCCGATCAGAAAAGTCGAGCGGAGAACTCCCACCACGGTGCGCCCGTAATTCTGCTTCTCCCCGTAAGCGCCGTAGGCCTGCAGTACCGAGCGTTCCGGATCGCTGAGCAGAGCGACGTCCAGCCCACTGTTCTTCGTGAACGCCGCAAGCTTGCCGGGAGGGTCGGGCGAGATGCCCAGCACGGTGACGCCGGCAGTGTCCAGCTGCGGCTTGGCGGCGCTGAAATCGCAGGCCTGCGTGGTACAGCCGGGCGTCATGGCAGCCGGATAGAAATACACGATCACGGGGCGGCCGGTGAAGTCGGCAAGACTGACCTGGGTGCCGCCGGCATCGGGAAGGGTGAACTCCGGTGCGGCGTCGCCCACGTCGGGGAAGGTGGTGGTCATGGCGCTAGGGTAGTCAGCTGTGGGCCGCCCTCCGAGCAGCCCTGCAGAAGAGGGAGGCCCCGTGGCCCGCGACGCGGACACCATCCAGGCGGACATCGAGCGCGCCAGAGACGCGCTGGCCGTGACTGTCGACGAGTTGACCACGAGGGCGAACCCGAAGCGGATCGTGGAACAGGGCAAGCAAACCGTGCGGGCCTCACTGGCCGATCCCAGAATTCGTTACGCCCTGATCAGCGCAGGGGTGCTGGTCGGCGCGCTCATTATCCGCCGCCTATTCCGCTGACCGCCCGGCAGCATTCGGGCGGGAATACCGTCCAGGGCCTCTCATCTCTGTTGCTACCTGCGTAGTCATGCTGGCACTGAGGGTATTGGAACGGTATCCTTCGGTTCTTCGACGATGTCGATGCCGGCCGAGTCGACATCGGCCGGTGCCGGTTTTGATCGATGAGGCGGTCCTCTCCATGTACTCAGCTCGTCGCCTTTACTCAGTAGCGGGCGTCCTGACGCTCGTGCTGGCGGTCGCTGCCTGCACCTCCGGCAGCGTTGGCCTCGGCTCCGGAGGGGCCGGATCGACGGGTCTCTCGGCTCCGGGGATTGCGCCCGCTTCGTCGAGTCCGTCGATTTCCACTTCCACTTCGACGCCTGGAACAGCGGCATCGATTGCGCTGCAGACCGTTGCGACGAGCGTTGACGCCACCGCGCCATCGACATCTTCCGTCCTTCCATCCACCGTTGGCTCGGGCGGTCCGCCGGCGAGTCCGACCACCGTGACCACCGGTATCACGAAGAACACCGGTACCACCAAGCCCACCGGGATCACCAAGGCCACCGGGATCATGAAGACCGCCGGAATCACGAAGACAACGAAGACCACGAGAAGTGTGGTGCTCCCGCCGGTGGCGCGGGTGACAGCGCTGCCGGCGTTCGGGAGCTCAGACATCTCGCCTTCGCAGCCGCTGATCGTCTCCGTCACCAAAGGCACCATCAGGACTGTCACGCTCCGGAATGCAGCAGGCAAGGTCGTCAAGGGAGCCATCTCCAAGGACGGTGCTTCGTGGTCACTCGGCGAGGTGCTCGGCTACGGCAAGACCTACACCGTCAGCGGCAGCGCGATGGGCACGGACGGTCTGAGCGTCCCGATCACCGGCACGTTCAGCACGGTGGAGCCCGATACCAGGGTTCGAGTGATCGTCTCTCCCGGCGACGGCGAGGTGGTCGGTGTCGCGGCACCGGTGATAGTGCGATTCGGCATGGAGCCGCAGGACCGGGTGGTGGTGGAGAAGCACGTGAAGGTCACGACGACACCGACGGTCGAAGGTGCTTGGGCGTGGATCAAACACGACGACGGGGCGTGGGCAATGGACTGGCGCCCCAAGGCATATTGGCCGGCAAAGACCAAGGTCCACGTCGAAGCGGACGTCTACGGCGTCGACTTCGGCGGCGGTTCATACGGCGGCGATGACGTGACGAGCGACTTCACGATCGGCCGCGATCAGGTCGTCTACGCCAATGCCAAGAGCCATCACATCGTCGTCAAGCGCGAGGGCAGGACGGTCGCCGACTATCCGGCGTCCTACGGATCCGGCGACGACATCGGTGATCCCAACCGGGTGACCAGGTCCGGCATCCATGTGGTCAACGAACTGCTGCCGGTCCATAAAATGAGCAACCCCGCCTACCACTACGTCAACGTCACCGAGTACTGGGACGTGCGGATCAGCAACAACGGCGAGTTCATCCACCAGAACCAGAAGACGGTCGACCAGCAGGGCACCGTCAACGTGAGTCACGGGTGCGTCAATCTGTCGGCCCAGAATGCGAAGGCGTACTTCAAGTCTGCCCTGTACGGCGATCCGGTCGAGGTCACCGGAACCAGCGTTCAACTCTCCAGTGCCGACGGCGATCTGTACGACTGGACGATCCCCTGGACCAAGTGGGTCTCGATGTCGGCCCTGTGAGATAGCTGGGCCTGACGATCCAGGTTCGATTCCGGTCGACCGCGGCGGTCGGACGCGAAAAGCCCCACCTCGATGGGTGGGGCTTTTCGTTCGGTGCGCCATCAGGGACTCGAACCCCGAACCCGCTGATTAAGAGTCAGCTGCTCTGCCAATTGAGCTAATGGCGCATACCCGTCGTTCTGGGCGGGCGAAGCAGAACTCTACAGGCTCCTGGCCCTGGCCAGGAAACCGGCAGTTCACGCCCGGTAAGGGGTCGGTTGCCGTTGCTGCCGCGCGACCGGGTTCGATGCGGGTCAGTGGTATGTTCGCCGGCATGATGTCCGCGTGCCAGCTGCTGCTGATGAGCTGGTGGCTGCCTGCCTGACGGCGGCCCCGACGTCATTTCCCATTCCAGGCCGCCCTCGGGCGGCCTGTGGTCGTTCGCCGTCAGGCGTCTACGATCGCGGATCCCCAGAGGGTGCCCAATCCTCGAGGAGCCAGAAATGCAGATCCACTCCCGCGTGCCGATGTTTGGGCCGGCTAACGCCCCACCCGTGCCAGCGCCTGGAGAAGTTCGAGGTGACCGACCGGACCACGATGGCAAGCACGACGATGGCAAGCACGACGACGGCAAGGACCACGACGGGGCCCTGGACGAGGCAGTCAGCCGCGCGCAAGCGAAATCCGCAGTAGTCGAGGAACGGCTACGGCTGCAGCCCGGCAATCACCTGGTGCTCTCGGGTGACCGTCCGACCGGAGATCTGCATATCGGCCATTTGTTGGGCACACTGGCCAATCGAGTGCGATTGCAGCAGCTCGGCGTTCCGCTGGTCCTGGTGATCGCCGATTATCAGGTGATCGTCGATCGGAATGATCCTGGCCCCGTTCGCGACCGCGTTCGGGCTCTGGTCGCGGATTACCTTGCCGCCGGCGTCGACCCGGAAAGAACGGTGATCTTCCCGCATTCGGCAATACCCTCGCTCAACCAACTGCACCGTAACCCGACCATCAAATCAGAGATGAACGCCGCTGGTCGGCCGTTGAGCGGGCTTCTTCTGACCTATCCGGTTCATCAGGCCGCCGACATCCTCTTCTGCGGTGGCACTGTCGTTCCCGTCGGAATGGACCAATTACCCCACCTGGAATTGACCAGGTCGATCGCGCGCAGGTTCAACGATCGCTACGGACATCTCTTCCGGCTCCCGGAGCCATTACTGTCCCGCACACCACTGGTGTTGGGCACCGACGGTCGGAAAATGTCGAAATCTCGTGGTAACAGCATCGCTTTGAGTGCGAACGAGGACCTGACAGCGAGTCGAATCCGCTCGGCAAAGACCGATTCAGTTCGGCTGATCGAATATCGGCCGAAGGCCCGGCCCGAGGTCGCTTCTCTGTTGGAGATCGTTGCCGCATTCACCGGAGACACTCCGGCAGGGATAGCCCACGAGATCGGCAACCGAGGATCGGGCGCTCTGAAAGCGAGAGCCGCAGAAGCCGTCAACGAGTTCCTCCGTCCGCTGCGCGCCCGGCGCCGGGAACTGGTCGCCGAACCCAGCTACCTCGACGGCGTCCTGCTGGACGGGATCGGGCAGGCAAACGCCATGGCCAGCAGCACTCTCGGAAAAGTCCGGGCAGCGATGGACATGGACTATCTTGCCGGTCGGCGAGCCGGAACTTGATCCTGCGAAACCGGAAAGGCCCTGGTGCGTGCACCAGGGCCTTTCCATGGGGTGAGCGACGGGACTCGAACCCGCGACCACCGGCACCACAAGCCAGTGCTCTACCAGCTGAGCTACGCCCACCACAGGTACCGTTCGGGATCGCCGAGCAGCACCGACGCGCACCCGCAGGAGCGAGTGAGCGGATGAAGTCTAACCGACGAGCGGGCCCGATCGGAACTCGTTTGACCCGGCCCCAGCGGGGTCGGTCAGGTACCCAGCAACGCGGCCGCGGCGGCCTGCGCCTGGTCGGAGGTGGGGCCGGGCGGAGGTACGAAGATCGTCCGTCGGTAGTACGCCAATTCGCGGACGGACTCGAGGATGTCGGCGAGCGCCCGATGCGCCATACCCTTGGCGGGCTGCGCATAGTAGGTTCGCGGATACCAGCGGCGGGACAGCTCCTTGATGCTGGAAACATCGATCATGCGGTAGTGCAGGTGCGCGTCCAGTGCCGGCATGTCCCTGGTGAGAAAACCGCGATCGGTCGCGATGGAGTTGCCCGCCAGGGGAGCGGTACGCGGCTCCGGCACGAACTGCCTGATGTAGTCCAGGACCAGCTGCTCGGCCTCGGCGACGCTCACGACTGACGTCCGCACCTGTTCGGTCAGGCCCGACTTGGCGTGCATCTGCTCGACGACTTCGGGCATGGCGGCCAACTTTTCATCCGAGGCGTGGATCACGACGTCGACACCATCGCCGAGGACGTTGAGTTCGCCGTCGGTCACCAGCGCCGCAATCTCGATCAATGCATCCTTTTCGAGATCGAGACCGGTCATCTCACAGTCCACCCAGATCAGTCTGTCGTTCACAGGAAGTGACAGTAGACCGACACGGCGACGTCTCGGAACCCCCGTGAGGTCAGGCTGCCGATCCAGCGGGGTTGTTGGGGGCATTCCACGAGGCATCCGCGGCGCCGAGGCGTCACCAGTGCGGTACTGGAGGAACTGGAGAAGCCCGCCCCGACCGGGCCGCCCATGATTGCGAGTCGTGCTCTCGGGTGGTCGAGGTCCGGCCGAGATCGCTGCGGAGCCGGAATGAGCCGCATCTCGCCTCGAGGCCACTAAAACCGGCCTTTTGACCTCTACGTGGTCGTTGTGGTGGCCAGAACCGGATGCTCGGTGGAAGAACCTTTCGGCTCTGGGCACGTTCTCTCGGGCGTTGTCAACTATTGCCCGGCTTTATTTACCAACTGTGGGCCTTGATGCGGTTGGGGCCCGTCCGCAAGACGCGGATCACCGGAGCGGAATTATCGGAGCTGCCCACTGCGGGCTCGTCATCGGCTTTTCGATGCGGCGGCTCTATTTCGACAAAGCGGATCGGCGGTCTCGCTAGGATCGGCACCGTGAATTTTCTCGTCTGGACCGTTGTCGCCGTGCTCGCGGTAATTCTGCTTGCGACGGTGTTCGCCCGCCGGGCAGTCGGGGGCGTAGACCCGACGACCTTGACCTTCGATCCTGACCTCATCGGGCGGGTCCGCGCTCTGGCTCTGGCCGGTAAGCCGATTCCGGCGATCAAGCTGCTCCGCGAGCAGACACCGGGGCTCGGTCTGGCCGCCGCGAAGACCATGGTGGATCGAATGGTGAAATCCGGGCTAGCGGATCGTCGCCCTGTTACCAGCAGTTCCACGACCGTCCCGGCGAAGCCTGGGTCCGTCATGGCAGCCGATCTGGCGCCCAGCAGCTCGTCGGTCCCGCTGGAGGTCGAACTGCAGGCGCGATCGTTGATCGCGGCCGGTCAGAAGCTCCAGGCGATCAAGCTGGTGCGGGCGAGCACCTCCTGGGACCTGCGCCAGGCCAAGGACTACGTAGACACCCTGTGACAACAGTGCGCGGCCGCAGGGTCGGCAGGATCACAGCTCGAACGGCTCGCCCTGCTTCGGAGTCAGCCACTGGACGCCTGCGGGCGCCAATTTTCCTAGTAGCAGGTAGGCCATTTCGATATTCGCCAGAATCTTCTCGTGAATCGGAAACGCGACCTTCGGTGCGACGGCACGGAAATAGTCGATGCTCTCCTTCAAAGCCATCCAGGGAGCTGCGGCGGGCAACGCCAGGATCTCGATCGGAAGATTCGGCAGCGTGAAGGAATCGCCGGGATGCAGCAGCCGGCCACCGATGAGATAGGCGGCGTTCGGAACGAGCGGTATGTCCGCGTGGATGACGGCGTGCTCGGTGCCGTACACCGCAACGCTGGTGCCGACGTCGAAGTTGTTCCCGGCACTGACCGTCGTCACCGGGAAGCCGGCGTCGGCGATCGCAGGCGCCGAGCCGGCGTCGGCGTACACGTGGGCCGCCGAATTCGCCGCGAGCAACGCCGGAAGCCGATCCATGTCCAGGTGGTCGGGATGCTGATGGGTGATGAGCACCGCAGTCAGACCGGTGAGCGATTCGAAGCCCGCCGAGTAGGTACCCGGATCGATCAGAATGTTCGCGTCGCCGTCGACGACGTGCAGGCAGGAATGACCGAGCTTGGTGATCTGCATGGTTGCCCCTTGTTCGGGATGACCCGCCGCGGGCGAGGAGGCGACGCAACGGCTTCGACCGGTCGATCCTACGACCAGCGTCGGTCCGAGGTTCTACGATGGCGCCCACCGGCGGCAGCGGAATCTCTTCCAGCGGCAGTGGAATTTGTCGGTACCCGGGGGGACGGGTCGGTACTCGGAGGAACGGCTCGGCGCCCGCGGGAACCGGACGGATCGTCGGGTGGAATTCGGGGTTTACCGCCGAAAGGTGCCGGGCATTGCAACCTGTGAGTCCCACGGCTCTGTCCGAGTGCACGGCACCAATCGCTGCAGCGTCGATCCGCATGGTTGTGGAATCGCACGGGTGATGGTGCTGGACCACACGGCGCAGAAGGTAGGCACATGAACACCGAGCATGGCCCGATGCAGCGGACCGGCCCACGCTCGTACAACCGCACCACCACCGTTCATCCGCACTCCTTCAGGGAAGGGAAATGGCTATGACCAGCAGCGAAGAGTACGGCTCCAGCTACGCCGCAGCGGGGGACGTGCCAACCACCGGCGCCTACTCGTCAGGTGAGTACGTCGCGCCGACCTCCGGCTACGGCACGCATTCGCAGGACGACCAGACCGGAGGCGGCGTCAAGGAAACAGCGGGCTTCGCAAAGGACCAGGCCGCCGGAGTAGCGGGCGGGGCAGCAGACGCCGCGCAGCATGTCGCCGGAGTCGCGAAGGAACAGGCCGGGCAGGTTACCGCCGAGGCCGGACGCCAGGTGAAGCACCTGTTGGGGCAGGCGCGTGGCGAAGTTTCCGATCAGGCGCAGACCCAGCAGCAGCGAGCGGCCAGCGGACTGCACTCTGTCGGCGACCAGCTCAAGGCGATGGCATCCGGCGAAGCCCCTCAGTCTGGAATGGTAACCGACCTCGCCCATCAGGCTGCCGAGAAGGCCCACGACATCGCGAGTTGGCTGGAAAACCGTGACCCGGCCGCAATTCTGGACGAAGCACGGACCTTCGCCAAGCAGCGTCCCGGAGCATTCTTGGCCATCGCCCTCGGCGCCGGAATCCTGGCCGGTCGGCTGGCGCGTGGCATGGCCACCGATCCCGACGAAGTGGGTAAGGACTCGAGCGACGGTCGGCCGCAAGGTGCCTACGATCAGACGCCGGGGACCTACGCCATTCCGCAGACCGGGTACGAGACCGGTCAGCCCTACGGCACTGCGCCGCAGCCGGTCGGCTACGGTGCTCCGGCAACCGGTTACGGCGCTCCTGCGGGCGACGCGGCCTACGGGTACACGGGTCAGCCCGGAGTTCCCGGCGTGCCGGGATATGCCGCTGGACAGCCTTATGGATCTGCGACGGGTTCGGATTGGACCGGCCAGTCCGCCGGTCAACGGGGTGAGGACAGGTGAGTTCGCCCATCGAAGGCTTCACCGACACTCGGTCGCTCGGCGAGATCGTCAGCGGGATCACCGCCGATCTGTCGACCCTGGTACAGCAGGAGATCGCGCTGGCGAAGGCGGAGGCCACCCAGTCGGCCAAGCGCGCCGGCAAGGGTGCCGGGATGTTCGGCGGTGCAGGATTCGCAGGCTATTTCGTCCTGCTTTTCCTGTCCATCAGCTTGTGGTGGGGACTGGGGGATTGGATGGGTCATGCCTGGTCCGCCCTGGTCGTGGCGGTCCTCTGGGGCATCGTTGCTGCCGTGCTGGCTGCAATGGGCAAGAAGGAAATGGCCGCGGTGCGCGGGATGCCGCGAACCGCGGAGACCGTCAAGAAGATTCCGAACGCTGTCAAGGGCAATGAGGAGGAGAACCGATGAGCAACGATCCTGAAGTCATCCGTGCGCAGATCGAGGCCACGCGGGCCGGCTTGAGCCAGGATGTCAACGAGCTGGGCGACAAAGTGAGCCCACAGCAGATCGCCCTACGGCAGAAGGCTCGGCTGCGTGGCTCGGTGACGTCGGTCCGGAATCACATCATGGGTAGCGCGGACGACGTGAAATCGTCCTCCAGCGATGCGCTGTCCTCGGCGCAGGACGCAGTGGGCGGCGCCGCATCCTCGGTGGGCGACGCTGTCAGCGGTGCGCCCGGAAAGGTCGCCTCCCAGACCAGAGGCAATCCGATGGCGGCCGGTCTGATCGCCTTCGGCGTCGGTCTCCTTGCCTCATCGGTGATTCCCGCGTCCCGCCGAGAGGCGCAGGCCGCCGCGGCGATCAAGGAGCAGGCGCAGCCGCTGGTCGACAAGGCCACGTCTGCGGCGAAGGAAATGGCCGGCAATCTGCAGGAACCGGCCCAGGATGCTCTCGAGTCCGTGAAGTCGACGGCAGCCGACGCGGTGGACACCGTCAAGGAAGAAGGTACTTCCGCGGCGGATGACGTCAAGGGTCAGGCGATGGACGCCAAGGACACTGTCGCGCAGCAGGCTTCCAGCAGCTGATCAGAGACAACCTGACGGACGAACGGTGAGGCGGGACCAGCGTTAGCGCAGGTCCCGCCTTCCCATGTCGCCCGTCGACGGCTGGATCTTCGAACAACCGACGAATCATTTGAAGGACAACGCATGGTCGAGCAGGATTCCAGAACGAAGGCCAGAACGGCGCCGCACCCGGATGACGACCGGAAGCCGGATTCGATGTCCGATCTGAACAAGCGGTCGTGGAAGTTCATCCTGAAGAAGACGATGCGCGAATTCTCCAAAGATCAGTGCACTGATCTCGCCGCCGCGCTCACCTACTACGCCGTACTTGCGCTGTTCCCTGCCATTCTTGCGCTGGTCTCGATCCTCGGTCTGCTCGGACAGGGCCAGAAGGGGACCGACGCCCTCATGGGCATCGTGCGCGACGTGGCACCCAGCGCAGTGAACACGATGCAGGGCGTCGTCACGCAGCTCACCCACAGCCAGGGTGCCGGGATCGGCCTCGTCATCGGAATCCTGGGCGCTCTGTGGTCCGCTTCTGGATACATCGGCGCCTTCGGCCGGGCGATGAACCGTATCTACGAGATTGACGAAGGTCGGCCGTTCTACAAACTGCGACCGATGCAACTCGTGGTGACCCTGATAGCGGTGATCCTGGCTGCACTGGTGGCCATCGGACTGGTGATCTCCGGTCCTGTTGCGAGCGCCGTCGGATCAGCCATCGGCATGGGTAGCACGGCGGTCGCCATTTGGAACATCGTCAAATGGCCGGTGATGCTGGCAGTGGTGATTGCCATCGTCGCCGTGCTGTATTACGCGACACCGAACGTGAAGCAACCGAAGTTCAAGTGGATCAGCGTAGGTGCCATCATCGCGGTCGTGGTCTGGATCCTGGCCTCCGTGGCGTTTGCGTTCTACGTCGCAAATTTCTCCAGCTACAACAAGACCTACGGCTCCCTGGCCGGCGGCATCGTTTTCCTGCTCTGGCTGTGGATCACCAATCTGGCGCTCCTGTTCGGTGCCGAAGTGGATTCAGAAACCGAGCGAGGGCGCCAGTTGCAGGCCGGCATAGCAGCCGAAGAATCTTTGCAACTGCCGCCTCGTGACACCAAGGCCAGCGACAAGCTCGCCAAAAAGGATGAGGCGGAACTGCAGGAGGCCCGCGCCATCCGCGCAGAATCTGCATCTGACGCCGATTCGACGAACTCCGATTCGTCCAGCCGGGCCGCCGCACCGTCGCAAGGCGGTCGGAAGCCGGTCGGGCAGACGGGCTCCACACCCCTCGGAAGTGATGGCGCGAGCGGAGATCCAGGCAAGGGGCAACCGGCGCCCAAACGATGAGCAGGTCGGGTCGCCTCGATTCCGACAGTGCCGAGGCCCTTGGTGCCGCCGCAGCGCCGGTTGTGCCCATCAGTCAGCGAGGATCGCTGACCAGGCGGAAGGTTCTGGCCGCGGCCGTACAGACGATCGACGCAGAGGGTCTGCGGGAATTCAGTATGCGGCAGGTCGCCAAACGACTTGGCGTCGAGGCGATGGCGCTGTACCACTACGTCCATGGACGTGAAGATCTGCTCGATGGAATCGTGGAATTCGTCATCGACGATCTGTATGGCGATCCGGACGTCCACATGAACACCGACGATTGGCAGGACTATCTGGTTCGGCTGGCTCACGGAGTTCGCCGAATTGCGCTGGCCCACCCACAATTGTTTCCACTGATTGCGACTCGGCCACCGGCTGCACCGTGGGTGCGGCCTCCGCTGCGAAGCCTGCGCTGGATGGAATCATTTCTCGAGACGCTGCATCGGTGTCATTTCTCCGATGCCGCATCGGTGGCCGCATATCGAGCCTTTTCGAGCTTCTTGCTCGGGCACCTCCTGCTCGAGGTTTCGGCGTGCGGTGCCGACACCAGTCCCATCGAACAGAAATCGCCGGAAGAACCGCACACGGCGGACCTTTCCGGCTACCCAAGGCTGTCGAGCCTGGAGCCTCAGCTGTCGCAGGACCACTCGGCCGAAGAATTCGAGGAGTCGTTGGAGAACCTGCTCAACCGACTCGAAACGTACAGCCGTCGTTGACCGGCGGGTAGGAAGGAGCGGCATGCCCGATCGAATAAGCACGCTGTTGGTTCTTGGTGCGAGCGGCGACCTCGCCGCTCGCCTCCTGCTCCCGGCGGTGGGCCAGCTGCTGGAAGCACCGAGGGCCCGGAGGGTCTGACCCTGATCGGTGCCGGCTCCGAGCAGTGGGATCAGAAAACGTGGCGAGACCGAGTTCAGACTTCCTTCGCCGCCGGAAAGGCGGTCGGGTTGCGGACGGAGGAGGTGCTGGGCCGAACCAGATATCTGTCGGCGGACGTCACCAAGGCGGCCGATCTGAGGCAACTGCTGGCGGCCTGCGACGGGCCGCCGGCGATCTATTTCGCGTTGCCGCCGGCGGTCACCGCGAAGGCGTGCGCGGCGCTCGCCGAACTGGAGCTACCGACCGGAACGGGTCTGGTGGTGGAAAAGCCGTTCGGAGTCGATCAGCCAAGTGCGCAGGCTCTCAATGCCGTGGTCGGTCAGCTGGTTCCGGAGTCGCAGATCCACCGGGTGGACCATTTCATCGGGAAGTCCACCGTTCTGAATCTGCTCGGTCTGCGATTCGCGAATCGACTTTTCGAACCGCTGTGGAACGCCGATCACATCGAACGGGTCGACATCATCTTCGACGAGCCGCTGGCTCTGGAGAATCGCGCTCGGTACTACGACGGCGCCGGCGCCCTGGTGGACATGATCCAGAGCCACCTGCTGCAGGTGCTCGCGTTGGTGGTCATGGACCCGCCGGCCACCCTCGACGCGGAAGACGTGCGGGACCGCAAAGCCGAGGCTCTTCGGGCCTGCAAGCTGTGGGGCGACGATCCGGTGTCGGCGGGTAGGCGAGCCCGCTATTCGGCCGGCACCATCGACGGCAGAGAACTGCCTGGATACGCGGACGAGAGCGGCGTCGATCCGAGCCGGCAAACCGAGACCCTGGCGGAACTCAAGCTGCAGGTCGACAACTGGAGATGGGCCGGAGTGCCGTTTTTTGTTGCGCTCGGGCAAGGCGCTGGGTGACCGTCGGAAGGAAATCGTGGTCACCTTCAAGGGTGTACCGCGCCGCATTCCAGGCCTGTCCGGCCACGAACTCCCGACGCGGTTGCGCTTGTCCCTCGGACCCGATCGCTTGGCTCTGGATGTGAACATCAACGGACCGGCGGACCCGTTCGAGATCGACCGGGTGGAACTGTCCGCGGAGTTCGCGCCGGGTCGGCTTTCGGCCTACGGCGAGGTCCTGGCCGCTGTCTTTCGGTCCGACCCGCTGCTCTCGGTGCGGGCGGATACCGCCGAGCAGTGTTGGCGGATCGTCGATCCGGTGCTTGCTGCGTGGCAGCAGGACCGCGTACCGCTTGAGGAATATCCGGCAGGATCCGCAGGGCCGGCAGGGTGGGGTGCAATCTGACTGGGCTGCCCGGACGACCGGGGAAAGAATCAGCTCGATCGCTCGTGCTGGTGCAGATGGACCCTATCCTTTGCATAGTTTAAGTTGTAAAGTAGGTGCCTCGGCCCAGGCATGATGTGACTGTTGCTCCACCACCGGTCGCCTCGCGTCCGGGTCATGTGCGAGTCGAACAGTCGGCCGCAGCCTGGTTCTGAACGAAAGGACACCCAGTGCGGGAAACTGTCGCTCCGGGTACTTTTCCCACTCCCTCGTGTCCTGATCCCCATGCTTCGACCGTTCCGGCGCATTCGAATGCCGGACCCATCTGCGTGTCGTCGGAGGCGGTCGCGGGCGCAGCAGTTTCGCTCGATCCGGACGTCAGCCCAGGTCCCTGGGGCGTGTGGATGGCCGAGTTGGCGCTCGGACTTGCCAACAGCCACCGAGACCTCACCGCCACGGTGGACGCCATTGCCTGGGATGGCGCCCAAGCGCTCCCCGGTGCCGACTGTGGCGCCTTGGTGGCCCGACAGGCCAACGGTGCACCGGTGTGCGTCAGTTCTACCCACTCGGATGCGCTTGCCTGCGTCGACCTGGAGGCACGATTTTCCGGCCCCTGTTCCGCCGTGCTCCGCAACGAGTCGACGATTCGTATCGACGAGCTCGCGGCGGTGCTGGACTGGCCGGAGTATCGGGCCCAGGCGCTCGCCGTCGGGATCAACAGCATGCTGTGCGTGCCACTCACGACGGACGGAAGACTGTTCGGGGCGCTGGTTTTCTACGGCCGGGCACCGTTTGCCTTCACCGACGAGACGTTGCAGGGTGCCCAGCTGTACGCAGTGCATGCTGCGGTCGCGCTTGCTGCCGCGCAGGATCATGCAAATCTGCTGGCTGCGGTGGACAGCAGGGACCGGATCGGACAGGCCAAGGGCATCCTGATGGAACGCCACAAGCTCACCGACAGTCAGGCCTTCGCCATGCTCACCAAGGTTTCCCAGAACACGAATACGCCGTTGCGGGTCATCGCCGAGCAGCTATCGACGACGGGGCAGATACCGTTTGCGCAGACCAAAGATGATCGGTCGGTCGCCTGATCCGGCGTCCAACGGTCACCCCGTTCAACCGTCCAAGAGGAGATCCCCGTGAGTGCCGTCGCTGGTCCGACTGATGCATTTCAAGGCCGACTTCAGAGCCAATCGGTGGTGGTCGGTTCGCCGGCCCCCGCCGGTGGAAACGTCACCGGTGGGATCGACACCCGCGAGATCAGAGAAGTAATCTACGGCGACGGCATCATTGCTCGAAAGGGTGCCTTTTCCCGGGATTGGGTCGAGCGCCTGCGGCAAGACATCGATGTAGCGTTCGCAGAAGCCTCGAGCCGGACCGGGGGAGCAGTCGGGCGCGGCCCCAATCGGTACTACGTGGAAATCCATCCTGAGGCGCTCCGAGGGTTCGTCGACATCGTGACGCACCCTTGGTTTTGTGCTGTCAGCGAGACCATCCTGGGCGCGGATTACCAGATCGTCGAGGTCGGATTCGACGTGCCCGGCCCTGGCGCCATGAATCAGCCCTGGCACCGCGATTTCCCGATGCCCGAGGAAACAGCCAAGGGCGGCGTCCTCACCTCGTTGGCCTTCAACATCACCGCAGTGGACACCGAACCCGACATGGGACCGTTCGAGATCGCGGTGGGCACGCAATGGGACTCCGGCCCAGATTTCGAGCATGCGATGTTTCCCCCGAAGTCGCTGTACGGCCGGTTCGAAGATCGCGCGGTTCGGAAGTTCCCGCAGATGGGCGACATGTCGGCCCGAACCGCACTGACGATTCACCGTGGTACCAAACATGATTCGCGCAAGCAACGCCCCGTGCTGGTCGTCGGCGTGGACGCGCCGGCGGCGGGGAACTCCGAGCGACACGACCTCGCCGTCACGAAGACATTCTGGGAGACCCTGCCGAACTCACTGCGTCGTCACCTCCGGTGCCCGGTGGTCGACGAGCTCACTCCCATCACGCAGAAGCACACCATCGAAGGCCTGGTGATGGGGGAGGCCTGATCTCGACGGAGGCTGCCGACTGTTAGCAGCCACTGCGTGAAGGGCATTTGCGGTGGCTGCCGGGAGCAGGCTCGATCAGTGACCGGCTTTCTCAGCATAGGTGCCGGTCAGCGAATGCACTTCCATCTCCGCCCTTTTTTGTTCGATGTTTCCCTTACTGGTGAGCGTCCCGACAATGGCCGGTGGACGGTCACCGTCGGTCAAGGAGAACGCGCTCAGAGTGCGCCTTGTTCTGCCGTTCCGGCCGGATGCGGCTGATACACCTTGACGACTGTTTTGTCAGCGAGCTTTCCTGCGACTTCGGTGTCCAGCCCGGCCATCGCCTCGCCGCCGGCGTGTGCCTCCAACGCCTCGGCGCTGGTCCACTTCTCGATCATGACCAGGGTTTCCTGGTCCTCGTGAAGGGCATACAGCTCGCACCCGTCGTCCAACTCGTGCACCCGCGCGATCCTTCCCTCGAACAGGGCGACGACCTCCGCCCGGTGCTCGGGTAGCGGATAAATGGTGGCGATGACGACGACGCTCATTCGGTAGTGCCTTCCTTCTTGAACGGACCCGGGCGGAACGCTGCTGCGGCCCGGATTGTGCAATTACCAAGATGCCCTACCCGGGGTGCGGCGAAAGCACCGGGCCGCCGGGCGGGTCCGCTAGGCCGGGTCCCCGATGCCGGCACCCACGATGTCGGGAACCTGCGGCTCATCCTGGCAATCGGAGATGTTGCTCCCAGACGACGTTGCGCAGCCGTTCGTCGCCGTCGGGCTCCATGTCGACGATCGCGGCCTGTCGGAGGTGCAACGTGTCACCGTGGTGAATGCGTTCTGTGCGATTCATCGTGACGTGAGCGCGGTAGCCGGCACCGGTGAAATGTGGGTCGTCGAATTCCGCGGCCACCGCGGTCAGCTCGCGGACGAGGCGTTCATGGAGTAGCTCCAGCTCGATCGTCCGCTGCACCACGGTGACCGGAATGGTTTCGGATCGGCCGAAACCTTCGTCATGCCCGGCTCGGAGCATGAGCGGACGCTGGAATGCGAATACCGGCGCGATTGCTGAGACAGCAGTCTGAAGTGGGTTGTCGATGACGAAGGTCGGTGCCACGGTCAGATGCAGAGGCCAGGTCTTCAACGGGTAACCGTCGCCCAGCGCAAGCGGCTCGAGGGGAAGAACCACGACGTATCTGCCCATCAGTGCAAAGGTGGAGGCCGCAGAACGGCCGTACGCAACCGGTTCTGGCACGTGGGGATGAATTCAGGCACCGCTCGGTAGCTCTCCGGACGCCGCCGCATCGATGATGATGGGCCGCGCGACGGCTGATCCTCTAGGTGGGCGCGGCATCTTGGCGGTTTCCCGTCCGACCCGTCTGGTCGCCCAGGCATCGCCGGCCCCGCCCACCGCGCCACCCAACACGGGTATCCGACGGGCGACGAACGCGGCTACCCGCTTGCCGCCGACGCCGGTCAGGAGCGACAACGCGACCGCGCGACCGATCAACTGCCGAACCGTCTGGCCCTGTTCACCCTTGACAACCGTCGCCGGCGACATATCGCTCTTTGCGTCCTTCGTCAACGCCTTTCGCGCGTCCGGGTCGAGAAGACAGATCAGAACGGCATTTCGAACCGAGGGGTGCTGGAGGTCATATCCGCGAATGTGCACGATCTCCGCGGCCAGGTGGCACTGCACCAGCGCAACAGCAGCAAGATTGGCCGGCGCGGTGACCGCCATGGTGATCAAGCCACCGATGTTGGTGACGAAACCCTGGGCGCCGGCGAGCCGAACATGTGAGCTGATCAGGTCGTCGATGGCCACGTCGGTGTCGCCGCCGGCTTTCCGCACCGCAGCTTCGGCCGATGTGGCAGCCCCGGGAAGCGGACCGAGACCGTCGATCGCCTTCTCCAGAATGGTGCGGATCATCGTTCCGGTCACCTCGGGGCCGACATGCTTGGCCAACGCACCGCCGATCGATCCAACGACGCCCACAGTTTGCCCACCTTCGATCGACGGAAACAAGTCGTCTCTTCCGGTGACCGGAATGGACCGTGTCGAAACGGTACCTCCGGCTGAACTGAACCGAAGCGGTGCCGGTCGCCGCGGCTGTGTGCCAGATCAGCGGTGCCGGCTGTGCCGTCGAGACGAACCGAAGAGCCATGATGGAAGGGTGTCCCCCCAGCTGAGCCCGCCAACGAAGATGCGACAGGAGACCTGGGACCTTGCGGCGCTGTTGGCGGATCGGGGTACGGAGCTGCCGGCGATCATCACCCAGGTGCTGGAAGTGGCCGGACCGCAGATCGAGGCGCAATCGGTTCTCGAGATCCGGCCGCACGGGCGCACCTTCTGGAGCTCGCTGGCGCGCGTCGTCGCCTGGGGCATCGTGGCGGATCTGGGGTTGCTCGTTGCGGAGTCGCTGGGAGCCCGGCCGGTGCCGGTCCTGAAGGTGGCCATCTACGCCGGGGTGCTGCTCTGGGCGCTCGGGTTCGGTGTCATCGCGGGAAATTCCAAGGTGCACCAACGACGGAACAGAGTTGGCTCCACCAATCGAGTGCTGGTCGAGAGACTCGCCCAGGCGGCCGCCCATTATGTCTGGGCGGCCCAGGTTCCAGGGGACTGGCAACCCCTCGGACCCATCCCGGTCGGACAGCCCAGCCAGGGCGATACCGCCGCCTCTGCGTGGCTCCGCCGCTTCGGTGTCCCCGCCGCCGTCGTCGTCGGGTTGATCGTCGACGGCACCCTCGCCGGTCTTTCCAAGGCGATCCGGGACCATCCCGGAGTGCCGGTGGCTCTCTTCGTGCAGGAGCCTGGTGTTTTCACCGACGAAGCCAGATCAGCGGCCGATCTGGACGGGATCGCGCTTTTCGTCGTCGGCGCCGAAGGATTGCACGCAATGAGCGCTGTCGCCTCGTCGACCCTTTGGGCCTATCGCAGCGGAAGTGGACGGGCCGGTCCGAAAGAAGAGTTGTTGCGCGGCTGGTCGATGGCGTAGCGAGGTCGATCTCCGTACGGGGTTCCATTCCTGCCCCGAATGCGCGGAAGAAGCCGAGAAGCGAATGCTGCAGCCATGTTCGGCTGACGATGCCTGCCCCGGCTCCCTGCAGCAGGCAACTCGGCGTGAGGCGATGACGGTTGCGGTTCCGTGTTCCAATCGTTACCTCGCTGGAATTGACCGGATGGTGTGGGCACCGCCACACTGATCCCCGGAACCGGTTCCGGTACCGGTTCCGCAGTACGGCCGAGCGACGTCAGAGAGGACGGACGCATGCGCATCACCATCGCGGACGTGGCCTCTCGTGCCGGCGTCAGCAAGACCACCGTCTCCCGGGTGCTGAACGAAAAATCGGATCTCGACCAGATGACTGCCGCCCGGGTCCGGCGAGTTATCGACGAAATGGGTTATGTACCCAGTTCGGGCGCTGTTGGCCTGGCCCGCGGCCGAACGGGTGTGGTCGGTGTTCTGGTGCCATCGCTCACGTGGCCCTGGGTCGGTGAGGTGATGCAAGGTGTCATCGATGCGATGGAGGCCGCGTCACAGGGCGTTTTGCTCTTCACCTGCAATCAAGGTGACGAATCGATGCGTAGGTTCGCCTCCCAGGTCTCTGCCAGGTCGTTCGACGGTCTGGTCGTGATCGAGCCAGAAGGCACGCTCGACTACATCTCAAGCCTTCATGCCGAGGGTTTGCCGGTAGTCATGATCGACGATCGCGCCCGGCAACCGTTGTTTCCGTCGGTGGCGACCACGAACTTCGCCGGCGCGGAATCGGCGGCGCACCATCTTCTCGATTCCGGCCGCCGCCGTCCGGTGGTCATTCGAGGTTCCCACGAATACGGTTGCACAGCAGAACGTCTGGACGGTTTCAGCCGAGCTTTCGTTTCGGCCGGCCTGCCGATCGACCCGGCGATGATCGTCGGTGGCGACTTCACCTTCGACGGTGGTCGGCTCGCGGTGCAGCGTTTGCTCGACAAGGACGTGCGGTTCGATGCAATCTTCGCGCACAACGACCTTTCGGCCGCCGGCGCTCTGCGCTCGCTGCACTCCGCCGGGATGCGCGTTCCGGAAGATGTCGCCGTAGTCGGTTTCGACGATGTTCCATTGGCTGCGGTCACCGGGCCGGGCTTGACCACAGTTCATCAACCACTGCGGGAAATGGGAATGGCCGCGGCGCGAATGTTGCTGTCCCACGTCCAAGGGACACAGACCCCGCCGACGCGGTTGGTCATTCCGACCACTTTGACCATTAGAGAGTCGTCCTAGAAAGTCCTGCTTCCGAAACACATTCGGTGGTCCGGCTGCGATGACGACAACGAATCGCACGGCAGTGCGATTGCAACAGTAGTGAAAGGAGAAGTTTCCGTGGAGGTTTCGAGTTCACTCCCCGCCGACTTCGTGTGGGGCGTCTCGACTTCGGCGTACCAGATCGAAGGTGCGTACGACGTCGACGGACGCTCTCCGTCGATCTGGGACACGTTCTGCAAGCGTTCCGGCGCTATCGACGACGGCAGCAACGGCGACGTCGCCTGCGACCACTATCACCGGTGGCCGGAGGACCTGGATCTGGCCGCGGAAATGGGCGTGAACGCCTATCGCCTTTCGGTGGCGTGGCCGCGTGTACTTCCCGGTGGAACCGGCGTGATCAACAAGAAGGGCCTCGCCTTCTACGACGCGTTGATCGACGGCGCTCTGGCCAGGGGATTGACGCCCTTCGTCACCCTCTATCACTGGGACCTGCCTCAGGTGCTCCAGGACAACGGTGGTTGGCCGCACCGTGACACGGCCTATGCGTTCGCCGAATACGCCTCGATCGTCGCTTCGGCGTTGGGCGACAGGGTCACCAATTGGACGACTCTGAACGAGCCCTTGTGCTCCGCCTGGCTGGGTCATCTGCAAGGCGTCATGGCCCCTGGCATCAAGAACATCGAGGCCGCCGTTCCGGCGTCCGTACATCTGCATCTTGCGCACGGTCTCGGCGTGCAGGCGATCCGAGCCGCGGCCGTGCTGGCGCCGGCTGTCGGAATCGTCAACAACCTGGGCCCGGTGGAGTCGGCCAGCGACCGGCCGGAGGACGTCGCGGCTGCCCGCCGCGGGGACGGACATACCAATCGCTGGTGGCTGGACCCGATTCACGGGCGCGGCTATCCGGAGGACATGATTCGCACCTATGGCGTCGAACCACCGCTGCGGGGCAACGACCTCGAGGTGATCGCCCAACCGCTGGATTATCTCGGTGTCAATTACTACAAGCGCGAGATGGTCAGGGATGATCCGACCGGCGCGGGCCCCAGAATTGCCGAGGTCCGGGTCGAGAACGCGTTGGAGACGGCAATGGGGTGGGAGGTCCATCCGCAGGGATTGACCGACATCCTCGTCCGGGTCGCGGACGACTACTCACCCGAGAAGATCTACGTGACCGAGAGTGGATCCGCCTGGGTCGACCAGGTGGGATTGGACGGAAGCATCGAGGATCCGGAGCGGGTCGCCTATCTCGAATCCCACATCGAGGCCTGCGCCGACGCACGTCGTCTCGGCGCCCCGGTTGCCGGCTACTTCGCCTGGTCCCTGCTCGACAACTTCGAATGGGCCTACGGTTACGACAAGCGTTTCGGACTGGTGCGAGTCGACTACCAGACGCAGCAGCGAACGATGAAGGCCAGCGGTCGTCGGTTCGCCGATCTCATCGCCCAGCAGGGCGCCGCTGCAGTTTCCGTCAACGGAAGGGCATGAATCGTGCGCACCTTCTTCCGCCGAATAGGGTTTTACCTGGTGGCCGCGATCGCTGCTGTCACACTCGACTTCTTCATTCCGCGCATGGTGCCAGGGGATCCGGTGCTCACCGCTCTGGCGCAGATGAAGAGCGCTCCGCCGCAGGCGATCCACGCACTGGAACTGCAGTACGGAGTCGGCACCGGGCAGGGCCTGTGGGGGCAGTATCTCCATTTCTGGAACATGATTCTGCACGGAGATCTCGGATTCTCGACGAGTCAGGGCAACGTTCCGGTTTCCCATGTGATAGGCGAGCACTTCTATTGGACCGTCGTGCTCGTCGGGTTGGCCACGGTGATCAGCTTCGTGATCGGCACGGCCATCGGCACCTTGGCGGCGTGGAAGCGGGGTTCCTGGCTGGAATCACTGCTGCCCATTACCACCTTCCTGCAGGCGATGCCGTACTTCTTCCTCGCCACCCTGCTGGTCCTGGTGTTCTCTGTCCATCTGAACTGGTTTCCGGCGATCAACGGGTACGACTACCTGAACAGCACCATCGGATGGAACCTGGACTTCCTCAAGGACGCCCTCTATCACGGCATCCTGCCGGCGCTGACGATCGTCATCGCCTCGCTGGCCGGCTGGATCATCGGAATGCGCAACATGATGGTGACAGTGCGGGACGAGGACTACGTTCTATTGGCCGAAGCTGCGGGTCTGCCGCCGCGCCGGGTTATCTGGTACGCAGTGCGCAATGCGATCCTGCCCCAGGTTTCAAGTTTCGCGATGGCGCTCAGCTTCGTGGTTGGCGGCTCGGTTCTGACCGAAATCGTCTTCTCCTACCCGGGCATCGGATTCATTCTGCTGAGCGCGGTGAAAAGTCTTGACTACTCATTGGTTCAGGGAATCTTCCTGGTCATCACCTTGGTGGTACTGGCGGCGAATTTCGTCGCCGACCTGGTTTACGTCGCCCTCGATCCGCGTACGCGACAGGAGGCCTGATCACTCATGGCAATGATCGACATCGCGCAGAGCGAGACATCGGAACCGATCGTGCCTCCGGTGGCCAAACGCCCGAAGCGCAGCTTCCGTCTCTCCCGGTCCAAGAAGATGCTGATCGGATTGGTCCTGCTGGGGATCTTCGTTCTGTTGGCCATTCTCGGACCGATCATCGCGCCGCACGATCCGACGGCGCTCGGGGCACTCGAAGGGCCGCCGACGCCTGGTTCGCTGGTGCCTTCCCAGCAGCCCAGCGGTCACCACTGGCTGGGCCAGACCGGCATTGGCGGCGACATCTTCTCCCAGTTGCTCGCCGGCACCAGGCCGACGGTCATCGTCGCATTCCTGGCCGGAGCGATCGCGACCGCGTTGGCGGTTCTGATCGGAATCACGGCCGGTTTCGTCGGCGGCCTTTTCGACGAGATTCTGTCGATGCTGGCGAATATCTTCCTGGTGATTCCGGCACTGCCGCTGCTGATCGCCATCGGTGCCTTCCTCGGACCGGAGCGGAGCAGCAACCCGATCGTGGTCAGCCTGATCATCGCGTTGACGGGATGGGCCTGGGGTGCCAGGGTGATTCGGGCGCAAGCACTTTCGTTGCGCAGCCGAGACTTCGTGGAGGCAGCCCGAGTCAGCGGCGAGAGTTCCTGGCGGATCATCGTGTCCGAGATCATGCCCAACCTGACGGCAGTGATCGCCTCCTCCTTCCTGTTCACCACGATCTACGCGATCGGAACGTATGTCGGGCTGGGATTCCTCACCGTCGTCAGCGCTGGTCCCAACTACAACTGGGGCACGATGCTGTTCGACGCGACTTCGAGTTCCGCGGTGGAATCGGGCGCGTGGTGGTGGTACATCCCTCCCGGGCTGGCTATCGCACTGCTGGGTACCAGCCTCGCGCTGATCAACTTCGGTGTCGATGAATACATCAATCCCCGGTTGCGGGTCGCCAACGGTGGCCGCAAGGACGGCAAGAAGATCGGTGTGAAGATCGCACCCCAACTCGGTTTCACGCCGGTCGTCCGACGCCCGTCCGCAGGCGCGGGTGCCCGGCAGACCAATGGCCGTACGGAGGAATCACGATGAGTAGTCCCCACAATCCGTCGACGACAGTCGAGGCGCCGGTGTTTCCCGATGCGTTCTCCACACCGTCGTCGAAGGCGCCCGTCGGTGATCTGTTGTTGGAGATCCGCGGGCTGAGCGTTGACTACGGCCTGGGGGACGATCCGGTGCACGCTGTGGACAACGTCGATCTGACCATTCGTCGTGGCGAGGTTGTCGGTCTGGCAGGGGAAAGCGGCAGTGGCAAGTCCACCCTGGCCTACGCCATCACTCGGCTACTGCGCGATCCAGGCGTGATTACCGCCGGTGAGGCGTACTTCTACGATTGGCCCAAGGGCAGCTACCACGACGAGTCCGACGGAGCCGGTGCGAAGGTTCCGGCCGGTGGCCGTCAGGAACCGCAGGTAATCGACCTGTTGACCGACGACCGCCGGGTCCTGCATTCGGTCCGCTGGTCGAAGATCGCGGTCGTCTTCCAGAGTGCCCTGCATGCTCTCAACCCCGTTTTGAAGATCGGCAAGTTGATCGATGATGTATTGAAGGCTCACGAGAAGGGCATGTCACCGGAGCGACGGCGGGCGCGCTCCGCGGAGCTGCTGGCAATGGTGGGAATCTCCGCTGATCGGTTGAGCAGCTATCCGCACCAACTCTCCGGCGGAATGCGCCAGCGGGTGATGATCGCGTTGGCGTTGGCCTTGCGTCCACAACTGTTGATCATGGACGAACCAACCACCGCACTGGACGTGGTGATCCAGCGTGAGATCCTCGAAGAGTTGATGGTGTTGCGCGAGCAGCTCGGGTTCAGCGTCCTGTTCATCACCCATGACCTTTCCTTGTTGATCGAGATCGCCGACACCATCGCGGTGATGTACGCGGGACGCCTGGTGGAAAAGGCACCGGCGCGCGCATTGTTCCGTGCGCCCCGGCACCCTTACACCTACGGTCTGACCCGATCCTTTCCTTCGCTGCACGGTGCAAAGTCGGTGATGGAAGGGATCCCGGGGTCGCCCCCGGACTTGCGGCACGTGCCTTCGGGGTGCCCGTTCCATCCTCGTTGCGCCTGGGCCATGCCCGAATGCGTCACCCAGGAACCGCCGATGCTTGCCCTCCATGACGTCTCCGGACCTCGAGAGGCACTGTGCTGGCTGCAGGACGACCATCACGAGGTCCCGCTCGAATTGGGCCGGACCCCCCCGACGGCCGGCACGGAGGCAGCCCGGCCGAGCATGCGCGGGGCGTCCCTCCTGCGCCGGAATGCGCCGTCCACCGCCGGAGGAGAAGGCTGATGACTACCCAAGACAGCACCCGGACCGGCGCCTCCCCGGCCGGAAGCCCCGCGCCCATCCTCGAAGCGGTCGACATCACCAAGCAGTTCCGGGTCAGGGTGGGACGGTTCGGCCGAGGCACCGTGCATGCAGCGGAGAACATCTCGCTGTCCCTCTACCCGGGGTCGGTCACCGCGGTGGTGGGTGAGAGCGGCTCCGGCAAGTCCACCCTCACCAGGATGCTCGCCCGCACTCACAAGCTGACGTCCGGAAAGCTGTACTTCCGGGGCGAGGAAGTCGATCTGCAGAAATCCGCTTCGAAGGACTATCGCCGTGCGGTACAACTTGTGCTGCAAGACCCTTTTGCGTCGCTGAATCCTGCCCACAACGTCCGATACATCCTCAGCCGCCCGCTTCTCATCCACGGAAAGGGCGGCGACAACGTGGAGGAGGCGGTTCTCAACCTGCTCCGTCGAGTATCCCTGGAACCGGCCGAGCAATTCATCGACAAATACCCGCACGAGCTTTCCGGTGGTCAGCGCCAGCGGGTCTCGATCGCACGGGGGCTCGCGGTCGAGCCGAAAGTACTGATCGCTGACGAACCGGTGTCGATGCTCGACGTGTCGATCCGGTTAGGCGTTCTGAATCTGCTGGCCGATCTTCGCGATCGAGACCGGCTGGCCATTCTCTATGTCACGCACGACATCGCCTCGGCGCGATACCTGGCCGACACCATCATGGTGATGTACGCCGGCAAGGTGGTCGAGGTCGGTACGGCCGACCAGATCGTCAATGCGCCGACACATCCCTATACGAAGTTGTTGGTCAGTGCGGCACCCGACCCGGAGATGGAGGAGAAGACCTGGATGGGCGCCTCCGGCGCTCCACCGTCGTTGGTGAACCCGCCGACTGCGTGCCGATTCCATCCCAGATGCCCGTTCGCGATGGAGATCTGCCGTACCACCGCGCCGCCATTCTTCCCGGTGGCCAACGGGCATCGAACAGCATGTTGGTTGAACAATCCCGAACCTGTCGCTCCGGAATTGTCGCGGCCGATTGCGCGAGCTGCCCAAGAGGTCCCGGTGGGCGGGGACGTTCGGTGAGAGCGCGCCGACGGGTGTCGGGCGGCGCACCCGCTCAGATCGCCGCGAAGCGGCCCCCACCGGCGCGGACGCCGCCGCGACAGAGCGTCGCGGTCGACCACGGACTCAGCCATTCGAAAGGGGTGATGATGCTGCGCTGAAGGATCCCGGCCGAACGTGGCCGGACTGCAAGAAATGTTGTGATCATCTTGGCCCGTCGGCACCGAAGCCGACCATTCTCGAGAGGTCTTCATGTTACGAAAATCAATTACCGGGGTCGCGGCGGTGGGCATCCTTGCTCTCGTCACGTCCGCCTGCGGCAGTGGCAGCACCGCCGCGAACTCCAGCTCCAGCCCGTCGGTCGCGGCAACCACATCCGCGGCTGGGAGCAGTCCCGCGGCCTCGAGCGCCCCGCCGGCCGCTTCCAGCGGTCCTGCGGCGAGCATGAAGCCGTCAGCATCCGGTGCTGCGACGTCCGGCCCCGCGACGTCCGGCTCGGCGGCGTCCGGCTCGGCGTCGTCCGGCACCCCCGGGAGCGCGGCACACGGTGGCGTCACCCTGGCCCAGGGGCCGCCGATGCCCACGAAGCAGGGCACCAAGCCGGTGGTGGTGGAGAACAACCCGATTCCGTCCCTGGAAGACAACTTCAATGCCTTCGACGCCAACGGCTTCGGCTTCAAGTTGAACATCGAGGGTCTGTTCTACGAACCGATGCTCATGTTCAACGCACTGAAGGCCAACACCGCCTACCCGTGGTTGGCGACCGATTTCGCCTGGAACAAGGATGGAACGGCAATCACCTTCACCCTGCGCAACGGGGTCAAGTTCAGTGACGGCTCCCCGCTGACAGCAGAGGACGTCGCCTACACCTATCAGGTGATGAAGGACGTTCCGGCGGCCAACAGGCTCGGCATTCCGATCGCGAGCGCCGCCGCTGAAGGCGCCAACAAGGTGACCGTCAAGTTCACCGCTCCGCAGTTCCAGAACATCTACAACATCGCCGGCCAGACGTTCATCGTGAAGAAGAGCGCCTACAGCGCCGCCAAGGATCCGGCCAAGTTCCCCGATCCGCAGCCGATCGGCACCGGCGCGTACACCCTCGCGAAGTTCACCCCGCAGGGTCTGCAGTTCAAGGCAAACCCGAGCTACTGGGGTGGCACGCCGGGCGTTCCCGAGGTCGACGTTCCGTCGTACTCGACCAACGACGTTGCGCTGCAGCAGCTCTCGGCCGGCCAGATCACCTATGCCGGTAACTTCGTTTCCCACATCGAGCAGAGCTTCGTCGCCAAGGATCCGGCCAACCACAAGTACTGGTTCCCGGCGATCAACACGGTCGGCCTGGTCTTCAACGTCAAGACCGGACCGGCGGCACTCAAGGACGCCGCTGTTCGTAAGGCGATCAGTGCCGGCCTGGACCGCACGAAGGTTGCGACTCAGGCGGAGCAGGGCTACGAGGCCCCGGCGACATCCTCCAGCGGCCTGCTGCTGCCCAACTTCAGCAGTCTGCTGCCCGCCGCCTACAAGAATGATCTGAAGGCAGGTCAGGACGCAGCGACCGTCACCAAGCTGATGACGGGTGCCGGTTACGCCAAGGATGGAACTGGAATCTGGGCCAAGGGCGGCAAGCAGGTGTCCTTCAGCATCGAGGACCCGACCGCCTACACCGACTACTACCAGGCGGCCCAGATCATGTCCGCCGACCTGAAGACCGTCGGTTTCGACGCGAAGGTCAGTGGCGTGGACGCGAACAAGTGGTATGCCGACCTGGCTGCCGGAAGCTTCGACACGGCCATCCACTGGGGCAACACCGGTCCGTCCCCGTATGCACAGTACGAGGGCTGGCTGGACCCGGCGATCGCCAATGGCAACAACGCCAGTGGAAACTACGGGCGTTTCGACAATGCCGATGCCTCCAAGGCGCTGGCGTCCTATGCGAAGGCCGGCACCACGGAAGAAAGCGCAGCCGCGGTGGACGCCCTCGCAAAGGTTGTGTCCGAAGAGGTGCCTGTCGCGCCGATCATGTACGCCGCCGGCTGGTACGAGTACAACACCAAGAGCGGATACACCGGTTGGGTCGACAAGGACCACCAGTTCATGGATCCGTCGCCGAACCCGGCCAACGTTGCCTACGTGATTCTGCATCTCCAGCCTGGCAGCTGAGCCTTTTCGCAGTGAATGGCTTGCCCGGTCGGTGCGTGCACCGCCCGGGCAAGCCGCCCCTTCCACCAGCACGTCGACGCATGGCAGAGCAGCCATCTGGGGATTGGTTGTTCAGCCACACCACACCCAGAAGGAGGCTCGAATGACGTTGTCCCATCCATCGGCACCAGAGACAGAAATCAGTTCCGGACATGGCCGCCGGCCCTCGCGGTTGGTCAAACGGTTGTTGATCCTTGCGGTTGCCGCCGTGACGGTTTCCGCCCTGAGCACAGGAGCGGTATCCGCGGCGCAAGCGCCTTCCCACCCCTTTCCGATACCCGGCCATCTGACCGACCCGCCGAATTTCGGTGCCAACGTCAAGATCTTCGACCCGAGCATGCCGACGGCGCAGATTCAGGCCACCGTCGACGCGATCGCCGCTACGCAGGTCGACAACGAGATGGGCACGCAGCGATATGCGCTCCTGTTCAAGCCGGGGACCTATGGCACCGCGGCGCAGCCGCTGGTCTTCCAGGTCGGTTATTACACCGAGGTGGCCGGCTTGGGGCAGTCGCCGACCGATGTGACGATCAACGGTCACGTCGATGTCTACAACCGATGCCTGACCCCAGATAACTGCATCGCCCTGGACAACTTCTGGCGATCGGTCTCCAATCTCACCATCAATGTGCAGGGTGAGACAGGCTGCCGGGCCTCCGCCGAGTTCTGGGCGGTTTCCCAAGCCGCTCCGATGCGACGGGTGAATATCACCGGCGGGAATCTGTCGTTCCAGGATTACTGCACGGCCGGTCCGCAATATGCCAGCGGTGGCTTCCTGGCCGACTCCAAAACCAGTTTCATCGTCAACGGGTCGCAGCAGCAATTCCTGGTTCGGAACAGCGCAATCGGCGGGTGGTCGAACGGCGTCTGGAACCAGGTCTTCGCGGGCACCACCGGCGCCCCGGCTGAGACATTCCCCAAGCCGAATCCCTACACGGTTCTGCCTACCAATCCGGCCAGTAGGGAAAAGCCCTATCTCTATCTGTCCGCAGCGAACCGGTGGAACGTATTCGTACCGGCCGCAAAGACCAACTCTGCCGGAACCACCTGGGCGAACGGGCAGACGCCAGGGCGATCGATCTCCCTCAACGATTTCTTCCTGGCCAGACCGACCGACTCCGTCCAGACGATCAACAGCCAGCTGGCTCGTGGCAAGAACCTCATCTTCACTCCTGGCGTCTACAACATCGGCCGGAGCATCAAGGTCAAGCGCGCCGACACGGTCGTCCTCGGCCTTGGTATCGCCACCCTCACTGCGGTCAATGGCGCTGTGCCGCTGACCGTCGCCGACGTCCCTGGAGTGGACATCGCCGGCATCATGATCGACGCCGGGACGGTCAACTCTCCGGCCCTGCTGGAGATCGGCACTCGCCGGACGAACCACGACGACGACGACGGCCATGGCCATGGCCGTAGTCACGAGCACTCCGACTCGTCCAATCCCACCGGCGTCCAGGACGTGTTCTTCCGCGTCGGTGGACCGCACGTCGGCAAGGCCAGCGCGAGCCTCGTGGTGAACAGCGACAATGTGATCCTCGATGACATCTGGGCCTGGCGTGCCGATCACGGCACAGGGGTCGGCTGGACGGTCAATACCGCTGATACCGGCGTGATCGTCAACGGTGACAACGTCACTGCGACCGGCCTTTTCGTCGAGCATTTCCAGAAGTACAATGTCATCTGGAACGGCGAGAACGGAAAGACGATCTTCTTCCAGAACGAGTTGCCGTACGACGCGCCGAACCAGGCCGCGTGGCAGCACGACGGGGTGCTGGGTTGGGCCGCCTACAAGGTGGCCAACTCGGTGAAGACCCATGAACTATGGGGTGGTGGCAGCTACATCTACACCAACGTCGATCCGACTCTTCATGCCACCCGCGGCTTCGAGGTACCCGTTACCCCTGGTGTGAAGATGCATCACCTATTGACGGTAGAACTCGGTGCCGGCACCTTGGATCACGTCATCAACGACACTGGGGCCCCGGTCACCAGTGCGGCGGTCGGCGTCCCGAGCTTCGTGGTCAGCTTCCCGTGACGCGCGGGTAGTTCTTCGTTGCCAACAACTCTGGCCCGCACCGCTCGCGCGGCGCGGGCCAGAGTTTTCGGCGACCTGGTATCAGCTGTGCACGTCGGTCCGGCTGAGGGGGTGGCCCGCGCAAGGCAACCTCACAAGGCTTCGTCCAATGGTCGAAGCTCGTCGGCGTAGGACACCGACTGCCGACGCAACACTCCGCCGGCGACCGAGTATTGGCCCATTCGCCACAGCGGCGGCGAATACGCGTGGATCGACACGGTACCCGGATCGCCCCCGGTCAACCGGTGGATGTGATCGGCGCCGAAGCTGAAGACGAATCCCGCCGAGACGTCGGTCTGCGCACTTTCCCTGCCGATCGCCAGATTGTGCTCGACGAGCCGACCCCGGGTTGCTGCGACTGCGCCGCAGGAAATGTCGTGATCGTGCCAACCCGCGTCGTTCTCCCGGCGTCCAGCACAGTACCCAGATGTCGACGTGCGCATCTCGGTGCAGTGAGCGTAGTGCCGTTGGTGGTCGCTGAATGCGACGTGCCGCTCCCACTGTTCCGAGTTGGCGGCAATCGACGACACCAACTCGACCAACTCGGCGTTCGCCAGATCACGGTCCGGCAGCCTATCGATGGTCGAAATGCGGCCTGCTCCGACGAGTTCCGACCACCTGAGCGCTCCGGTAGCCGAGGTAGGTGCTGATTCGTCCACCGCCACATCGGGGGCGAAGGAGAATTCGGGATCGGTCGGGGTGTCGACGGTCAGCGTCATGCCACATTTCCTTCCAGGAGTCGACGCGGGTTGGTGACGCGAATGGCGGCAGTGGCAGCATCGCCCAAATTCAAATCGGCCGGCTCGGCATAGGGTCGGTCGCTGCCCCGCACCAGCTGGTCGACTCCGATGACTCGGATGAGACTGTCCAAACCCTGTCGCGAATAGGACGATGTGTCGACAAAGGTCAGCGGGTCGATGTGCAGCCGGCCGCCTCCGCGGGCGGTGAACCGTTCGTGGTGACCCGGCGCCAGCCCGGCACCCGCGGCGAAACAGATGCGCAGGTCGGGCAGTAGCTCGCGGCCGACCGCAATCCAGGATCACCAGGCAGCCTGCAACTGTGCCGGGTAGTCCACGACGGCAGGACACCAGGCGGGCATTTCACGGTCCGCCGGGGCGACTGGTCCTGGATGCACGAGAACCGGCCGACCGGCCTTTTGCACGACATCCAGTACGGGCGCGAGCGTTTCGACGGCTCCTGGGTGGGCGAGCCAGGTGGCCGGAATCTGCAGCCCAACGAAATTCCGTTCGAGCAAACTCTTCAATCCATCGAGGTCCGGCTCGCGTCTGCGTACCGAGGGCCAGCCCGGAATCGATTCGGCAGGTCAGCGACTCCGTCATGCCACGCGTCGAGCAGGTCATCGGCTTGATCGGCTGGCAGGTCTTCGATGCCGAGAGGGGAAGACAAGCCGCGGATTACCAGGGCCGCTCCCAGGTGATCTTCGATAGCTGCTCGCGCGGTAGCGTCATGAGCCCGCGGATCGACCTGGTAGGGTGGCTCGCCGTCGACCAGTAGGGTCCAGTCGACCAGCCGTGGCGCGGATGTCCTGCGGCGCAGGGCCTCTTGAAAGCCGATCGGCCAAAGGTGTTGATGGACATCGATGTTGCGGACCTCAGCAAGGAATCTGGTTCTTGCCGGAACGGAGACGGCATCATCAGTATTCAGGGTCATTTGTGGACATCTCTTTCATCTGTCGGGAAAACCCGAACTACGCCCTCGCGGCGCATTTCCGTCGACTCAGGCGCCTGGAGCCCTACCAGGACAACCGAATCCGGCAGCACTTCGGAAAGGAGCGGTGACAGCGCAGCCAATGCGCGGGTGAAGGGAAAGGAGGCTGAGCTCAGCCGCGACAGAGCGAGCTGTTCACCCGAGCAGGATCGATGTGCCGCCGACGGTGACTCGCCGACGACCACACGGCCGTGCCGAACGGTCGACCCACGGACGGTGGTCGTGCGTTCATCTGTTCCGTCCACTCGACTCGGGAGCTCCGAAGAGCCGCGCTTGCGGTGCCGCCACGGCACCGCCGGGCCCTCACCTGGAGCATCCATCGCGAAAGAGGGTTGCAGTCCGGCAAGCCAGGGCTTGCAGCTGGAACTCGTGACCTGAGAGGCACTTTATGGCGCGGAAACGTCATGTCAACGACGCGCGTTGACTTATCAGAAGTGTGCGGGTGGTCGTTGACCCATTCAGGTATGCGCGCGTTCGGCCTTGTGAGGGCCGTTCAGGCTCGGCTGTGAGGTTTGAATAATGCGACTGACGATGGCGCATCGGCAACCGCTCAGGCTGGTGCGACCACGTGCGCTGCGGGCGCCTTTTCGCCGACACCTAGCAAGGAGTCGATTCCGCGGCCATCCAACGACGGATCCCGGCCCCACCAGCCGACTCCTGACCGTCACCATCACCAAGCGCATCTCGTCATGAGTCACCGAGCCCGACATAGCGCTCCGCAGCCGTTCGCGCCGTCAGATCTGAGCGGGTTCCTCCGCCGGCTTCTCGTGAGTCACCACTCCGCCCGGGTGGAACAGGGATGCCACCAGCGAGATTCCGAGCACGATGGCCATTCCGATCAGCACGGCGCGTGTTGCGATCGCGAAGTCGGCCGGAATTGCCGCCTGAATTTTCGCCGCGATCGCAGAGGAAGCCCCTCCTGGCGCGGAACCGCCGGTGCCGCCGGTGCTGCTGCTCGCCGCCGCCTAGGCGGCTTTCGCCGCCTGGTCGGCGGGGATGCCGGCAGCAGTGAACGTGTTGGTCAGTCGGTTGGCGAACACATTGCCGAGCAACGTGCCGAGCACGGCAAGGCCCAACGCCGACCCGTAGTTGCGGACAGTCTGCGAGATGCCGGTGACCTCGCCGTAGGAGGCGCCGATCGCCCGGTTGACCGCGTCGGTGCTGGCCGGTCCCAGGAGCAGGCCGATGCCGGCGCCGGCCAGCACGATCGCGTACCACTGGGCACCGAGGCTCAGATCGGTGAGCTTGACAGCCCACAGCAAAAAGCCGATGGCCCCGATCAGAGAGCCCGCGACAATGGGCAGCTTCGCGCCGCGGCTGTCCAGTAGTCGACCACCGACCTGCGCCGCCGGCGCGAATCCCGCGAAGAACACCAGTAGGTAGAGCCCGGCGCTGGTCGCGTCGTAACGCAGGGACACCTGGGAATAGACACTGGCGAAGAAGAACACCGGAACGAAGGCGATCATCGAGAAGAAGAGGACGACATTGTCGACGAGGAACGCTCTGTCGTTGAAATCCTCACCTTGATGAGCGGGTACTTCGTCCGCAGTTGCACCCTTACGAAGACTGCGATGACGACCAGCCCACCAACGATGCACAGCCAGGTGCGAATGTCGGACCAGCCCCACGTCTCTGCCTGTTCGAACCCGAAAACGCTCAAACCCATTCCGGCGGCCGCCAGAACCGCTCCGAGCAGATCAATGGGCTCCCGTCGACCGGACGTCTTGATGTGCGCCATCACAGCGAGCACGATAGCCAGAACCGCAATCGGAACATTGATCCAGAAGATCGCCCGCCACGTCCACTGGGTGAGGTAGCCACCTGCGATCGGACCGACTGCGGTCAGGCCGCCGCTGACACCGAAGAAGATTGCGAGCGCTTTGCCCCGCTCGCGAATCGGGAACGAGGACACCACGACGGCCAGGGCCGCCGGAATCATCAGCGCGGCCGACAAGCCCTGCAGAACTCGGAAGAAGATGATCCATGCCTCTGCGAGCGAGCCCTTGGGCGTCGCGCCGCACAGTGCGGAGGCACCGGCGAACCCGGTGATTCCGATCAGCACCATGCGCTTGGATCCGATGACGTCGGCCAATCGGCCCCCGAACGCGAAACCTGCTGCGAGAGCGAGGATGTACCCGTTCACGACCCATTGCACGCCGCTCCTGGACAGCGCCAGCTCCTCCTGGATCCGCGGAGTGGCGATCGAAACGATCGTCTGATCGATGAAGGTCATGGCTACCGCGAACAGCATCGCGATCAATGCCAGGTATCTGGCTTTGGACGAGGTTTCCTCTGGTGTCGTGGTCACGATGGATCATCCTTGCAGGAGTCGCGGAGCCGCGCGCAGCCGGGCAGGCATCGCAGCCGGACGACGTCGGGCCGCAGTATTGGACGCGAGGTGGTCCCGCCGAATCGCGCCGGCGACGCCATCGATGATGCGTTCCGCGGCCGGGAACCCAATTCGGTGAAGGGAGTCCTGGCATTCGGCCGTGACCCTGGCTGTCAGGACAAGGCCAAGAATGGGGCGTTTCTGGAACCGATATAACATGTGCCACAACGATGGGGACGGTGGAGTAAAAACCCTTAGATTGGAAGGTAAAGGACGCTGACGGCCGCTAGGACGACCTCGTCGTTCTTTTCTCAGGAAAACGTCAACGAATTGAAGTCCAGAAAGCTCGCCGTTGCAGATAAGCACCGCGTAGTCATTATATTCGACGTACCGAAAAGTGTGGTCAAGCTGAATCATCCGCTGGGCTATGACGATACGGGTGCCTATTGGATGTAGATCCCGCCATCTATTGCCGAGGTTGCATGGTAAGCGTTTCCGCACGGATCGGTGTGGGGGTGGTGCTGTGGATCGGATCCCGGCGCCGTCACCGAGGCAGCCACGCCTGAGCCAGACCGACGAATTCCTCCAGCTGGCGATGCCCTTGATGGGTGCTGTGCCCGGATCGGGCGTCGATGAATGTCCGGGCGCGCCAATCAGGGAAGTGGCCGGTTGAGCGCCATCGCGGCGTCGCGGACGGCGGGATGGTCCAACGCAAGGTCTTCGACGAGCTCCACGTCAGGCCGCTCCCAGCTGGCGAGGATGTCCCAGCTCGGTCGGTGGAAGGACCACCACTTCACAGCTTGCCACCGACGTTGGCTCGGTTCGAGCGAGTCCCGTTCACTCCAGATTCGATGCCCCCAGGCTTGTGTCGCTGGAAGGTTGCGTACCACTACCTGCGTCGGGCGCATCGACCGCGCGACCAGCTCAGCGGGATCATCAAGGTCGAGCAATTTCAGGTCGTCAGGAAGGCGGTAGGTACCCAGTGCTCGTCGGGCCCCAGGCAAAACGGGAAATGCGAACATCGAGGTCCCCCACGTTGCGAGGTTGCCGAACACTTCCCCTACCGCGGCGGTCGGCTGGGCGGCGACGTACCAGACGAAGTAGTCGGGGTGATCGATCCGCCCACCACGCTGCGGGCGATGTTCGTACTCCGGGTGACCTGGCTCGCCGCTGGCGGCGGTGGGTAGATACGGAAAAATTCGGTAGACCAGCACGGTTCAGACCGCTCCACCCCACGCCCCGGCGTCCAACGCTTCTAGGACGGGTCCCGGGCCGTGCAGAGCGAGGACATCGATCGGACGGGCACCGTCGAGGTGAGCGTTCGCACTGCTCATCCAGGTGGTCGCCGTGGGATCTGACCAGACAAGCCGGACCCGAGCCAAAACATGTTCAAGGTCAATCAGCAACGGTGCGACTATCACTCCAGGTCGCTCTTCACCTGTGGCCCACCGTGACGGCTGGCTGGTGCTCACTCCAAGCATGGTGGCCAATTTGGCGACGCCTCCAACAGCGTCAACCAGCCACCGAGTCCGTTGGGGCGCCAGTGGGTCGTCGGCAGGCAACGAACGGCGACTGGTCGCCTTCTGGCCGGAGGATGCGACAGTGCCCGACCGAGCGGGCTTCGCGGCGACCGCACTTCGAGCGGGCTGGGGAACAGCAGCTGAGCCAATGCTCCGTGGCGCCACGCGCGGAGCCGTACTTTGCACGCCAGCGCCTGGGGCCAGTGCGCGCGGAGCAGCGGCGTCTTTCGTTTCGGTTACCTTGCCCTTGGCCGCAGGTGCGGGGGCCACGGATGTTTTCGCAGCAGTACCAGCCATGCCCACATATTACCCAACGAATTCCTTGGGTACAACGAGCTCCGTCGAGCGGTTCCGGTCTGGAGGTTCTTACCGTCGGCGGCCCCTGCAATCTGAGCACATCTTCGCCCTCGGTTTCACCCTCAACGGCGTCCACGTGCACACCGGGCCATCGCAGGAAATTCGCACCATGACCAACCCGGGATCCCGGTCGCTACAGACCCATCAACGGCGGCCACGAACGGTACGTCTGGCGCACATCGAGCTCAAAGACTTCGTCATCCGCACCGCATTCTGGTCGTCGCCGGCGGCCACCTGGCCTAACTCCTGAGCCAGCGGCAGCCAACCGCCACACCATTCCGGTAAACGGCTGAACGGCACGAATCGTCAACGGGACCCTGCCGCAACCTGGCGACCGTGATCAACCCGAACGCGACGAGGTTCGGGCAGTAGCACCGGCCAGGGTCACCGGCGACAGTAGTCAAGCTCAGACCCGGTCGGCCGCCGGTCGACCGGACCGGAGAACACGCCCGAGACTGCGTCGACTGACGGGGGACGAAGCTACGACTGGTCAACTGCGCCCGTTGCTCCGCGTCAGTCACCGAGGCAACTCCCATCCATCGACTGGGCACTCGTTGCGTTGCCCCGGTGTTCCGAGCGCGCGACGGCACCTCGTGGCACTCGGGTTTGATCGGCCACGGCCACGGCGCCGATTCGGATGGTTCATCCGATCAGCCGCGGTCACAGTGCGGTCTCGGTGCCGCCGCCCGTTCGGGCAACGAACTACTACGCGGCCGCCGCTTCGTGCATAGATGCGGGTGCATCAACGCAGCTCGGGACGGGTCCCGCTGCTCGATCCTTCAGGAAGCCAGCAAGGACCCGGGCATCAAACGGACTAAGCAGGTCGCAGTTCCCACTGGACTCCGGATGGATCTCAACAGAAGGTAGAGGTCGTCGCCGTCGACTACGGCCGATCATCGATAGCCCGCAGCCGGGCCGAAGGGATGGACCTGATGGCCGCCAACCGCGACGCCCGATTCCGGGAAATCGTGGCCTCCACTCGAGATCAGGGTCGGATCGATGTCAGCGACCTGGCGAATCGGCTGGGCGTCGCGCACGAAACGGTCCGCCGTGACCTCACCGTGCTGGAGCAGCAGGGCCTCGTCAGGCGTACCCACGGCGCCGCATATCCGGTCGACGGCGCCGGCTACGAGACGTCGATGGACTACCGGTCAAGCCACCTCGTACCGGAGAAGCGCAGAATCGCCGCGGCCGCCATCGACCTGATCGGCGCAGCGTCCACGATCTTCCTCGACGACGGGTTCACCCCACACCTGATAGCCCAGCAACTGCACGCCGGTGACCGGGCTCTGACCGTTGTTACACCGTCGATTTTGGTGGCCACCACGTTGGCCCCGAACGAGGCGATGACGGTCATCGTGCTGGGCGGCGACGTCCGCCGCCGAACTTTGGGTACCGTCGGGCACTGGGTCACCGACATGCTGGCCTCTCTCCTGATCGACGTGGCCATCCTGGGAGCGAACGGCATCTCCCCGGAACGGGGACTGACCACACCGCTGCCCGCGGTGTCGGACGTCAAAGCCAAGGTGCTGACCCACTCCCGCCGCAACATCTTCGTCGGGGTACACACCAAGTTCGGCTTGGACAGCTTTTCCCGGTTCGCCGGGGTGGCTGACTTCCAAACGCTGGTCACCGATCGAGGTTTGACCAGCCGCCAAGCCGGTCGGTACGCCGAACTGGGCCCCCGCGTCATCCGCGCTTGACAACCCCACCCATCAGCTTTCCCCATCCATCTATCACCAGGAGAACGCCGATGACCGCGAACCTCGCCGAGACCACATCCGAGTTGCTGCCAGAAACCATGCGCGTCAACGTGTTGGCCGCCGCCGGAGTGATGCACCTGGAACAGCGCGACGTACCGCGGCCCGCAGGCGATCAGGTGCTGGTCCAGGTGGGTTCGGTCGGAATCTGCGGCTCGGACGTGCACTACTACAGGCACGGCCGCATCGCGGACTATGTCGTGCGGGAACCCCTGATCCTGGGACACGAAGCCGGCGGAGTCATCGTCGCGGTCGGGGACCGGGTGAGCGTCGACCGGATCGGGCAGCGGGTCGCGCTGGAGCCCGGTGTGCCATGCCGGCACTGCCGGGAATGCAAACACGGCCGGTACAACCTTTGCGCGCAGGTGCGATTCTTCGCGACTCCACCGGTCGACGGCACGTTCGCCGAGTACGTCGTCATTGCGGCAGATTTCGCCCACCCCATCCCCGACTCGATCACCGATGACGGAGCAGGCCTCATCGAACCTCTGTCCGTCGGAGTGTGGGCCTGCAGCAAAGCCGAAGTGAGTGTTGGCAGCCGGGTGCTGATCTCAGGTGCCGGCCCGATCGGCTTGATGACCGCCCAGGTGGCCAAGGCGGCCGGCGCAGCCCAGATAGTCGTCACCGACATCGCCCAGGCCAGGCTCGCCACCGCGGTCAGGTTCGGCGCCACCGACGTGGTCGACGCCCAGACCGGCGACGCCGCCGACGGTTTCGAAGTCGATGCCTTCATCGACTGCTCCGGTGCCGAACCGGCAGTGCGAGCCGGCATCCGCGCCGTCCGTCCGGCGGGCCGCGTCGTCCTGGTCGGCATGGGCGCCGATACCATCTCGCTACCCGTCGGCCTTATCCAGGGCGGTGAGCTCACCATCACCGGCACCTTCCGATACGCCAACACCTACCCGACCGCCATAGCACTTGCCGCCTCCGGAGTCATCCAGCTCGACTCCATGGTGACCGGCCACTACACCCTCGAACAAGCCGAAGCGGCGCTCAAGCAGGCAGGGGACCCGACTGCCATCAAGGTCATCGTCCGACCCGGGCAATGACACCGGCAGCGAGGTGGAGTGTTCCCGCTTTTGTGGACTCGAGATTAGGCCGCGAGTTCGTTAACGTCGGCGGGGGTGTGAAGTCCGATCCCGGAGTGCCGGTGGTCGTGGTTGTAGTAGTGCGGCGGGCGGGAGGTCGACGCATCGGTGTCCTACCTACGCTCGCCAGACAAGCTCGCGATCTTGAGGATCGGTTCCTCGGCAGTCATAGATGACCTCGTCGCCCGGATGCAGCGTCTTGTTCGTCGTCGCTACCTGACGGCCCAGGCCCAGATTAGCCATCAACAGCGGTGCTTCGACCCCAAAGCTGTCACGGACCATGTCGATACGGGGGAACCACTCGCCAGCTGGAGACTGGGTGCTCCTGAAAGCCGTCACTTTCGCTCGTATGTCGCCGGAGATGCCGAGGGCAAGGTAGCGGTCAGTCGTGGGGGTGTCTCGAGCATGGGCGGCAGGATTGCGGATCTTCACGACACGGCGAAGCATTGCCAAACTGTCCTCATTGCGGCCCAGCGCAGGCTGAAGTGGCAACCAGCAGCGTTCGGCGATCATGTACAGCTCGCCCAGCGTGGTGTAGTCCAGGATCGAATAGTTGCTGGGTGGAAGCCCTTGACGCACTCGATCGGCATTCTCGGCATCCATGAGGTTCTGCCAATCCGTGCGCTTCTCCGCATCAGGAGCAACCTGCTTCAGCCATTTGCCGCCCAGCGCCTTCGGGTACACGCCGAGCATCAGCTGGCGCAGGCATCGCTCAAGACCCGCCAAGGCAGTATCGACGTCATCCACGCCACGAGTATCTGCCTTGGCACTGACAGTGTGGCGGCCTACGACGCGAGGGCATAAGCGAAGGCCTCCCGGAACTTCACCTGCTGACCGCTTCCAGGGAACGGGATGCGCTGGTCAACGACGCGCAGCCCCGCCGCAGCCAGTGAGTGGTAAGCCAAGTCGTACACGCTTGTCTTGATGAGAATTACTCGGTCGGGTTTGAGCACCACGGCACGCTCAACCAAGCCTGGCACCAATGTCGGACTGAGCCTGGCTCCCCGTTCGATCGGCTCCTCGCTGAAGTCGATCAGGAAGAAGCCTCGGTCACGGAGCCCTGCGAGTGCGGCCGGCTTGCCGTCTCGGTCCGGCTTGGTCCCAAGTATGCCTTCGGCGACGTACCGGAACAGGGAGTCCTGGGTAGGTACGTCCTCGAAGTAGAAGTAGCGATCCAGCGCGAGCGGGGGCGCCTCGGCCACAAGCAAGGTGCTGATGTGCTCCGGTCGGTACCGCTCTGCCGCTGCTCGTCTGCGCTCGGTCGGGGTCATCTCCATCTGGCGATTGGATCACGAAGACATCGATCACGCAGCGCTCTCGGCGCGTCGCTATGCGTTCGTACACGCTGACTGGTACCCACAACCAGTGATCATCCCAGGTAGGTCCCGGTAGGTATGGACCGTTCCCGCTTCGGTGGACACCTGACGAGATCGCCGCAGTTCCTGAGCACAGGAGACTGACGGATGGGTTCGACCAGAAGGAGCTTCACCGATGAGTACAAGCGGGACGCGGTCTCGTTGATCCTCGACGGCGGCCATACCCTCGGTGAGGTCGCCAAGAAGCTGGACATCTGCGACACGTCGATACGGAAATGGGTGAGCAAGATTCAGCCCCAGGGGGAACCGGCCGCGGACAGACCGCTGACCGAGTCGGAGCGGACCGAGCTTGCTCGGCTCCGCAAGGAGAACGCGAAACTGGAATTGCAGCTCGAATTCGCAAAAAAAGTTTCGACCTGGGTGTGTCCTGAACGGCTGGTGTTCGGGGTGTAGGAGGCTCCGGTTGCTGGTTGATGCTGTGTGAGAGATGGGGGTTGGCCCTCCGTAGCCCTCTTGCAGGAGGTGGCTGCAAACCGCCATGAGCTGCGTCGGTCAAGAGCCGGGGTGGTGAGCGTCATGGAAAAGGCCCGCCGTGAGTGGGTCAGGTACGGATCGTGAAGGCGAGTGCAACCGAACCCTTGTTGACGTGTCGAAATACTTTAGGTGACATCGGAACCGAGAAGCACAGGTGGTCTCGGGATGAGTTGGGCGGAAACCTGTTTACTGGCCCAGCGGTGTCCGGCATGAAGAGGGCGCGAGCACGATCCAGGCTCTGGCATGGAACAGGAGAACCTGTCGTTCCGGGTGCGCGGCTGTTGGTTGGTCGGGCTGTAGGGAGGACTCCGAGCGGCAGAAACCGTGAGGGGCAGAGTACCGATCCGGAGCACAGGGGCGGACCGTCTCGTAGTAGTGGTGAGGTCGCTGTAATGGTGGCGGAGCGAAGGGGACGGATCATCGGTGTTCGGTGTGCTGGTCAACCAGGTGATGGGAGGAACCGGTGGGCGGAATAGAAGTGAAACCTTTCGATATTTCCAAGCAGCTGGTGTGGGAGGCGTATCGGAAAGTCGCGGCGAACAAGGGTGCGGCGGGAGTTGATGGGCAGTCGATCGCGGAGTTCGAGCAGGATTTGAAGAACAATCTGTTTCGGCTGTGGAATCGGATGCCCTCGGGTAGCTATTTTCCGCCGCCGGTGAGGTCTGTGGAGATTCCGAAGCGTGGCGGAGGTGCCCGGGTGTTGGGGGTGCCGACGGTGACGGATCGGATCGCGCAGACGGTGGTCACGATGGTGTTGGAGCCGGAGCTGGAACCGATCTTCCACGACGACTCCTATGGGTATCGGCCGGGCCGTTCGGCGCTGGATGCGCTGGATACGGTCCGACGTCGGTGCTGGAAGTCGGATTGGGTGATCGATCTGGATATCCGGGCGTTCTTCGACACCATCGACCACGGCCTGTTACTCAAGGCCGTGTCGCACCACACCGCCCTGGCGTGGGTGCTGCTGTATGTGCGGAGATGGTTGACCGCGCCGCTGCAACACCCCGACGGGTCGCTGACCGTCAGAGGCCGCGGAAGCCCGCAAGGGTCCGCTGTTTCTCCGTTGCTCGCCAACCTTTTCATGCATTATGCGTTCGACGCGTGGATGGCCCGGACCTACCCGGACGTCACGTTCGAACGGTACTGCGATGACGTCGTGGTGCATTGCCGCAGCCTGGCCCAATCGGTGCTCATCCGGGACGCCATCGGTGCCCGGCTGGCTCAGGTGGGTCTGGAACTGCATCCGGTGAAGACCAAGATCGTCTACTGCAAGGACGCCAACCGGCGCGGGTCGGCCGAGTTCGAGCAGTTCACGTTCCTGGGCTACACATTCCGGCCGAGGCTGGCCAAGACCAAGGCGGGAAACTTCTTCGTGAGTTTCTCCCCGGCGGTCAGCCGCGACGCCGTGGTGCGGATCGGTCGGACCATCCGGTCCTGGCGGATCCATCGGCGCAGTGACCTGACGTTTCCCGAGATCGTCGCCCACATCAATCTCCGCGTGACCGGGTGGATCGCCTATTACGGGCGGTTCTACAAATCTGCCCTGTATGCGGTGCTGCGGGGGATCAACACCTACCTCATGAGGTGGGCTCGCAGGAAATACAAATCGTTGAAGCACAGTCCCAAACGTGCCTGGGCGTTCCTGGCGGACATGGCAGCTCGTGTCCCGGAAATGTTCGCGCACTGGAGGTTCGGTGTCCTGCCCTGACCGGGGAGGTACTTGTGATGATGGGAGCCGTGTGACGTGAGAGCGTCACGCACGGTTCTGAGAGAGCCGGGCGGTGCGATCCCGCCCGGCCACTCGCCTTCGCGAAAGGCCAGCAGT
>JAABVA010000610.1_pt1 | contig 44049 bp, 29 predicted proteins | sample 5560331 | NCBI WGS metagenome assembly JAABVA01 (sample SAMN12812661, study PRJNA571458) | rock metagenome | isolation source: Antarctica rocks | place: Antarctica: Victoria Land, Mt New Zealand sud | collected 2016-01-07 | reverse complement strand
CGCGCGCAACGCCTCCGCCAATGGCCAGCGGATGGCCGAACTCCTGGCGGCGGACCTTGCATTGGCCGGGCTGGTCGTGGTGTCCGGCATGGCGCGCGGGATCGACACTGCGGCGCATATCGGCGCTATGAGCGCCGGCCGGACCGTGGCGGCCATCGCAAGCGGCATCGACATCGCCTATCCGCCGGAGAACGCGGCACTGCAACGTCGGGTGGCCGAAGGCGGCGCCGTCGTTGCCGAAGCACCGTTTGGCACCGCGCCGCAGGCCCGCCACTTCCCCCGCCGCAACCGCGTCATCGCAGGATTGTCGCTGGGCGTCGTGGTGGTCGAGGCGGCGCCGCAATCCGGCAGCCTGATCACCGCGCGGCTCGCGCAGGATCAGGGCCGGGAGGTCTTCGCGGTGCCGGGTTCGCCGCTCGACCCACGCTGCCGGGGGTCGAACGACCTGATCCGCTCCGGCGCGCATCTGACGGAGAGGGCGGCGGACGTGTTGGCCAACCTTCCGGATCATCCGAACCGTGAAGGCTTGGCGCGCTCGCCGCTGTTCGCCCGTGGCCTGCCTCCTGGCCTGGCAGATTCGCCTTCCGAAACGTTCAGCCCCGTGCCCAATGCGGACCTGGTGCGGAGCCGGGTGATGGAGCTGCTGAGTTATTCACCCACGGCGGTTGACGATTTGGTGCGGCGCTGCCAGTTCTCCGCCTCCGCTGTGCTCACGGCACTGTTAGAATTGGAGCTGGCCGAAAAGGTGGAGATGCTGCCGGGTAACCAGGTCTCGCTGGTCGAGTAGCCCCGGCGACCAGGTCTCCAGCTTCGTGTCCCATGTCTCCTTAAAGGATACCATGACTGACGTTGTCGTCGTCGAGTCGCCCGCCAAGGCCAAGACAATAAACAAATATCTCGGCGACGGGTACACCGTTCTCGCGAGCTTCGGCCATGTCCGCGACCTACCGCCCAAAGATGGCAGCGTCCGGCCGGAGGAGGGGTTTGCGATGGACTGGGCCGCGGACGAGCGCGGTAACCGGCAGGTCTCGGCGATCGCCAAGGCTTTGAAGGGTGCGCATACACTTTATCTCGCAACCGATCCGGACCGGGAAGGCGAGGCAATCAGCTGGCATGTCCGTGCCATGCTCGAGGACAAGAACGCGCTGCGCGGCGTGAACGTCCGGCGCATCACCTTCAACGAGATCACCCGCAGCGCCATCGAGTTCGCCATCGAGCATCCGCGCGAGCTGGACCAGCCGCTGATCGAGGCCTACCTGGCTCGGCGGGCGCTTGACTACCTGGTCGGCTTCACCCTGTCGCCGGTCCTGTGGCGCAAGTTGCCGGGCAGCCGCAGCGCCGGCCGGGTGCAGTCGGTGGCCTTGCGCCTGGTTTGTGAGCGGGAAGCCGAGATCGAGGCGTTCCGGCCGCGCGAATACTGGACCGTCGAGGCGCATTTCTTAACCCCGGGCGGCGCGCCGTTCATCGCGCGGCTGACCCATCTCGACGGCAAGCGGCTGGACCAGTTCGACCTGAACACCGAGGCGTTGGCCCAGCGCGCCAAGGTGGCCGTCGAGGCGGACCTGTTCAGCGTCGCGAGCGTCGAGCGCAAGCGGGTCAAACGCAATCCGCCGGCGCCCTTCACCACCTCCACCCTGCAGCAGGAGGCCAGCCGCAAGCTCGGCATGGGCGCCCAGGCGATCATGCGCTGCGCCCAGCAGCTGTATGAGGGCGTCGAGCTGGACGGCGAGACGACCGGGCTGATCACCTACATGCGGACCGACGGCGTGCAGATGGCGCGCGAGGCCATGATGGCGATACGCGAACACGTCGGGGAGGCATACGGCCACGAGTACGTGCCGGCAGCGCCCCGGGAGTATTCGAGCAAGGCGAAGAACGCGCAGGAGGCGCATGAGGCGGTGCGCCCGACCGACGTGACCCGCACGCCCGACAGCGTGGCGCGCTACCTCGATCCGGAGCAGCGCCGCCTGTATGAGCTGATCTGGAAACGTGCCGTGGCGTCGCAAATGCAATCGGCCGAGCTGGACCAGGTGGCGGTGGAGATCGCCGGCGAACGGACACAGTTGCGCGCGACGGGCTCGATCATCGCCTTCGACGGCTTTCTGAAGCTATACCGGGAGGGCACGGACGATGCGCCGGAGGGCGCAGTAGCCGACGATAGCCGGATGCTGCCGCCGATGCGAGAGCGCGACCCGCTGTCCCGCGGGGCTGTCAGCGCCGACCAGCACTTCACCCAGCCGCCGCCGCGCTACTCGGAGGCGAGCCTGGTCAAGAGGATGGAGGAGCTTGGCATTGGGCGGCCCTCCACCTATGCCTCGATCCTGACGGTGCTGCGCGACCGCAACTATGTGCGCCTCGAGAACAAGCGTTTCCTGCCGGAGGACCGCGGCCGGCTGGTCACTGCGTTCCTGACCAGCTTTTTCGAGCGCTACGTCGACAGCAACTTCACCGCGTCGCTCGAAGAGCAGTTGGACGATATCTCCGGCGGCCGGGCGGACTGGCGCGCGGTGATGCAGGCATTCTGGGAGCACTTCTCGCGTGCCGTCGAGCAGACGCGCGACCTGAAGATCAGCGACGTGATCGATGCGCTCGACCAGGATCTGGGTCAGCACTTCTTTCCGGCGAAGGCCGACGGCGCCGATCCGCGGCTGTGCCCGGCCTGCCACGCGGGCCGGCTGGGGCTTAAGCTCGGACGGCACGGCAGCTTCATCGGCTGCTCCAACTATCCGGAATGCCAGTATACAAGGCGGCTCGCGATCGACACCGGGGAGGACGGCGGCGAGACTCTGAAGGAGGGCATGCGCGAACTGGGCCACCATCCCGATACCGGGGAGGTCGTGACGGTCCGGCGCGGCCCCTATGGCATCTATGTGCAGAAGGGCGAGGCAAACCCAGAGGACAAGAAATACAAGCCGCGCCGCACGTCGCTGCCCAAGGGGGTCGAGGGCGATCAGCTTACGCTGGAGCACGCGTTGGCGTTGCTGTCGCTGCCCCGGCTCGTCGGCATCCATCCCGACCGGCAGGAGCCGCTGGAGGCCGGCATCGGCCGGTTCGGCCCATTCATTCGCATGGGCAGCGTGTATGCGTCGCTCGACAAGGACGACGACGTGCTTTCGGTCGGGCTCAACCGCGCGGTCGACGTCATGGCTAAGAAGCTGGACAGCGTGCGGTCGCTCGGCCCGCATCCCGGCGACAAGGAGCCGGTGATGGTGCGCAAGGGGCGGTTCGGCCCTTATGCCCAACATGGCCTGCGCGTGGCCAACCTGCCGCGGGACATGCCGATGGACGACATGACGCTGGAGAGCGCGGTCGCGCTGCTAGCGGAAAAGGGCAAGGTCCTGAAGGCCAAGCCTGGCCAGAAAGCCAAGAAGGCCGCCGCGGCCAAAGCGCCGAAGGCTGATAAGGCGACTGCCGCGAAGGCGTCAGCGCCTAAGAAGACGGCTGCGAAGAAGAACGGCGCGAAGAAGGCTGGCGCTAAGAAGGCGAGCACCAAGAAGCCCGCTGCCAAGCCGTCCGTCCGGACAGGGACCGCCCGCGAGGCCGGGTAGCGTGGCACGGCGCCCCCGGCCGACCCTGGACTAGGCGCGCTGCCGTCGCGGGATGCGGTCCGCGAGTTCATCCGCGCCGCCAACGGCCGTGTCGGCAAGCGGGAAATATCCAGGGAATTCAACATCGGCCCTGAACTACGCGCTCCGCTGCGCGCTTTGTTACGAGAGCTCGCCAAGGAGGGCGCCATAGCACCTGCTGGACATCGCCGATTCATGCCGCCGGGCCGGCTGCCGGACCAGATGGTGGTGTGCGTCACCGGCACGGACCGTGACGGCGACGCGGTCGCGCGCCCGATGGACTGGACCGGCGATGGCGCGCCTCCCATGGTCCTCATGGCGCCGGAGCGTCGCGGCACGGCGGCACTGGCGCCCGGCGAGCGGGTGCTGGCCCGGCTCACTCCGATCGGGCCCGGCAAGTACGAGGGGCGCACGCTCAAGCGCCTGTCCGACGAGCCCGGCCGCATACTCGGCGTGTTCCGGGCCCCTGGCCGCCTTGAGCCGACGGACCGCCGCGCAAAGGCCGAGTGGCTGATCCCGCCCGGCGAGTCCGGCGATGCCGAGACCGGCGAGATCGTGGTGGCGACTCCCCTGCCCCACGCCGGGTTTGGCCTGAAGCCCGCGCGGGTCGTCGAGCGACTGGGCCGCATGGGCGACGCCCGCGCCGTCAGCCTGATCTGCATCCATGGCCACGACATCCCGCAGGACTTTCCCGAGGACGCGCTGCATGATGCCGCCGGAGCGCGGGCCGTGCGCCTGGGCAAGCGCGAGGACCTGCGCGAGGTGCCCCTGGTCACCATCGACGGCGAGGACGCACGGGACTTCGACGACGCTGTTTTTGCGGAGCCGGACGGCGACGGCTTCCGCCTGATCGTCGCGATCGCCGACGTCGCGCATTATGTCCGGCCGGGCGCGCCGCTCGACCGTGTCGCCTGGACTCGCGGCAACAGCGTATACTTCCCCGACCGCGTCGTGCCGATGCTGCCCGAGGCGCTTTCGAACGGCTGGTGCAGCCTGCGACCCGATGAGGAGCGCGGCTGCTTGTTCACCGAGATGCGGATCGACGCTGCCGGGCGCAAGACGGCGCACCGCTTTGGCCGTGGCCTTATGCGCAGCGCCGCCCGGCTGACCTATGCGCAGGTGCAGGAGGCGCATGACGCCGGATCCGACTTGGGGCTGCCCGGCGTCATACCGCCGCTCTATGCCGCGTTCCGCGCCCTGCTCGGCGCCCGCCAGGCCCGCGGCACGCTCGATCTCGACCTGCCGGAGCGCAAGGTGGTGCTGGAGGAGGGCAAGGTCGTATCCGTGGCGCCGCGCCCGCGCCTCGACAGCCACAAGCTGATCGAGGAGTTCATGGTCCTCGCCAACGTCGCCGCCGCGGAGGAGCTGGAGAGCCGGCACCTGCCCTGTATGTATCGCGTGCACGCGCCGCCGTCCGAAGAAAAGCTCGCGGCGCTGCGCGTCTTCCTGCACGGCCTCGATATCAGCCTTGCGCCCGGGAACGACCTGCATCCGCGCGACCTCGACCGCGTGCTGCAAAAGGTCGCCGGCACGGAGCAGGCGCCGCTGGTGAATGAGGTCATCCTGCGCAGCCAGTCGCAGGCGGCATATAGCCCGGACAACATCGGCCATTTCGGCCTCAGCCTGCCGCGCTACGCCCACTTCACCAGCCCGATCCGGCGCTACGCTGACCTCCTGGTACATCGTGCGTTGGTGAGCGGGCTCAAGCTCGGGCTCGGCGGCCTAGCGCCGGACGAGGCGGCGCGGTTCCCTGAAACGGGCGAGCACATCAGCGCCACCGAGCGCCGCGCGGCGCTCGCCGAACGGGAAGCCATCGATCGCTATCTCGCCGCCTACATGGCCGACAAGGTGGGCGCGACCTTTGCCGCACGCATCTCGGGTGTCCAGCGCTTCGGCCTGTTCGTGACGCTGGCGGAGTCGGGCGCGAGCGGGCTGATCCCGATGGGCGCCCTGCCGGATGATTATTGGCTATATGAAGAGGCTACCCAGTCGCTGTCCGGCCGCCGCACCCGCATGACCTATCACCTCGCCCAGGATGTCGAGGTGCGGCTGTCCGAGGCGAGCCCGATCACCGGCGGCCTGCTTTTCCAGATGGTCTCGCCCGCCCGCGCCGCCTCCGGACCGCAAGCGCCACGGCAATCTTTTGATAAAGGGCGCCGGTCCCGGCGCGGATGAGGCCTGCGCTCGCCCTAGTTCTCCTGCTATTGGCCGGGCCAGCCCTGGCCCAGCCTGCCGCCCGAAAGCGCGGCGAGTTCGACGCCAGCCTTGCTGCCTCCGTGCTGACTGCGTCGTTCGCGTTCCTGGAGCCGCGGACGTTGGAGCCGGTATCGCTGCAGCAGTTCACGTTTTGGGGCCTGCGCGGCATTACAACACTCGACGCCGGGCTTACGATCGAGGAGCGCGGCGGCCTTATCGACCTGAAGCAGGGCAGCCGCAGCGTGTTTCAACGCGCCATTCCGCCCGCATCCACCAACGAGGCTTGGGGCAGCGCTGGAGCGGACCTCATGTCCGCAGCCTGGGATGCATCGGACGTGGTGCGGGACGCCGGGACACAGGGCCTGATCACGAATTTCTTCGACGAGCTGTTCAACCACCTCGACCCCTACTCCCGCTATATGCCGCCGGGCGCTGCGGACGCGGATCGCGCGCGCCGCTCTGGCAAGGCGGGCGCTGGCCTCGTGATCGCCAAAACCACCGATGGCTTTGTCGTGCGGAGCGTCAACGCCAATGGGCCCGGCGCCGACGCCGGCATCGTCGCAGCCGACCGCATCCTTGCCGTGGACGACCAGCCCACCCGGAACGCGGAGCTGGCGACGGTCTTGGCCTGGATCGAAGGGCTGGAGGGCACCGACGTCAGCATCACCCTGCGCGGCCGGAATAACAGGACGCGCATCGTCGAGCTCGAGCGGGCCGTGGTCCCGCCCGAGACGGTGTTCGCGCAACGGACAGGAGACGCGCTGTCCGTCCGCATCGCCGGGTTCAGCCAGGATACGGATCAGCGGCTGGCGCGGGAGCTTGGACGTTTCATGGGCCTGGGGGCGGCCACCCGGAGCTCCCGCGGCCTCGTGCTCGACCTGCGCGGCAACCGTGGCGGGCTATTGCGGCAGGCAGTCACCGCGACGGACTTGATCCTCGGCACCGGGCTTGTCGCGACGACGGCCGGACGCAATCCGAACGCGACGCACGAATGGCGTGCTGATGGACGGGATATGACCAACGGCGCGCCAGTGGTGGTGCTGGTGGACGGACGCTCGGCCAGCGCTGCCGAGATCATGGCGGCGGCGCTCGCCGACCAGGGCCGGGCGGTCGTGGTCGGCAGCTCCACTCTCGGCAAGGGATTGGTGCAGACCATCGCAACGTTGCCCGATGGCGGCGAGCTGTTCGTGACATGGAGCCGCGTGCTGGCTCCGCTGGGCTGGCCGATCCAGGGTTTGGGAGTACTGCCGCAGGTCTGCACCAGCCAGGGCCAGGACGCGACCATGCAGCAGCTCATCAGCCTGGATCGCGGCAGGCAGCGGCTCGCGGATGCGCTCGCCCGGCACCGCGCCGCCCGTGCGCCACTGCCCAATGCCGAGATCGTTGCGATGCGCAATGCCTGCCCGGCTGCCGAAGGGCGCGACACGGACCTGGTCGCGGCGCGCTTTCTGCTGGACCATCCAGCCGCCTATGCCACCGCCCGCCTGCCACGGCCGAGGTTCAGCGAGGCACGACCCTGAGGCCAGGCTTGACCGGAGAGGCCAGCATGAGCATGTTCCGCGCCTCATGTCGTCCGGTCCGGGCGCACCTCGTTCAGGGATCAAGCTATGGCCAAGAACAACACCGTTCAGATCAAGCTCGTGTCCACTGCAGACACCGGCTATTTCTATGTGACCAAAAAGAATGCCCGCACGGCGACCGGCAAGCTGGAGCTGAAGAAGTACGACCCGGTTGCGCGTAAGCACGTGCCGTTCAAGGAAGCCAAGATCAAGTAGCGCTAGGCTTACGCCGCGCCAATGAGGTGCGGCTGGATGTTGCGGCTTACCGGGCGGCGATCGCAATATGCCACCGCGCCACGGCCAGGTGGTTTGACAGCACGATATTCCTTCGCTCCGGGTTGTTAACCTAGGGAAAGGTTGCGATGGCGGCGATGCTCTACCTGGCTCGGTTAGATACGGGCTTTCGGCGAGGCGATTCTCCAGCACTTGGTGGGTCAGTTTGGGCGAGACCCTCGAAGCCGTCATTGCGAGCCGTCTTCGGCGCGGCAATCCAGGGCCACAAGGGCTGATATCTGGGTGTGGCACCCTGGATTGCCACGTCGCAAGGGCTCCTCGCAGTGACAAGGCTTCGTTGCAGATCTTGGTCAGGTGCAAACTGAGCCACTACCACTTGGTGCAACCGCTTTACTTCGTTGCTGTATCGCATAGGGCAGGTTCGCCGGCGCATCGGCGGCGAGATGGTGATATTGGCCGAACATCGGACCAACGCCGTCCATCTGGAACATCAGCCATTGCAGGCACATGAGATGTGGGGCGGGATTGAGGGGCATCAGCCTGCCAGCCTTCTCGACTAAATAGATCAGGATGGCGTCCGACTCGAATAGTGTAAGCGGCTTGTTGCCAACTCCGTCGGGATCGACGATCGCCGGAATGCTGTGGTTGGGCGTGATAGCGAGGAACTCGGGCTTGAACTGGTCGCCGGACGCGATGTTAAGCGGAAGCACCCGACATGGCGGTTGCAGACCCTCTAGCGTGATGCGCACCTTGTGTCCGTTTGGCGTGGGCCGGTTCAGACGTCTATCATCGAGCGCTCCTGCATCGACGTTTGGCCGGTACCCAGGCCATCAATAAGTGATCGCGACGCACTGGCCAGCCATAGATTAAGCCAGCGCAAGGATACTGTTAACCTCCCGTCAAGCTTTGTCGTGGAAAAGGGGATTGAGCGGGACAAAGTGAGACAAGCATGAGTGTTGCGATCCATACCATCAGCCGGCCGACGCCGATGTCGCCGGTATCAAGGTCATCGACCCGCCTTTCTTTGGTCGACGGCGTCGGCAGCGCCGCAGATCGCCGCCGCCTTGAGCGTAAGCTCCGCGCCGCAACTGCAATCGGCGCGTTTGTTCTGCATTACCAACCCCGTCTTTCGCTGGCGACGGGTATGATCGAGGTCAACGAGGCGCTTATCCGCTGGCCTGACCGTAAGCGCGGCCTGATCCCGCCAAACAGTTTCATCCCCATTGCCGAGCAAAGCGACCTCATCAACCTGATCGGCGCCTGGGTCCTGAAGGAAGCTTGCATTGAAGCCGTAGGCTGGACCCGTCATCGCCTTTCAGTGAACGTTTCGGCCCGGCAGTTGCAATCGGGCGTCCTGCCGGTCCAATTGGCTGTGGCGCTCGAACAATCGGGGCTGCCGCCCGATCGGCTGGAACTAGAGCTGACGGAGTCGATGCTGGTCGATGGCAGTACCGACACGCTGCTGGCATTGTCGGCCATACGCGACCTCGGCGTCGGCCTGGCGCTGGACGACTTCGGCACTGGCTTCGCGAGCCTTTCCATGCTGAAGCGCCTGCCGCTCACGGTCATGAAGCTCGACCGTTCGCTGGTGCGCGAATTGCCGACAAACCGCGAGGACGCCGCCATCGTGCGCGCCGTGATCGGAACCGGCCATGCCATGCGGCTGACGGTCGTGGCCGAAGGCATCGAGACCGAGGCTCAGCGCGCTTTCCTGTCCGGCATCGGCTGCGACGAGGGCCAAGGCTACCTATTCAGCCATCCCCTGCCGGTCCAGCAACTCCGTCTAAAGCTTGGCATCACCCCGTCCTGATCGCCGACATACCTTGCGGTACGGCGCATCCTGCGCCAGCGTTATCCTATGACCCTCCATGCTGCACTGCCCACATCCGAGATCGAGGCGACGATCCTCGCGCTGACCACTCAACGCGGCTCGTCCAAATCAATCTGCCCGAGCGAGGTCGCGCGCGCGCTTCGGCCCGAATGGCAATCGCTGCTGACCGAGGTGCGCCGGGTCGCCTGCCGGCTGGCGGCCGCGGGGCAAATCGACACCCTGCGTAAGGGCCATGTCGTCGAGCCCGAAGGCGTCAAAGGCGTGATCCGCCTGCGCCTGGCGCAAGCGGCTTCGGAGGAGCAGGCCTGATGCGTACGCTTGGGCCCGTTTTGGGCGACGCTTGGCGGCTGGCGCTGCCCTACTTCCGCTCCGAGGAGAAATGGAGTGCGCGCCTGCTGCTGGTGTCGATCATAACGATGAACCTATCGCTGGTCGGCATGAGCGTCGTGCTGAACTACTGGAACGGCGCCTTCTTCGACAGCCTGCAAAACAAGAACTGGGACCTTTTCATTAGGCTCCTGTTCACCTATCGCACCGGCGAGGCCGGCTTCATGCCCGGTTTCGTGCCGATCGTGATCGTGTATATCCCGATCGCGATCTATCGCACCTACCTCAACCAGTGGCTGCAGATCCGCTGGCGGCGCTGGATGACGGACCGGCTGCTGACCGATTGGCTGTCCGACCGCGCCTATTACACCATCAGCCTGACCGCCGACCCGGCCGGGTTGGGCACCGACAACCCGGACCAGCGGATCGCCGACGACCTGCGGAAGTTTGTGGAGGATACGCTGCGGCTCGGCCTGGGCCTGCTCTCCAACGTCGTCAGCCTATTCAACTTCGCACTGATCCTGTGGACGCTGTCCGGGGCCGTAACGCTTCTGGGCATCACCATCCCCGGCTACATGCTTTGGGCCGCGATGCTGTATGCCCTGATTGGCAGCGTGCTGACGCACTACATCGGCCGTCCCCTCGCCGCGCTGTCGTTCCAGCAGGAAAAGGTGGAGGCGGACTTCCGCTACTCGCTCGTGCGCCTGCGCGAGAACAGCGAGGGCGTCGCGCTTTATCGGGGCGAGGCGATGGAGAAGGCCGGGTTGGCCGATCGTTTTGCCGGCATCTTCACTAATTGGCGCTTGATTATGCAGCGTCAGAAGCTGCTTAACGCCTTGGCAGCCGGGTATGAGCAGGCTGCGGGCATCTTCCCGATCGTGGTCGCTGCGCCGCGTTATTTCTCCGGCGAGATCGCGCTGGGCGGCCTGACCCGCACCGCCGGGGCGTTCGCCCGTGTGCAGGGCGCACTCTCGTGGTTCCTGGAGTCCTACTCAGACCTGGCATCCTGGCGCGCGACGGTCGCGCGGCTCGCCAACTTTAGACGGGCCATCGAAGTCGCGCGCGGGTTGGCCGACCAGGGGGTGCGCCTGCGGACCGGGCACGGTGACGGGCTCGCAGCCGATGATCTCAGCCTGACGATGCCGGATGGCACGCCGCTGCTCGGCTTTTCCGGAATGTTATTCCCCAAGGGCCGGTCCACAGCCATCTCGGGCCGGTCCGGCAGCGGCAAGTCCACCTTGTTCCGGGCGCTCGCGGGCATCTGGCCCTATGGCGGCGGTGTGGTCGAGCGCCCGCCGGGCCGCTACCTTTTCCTGCCGCAACGGCCCTACATACCGCTCGGCACTCTGCGTCACGCCCTCAGCTATCCCGCAGATGACAGCAGCTTCGGCGATGGCGTGATCCATCAGGCCCTGGCAGACGCCGGCCTTCCAGAACTGGCGCAACACCTCGACGAAGACCAGCCCTGGACTCAGCGGCTGTCCGGCGGAGAGCAGCAGCGCCTTGCCGTGGCACGCGCGCTGCTGCAGCACCCGGACTGGCTGTTCATGGACGAGGCCACCGCGAGCCTCGACCCAGAGGCCGAGAGCGAGCTGTACGCGACGTTGCGCCGGCAGCTCCCAGACACCACGATCATCTCGATCGCCCACCGCCCGGCCGTCGCCGCCTTCCACGACACGGCGCAGGTGTTCCGCCGTGCGACGGGCCAGTCCGGCCGGCTCGAGAGCCTGCCTAGGCGTGCTGCCGAGTGATGGTCAACACCGCCTGGCCATACCGCTGCAGCTTCGAGCCGCCGACGCCCTTGATCTCGCTGAGCGCGTCGAGGTCGGCCGGCCGCACGCCGCTGATCTCCCGCAGCACGCTGTCGTGAAAGATGACATAGGGCGGCACCGACTGCGCCCTCGCCTCGGTGGACCGCCACTGCCGCAATGCGTCGAACAGCGGCTCGCTACTCGCATCACCTGGGGTCACCAGACGGTCGCGGCTGCGCGGCGCCGCCGTCCGAACCGGCTCCGGCTCGTCCCGCAGCATGAGGGTGGTCTCGTTGCGCAGGATCGGCCGAGCCTGGTCCGCCACCAACGACAGCGTGGCATACTCGCCGCTGTCGGTGCGCAGCGCGCCGCGCGCGATCAACTGCCGGATCACGCCCCGCCAAAACCCGGGTGGCCGGTCCGCCCCAATGCCATAGGTGGACAGCTCGTGGTGCCGGTGCTTCAGCACCATGGGCGTCTCCTGCCCGCGCAGCACCGAGATGATGTGCAACGCGCCGAACATCTGCCCGGTGCGATAGATCGCCGAAAGCACCTTCTGCGCCGCGACGGTGCCGTCGAACAGCGCCACCGGCGACGTGCAGGCGTCGCAATGCCCGCACGGGCCGCTCAACGCCTCCCCGAAGCACGCCAGCAGCGACTTGGTCCGGCAGGCGGTGGTCTCGGTGAGCGATATCATCGCCTCCAGCCGCTCCCGCATGACGCGCTGCTGGTGCTCGGGCGCGCTGGATTGCGCCAGCCAGTGCCGGGCGCGTGCGATGTCCTCGCCGCCATAGAGCAGCAGGGTGTCCGCACGGTCCCCGTCGCGGCCGGAGCGCCCGATTTGCTGATAGAACGCCTCTGGGCTGTCCGGCATGTCCAGGTGCACCACGAACCGGACGTCCGGCCGGTCGATGCCCATGCCGAACGCGATCGTCGCCACCATGATCACCGCCTCGCCGCTGCGGAACCGGGCCAGCGCGACCCGCTTTTCCATCGCGGACAGCCCGGCGTGGAACGGCAGCGCCGGCAGCCCGCCGGTCTTTAGCCGGGCAGCAGTCCGCTCGGTCTTCGCACGGCTGCCGCAGTAAACGATGCCGGCCTGGCCCTTGCGGCGGGTCAGGAACGTCAGCAACTGGTTCGCCTCGCCGTTCTTCGCCGCTGCCGCGATGTGCAGATTGGCACGGTGAAAGCTCGCGGTGAACATCTCCGCGCTCTCCATTCCCAGCGCCGCCAGGATGTCGGTCCGCGTGCGCGGGTCGGCGGTCGCGGTCAGGGCGACGCGCGGCACGCCGGGGAAGCGCTGGCCCAGGTGGGCCAAGCCGCGATATTCCGGCCGGAACTCGTGCCCCCAGGCCGACACGCAGTGCGCCTCGTCGATCGCGATCAACGCGATCTGCAGCCGTGTCAACCGATCGAGCGTGCCGGGCATTAGCAGGCGCTCGGGCGACACATACAGCATGTCGAGGCGTCCGGCATCGAGGTCGCTCGCGATCATCCGTGCCGCGTCCGCCTCTATTTCGGAGTGCAGCGCGCCGGCCGCGATGCCGAGCTGCCGCAATGCAGCGACCTGGTCATCCATCAACGCGATCAGCGGCGAGACGATGATGGCCGTGCCGGGCCGGCACAGAGCGGGCACCTGATAGCACAGGCTCTTGCCGCCGCCGGTCGGCATCAGCACAAGCGCGTCGCCCCCAGCCATCACCCGGTCGATCGCAGCCTCTTGCAGGCCGCGGAATGCCGGGAAGCCGAACACGCGGCGAAGCACGTCGCGCGGCGTCGCGTCCTGGCCCGCGATCAGGTCGGCTCGGTGGGTTGCCATCGCAGCCTAGTTGAACTCGATCATGACACGGCGGCTCTCGATGCCGGGGTCCCCGCCGATGGATCCCTTGGGCTGCAGCACGATCCGCTGCCGATCCACCCCCTTCGCCACCAACCCGTCCGCGACGACCTCCGCGCGCAGCTTCGTGAGCGTCTGGTTGGTGGCGGGCGTGCCGTTCATCCGGTCGGCGTAGCCTGCCACCACGACTCTGCGGCCCGACGTTGCCTGCGCGGCCTGGCTTGCCTCCGCGATGACCCTGCTGGCACCGTCGTCGAGGTCCGCCGAGAACGGTGTGAAGAACACGACATAGGCCGGCGCCTGCGGGCTGATTGGCGGCGCGTTCGTGCAGCCTGCAATCCCGCCAAACACAAGGCTGAACAGGGCGGCGCGGCGAACCGACGCCTGGCGCAGCGCTGCTAGAGGCTTGATCATCGCCTACTCCTTCGTGAACTTAGGTCACGCATACGTGCTCACCCGAATATGGCGCCGTCAACCGATTAGGCAGCCGCGGCCACCGCATGGCCAGCCGACAGGCGGAAGATGCGGTCCAGCCGCTCAATCCCAACCAGCCGATGTACGATCAGGATCACCGTTCGGCCGGCGGCCACGTCGTTGAGCGTGGCGAGGAACGCACGCTCGGTCGCGGCATCGAGGCCCGTCGCCGGCTCGTCCAGGATCAGCACCGGCGCCTGCGACAACAGGGCTCGCGCCAATGCCAGCCGGCGTGCCTGCCCCCCCGATACCCGCAATCCGCCCTCGCCGATCCAGCTATCGAGCCCCTCCGGAAATGCGCGCACCACGTCGGCGATGCCCGCCCGGTCCAGCGCCGCCCAATAATCCGCATCCGTCGCATCGTCCCGGGCCATGGCCAGGTTGGCGCGGATCGTGTCGCTGAACAGATGCGTGTCCTGGCTCAGCCAGGCAATGCGGGACCGGACGTCGCTGGCGCACAGCCGTGCCAGGTCCACGCCGCCGAGTAACACCCGCCCTGCCTGTGGCGCCACGACCTTGAGTGCCAGCGCGGCCAGGGTGGACTTGCCGGAGCCGGACGGTCCGAGGATCGCGATTCGGCTGCCGGCGGGGATGTCGAGCGTGAGCCCCTCCAGCACGGCCGGACGATCAGGGCGCCACCGGAAGCTTACCGCCTCGAACCGTAACGAGCTGCTGCTTGGCAGCGGCACCGCCTCGGCAGGGTCGGTATCGTTGATGACGCCGGTCGCCGCCGCGGTGATGCGCGCCGCAGCGGCCGCTGCATGTCCGGCCAGCGCTCCGGCACGGGGCATGCCTCCCACGACCTCGAACGCCGCCAGGGTCAGAAATAGCCCGGTGATCATCGCCACAGGGGTAAGGCCGGGCGACAGCAGCACGGCGAGCAGTGCTGCCTGGCTGCAGACGAACGCCGCCGCCTGCGACCAGGACGCACGGCGTGCCACGCGGCGTTGCGCCTGGAACAGCGCGGCCTCCCGCGCCTGCATCGCCGCCAACATCCGACCCTCGGCGCCGTAGGCCCGCACCTCTCTTATGCCATCGAGCGCATCCAGCGCCGCCGAGCGAAGCCCCCCTGCGGCGACGGCCAGGCTTCCCCCGGCTTCGAGGGTCGATTGCGCCGCGACATAGGGCAGCACGACGGCCGACAGCAGGAACAGCCCGCCGAGCAGCAGCGCCAGCCCACCATTCGCCTGTGCCAGAAAGCCCATAAGCACCGGCAGCAGCAAGACAGCCGCGAGACCTGGTATAACAATCCGCGAATACAATCCATCCAGCGCGTCGACGTCGCCGACCAGCCGGCTCAGCGCATCGCCGGATCGCATGAACCCGAGCCCCCCCGACGACCGCATCGCGAGCCCGCGGAACAGCCACACGCGCAGCGCCGTCAACACCCGGAACGTCGCCACATGCGTCAGCATGCGCTCGGCATAGCGCAGCACGACCCGCGATACGCCGAGCCCACGCACCACGCCGGGCAAGAGCAGCAGCGCCGCCAGCCCGGCCGCTTCGGCGCCCGACACGGGACGCAGCGCCAGCCCGCCCGCCGCGGTCGCGAGTGCCACGCCCACCGCAACCGTCAATAACGACACCGCCAGCCCGGCGAGTAGCCAACCCGCATGGTTGCGCCAGAGCGCCAGGATCGGCACCAGCGTCCTCATGCCACGCCCTGCACCGCCCGCGCCCGGCCATTGGAGAGTTCCAACAGCCGGCCGCCGAACGCATGCGCCGCTGCCGAGTGGCTCGCGAGGATCACGGTCCGGCCCAGAGCCAAGCGGCGAAGGCTGTCCAGCACATCGGCCTCGGTGGCCGGATCCAGATGCGCCGTCGGCTCATCCAGCAGCAGCAGCGGCGCATTCCGGACAAAGGCGCGAGCGATGGCGACGCGTTGCGCCTGGCCGCCAGAAAGGCCATAGCCGCCCTCGCCGATCAGAGTATCCAAACCGTTGGGGAGAGTCGCCGCAAACTGCTTTATCTCCGCAGCGTTGGCGGCGTCCTCGACAGCCCGGTCGGTCGCGTCCTCACGTCCAAAGCGGATGTTGTCGCGGATGCTGCCGGCGAACAGCACCGGGCGTTGGCCGATCCAGGCCGTCATCCGCGCCAATGCGGCTGGCACGATCGTGCCGACGTCGGCGCCGTTCAGCGTGATACGCCCGCCATCCGGACGGACAAAGCCGAGCAGCAGCTCGATGACGGTGGACTTGCCGGCCCCAGATGGCCCGACCAGCACGACCGTTTCTCCGGCCGGGACGCGAAAGCTCAGACCGTCGAGCACAGCGCCGCGCGACGGGTCCCACGTGTAGCGCACGTCATCGAACGCGACGGTGACGCCGGCCGCCGCCACGTTGCGGATCGGCAGGGCTGCCGGCATTGTGGGCATGGCCGGCAAACCTGCCAGCTGTTCCCCGGCAGCAGCCGCCTGCAGGCGATCCTGATAGGCGGCCGAGAAGGCGCGGAGCGGCGCGAAAAACTCCGTAACCAACACAAGAACGAAAATTGCCGTCAGCACGTCAATCCCAGCGCCGCCACGCAATGCCGCCTCATAACGCAGGGCCAGCAGCACCAGGGCAGCAGCCGCAGCGCAATCGAGCGCCGCCGACGACAGGAAGGCCACGCGCAGCACCCGGAGCGTGCGTCGGCTCAGGTCGTCTGCGGCCTCCTGCAAGCGCCGAGCCTCGTCCTCGACCCGGCCCGCGAGCACGATGGTGGCAATCCCGCGGATACGGTCAAGGAAGCGCGCCTGCAACCGGCCCATCGCCACGAACTGCCGCTGTGACGCCGCTGCAGCACCCAGCCCAGCGAGCGCCATCCCGACCGGCACCAGCAGCCCGGCCGCGGCAAGGATCAGTGCCGCCCAGGGATCGGCCAGCAACACCGCCAGCCCGACAAGAGCGGGCGACGCGAGCGCCAGCGCAGCCGCCGGCAGCCAACGCGCGAACAGGCCTTCGAGTGCCTCGATACGGTCCACAGCTAATGCGGCAAGCTCTCCAGCTGCCGAACCGCGGGTGGATCTAGGACCGGCGCCGAACAGCCGGACGAACAGGTCGCTCCGAAGCCGCCGGCGAGCCATGACGCCAGCGGCGAACGAGAGATCGTCCGACATGACCAGTAGAACAGCCCGGATCGCAGCCAGTATCGCGAACGCCAGCGCCCATTGACCGCTCGCGGCGCCGATGACCTGCGCTGCCGCGATCGCCGCCGCCAGCAGGTGGGCGAGGCACCAGGCCTGGCCGATGGCCGCGACGGTCATGAGCGCGCCGAGCAGAACCACGGGCCGGACTGCACGCCGGCCCTCGGCCATGTTGCGCGCCATCCATGCCCGGGCCGGGTTGGGCAAACGCGTCACGCGAGGCTTTTTCATACGCGCGATTAGAATGCCAGTGCCCGGCGAGCCGTCGTCGCCAGCCATCCGGCGGCCACTGGCAGGATAGCGTCATTGTAGTCATAGCCGGGATTATGCAGCTCGCCGCCAGGCCGGGACGGGCCATTGCCGATCCAGACGAAGGCGCCAGGTTTCTGTTCCAGATACAAGCCGAAATCTTCGCCTGCCATGCTGGGCGGCAGATCCCGCCGGACTGCGGCACCTAGCTCGGCAGCAGCGAACGCTGCAAGATCCGCTTCACCCTGGGTGTTGATGGTGGCGGACACGCCATGGTTGATATGGACGGCGACCTCCACGCCGAAGGTCGCCGCAATGCCGGAAGATATGGGACGGATGCCGGCTTCGATCAGGTCGCGAACCGACCGCCGATGTGAGCGGAACGTGCCGCGCAGGGCGGCCTGGCTCGGTATCTGGTTAACTGCGACCCCGGCGTTCATTACACAGATCGACACGACGGCCGACTCAAGCGGGTCGGTGTTGCGCGACACCAGCGTTTGCAGCGCCACAAGGAGGTGCGCGGAGGCCAGCAGCGGATCGCGCGATAAATGCGGCATGGCGGCGTGGCCAGCGTGTCCATCCACCACAATATCGATCCGCGAGGCCGCCGCCATCACCGCGCTGTCGTGCACGGCTACCGTTCCAGCGGCGACGCCGGGCCAGTTATGGTAGCCGAAGATGCGCTCCATCGGAAAACGATCGAATAGGCCATCGGCCAGCATGGCGCGCGCGCCGCCGAAACCCTCTTCGGCGGGCTGGAACACAAACTGGACAGTGCCGGACCAGCCATGATCCTGCTCAAGAAGTGCTGCCGCACCCACTAGGCTGGCGACATGGCCATCGTGCCCGCATGCGTGCATCACGCCGGGGTTGCTGGAAGTGTAAGGCAACTCCGTCGCCTCGGTGATCGGCAGCGCGTCCATATCCGCACGCAATCCGACGGTCCGGTTGGAATGTCCGCGCGTCAGGGTCCCCACTACGCCATGTCCGCCGACCCCGGCAGTGAACGGCACGCCAAGATTTGTCAACGTCCTGCAAACAAATGCCGCGGTCTCCCGCTCATGCAACGAAAGCTCGGGATGCTGATGCAAATGCCGACGCCATTGCGGAAGGGCTTGCTGCAGCTTCGGGTCCATTCACGACACTCCATCTACCTTCCGATGTGCCGTTTGTTCACGTTTCGCGCAAGGCCCGTTCATGCTGGAGATTTAGCGGCAAGGACACCGAGCGCTGGGCTCTCGATCCGCTCCCGCCGCAGCGGCAACGAAACCTTGTAGCGTGTTCCGGCGCCCTCCTCGACCTGCAGCGTCGCGCCGAGTTGCCGGGCGAAGCCGCGTATCAACTGAATGCCAATGCCGTCGCGCGTTCCGGCCTCCGTCTCGACGCGGCCTGCCGGTATCCCGACGCCATCATCGTAGATCTCCAGTTCCGCGTGATCGAGGTCCGCCGTAAGATGCACCGATATCGCGCCACGGCGTCCGCCGGGGAACGCGTATTTTACTGCATTGCTGACCGCCTCCGTCACGATCAGCGCTAGCGGGACAGCCTGATCGCTCGACATCTTGAGTTCGGGCGCCTCGATCTCGAGCTTCAGCCGTTCCCCCGCCTTCTCACCCATCGCCTGGAACAACTGGCCGCATAGCTCGATCAGGAACTCCCGCATATTGATGGTGTGGACCTCGCCATGGGCATAGAGATGGCGGTGCAGCGTTGCGAGAGCGCGGACACGGTCGCGCGCAGATTGGAATTCTGCCCGCGCTTCAGGCAGACGAATGCGGCTGGCCTGTAGATTCAACAGGCTGGCGACGATTTGCAGATTGTTTTTCACCCGGTGATGAATTTCCTGCATCAGCAGTTCTTGCTGATCCACAGCCATCGCCAGTCGAACCTGCTGCCGGCGCAGCATCATCGTTGCGCGGCGGAAGGCAATCACCAGCCGCCGAAAATCGCGTGACCCGACCGCTTCCCAGGCGCGCCGCGGGTCCTCAACAAGTGGCTCTCCAAGTCGCCATCTGCCAACACCGCGGTTCAGCCGCGCCAATGGGCGAGAGACCAGCACCAAAACTCCCGCCGCAACTACGATCAATCCGAGCACCCACGTGAGGAGGGATGTGATCGGCAGGCCTCCGCTGGCACCTGTAACCAGAAGCGGAAGCGTCGCGGCAGCATGGAGAACGACCAGACGGACAGCAAGCGTGTCCCAGGTCCGCCGATAGCGTGTTAACAGCTGACCGGTCCAGGACACCGGCTGGCCCTCACTTGTCGCGATCCTCCAGGATCAGCTTCAACAGCTCATCCGGAATAGGCTCGCGTGTGACATCGTCGTAGAGTTGATGCAGTCCACGCTGTAACCAAAGGTCGAAGGCAGCGTCGACAGGCTTGGACTGCTTTCGCGGCGATTGATGCGATTTCGACTTACGCTGCATCATCGTAAAATGGTTCACACCCATTTCGCCCCACCACTTGCACCTCTTCGCCACACTCCTGCGGGAGCCTCAACGCGCATCACGTTGAACCGCTCCCAACTTGAATGAGTAAAAGTTGCTCGGGCTAAAATCTCTTGGGCAAAGGTCGACTAAGTGATAGTTTTTGGGCCTAGACCCTTGCGACCGCCTTTTCGTTTACTTCGAACCCAACTTCGAGCAACCGGGAAGCGCGTGGCCCAATCCGTTCCTTGCTCTTGGTGTCGACTTCGCCCAGCAGCCAGGCTTCGAGCTGGCGGCGGGCCCGGAACACCCGGCTTTTTGCCGTACCAACCGCACAGCCGGTAGCCTCTGCCAAGGCCTCATAGCTCATGCCGTGCACCACGACCATCAAAAGCGCCTCTCGCTGATCTGCCGGCAGGCGCGTCATCGCCCGCCCAAGCTCCTTCAGCGCCAAGCGGTCCTCGTGGGCGGCCTCGGTCGCAAACGCCGACTGCGGCACGTCATCGATGTCAGTGGTATCACGGCGCTTGCGCAGGTTGGAAATAAACCTGTTTCGCAGGATCCTGTGCATCCAAGCAGGGAAATTGGTTCCTGGGATGAAGCTTGCATGGGCAGAAAGCGCATTGCAGACGGCATCCTGCACCAAATCTTCGGCCGCCGAACGGTTGCGGGTCAAAGCCAGCGCCTGGATGCGCAGCTTGGGAAGGATTGCGATGACCTGATCATGGAAAGGGGTATTCATAGATCTGCCTTTTTGCCTCAACTGCAGAAACAATGATGCGCCCGGGCCAGGCGTTGCATCGTGGCAATCACGAGACCGTGACATTCAGGCCGATTTGGCTGCCGTTTCAGTCATCAACTCTGCAAGTCCACTGCGCGCGCGGGACAGCCGGGCCTTCATCGTGCCAATTGGGACGTTGCAGATTGCAGCAGCCTCCTCGTGCGACATCTCCTGCGCACCAACGAGGATCAGCGCCTCCCGCAACAAAGGAGACAACCGCCAGATGAGCGCCTGCAAATCATTAATTTCCACCCGCGCATGCTGCTCGGGATCGGCCGCCTCGTCCGCATCGAACCGTGCGTGCAAAGCGTTCGCCTCCCGCTTGCGTCGGCGGCCCTGTTCGTAGAATTGATTACGCAGAATGGTGAACAGCCAAGCTTTGAGGTTTGTGCCAGCTTGGAACTGGTCGATTGCGGCCAGGGCGCGCACGATGCTGTCCTGCACGATGTCGTCGGCTACAACGCGGTCCTGTACTAGAAACCTGGCGAAGGCGCGAAGGTCGGGCAGCAACACGATGATTTGGCGCCGGATGTCGGCGTCGGCTATGTCCACTTGCTCTCCATCGAGTAAACTCACCTACGCTTAACCTTCCGAACCATGGGTTCACCCCCGCCAATGCACGCTGCCTGTGTATGAAAAGGACGCCGAATGACTAGCCTCCGTCGCGAGGACCTGATACGTGCGTTGCCGTACGCGCGCCGCTATGCCCGTGCCCTGACGGGAAGCCAGACCCGGGGCGACGCGATCGTCGCCGAAAGCCTGCGCGACCTGTTGGCCGGAGATACCGTTGCTGGTGATGCCCGGCACACGCTTTATCAAGCAGTCACCCGTCGCTTTGAGGGGCTGAACACGCTAAAGACACATTTTATCACCGGCGGCCTGTCGCAGGCGCAGCGCGAGTTGCTTTTATTAACCTCGCTCGAAGAGGTGCCAATCGAGGCTGCTGCCGAGATTTTGCGGCTTCCCAAGCCGGACGCCGAGATGCAGTTGAGTGAGGCGCGCGCCCACTTGCGGGCCGGCGCCGCAACGGACGTGCTGATCATCGAAGACGAACCGATCATCGCAATGGATATCGAGGAGTTGGTGCAGAACTGCGGCCATAATGTGGTGGGCGTCGCCACCACCGAGGCCGAGGCGGTCGAAATGGCGGAAAAGCACAAGCCAGGCCTAATCCTGGCCGATATCAACCTGGGCATCGGCGGCGACGGCACTTTGGCAGTGTCCCGCATCATGCGACACCACTACGCGCCGGTGATTTTCGTCACCGCCTATCCGGAGCGGCTGCTGACTGGGGAGGATCTCGAACCTGCGTTCGTGATCACCAAGCCGTTCGAGCCGCTCACCCTTGCAATCGCGACCTATCAGGCCGTGACGGGCGGGGTTCGCCTGGATTAACAGACCGGATGGCGGGCGATCCCGGATCGCTCGCCTCCTTTACAAAATCCGCCATTGAAACAGTGCGGGCGTAACAACCAAGCGCCCGCCGCCGCGATGCAGAGGTAATTCGTCGGCGACCCAGGAGCGATGCCTATGCACACCCTTCCCTCCGCGGGTCATACCCTGACGCCCGTCCGCGCGCCGCGCGTGTGTACGCTTGGCGCGCAGGCGACTGTGCCTGATCTGGATCACGCGGCATCACTCGGCTTCGACCACGTGCTGCTCCCGGGAGCACGGTCGGACATGGGACCGTTCATCACCGCAGCGCAGGCCCACGCGCTATCGGTGCTCGTGGACTTGAACGTGGCCCGGGTTCCTGCCGAGGGCGTTGCCGAAGGATCGTTGCCATCCATCTTCATGCTCCCGCCGGCGCCCACGACCGACCCAAGGCAGCCTCCGACAAGTGCCCGCGTCGCGACCGCAACCGTCGCCGACGATGAGGACGCGGAGCTGCTGGCGGAGTTCTGGGCTCCGCGCATCGCTACCTGGGCTTCGATGGGGATCGCCGGCGTCCGCCTGCTCGGGCTGGACAACCTCCTGGCCGCCACCGTTGCCCCCTTCCTGATCCGCCTCCGCGCACGCTGCCCAACAACGATCCTTTTCGCCTGGACTCCTGGTCTGGCGTGGGACAGCCTCGCGAGCCTGGCGCCGGGCTCAGTCGACTATGTCGCATGCTCGCTGCCATGGTGGGATGGCCAGTCCGACTGGCTATGGCGTGAGCTGGACCTGCTGCGCCGGGTCGCCCCGGTGATCGCGCCGGCCGGTGCAAACCACGACGCGATGGCGGCGCTGCTTGCAGATGGCTGGATGGGCGAGCTCGCAAACTTGGCCGAAACGGTCGATGTGAGGGCGCTGAACGAGTTGCGGGCGCAGCCGGCATTCGGCTCCGGCCCGGCCCGGCCGCTGTCTGGCCCAGGTCAGCCCGTGGCGGCCCTGCTGCGGACGGATACGCCCGACCCGCGCACCGCCAAGCAGGCCACCCTTGTCTTGCTTAACCTAGATGCCGCGGCGGTCGAGCTGGAGGGTGCCACCATCCTGGCCGGCGCCGGATCGTTCGGGCCGTGGAAGGCGGGAAACGGGGATGCTGCGACAACTCTCGACCCCGCATCCGAGCTGACGCTTGAGCCTGGTGCCCTATTGGCTTTTACGGCCGACGCCTTGCCGCCGCCACGGCCACGGCCGGTCAGCGGCGCCGAGCGCGCAGCCCAGCAGCCACGGCTGGCCGTCGAAGCGGCCTCGCCCTGCGTGGATAGTGGCCGATTTCCCGCCCGGCGCACTATCGGCGACCTTGTCGAGGTCGAGGCCGATATCATCGCAGATAGCCACGATAAGCTCGCCGTCATGCTGCAGTGGCGCGGCCCTGGCGAGAATACGTGGCACGAGACGCCGATGCGTCCGCTCGGCAACGACCGTTGGACGGCAGCTTTTCCGTTGCAGCAGCTTGGCATCCATCATTATGGCATCCAGGCGTGGCGAGATGCTTTCGCAACGTTCGCCGATGAACTGACGAAGAAGCACGCGGCTGGCGTGCCGACCGCGCTCGAGTTGCGGGAAGGCGCTGCGCTTGTCGCGAAGGCCGCCGACCGTGCCGCTGGCGCGACCAAGAAGGCCCTGTCCGTCCTCACGGCGTCGCTCGCCGAGCAGGATGCGGACGCCCGGCGTGGGGCCCTGCTGTCGCCGGAGACGGCGGCGCTGATGGCCAGCGCGGACGACCGCCCGCTGGCAGTGACGCTTGATCCGGTCCCAGTCCAGTCGGAGCGGGTCGCCGCGGGTTTTGCCGCTTGGTATGAGGTATTCCCCCGCTCGCTCAGCGACGACCCAACGCGGCACGGCAGCTTCGCCGACGTCGAGCGCCATTTGCCGCGCGTCCGCGACATGGGTTTCGATGTGCTGTACTTCCCGCCGTTCCACCCGATCGGCCGAACCAACCGCAAAGGCCGGAACAATTCGCTGACCCCGGCCGCAGACGACCCCGGCAGCCCCTACGCTATCGGCTCGCCCGAAGGCGGCCACGATGCGCTGCATCCAGAGCTCGGCACCATCGAGGATTTCCAGCGTCTGCGCGCGGCGGCCGCCGAGCATGGGCTGGAGCTGGCAATGGACTTCGCCATTCAGTGCTCGCCTGACCACCCCTGGCTCAAGCAACACCCCGATTGGTTCAACTGGCGGCCGGATGGCACGATCCGCTACGCCGAGAACCCGCCAAAGAAATATGAGGACATCGTCAACGTCGATTTCTACGCTGCCGGCGCCATACCCGGCCTTTGGAACGAGCTGTGCGACGTCGTGCTGTACTGGGCCAGCCAGGGCATCCGCACGTTCCGCGTGGACAACCCGCATACGAAGCCGCTGCCATTCTGGGAGTGGATGATCACCGAGGTGCAGGCCAGATATCCTGACGCCCTGTTCCTGGCGGAAGCGTTCACCCGGCCCAAGGTGATGTATCGCCTGGCCAAGGTCGGCTTCTCGCAGAGCTACACCTACTTCACCTGGCGCAACACCAAGGCCGAGTTCCAGGATTACTTGACCGAGTTGACCCAGACCGCGCCACGGGAGTTCTTCCGGCCGAATTTCTTCGTCAACACGCCGGACATCAACCCAGTGTTTCTCCAAACCTCGGGCCGCCCCGGCTTCCTGATCCGCGCCGCGCTCGCGGCCACGCTGGCGGGCCTTTGGGGGGTTTATAACGGATTCGAGTTATGCGAGGGCACGCCTATGCCCGGCAGGGAGGAATACCTCGACAGCGAAAAATATCAGCTTCGCGCCTGGGATTGGGATCGGCCCGGCAATATCGTGGCCGAGATCACGCAGCTCAATGCCATACGCCGGCTCAACCCGGCGCTGCACACACATCTCGGCATCAACTTCCTTCCGGCCAGCGGCGACCAAGTGTTGTTCTTCGAAAAGACCACCAAGGACCGGTCGAACGTCATCCTTGTCGCAATCAGCTTGGACCCCTACTATCCGCAATACGCGGAGCTTGCGATCCCGGCAGCGCTCGATGTCACCGATCTGCTGGAAGGCCGGCAGTTTCGCTGGTCAGACCGCACGCAACGTATCACGTTGACCCCCGAGCGGCCCTACGCCATTTGGCGAGCCAAATCCGTAGCTGAGTGAGAACAAGAATTAGCATCCTCCCGTCCACTGCGTCTCCGATCGCTGCGTCGCTGCCCCCTATCGAGGACCCCCTTTGGTATAAAGACGCGATCATCTACCAACTCCACCTCAAGTCGTTTTTCGATGCCAATAACGACGGGGTGGGGGACTTCCGTGGCTTGCTCGAGAAGCTGGATTATGTCGCGGAACTCGGCGTCACCGCAATCTGGATGTTGCCGTTCTATCCCTCGCCACGGCGCGACGACGGGTATGACATCGCCGACTATCAGGGCGTGCATGGGGACTATGGCACCATGGACGATGTGCGCCGCTTCGTCGAGGCAGCGCACGCCCGCGGACTGCGGGTTATCACCGAGCTCGTAATCAACCATACCTCCGACCAGCATCCCTGGTTCCAGGCCGCGCGCCTCGCCCCGCCGGGCAGTCCGGAGCGCGAGCGCTACGTGTGGTCCGACACGGACGAGAAATACGCCGGCACACGGATTATTTTCCTAGACAGCGAGACCAGCAACTGGACGTGGGACCCGGTCGCCGGCGCTTATTACTGGCACCGCTTCTACTCGCATCAGCCCGACCTCAACTTCGACAACCCGGCCGTGCTGGAGGACGTGCTCTCCATCATGCGGTTCTGGCTGGACATCGGCATCGACGGGCTGCGTCTCGACGCCGTCCCCTACCTTGTGGAGCGCGAGGGCACCAACAACGAGAACCTGCAGGAAACCCATACGATCCTGAAGCTGATCCGCGCCGAGCTCGACCACTACGCACCCGGCCGGATGCTGCTGGCCGAAGCCAACCAATGGCCCGAGGACGCCCAGCAGTATTTCGGCGAGGGCGACGAATGCCACATGTCGTTCCATTTCCCGCTCATGCCGCGGATGTACATGGCGATCGCGCGCGAGGACCGCTTCCCGATCACCGACATCATGCGGCAGACGCCCGGCATACCGCCCAGCTGCCAATGGGCCGTGTTCCTGCGCAACCACGACGAGCTGACGCTCGAGATGGTGACCTCGGGCGAGCGCGACTATCTTTGGAACACCTACGCCGCCGACCGCCGCGCCCGCATCAACCTTGGCATCCGCCGCCGCCTGTCGCCGTTGCTGGAGCATGACCGGCGCCGCATCGAGCTGATGAACGGGATGCTGCTTTCCATGCCTGGAACGCCCGTCATCTACTACGGCGACGAGATCGGGATGGGCGACAACATCTTTCTGGGCGACCGTGACGGCGTGCGTACGCCGATGCAGTGGTCGATGGACCGCAATGGCGGCTTCTCCCGCGCCGACCCAGCCCAGCTCGTGCTGCCTCCGATCATGGACGCGAACTACGGCTTCCAGGCGGTGAACGTCGAGGCGCAGTCCGCCGACCCCCATTCGCTGCTGAACTGGACCCGGCGCATGCTGGCGGTCCGCCGCCGGCACGTGGCGTTCGGCCGCGGCACGCAGCGCTTTCTTTATCCCGGCAACCGTAAGATCCTCGCCTACCTGCGCGAATGGACGGCGGAGGACGGCCGGACCGAGACGATCCTGTGCGTCAGCAATGTGTCGCGCACCGCGCAGGCGGTCGAGCTGGACTTGTCGGCGTTCGCCGGCCGGGTGCCGGTTGACATCGTCGGCGGCTCCGTGTTTCCCCCGGTCGGGCAGCTCACATACCTGCTGACTCTGCCGCCATATGGCTTTTTTTGGTTCCTGCTGGCGGCCGAGGCGCAGTTGCCGTCCTGGCATTCCGCTCCGCCGGAGCCGCTACCGGAGTATGCAACCTTGGTTATGCGTGCGGGCCTTGCCGACATCCTCAATACCCAGGGCCGTGCCGTGCTGGAGCGGGAGGCGCTGCCGGCCTATTTGCCGAAGCGCCGCTGGTTCGCCTCCAAGACCGAGCGGCTTGAGGGAGTTCGCCTGGCCTATGCCGCCCCGCTGCCGGGCACAGGCGGCGGCGTGATGTTCGCCGAGATTGAGGCCGCCCTGCCCGGCCGCACCGAACGCTACGTGCTGCCGCTTGGCGTCGCCTGGGAAGACGACATGTCCGGCGCACTGGCGCAGCAACTCGCGCTGACCCGGGTCCGCCGTGGCGCGCGGGTCGGCTACCTGACTGACGCCTTCACATTGGATGGCTTGGCCCGCGGCATGATCAGCGCCATCCGCGACGGCGCGGTCGTGCCGCTGGACGATGGAGAGCTTCGTTTCGTGCCGTCCTCGCCGATGGCCACGCTCGCCCTGGCGGACGACGCCGAAATCCGCCGCCTGTCGGCCGAGCAGTCCAACTCATCGCTGATCGTGGGCGATGCGTTGGTGCTGAAGCTGGTCCGCCGCGTGCTGGCCGGGGTGCATCCAGAGGCTGAGATGACCGGCTACCTGACCGAGCGCGGCTTCGGCAACACCGCTCCGCTGTTTGGCGAGGTGGTGCGCGTCGACGCAGACGGTACGCCGCACACCGTCGGCCTGGCCCAGGGCTTCGTTCGTAACCAGGGCGACGGCTGGACCTATACGCTCGACTTCCTGGCCCGCGTGGTCGAGGAGGCGGCGCTGACCGGGCAGGACGCCGAGGTGGACCCGTCCGATATCTTCGCCTCCTACGACGTGTTTGCCCGGGCGATCGGCACACGGCTGGGAGAGCTGCACGCTGCACTGTCACAGCCTACCGATTTGCTAAACTTCCAGCCGGAGCCGGTAAACGACGCAATCCTGGGCGAGTGGGCAGAGGGCGCCATCGAGCAGATCGACAGCGCACTGTCGATGCTGCGCGGGATAAAGGAGTGGCCGGACGCCACCGCTGCGCACCAGGCTGCGATGTTGCTCGAGCATGCGGACGTATTGTCCAAGGCAGCTGGGCGCCTGGCTCGGCAGGGCCGGGACGCCCTGTCGACCCGGGTGCACGGCGACTTCCATCTCGGCCAGGTCCTGGTCGTGCAAGGGGACGCCTACATCATCGATTTCGAGGGAGAGCCGGCGCGGACCATGGAGCAGCGCCGGGCGAAGTCTTGCGCGCTGCGCGACGTGGCCGGGCTGCTGCGGTCGTTCGACTATGCGGCGGCAGCGGCGGCGCCGGGCCGGGTGGCAGCTTCGGAGCAGGCCAGCGAGCGGCGGCAGGCCATATTGCAGCAGTTCCGCAACCGTGCGTCCGCGTCGTTTCTCGAGGCCTACGCCGCCGTGTTGGCCACGGCCGAGCCGCGCTGGGTTTCGACCGAGGCTGAGCCGGCGCTGCTCGACCTTTTCTTGCTCGAGAAGGCCGCTTACGAGATCAAATACGAGGCGACGAATCGGCCGACCTGGATCGGCATTCCGCTCGGCGGCCTGTATCGCATCGCCGAAAGGTTGCTGACCTTGGAGACCGCAGCGTGAGCATGCCGGATACGGGCGCGATCGACGCGATCGTCCACGGCCGGCATGGTGACCCGTTCGCGGTGTTGGGTCCGCACGACGCGGCGGAGGGGTGCAGCATCCGGACCTTCCTGCCCGGCGCAGAGGGTGCGACTGTGATCGACCGCGCCACCGGACAGGTGCTCGGCGCGCTGCAGCGCCTGCATCCCGATGGGTTTTGGGCCGGCACCATCCCGGCACTGGTGCCATATACTTTGCGGTTCGAGACGCCGCTCGGCCGCTACGAGACGGCGGACGCCTATGCGTTCCCGCCAACCCTCGGGCCGCTCGACCTTTATTTGCTGGCCGAGGGACGGCATCGCGACCTGGGTCATGCTCTAGGCGCGCATCCCGCGGAGATGGAGGGCGTCCCCGGCGTGCGCTTCGCCGTCTGGGCGCCGAACGCCAGCCGCGTTTCGGTGGTGGGCGACTTCAATTTCTGGGACGGCCGCCGCCATCCGATGCGAAAGCATAGCGGGGCCGGGGTTTGGGACCTGTTCATCCCCGGCATTTCGACCGGCGCCGTTTACAAGTACGAACTGCTCGGCCCAGGCGGCGACCTGTTGGCACAGAAGGCCGACCCGGTCGCCTGGGCGGCCGAGCTGCCACCCAAGACCGGCTCTATCGTCGCGTCCGGCGCCGATTGGCACTGGACCGATGCCGCATGGATGCAGCGCCGAGCCGCGGCGCAATCGACCGCCGCCCCGATCGCCACCTACGAGGTCCACGCCGCATCGTGGCTGCCGGCCTCGCTTGAGGGCAGCGGAGGCTGGGAGGCGCTGGCCGATCGGTTGGCGCCGTATTGCGCCGGCATGGGCTTCACCCATATCGAGTTGCTGCCGATCATGGAGCATCCGTTCGGCGGCTCCTGGGGTTATCAGCCGCTTGGCCAGTTCGCCCCAAGCTCCCGCTTAGGCCCGCCCGAGGCCTTCGCCGCCTTCGTCGACCGCTGCCACCTCATGGGCGTCGGCGTCATCCTGGACTGGGTGCCGGCGCATTTTCCGACCGACCCGCACGGCTTGGCCCGCTTCGACGGCACGCCGCTCTATGAGCACGGCGACCCACGCGAGGGCTTCCACCAGGACTGGAACACCTACATCTTCAACCTCGGCCGCAACGAGGTGCGCGGCTTCCTGATCGCCAGCGCGCTGTTCTGGCTGGAGCACTACCATGCGGACGGCCTCCGCGTGGACGCCGTAGCCTCAATGCTATACCGCGACTACAGCCGCAATCCGGGCGAGTGGGTGCCGAACCAGTATGGCGGGCGGGAAAACCTGGAGTCGGTTGCATTCCTGCAGGAACTCAGCCGCGCGGTGAAGGAGCGCTGCCCGGGCGCGCTGCTGATTGCCGAGGAGAGCACAGCTTGGCCCGGCGTGACCCGTCCGGCCGACGAGGGCGGTCTCGGCTTCCACTTCAAGTGGAACATGGGCTGGATGCACGACACCCTGCACTACATGCACGAGGATCCCGTCAACCGCCGCTACCACCACGACGAGATCACCTTTGGGCTGGTTTACGCGTTCTCCGAACGGTTCACCCTGCCGCTGTCGCACGACGAGGTCGTCTATGGCAAAGGCTCGCTGATCCGCAAGATGCCCGGCGACGCCTGGCAGAAGTTCGCCAACCTGCGCGCCTATCTCGCGTTCATGTGGACCTACCCCGGCAAGAAACTGCTGTTCATGGGTTGCGAGTTCGCCCAAGACCGCGAGTGGAACCACGATACAGGCCTCGACTGGGACCTGTTGGACGATCCGAAGCACCTCGGGATGCAGTCGCTGGTCCGCAGCCTGAACGGCGCATACCGCAGCATGCCGGCGCTGCACCAGGGGGATTGCGACTCCCGAGGCTTCCAATGGGTCGTCGTCGGCGACCGAACCAACTCCGTGTTCGCCTATCTGCGGGTTGCGACCGATGGCGGCCCCGCCGCGCTGGTCGTGTGCAACTTCACCCCCATGGCGCGGTACGACTACCGTATCGGCGTGCCGCATGACGGCGCTTGGAACGAAGTCCTGAATACCGATGCCAGCGACTACGGCGGATCGAACGTGGGCAACGCCGGCGCGATCCAGGCCGAGAGCATCGGGGCGCATGGGTTCCCCGCTTCGCTCTCGTTGACCTTGCCGCCTTTGGCCACCCTCATCATGCAGGCCTGATCGATGCAACACGCACGCCCCCTCCCCTTCGGCGCAACGCTGCTTCCAGACGGCCAGACCCGGTTCAGGCTATGGGCGCCCTCAAGCGAAACGGTGTCCTTGGAGCTTGATGGCCAGGCGCCGTTGCCGATGCAGGCGGCCGAGGGCGGCTGGCATGAGGTCGCCCTAAACGCCCCGCCCGGCACGCGTTACCGCTACCGCACCCAGGACGGGCTTGCCGTTCCGGATCCGGCGTCCCGCTTACAGGCGTCCGACGTGCACGACCCAAGCGTCGTCGTCGACCCGTCGACCTATGAATGGCGCAACACCGCCTGGGAGGGCCGGCCGTGGCACGAGGCCGTCGTCTACGAGGTCCATGCGGGCGCTATGGGTGGCTTCTCCGGCATTCGGCAGCGACTGCCGGAACTGCGGCGGCTGGGGATCACCGCCGTCGAGATCATGCCGGTTGCCGACTTCCCCGGCGGGCGCAACTGGGGCTATGACGGCGTGCTGCCGTTCGCGCCCGATGCCGCCTATGGCACCCCCGATGAGCTCAAGGCATTGGTCGACGAGGCGCATGGCCTCGGCTTAATGGTCCTGCTCGACGTCGTTTATAACCACTTCGGGCCCGACGGTGCCTATTTGCACGCCTATGCGAAGCCGTTCTTCCGCGAGGACATCAGCACCCCTTGGGGCGCCGCCATCGACTTCCGCCGTCCGGAGGTATGCGACTACTTTATCCAGAACGCGCTCTATTGGCTGATGGAATACCGCTTCGACGGGCTGCGGTTCGACGCGGTGCACGCGATCTCGGAGGAGAGCTTTCTGCGCGATCTCGCCCACACGGTCCGGGCCGCGGTCGAGCCGGGCCGCCACGTGCATTTGGTGCTGGAGCACGAGAACAACCGCGCCGCCCTGCTGCGCACCGGTCTGGGCGGCGAGGGCTTCGACGCGCAGTGGGCGGACGATTTCCACCACTGTATGCACGTGCTGCTGACTGGGGAGAGCGAGGGCTACTACGAGGACTTCCAGGATGCCACGGCGCTGCTGGCGGACTGCATGGCGAGCGGGTTCGCCTACCAGGGCCAGGTCTCGCCGCATCTCGGCCGCCCCCGCGGCGAGCCCAGCGGGCACCTGCCGACGACCGCGTTCGTCGTGTGCCTGCAGAACCACGACCAGATCGGCAACCGCGCCATGGGCGACCGGCTGACGACGCTGGCCGACCCGCAGGCGCTCCGCTCTGCCACGGCTTTGCTGCTGCTGAGCCCGTTCGTGCCCCTGCTGTTCATGGGCGAGGAATATGCCGCCCGCAACCCGTTCCTGTTCTTCACCAGCCATAATGAGGACCTCGCCAAGCTGGTGCGCGAGGGCCGCCGCGCCGAGTTCAAGCACTTTGCTGCGTTCCAGGACGTGGAGCGGCGCAAGGCGATCCCGGACCCGAACGCACCCTCGACATTCGACGCCTCGGTCACCGACAAGGCAGACCCGGCCATGTTCACCTTCATGCAGGACCTGCTCGCACTGCGGGCGAAGCATGTCGTGCCGGGCATCCCCGGCTGCCGCAGCCTGGATGTGGACGTGCTGGCGCCCGGCGCCCTGCGGGCAGAGTGGCGGCTCGGCAACGGGCGGCTGTTGGCAATAACGGTGAACTTTGGCCACGAGCCCGCATCGACCGGTGCAGCCGGCGGCGGCGTAATCTTCGCGCATCCGTCTGGGACCGGGTTGGCCGAGTTGCCGCCCGGCAGCATCGTTGTGCAGGTCACCACGGGATGAGCGGCGAGCTGCTGGTCCAACTCGCCGAGGCAGCCGGCATCGCGCCGCGGTGGAAGGATGTCCACGGCGAGTGGCACGACGTGGGCCCGGACACGCTGCGCATCGTGCTTGCGGCGCTCGGCCTGCCGGGCGAGACGGACGCGGACATCGAAGAGAGCTTCGCGGCCGTCAACGCCACCTCTTCAATCCTGGCGCCGCTCGTGACGGCAGAAGTTGGGCAGCCGATCGTCCTCAGCACGGCCCCGGCGCAATACCGTTTGATGCTGGAGGACGGGACGGTCCGCGAGGGGACGGCAGAGGATCGTGACGGACGGGCCGTGCTGCCTGCCGTCGAGGCGCCTGGCTATCACCACCTGACCATTGGTGACCGGGAGACGGTGCTGGCCGTGGCGCCGCCGCGCTGTTTCACCATCAAGGACGCCGTGCCGAACGGGCGGCCCTGGGCCTTGGCCGTGCAACTCTATGCGCTGCGCCGTCCAGGGGACGTTGGCCTTGGCGACTTAGGTGCCCTGCAGGACCTGATCGGCCCGGCTGCCAAGCACGGCGCGGCTGGGATCGCCATCAGTCCGGTCCATGCACAGTTCGCCGCCGACCAGAACCGCTTCAGCCCCTATTCGCCGTCGAGCCGCATGCTGCTGAACGTGCTTCATACCCGCCTCGACGTGCCCGCCGACGCCGAAACGCAGGAGCTTGAGGCGGCCGACTTCGTTGATTGGCCCAAGGCCAGCTGCAAACGCCTGTCGGCGCTGCGCGCCATGTTCGATGCCGCGACCCCGGCGACGTTTGCCGAGCTCGATGCCTATCGCGCGGAGCAGGGCGACGTCCTGGAAACGCATGCGCGGTTCGAGGCGTTGCACGACCACCTGTTCAAAGCCGACGAAGGCCGCTGGCACTGGCGCACTTGGCCCAAGCAATACCGGGACCCGCATGACCCAGCCGTCGCCGCCTTTGCCAACGAGCACGCAGCCGAGGTTGCCTTTCACGCCTTCATGCAATGGCAAGCCGACCGTAGCCTGTCCGACACGCAACAGATAGCGCGCGCGGCCGGCATGCCGATCGGCCTGATTGCGGACCTTGCGGTCGGCGCCGACTCCGGCGGCAGCCATTGCTGGAGCCGGCAGGCGGAAACCCTGATCGGCCTTTCGGTCGGAGCGCCGCCGGACCTGCTGAGCCCGCAAGGGCAGAGCTGGGGCCTGGCGGCCTTCTCGCCCCGCGGCCTCGTGCTGAACGGGTTCGCCGCCTATTTGGAGATGCTGCGGAGCGCGATGCGCCACGCTGGCGGCGTTCGCATCGACCACGCGCTCGGCCTTGCCCGGCTCTGGGTGGTGCCGGATGGCGCATCGGCGGCCGATGGCGCTTATATCTCATTCCCGATCGGCGACATGCTGCGGCTGATTGCGTTGGAATCGCATCGCCACCGCGCCATCGTCCTGGCCGAGGACCTCGGCACCATCCCGGACGGCTTCCAGGAACGGCTAGAGGCAGCCGCCATGCTCGGCATGCGCGTCCTCTGGTTCGAGCGGAAGGACGACCGTTTCACCTCGCCCGGCACTTGGACCAAAGGCGCAGTTGCGATGACCAGCACGCACGACCTGCCGACCACGGCAGGCTGGTGGGCAGGCCGCGATCTCGAATGGCGCGGCCGGGTCGGAGCGTTGGGCGACGAGGCGAACCAACGGCACGAAGCGGAACTCCGCGTCCGCGACCGCTCGGCGCTTTGGGACGCGATGCGTGACAGCGGGGCGGCAGAGGGCGAGCAGCCGGCCCTCGATCAAGCCGACCTGATCGCGGACGCCGCCGCTCGCCACGTCGGCACCGCCGCGTGCGAGATGGTGGTCCTGCCGATCGAGGACGCTCTTGCCCTAACGGAGCAGCCGAACCTGCCCGGCACGCTCGACCAGCATCCCAACTGGCGCCGCCGCCTTCCTGGCCCGGCGAGCGCCCTTCTCGACAACCCTGTAGTGCATGCCCGGCTCGCCGGGCTGGCCGACGCCAGAAAGCAACGATGAAGCCTTTATCCGCGACCGCGCGCCTGCAATTCCACCGCGATTTCACCCTCGACCAGGCGACGGCCCTGGTGCCGTATTACGCCAAGCTGGGCATCAGCCACCTGTATGCCTCGCCGCTGCTGACGGCGCGCGCCGGGTCGACCCATGGCTACGACATCGTCGACCACAATACGATCAACCCGGAGCTGGGCGGCGAGGACGCGCTGCGCCGGCTGGTCGCCGAGCTGCGATCGCATGACATGGGCCTGATCCTAGACATCGTGCCGAACCACATGGGTGTCGGCGGCAACGACAACGCATGGTGGCTGGACGTATTGGAATGGGGCCGCGCCAGCCCTTATGCCGATTATTTCGACGTCGACTGGGACCCACCGGATACCACGCTGCGCGGCCGCATGCTGGCGCCGTTCCTCGGCAGCTCCTATGGCGAGACCCTGGAGCGCGGTGAGTTGGTGCTGCGGTTCGACGACCAGGACGGCCGCTTGTTCGTCGGCTACCACGACCATCGCTTCCCCATTGCTCCGCGCGACTATGCCGCCGTGCTGTTGACGGAGGGCGGCCCGCTTGAGCCTGCGGCGCGGGCCTTTGCCGATCTGGACGCCGGCGGACGGGATGCGACGCGGAAGCAGGCGGAGGCTGCCCGGCAGGAGCTGCTGCAGCCGGTGTATCGCCCCGGCATCGAAGAATGCCTTAAATCCTATGCGGTCGACACCCCAGCCGGGCGTGAGCGCCTGCATCGCCTGCTCGAGCGGCAGCACTACAGGCTGGCCTGGTGGCGGGCGGCTGCGGACGAGATCAACTGGCGCCGGTTCTTCGACGTGAACGGCCTCGCCGGCGTCCGGGCTGAGAACCCGCATGTGTTCGAGGCAACCCACCAAACCGTGTTCCGGTTGTATTCCGAGGGCCTGATCGATGGCGTACGCATCGACCATGTCGACGGCCTGGCCAGTCCGCGTGACTATTGCCGCAAGCTGCACCGCCGTCTGCAGACTGCCGCCCTGTCCCGCCCGGCCGAGCTGCAGGGTACGCCAAGCGTGCTGTGGATCGAGAAGATCCTGGCCCCGCACGAACGATTGGCCTCCGATTGGCTGACCGACGGGACCACCGGCTACGACTTCATGAACGACGCCGCCGCCGTCCTGCACGACCCGGCCGGCGAGGAGCCGTTGACCAAGCTATGGACTGGCATGACCGGCCGGCCCGGCAAGTTCGATGAGGAGGCAATGCCGGCCCGCCGCCAAATCCTGCGTGAAAGCCTAAGCAGCGAACTGTTCGTCACGGCCTCAGCGCTGCACCGGGTCGCCCGCCGCAACTTGGCGACGCGGGACTATACCCTGACCGCGATCCGCAACACGCTGACCGAGCTGCTGGTGCATTTCCACGTCTATCGCATCTATGCCGGCCCGGCGGGGATCACGCCGACGGACCAGCGCATCATGGACTGGGCGATGGCCGGGGCGCGGCGCACCGTGCGCGCCGCGGATCGGCCGCTGCTCGAGCTCGTCGGCCAGTGGCTATCGGGTACGGGGCTGCGGAGCGTGCCGGCCGGGGCGCAGCGCCAGGAATGGCTGCGCGCGATGATCAAGTTTCAGCAGCTCTCGGCGCCCACCGCAGCGAAGTCGGTCGAGGATACGACGTTCTATCGCTATGGCCGCCTGCTGTCCCGCAACGAGGTCGGCACCGAGCCGTCGCAGTGGTGCCTGAGCCCGGCCGCCTTCCATGCAGCCGGCAAGGAGCGGCAGAAGCGCTTCCCGCACGCCCTGCTCGCCACCGCGACGCATGACCATAAGCGCGGGGAAGACACCCGTGCCCGGCTTGCGGTGCTCAGCGAGATTCCTGCGGAATGGGAGGCGGCGCTGCAGCGCTGGACCCGGCTCAATGCCAGCCTGAAGCGCGACCTGGATGGGCCTGCGCCGGACGCTGCCGACGAGATCATGCTGTTTCAGACTCTGGTGGCCGCCTGGCCGCTCGACCTCAAGCCGTCGGATGTCGAGGGGCTCGCGGCCTTTGAGAAGCGGGTGGCCGGCTGGCTCGAGAAGGGGTTGCGAGAGGCCAAGCGCCACACGGGCTGGGCTGCGCCAGACACCGAGTATGAGGGCGCATGCCGTGCCTTCCTGGCAGGACTGCTCGATTCGAGCCGCAGCGCGGACATGGTGGGGGAGCTCTGCCGTTTTGCCGCTCGGATCGCTCCGGCTGGTGCGGTCAACAGCCTGACCCAGACCTTGCTCCGGTTGACCAGTCCCGGCATTCCGGATTTGTATCAAGGGACCGAGTTCTGGGATTTCAGCCTAGTCGATCCTGACAACCGCCGTCCGGTCGACTTTCCGGCGCGGCAGACTGCGCTGCATGAGGCTGGCAGTCCCGTTTCTCTGTTGGAGGACTGGCGGGATGGCCGCGTGAAGCAGGCGGTCATCGCGCGTCTCCTGGCATTGCGTGCCCGTTCGCCTGGGCTGTTTACGATAGGCAGTTACATCCCGCTCCGCCTGGAGGGCGAGTTCGCTGATCATGCGCTGGCCTTTGCGCGTGTGCACGAAGGGCATGCGGCAATCATCGTCGGGACCCGGCTAGCACTAACAATCGATTCAAATCCAGATACTCCAATCGTGAATGTGGTCAATTGGGGAGATACTGCTATTATGCTGCCTCGTAGCCTGATTGATCGAAGGCTCGTGCACATCCTAGACGGAGAGGACGAAGCGATGAGCACGACCCGCCTTCCCCTGGCTAGGACTCTCGCTCGGCTTCCCATAGCTGTCATGGAGCTGAGGTGAACCGCCTCGTCGTCATTAGCAACCGTGTCCCCGCGCCTGCAGCTGCTGGTGCGCAAGCCGGAGGCCTCGCGGTTGCGCTCGAAGCTTTGATGGAACGCCGCGGCGGCGTTTGGTTCGGCTGGAGCGGCAATCTATCGGAGAATCCGGGAGCGGTTCGCATCGCCGAGTCGGGCCGGGTGAAATATTCGACCGTGGACCTAACGCAAGAGGAGCACGACCGCTATTACAACGAGTTTTCGAACAGTACGCTGTGGCCGTTGCTGCACTCGATGCCCGAGCTCATGACCTTCGACCGCCGCAATGCGCAGGTCTACCGCGAGGTCAACGATCGGCTTGCCGACGCATTGGTGCCCATGCTGCGGCCCGATGACCTGATCTGGATCCATGATTATCACCTGATGTGCATGCCAAATGCATTGCGGTCACGCGGAGTGCGCGCGCCGATCGGCTTTTTCCTCCATATCCCGTTTCCCTCCGCCGATATGCTCGCCAGCGTCCCAGAGGCAGGAGCACTGGTGCGCGACCTGCTCGCAGCCGATCTGATCGGTTTCCAGACCGCGAACGACGTAGAGAACTTCGCCGAGGTTGCCTGCCGGATCGGCGACGCGCTGCGCATGCCTGGCGGTTGGCTGAACGTAGGCTCCCGGCGCGTGCGCCTGGGCGTGTTTCCCGTCGAGATCGAGGCACAGGAGTTTTCCGGCATCGCTGAGGATGCCTGGCGTGCGGCACCCACGGAACGGCTGCGACGGAGCCTTTCTGGGCAGCGCCTCATTCTGGGCGTGGACCGCATGGACCCAACCAAGGGCCTGCTGCAGCGCATGGCAGGCTATCGGCGCATGCTGGAGACCCGGCCCGATTGGCACCGCCGGGTCACGTTCCTGCAGATTGCCGCCGAGTCACGCAAGGACGTCGTAGCCTATCGAGACCTGCGCGCTTCCGTTGAGCGCGAGGCCGGCACTATCAATAGCGAGTTTAGTGAGCCCGATTGGACGCCTGTGCGTTTGGTAGCCCGTGCCGGCGCCCGCAGCACCGTCGCCGGCTATATGCGGGAGGCGCGTGTCGGCCTGGTGACGCCGCTCCGGGATGGGATGAACCTGGTCGCCAAGGAGTTCATTGCAGCGCAGGATCCGCAGGACCCGGGCGTGCTGATCCTATCCCGCTTCGCCGGCGCCGCCCGGCAGCTCGGCTCCGCGCTCATCGTCAACCCGCACGATGCCGACGAGGTTGCGGACGCGATCGATATGGCGCTGAACATGAGTTTGGGAGATCGGCAAAGTCGCTGGCAAGAGAGCTGGGACGCGATCAAGGACGCAACCGCGCTTGGATGGGGGCGCTCCTTCGTCGGCGCACTGCTGCGGACCGCGACGGTCGGAACAGTAGGTGGGGGCCGCGGCCTGAGTTCGGGCAACTCGAACGGCGATGGCATTTTGACTGCGGCCGATCCGCTCACGTTGCTGGGCCGACCGCGCGGTGCCGTCAATCTCGCCGACGAGGCGTCAATCCTGCCGCCTCGTCGCCTATCGTAAAATTGTTCGATTTTTTAGCCAGAGTCCTCTTAATTTGTTTTTCGCATCGGTTCGGCACCATTATAACTCACGCTTCTAAAGGGAGTAGGGGTCATGACGGACGCAGTATTGACGAGGTCGCCAGAAGTTTCTGCTGCGGTTCGCGAGCTTGATGAACTTGCTGACACGCTCGGGATGCCGAATGCTGAGTGCTGCAGCATCTTGGGCCTTAGCCGGAGTGCCTACCGCTCTTGGTTCCTCGGCGAGGTCGATGCGAGCACGGTGGCTGCTCCGGAACTGGTTCGTCGCATAAACTACGCGCTGCCGCTCATGCGGCGTATGGCTGCAAACATGCCGGTGGCGCCGATAGGCCGCGACCGGGCCAGGTCGCGGCCACTGGCCACTTAGGCAGTTGTCGGTTCAGACAGCCGTAAGCACGATCCGCCCCGTCACCTTCCCATCCTTCAAGCGATGCAAGGCCGTGTTTGCCTCAGACTGCGGCAGACGCGTCACCGGCAATGGCGTGATCCCGCCATCCTGCGCCAGTGCAACAAGCTCGCGCAATTCTTTGGGATTTCCGACGTAGCTGCCCTGGACCGTCAGAGCCCGCATCGGCATCACCGGAAGCGGCAGCGTCATCTCGCCGCCGAACAGGCCGACCTGGACCAGCTTGCCACCCTTACGCAGGGCTGCGAAGGCGAACGCCGCCGTAGCCGTCCCGTTCACCAAGTCGATTACCGCAAGCGTCGGCCCGCCACAGGCTTCAATGATGCGCCGCGTCGTGCCCGCCGTGCTTGCATCCACCACCGCAGTGGCGCCGGCGTCCGTCGCCGATTTCAGCTTTTCCGCATTCAGGTCGACCACCACGATCGCCTTATGGCCCAGCGCCTTCAACACCTCGATCGCGTTCAGACCCAGGCCGCCCGCGCCCACGATGACGATCGGCTCCGTCGGCTGCATCGGCAGCACTTTGCGGATGGCAGAATAGACCGTGATGCCGGAGCACGCATAGGTGGCAGCCACAGCGGGATCGAGCGTGCCGAGGTCGATCAAGTGACGCGGGTGCGGCGCCACGACGTGCGAGCCATAGCCGCCATTCTGATAGACGCCGAGGCTGCGGTTGGCGACGACGCACATGTTGTCCTCCTCCGCCAGGCACCGCTCGCATTTGCCGCAGCCCAGCCAGGGAAACACGATCCGCACGTCGCCGACCGCCACTCCGGCCGCATCCGGGCCGAGCTTCACCACCCGGCCGATGATCTCGTGCCCCATCGCGAGCGGCAGCACCACGCCGCGATCCTTCAGCGACATCTGCTTTCCGCTGCCCATGTCATAGTAGCCGTCCCAGATATGCAGGTCGGAGTGGCACACCCCGCAGTGCGTCACCTCCAGCAAGACCTCGGTGCCTTTCGGCTCCGGCGTCGGCATCTCGATATTCTGCAGGTCCGCCCCGTTCTCGACCACCGCCCACGCGCGCATCGTCCGCCTCCCAAGTTTCTATCACGCTATCGGAGCCCCACGTCGCGGCGGGGTCAAGCCGTGTTGCGCGGGTCGGCGAGGGCGTCCGGGTTCATGACGCGGGTGGGCGCGCCGTCGAGGAAGGCTAGGATGTTCTGCACGCTTTCGCCGTAGAACTGCGCGAAGGTGTCCTGGGTGCCATAACCGAGATGCGGAGTCAGGACGGTATTGGGCGCCGTGCGCAGCGGATGGTTTTGCGGCAGCGGCTCGCTCGCATAGACGTCGAGTGCCGCGTGGATGCGTCCGGCGTGCAGCGCCTGCAGCAGCGCCGCCTCTTCAACTAGCGGGCCGCGCGAGGTGTTGACCAGAAGCGCGCCGGACTTCATGGCTGCGATCTCCTTAGTTGAGATCATGCCGCGCGACCGAGCCGATAGGACCACGTGCAGGCTGACGACGTCCGACTGCGCCAGCAGCTCCGCCTTCTTGACCAGCTGCGCTCCACCAGAGCGTGCGGCGTCCTCCGTCAAGTTCGGACTCCAGGCAAGCAGCCTCATGCCCAAGGCGCGGCCATATCCACCGACACGCGCGCCGATCTTGCCGAAGCCGATGATCCCGAGCGTGCGTCCATCGAGCACCGGACCGACGCCCACGCCGCCTTGGAACCCCCCGGCCCGGATCGCCGCGTCACCTGCCGGAATGAACCGTGCGGCCGCCAGGATCAGCCCCAAGGTGAGCTCGGCCGTGCCGATCGACGAGCGTTCGCCGCCGGTGTTGCACACCAGCACGCCTGCCGCCGTACAGGCGTCCAGCGCGAGGGTCTGCGCCCTGCCACCCGTGAGCGCGATCATGCGCAGCCTGGGCAGCCGCGCGATCAAGCTGGCGCCCAGCTCCGTGCGCTCCAGCATTGGAAGGAGGATATCGAAATCCGCCAACGCGGTCGCTGCCGCAGTCTCGTCTGCGAACGGCTCGCCGAACACTACGACCTCGGCCCGGGCCTCGACCACCGACCAATCCGTGGCGCCCCGTGCGACGCCCTGCCAATCGTCCATAACCGCGATGCGCATTGTCTTCCGCCTTGTTGGAGCGGTTCAGCGCCGCCGCGGGTCAAGAGCGTCCCGTAATCCGTCGCCAACCAGGTTGAAGGCCAGCACGGCCAGGAAAATCGCTGCTCCAGGAAACACCGCAAGCCAGGGCGCCTGAGTAAGGAAACGCTGTGCCGAGTTGAGCATGCTGCCCCAGCTCGGCGCTGGCGGCTGTTGGCCGAGGCCCAGGAAAGACAGGCTGGCCTCGGCGATGATGGCGAGCGCGATTGCCAGCGTCGCCTGCACCAGCACCGGCGGCACGATGTTCGGCGCGACATGGCGCAGCGCCACGCGCCAGGGCGGGTTGCCGATGGCACGCGCGGCCTCGACATAGTCGTTGGTCATGGCGTCCATCGTGGCGCCGCGGGCGACGCGGGCGAACACCGGCGCCGCCGTCACGCCGATGGCGATCATCGCGTTGGTGAGCGCCGGGCCCAAGAAGGCCGCGAGCGCGATGGCAAGGATCAGGAACGGGCAGGCCAGCATGGCGTCCACCACCCGTCCGACCACGGCGTCGACCCGGCCGCCTGCGAACCCGGCCAGTAGGCCCGTGGGGACCCCGATGCCGGCCGCGATCAGCACCGACACGACGCCGGCCAGCAGCGACGCGCGGGCGCCGAACACCACGCGGGACAGCACGTCGCGCCCGTTCTCGTCCGTCCCCATCCAGTGCTGCATCGAGGGCGCCTTGCGGATCGCGGTCCAGCTCGTGGCGACGGGATCGAATGGCGCAATCAAAGGCGCCGCGACCGCCACCGCCACGAATAACGCGATGACGACGAAGCCGAGCACCGCTGCCGGACGTCCACGGAACCGGCGCAACGCCAGGACAGCCGGGCTCATGCGCCGCGGAGCCGTGGGTTGATCACGACATAGAGTACGTCCGCCAGCAGGTTCAGCAGGATGTATAGGCCGGCGGTGACGAGCACGACCCCCTGCACGACGGGGTAGTCCCGGTTGAACACGGCGTCGACCACCAGCTTGCCAAAGCCCGGAATGCTGAAAACCTGTTCGGTCAGCACCGCGCCGGAGAGCAGCGTGCCGAGCTCCAGCGCCCCGAGCGTCACGACGGGCACGAGGGCGTTACGGAATGCGTGGCGCAGTACTACGGCCGTCTCGCTTAGGCCTTTCGCCCGCGCGGTGCGCACGAAGTCCTGGTCGAGCGCGGTCAGCATGGCGCTGCGGGTGTGGCGCATCAGGATGGCGGCGATCGCGTTGCCCAGCACGAACGCCGGCATGATCGTGGTGGCGAGCGACTGCCGCCAGTCCTCGGCGAGCGGCACGTAGCCCGACGGCGGCAACCAGCCCAGCTTCACCGAAACCAGCAGGATGAGCATGATCCCCAGCCAGAAGTTGGGCGTGGACAGCCCGGCCAGGCCGATGAGGTTGGCCACGTAGTCCCATCCGGTGTTGCGCTTCACCGCCGACAGGATACCCGCCGGCACGCCCACGCAGAGCGCGATCAGGAATGCCATCGCACTGAGCTGCAGGGTGACGGGCAGCTTGGTGAGCACGAGGCTCGCCACCGGCTGGCGGATGCGCCAGCTGAAGCCCAGATCGCCCTGCAGGACGTTGCCGATCCAGTGCAGGTATTGCACCGGCAAAGCCCGGTCCAGCCACAGCTCGTTGCGGATCTGCGCCAGCACGACGGGATCGCCGCGCTCCTCCCCGGCCAATATGACGGCGGGGTCGCCGGGCATGAGCTGCTGCAGCGCGAACACCAGGATGCTGACCAGCAGGATGGTCGGCAGAACCTGCAGCAGCCGGCCGCCGAGATGGCTGCGCATCGCTACTTCGCCAGGCTGACGCCCTGCAGCCGGATCAGGCCGTCGGGCACCGGACGGAACCCGGTCACGCGCGCGGACATGCCGACGACGTTCTTCGGATTCCACATATAGATGATCGGCAGGTCCTGGCTGGTCTGCTGCAGGATTTGGTCATACAGCGCGCGCCGCCCGGCCGCATCCTGGACGGTGCGCGTCTGGTCGAGCAGCGCGTCGACTTTCGGGTTAGCGTACTTGCTGTCGTTCAGCGCGCCGGTGCTGTGCATGAAGCTGAACAGGTTGCCATCGGGATCGACACGGCCGGACCACCCGGTCGAGAAAGCCTCGAACTCGCCCCGCGTCGCCGCCGCAAGCGCCGACGCATACTCGGATGCGGTGATCTTCACGTCGAAGCCCGCCTCCGCGGCCATGGCCTGCACGATCTCGCCTACCTGCCGCTGGTCGGGATTGTTCGGCACCGTCAGCGCCACCTGCACTGGCTGCGTCACCCCGGCCTCCTTCAGCAGCGCCTTGGCCCGCGCTACGTCCCGGTCATGCGGCTTCACGGCCGCTTTGTAATATGGGCTGCTCGGCGGCAGACCCTGCGCAACCGGCGCATACAGGCCGTTGTAGACGACCTGGATGATCGTCGCCTTGTCGAGCGACAGCTCGAAGGCCCGGCGTACCCGCGCGTCGCTGCCCATTGGTGTCTTGGCACGCGGCCCGTTGGCGAGGTTCACCGTGATGCCCCAATAAGCCAGGGAGTCCGACACCACCAGCCGCAGCCGCGAGTTGCCGCGCACTGCGTCGGCGTCGGTCGCCAGGATTTGCTCCGACATCTCGATGCCGCCGGCCTGCAGGTTCGCCAGCCGGATCGAGCTGTCGGGAATCGGCAAGTACACGACGCGGTCCAGCTTGATCGCGTCGGCGTTCCAATAGCCGGGGAAGCGCTCCAGCACGATGCGGTCCTGCGGCACCCGCTCGACGAAGCGGAACGGCCCGGCGCATATGGGCTTTAGGCCGAAGTCCTTGCCCGCCGCCTCGGCCGCCTTGGGCGATATGATGATGCCGGCGCGGTCCGTGAGCTGTGACACGAATGGCGACGACGCGGTCTTGAGCACGATCCTGACCGTCAATGGGTCCACGACTTCGACGCGGTCCATCACGCCGATCTCGCTGCGGCGGAAGCTCCCTTGCATCGTCAGGTGCCGCTCCAGCGAATATTTCACGGCCGCCGCGTCGAGTTTCTCGCCGTCGTGGAACACGACGCCGGGGCGCAGCTTGATCA
>JAABVA010000608.1_pt1 | contig 44246 bp, 44 predicted proteins | sample 5560331 | NCBI WGS metagenome assembly JAABVA01 (sample SAMN12812661, study PRJNA571458) | rock metagenome | isolation source: Antarctica rocks | place: Antarctica: Victoria Land, Mt New Zealand sud | collected 2016-01-07 | reverse complement strand
AAGGCTGATGTGGTCGCTGACACGAACGCCGGCCGGAAGGCCAGCAGGAACACCCGCCATCGCTGTCGATCCCAGAAAACCTAACCAGCGATATAGAGGCTCCAAACGCTTAAATGAACCGTATTGCGGCTAACCCACGCTAAATCGTGCGCAAGCAGAATGGTTCGGGACTGTCTCGAGCTGATCTTTGGCCGATCAGGCCCGCTGCAGCGACTGCTGCTGGATGAGTGGCGCCAGCGTCGCCGCCAGACCGTCCGCGAGCAGCACGCCTGCGTTGATCCCGAGCGTTACGGCCGCAAGCACCGGCGACCCGACGGACCGGCCGATGTCTCCGACCCGCGCCGGCCCGCGCCGGATGACCGGGTCACGCTGGCTCACCACGCCGATCGCCAGCGCCAACTCCTGCACCGACGTCTCACGCCCGGTGCAGACATTCAGCACGTGCGCGCCGGGTCTGTCACCGAGGTGCTGCATACCTGCCATCAAGTGCGCCACGACGTCCGCCACGAACACGAAATCCCGGGTCTGCGTGCCATCCCCATGCAGCGTAACGGGCCGCCCCGCCACGATCGCGCTCGCAAATATCGAGATTACGCCGCTATACGGGGACGACGGATCTTGCCGGGGCCCATAAACATTGAAGAACCGCAGCCCGACCGACGGCACGCCATGCACGAGCAGGCCAACCCGGGCGTGCTGCTCCGATCCCAGCTTGTCGGCGCCATAGGCTGTGCGCGGCATCGGCGCCGTGTCCTCGTGCGCTACGCCTTCCAGATCGCCATACACCGCCGCCGACGACGCATACACGACCGGTAGGCCCCCGAGCGCCCGGGCGGCGTCGAGCACCGTGATCGTGCCACCCAGGTTCACCCGGTGCGTGCCCGGCCAGTCCTCGTTCGCCCGCACCACCGACGCGATCGCCGCCAGATGGAAGCAGCCCGACGCGCCCAACAACGCGCGCCGCATCGCAGCCGGGTCGCAAATGTCCCCGCGCAGGACCTCGCAGCGCGGATCGAGGTTCTCCGCCCGGCCAGTCGAGAAGTCGTCCAGCACGCGCACGCGGCATCCCGCAGCCAGCAGCGCATCGGCAAGGTGTGATCCGATAAACCCAGCGCCGCCGGTGATCGTATAGGTCGTCAATACTGCTCCCGTCCCATCACTCAACCGTCACGCTCTTGGCGAGGTTACGCGGCTGGTCAATGTCAGTGCCGCGCAACACGGCGGTGTGATAGGCCAGCATCTGCACAGCGATCGCATGCAGGATAGGCGCCGCGAACGGGTCCACCGTCGGCAGCTCGATTACCTCGGCCGAGATCGACCGCAGCTTGGCGCAACCGGCTGCATCGCTCATAATTACGACCTGGCCGCCGCGTGCCCCGGCCTCTTGCACGTTCGACGCTGTCTTCTCGAACAGCGGACCCGATGGCACGATCGCCAGGATTGGGACTTGCCGGTCGATCAACGCAATTGGCCCATGCTTCATCTCGCCGGCTGCATAGCCCTCCGCGTGGATGTAGCATAGCTCCTTCAATTTCAACGCCGCCTCGAGCGCGATTGCATGGCAGGCGCCGCGGCCCAGGCACAGCACGTCCCGCGCCTCGGTCATCCTTTTTGCAAGCTGTTGAATTGGCTCGACATTCGCCAGTACTTCGGCTGCCTTCGACGGCAGCTCCAAAAGAGCCGCCACCAGCTCGGCCTCTCGCGCCGCGCTGATTGTGCCGCGCGCACGGCCGGCGCCGATCGCGAGGCACGCCATTACGGTCAGCTGCGCCGTGAACGCCTTGGTGCTCGCAACGCCGATCTCGGGGCCTGCAACCGTTTCCAGCACCACGTCGCTCTCCCGCGCCATGGTGCTCTCCGGCACGTTCAGCACCGAGAGCACGTGCTGCCCGGCCTTGCGCATGAACCGCAGCGCTGCCAGCGTGTCCGCAGTTTCCCCGCTCTGGCTCACCAGCAGGGCCAGCCCGCCGTCGGACAGCGGCGGCATGCGATAGCGCAGCTCGCTGGCGAAATCGATGTCGGTCGGCAGCCGCGCCAGCTCCTCGAGCCAGTGACGGCCCGCCAGCCCGGCGAAATAGGCGCCGCCGCATGCCGCGATCGTCACCCGGGGCACCTTCCGCCAGTCGAACGGCAAGGCTGGCAGCACCACTGCGCGGGTGGCAGGATCCAGCATGCGCGCCAGCGTCTGGCCGATCGCGGCCGGATGCTCGTGCAGCTCCTTTTCCATGAAATGCCGATAGCCGTCCTTGCCGACCACTGCGCCGGTCTGCACCGTGAGGCGCACCGGGCGGCTCACGCTTTGGCCGGTGGGGCCAAAGAATGCTGCGCCCTCGCGGGTCACGACGGTCCAGTCGCCATCCTGCAAATAGGCGATGCGCCGGGTCATGGGCGCCAGCGCCAGGCTGTCGCTGCCGAGATACATGGCCGTCTCGCCAAAGCCCACTGCGAGCGGCGCGCCGTGCTGCGCACCAACCATCAGCTCCGGGTGCCCCGCGAACACCATGGCAAGCGCATAGGCACCCTCGAGCCGGCCAAACGCCTCCCGCGCCGCATTCACCGGGTCCATGCCGCGGCTGAGGTTCAGGTCGACGAGCTGGGCCACCGTCTCGGTATCGGTCTCGGTCTCGAATACCTGGCCCGCAGCCTCCAACTCGGCGCGCAGCTCGGCGTGGTTCTCGATGATGCCGTTATGCACTACGCTGACGCGGGGCGTGCCGTGCGGATGGGCGTTGCGCTGGGTCGGCGCACCGTGCGTCGCCCACCGGGTATGGCCGATGCCCACCACGCCCGGCAGCGGCTCCTGTTCCAGGACAGCGGCGAGATTTGCTAGCTTGCCCGGCGCCCGCCGACGCGCGATGCCTCCGCCCACCAGCGTCGCGATCCCCGCGCTGTCATAGCCCCGGTACTCAAGCCGCCGCAGCGCCTCCAACAGCAACGGAGCCGCTGGTTCGATGCCGATTACCCCAACAATGCCGCACATGCCCTGTCTACTCCAACCGAAGAACTGAATTACGCTTCCGCCACGTTAGGGCTTTGCGTGATTGGGTTGCTGAAGCGTAAGGTTTAGGTCAGCACTATAGTGTGTGTTCACGGCGCAACCATCGATGGGGTGAGGCACGAGGATAACACGTTTTTGGTTCGAGATGCCATCAAAGCGCCGGAAGAATTTCCACGATCGAACTCCATTGAGGCGGGCGCGTGTTTTCCGCAACACTATGCCCATCGCGTGCCGGGCCAGCGCCCAAGCCCCCTTGGGATGGCGCGGGTTGGCCAGCAACAGCCCAATGCGTGGGCGGCGCAGGCCGGTCCACGACGCCTTATATTCATCGTCGCCCCGGCCGAAATCGAGCTCCGCCACGCCCTCGTCCAGCAATCCATGGATCATGTGCGCGGTCAGCACCGTGCCGGGCGACAGCGACCGCCACGCAGCGTCATGGGCCAGCTTCAACACAGTGGCTGTCCCGCCAGCCACCGTCCAATACTGCGCCGCGACCGGCTGCGCACCCACCCACATCACGCCCATGCGCAGCACGCCCGCCCTCGCTGCACGCGGCAGCAGCGCAGCGGTAAAGCCCGGCGCGGGCTCCGGCGCCTTCCAGCTCCGGCGATAGACCTCCTCATACGCCGCGGCCGCAGGGCCGAGCTCATCGGTGCACCGCACAACGTCGATTCGCACCTGCCCATTGCGCAAGCAGGCATTTGTCTTGCGGCGGATAGTCTCCCGCAACTGGCCGGACCGGGCTGCCAGGTAGCTCTGCCAGCTACACTCCGCGACCGGCTGGTGCCAGTTGCCGAAGTGATCGAACTGCCGGACCACAAGGCCGGCGTCGCGGATGCCGGCGAGCAGCGGCGGCAGATCGGTCCATGAAGGGTCCAGCGCATCGAGCAGCACCAGCGGCCAGCGCCGGCAATATATACCCAATGCAGCCCCAGCCCGCCTGATGTCCGGATGTTCAAGACCCGACGCCAGAAGCGGCTGGAACAGGCAGGTGTAAACCGTGGACAACCCGCGCGTCCGCCGTCCAGGCCCTTGCAGCAGCGGCAGCATCGCCACTGGCCGGCTGCGCTTACGGCACAAAAGGAACATAGCCTGCTGGCCTGGCGCCAGCGCGGCCTCAATCGTCGCTTCAAACCACGCACGGCTCGATTGGAACCCCGGCCCGGCAGCGAACACTGCGTCCCACTCAGGACCGACCTCCTGCAGCACCACCGCCGTCACGGCCATGGGCGCAGTGGAAATCATCGCCGGATCGAGTAGTAGGCTAGGCCGACCCATTCATGCATCGCGAAGAAGCTGTTCACCCAGGCCGAGGTTCGCGGCAAGAACTCATACAGTCGGAACGCCGGGCGTGGATCGTTGCGGACTGGGGCCGCGACCGCTTCCATGCCGAAGTGACGGAATGCGAGCAGCGCACGAGGCATGTGCCAGGCGTGGGTCACGACATATACGCGATGAATCCCGGCCGCCGCGAGGATGGCTGCGCTATACTCGGCGTTCTCCCAGGTCGTCGGAGAGTTCGCCTCGGTCCAGCGGACCGGCACGCCGAAGTCCTCGGTCATGCTTGTAGCCATCAGCGCGCCGATCGTCAGCGGCAGGTCGTCCACGACCCCGCCCGACACCAGGACCGGCAGTCCCGACCGCCGCTGCAAAAGGGCGCCGGCGCGCACCCGCTCCAGGCTGAGACTGCCCAGGACAGCGCCGGGCGGGTCGGAAACGCGGAACACGTCACCGCCTAGCACGACAATGGCCTCAGGGAGCGCTTTGGCAATCGACCCAGGCAAGGGCTGCTCGGCCGGCGCCTCGAGCGATGCCAGCAGCGCCATCGACACCACGGGCAGCGACAGCAGGGTGAGGCAAATCAGGCTCAGCACGGCCAAGGCACGCCCTAGCCGCCCGTGCAACAGCAGCAGCGCCAGCAGCGCCGCGAGCGCCAGGCCAGCCGGCGGAAGAAACGCCGCTAGGACGGTGTTGATCAACAATGAGACCTCAGCGTAACGAACGCCGCTTCCTGCCCGAGTTCGGAGGAGTTAGCTAGAGGCTCGCGGCGCGTGCGGCCTCCGGCCATACGCGCTATGCCTTACTCCATCCATGCCCGATTGCCCGCCCGAGTTCGTCGTGTCCTGCCCCACGCTCGACGCCCCCGGCCTTCTGGCGCTCGGTGCGCAGTGGCGGGCGTTGGAGGCCGTCTCGGACGCATCCGCGTTCCAGACCTGGACTTGGATCAGCTGCGACGCCGCCGGGCGTTTCCCCGACCCCGTCCTGATCGAGGCATACGACAAAGAAGGCCTGATCGCCCTTACGCTTTTTAACCGCCGCCGGTCGCGGCTGGTCGGCGACACCCTATGGCTGCACGAGAGCGGCGACCCGGCGCTCGACGGGGTGTTCACCGAGCACAACGACCCGCTGCTGGCCCGGCGTGCGCCGAAGCCGTTGCTGACCCAGGTGCTGCAGGCCGCGCTGCAGCCGCACGACGGCCGGGCCCCGCGCCTCATGCTGTCCGGTGTCGGGGAGGCGACCCGCATCGCTGCCCTGCAGACCGGCGCCGTGGCGATCCCGGGTCGCGACCGCGTTGCGCCCTATGTCGATTTTACCGCCATCGCGCCGGGCACAAGCTGGATTGAACAGCTGAGCTCCAACGCCCGCCAGCAGCTTCGACGGTCGGACCGCGCCTATGCAGACCGCGGGGCGCTCCAGCTCGAGCGCGCCGGGACGGCCGAGCAGGCGCTGGCGTTCCTCGACGCACTGATCGAGCTGCACGCGGCCACCTGGTCGGCGCGCGGCAAGCCTGGCGCGTTCGCGACCGAGCCGGTGCGGCATTTCCATCGCTGCCTGATCCGCCGCGGCGTGCCGGGTGAGGTCGAGCTGCTGCGGATCACCGCTGGCGAGTCCGTAGTTGGCTATCTCTATAACCTTGTGAGCGACGGGCGGGTGTGCGCCTACCAGAGCGGCCTCGACTACCCCGACGCTCCGCCGCACGCAAAGCCGGGGCTGACGTGCCATCATCTGGCAATCGAGGCGCACCGTGCCCGCGGCGGCCTGAGCTACGACTTCCTGGGTGGCGCGGACCGCTATAAACGCAGCTTCGCGAACGCCGAGCGCACGCTGCACTGGCTGTCGCTCGCGCCTCGTTGGCATCCGGCCACAGTCCTGGCCCGGCTTCGACGGGTTGCGGGTCGATGAACCTGCCCAAAAATCCGGCATCTTGGGAGCGGTAAGAGCAGCCATTCCGGGGTAGAATGCCTCACACTGAAGTGAGCGGATGGCATGCATGTTGCACGAGCCCACTTAGCCGCGCTGATCCGGCACAGGGGAGAGTTGTATCATGGCGTCTATCCGAAACTGGTTGCGGGGCGCGTGCCTCGCGGCTGTCGCGGCTGCGTCTATGCTGGGCCTTGTGCCCGCGCACGCCCAATCCACCGATCCCGTGAAGGTCGGCATCCTGCACAGCCTGTCGGGCACCATGGCCATCAGCGAGACCACGCTGAAGGACGTCATGCTGATGCTGATCGACGAGCAGAACAAGAAGGGTGGGGTGCTCGGCCGCAAACTGGAGGCCGTGGTGGTCGACCCTGCCTCCAACTGGCCGCTGTTCGCCGAAAAAGCGCGCGAGCTAATCACCGTGCAAAAGGTCGCCGCCGTGTTCGGCTGCTGGACGTCGGTATCGCGCAAGTCGGTGCTGCCGGTGTTCGAGGAGACGAACAACATCCTGTTCTATCCCGTCCAGTACGAGGGCGAGGAGAGCAGCAAGAATGTTTTCTACACAGGCGCCGCGCCGAATCAGCAAGCAATTCCAGCGGTCGACTACCTGATGGCCGAGGAGAAGGTGCAGCGCTGGGTGCTCGCCGGCACCGACTACGTGTATCCGCGCACGACGAACAAGATCCTTGAGGCCTATTTGAAGTCCAAGGGCGTCAAGCAGGAAGACATCCTGATCAACTACACGCCGTTCGGGCACAGTGACTGGCAGACCATCGTCGCCGACATCAAGAAGTTCGGATCGGCCGGCAAGAAGACCGCGGTGGTCAGCACCATCAACGGCGACGCCAACGTGCCGTTCTACAAGGAGCTGGGCAACCAGGGCATCAAGGCGACTGATATTCCGGTTGTGGCTTTCAGCGTCGGCGAGGAGGAGCTTGCGGGCATCGACACCAAGCCGCTGCTGGGCCACCTGGCGGCCTGGAACTATTTCATGAGCGTCGACAACGCCGACAATAAGGCGTTCATCGCGCGCTGGCAGGCCTATACCAACAACCCGAAGCGGGTGACCAATGATCCGATGGAGGCGCATGTCATCGGCTTCGCCATGTGGGTGAAGGCGATCGAGAAGGCCGGCACCTTCGATACGACGAAGGTGATCGACGCCATGATCGGCGTGTCCGTGCCCAACCTCTCGGGCGGGCTGTCGGCCATGATGCCGAACCATCATATCACGAAGCCGGTGCTGATCGGCGAGATCCAGGACAATGGCCAATTCAACATCGTGTCGACCACGCCGGGCACGATCGTGGCGCAGGAGTGGTCGCCCTATCTCGAGGGCTCACGCGACCTGATCGCCGATTGGCGCGCGCCGATGTCGTGCGGCAACTTCAACGTGAAGACCGGCAAGTGCGGCGGCGGCGGTAGCTGAGGCCTGCGGGGCGGGATCGGTGCCGCCCCACTCACCCCTAGGGATCACCGTCATTGCGCGAGCCGTCCTGTTTGCGCTGCTTTTGCTGCTCAGCGCCCCCGCCCTGGCGCAGCCGTCGCTGTTGGCCCCGCTCGGCAGCCCGTCGTTCGACGATATCCGGCGCGGGGTGGAGGCGCTGGCGGTCTCGGGCGACCCGCGCGCCGCTCCGGTGCTCGATGCGCTGCAGGCCGGGCGGCTGCTGGTCCAGCCCGGCGGCGCGTTGTTCATCCGCGAGCCCGGCGGCGCCCTGGTCTCCGCCGAGACCGGAGCTCCCGCCGACGCGTCCGGCCTGCGTCCCGTGCGCGTCAACAACGGCGTGCGCCGCGCGGTGGACGCCGCCATGGGGGCATTGCGCCTGTTCGACCCCGAACCCGGCATCCGCGCCGACGCCGCCGAGGCCGTGTTCAAATCCCGCGACGCCGCCGTTCTGCCCGCGCTCGACCGCGCCATCGGACGGGAACGCGACTCCGGCGTCCGCGAACGCATGCAGCAGGCCCGCGCCGCCGCCGTGCTGGCCACCGCCGCCGCCAGCGACGCCGACAAGCTGGCGGCCGTCGCGACACTCCGCAGCCGCGGCGACCTGGACGCGCGCGCCCTGCTGTCGTCCCTGCCCGAAGGCTCCTCCGCCGTCACCGCCGCGGCGGCCGACGCGGTGAGGGGCATAGACTGGCTGCTGCAGCTCTGGGGCTTGGCGCAGGGCGCGTTCTATGGGCTCAGCCTCGGCTCGGTGCTGCTGCTGGCCGCCACCGGCCTCGCCATCACCTTCGGCGTCATGGGCGTCATCAACATGGCGCACGGCGAGATGGTCATGATCGGCGCCTATGTGACCTTCATGGTGCAGGAGGCCATACGCGCCCACGCGCCGGGCCTGTTCGGCGCCAGCGTGTTGATCGCGATCCCGCTGGCTTTCCTAGTGTCGGGCGCCCTCGGCGTAGCGATCGAGCGCGGGCTGATCCGCTTCCTGTATGGCCGCCCGCTCGAGACCTTGCTGGCCACCTTCGGCCTGTCGCTCGTGCTGCAGCAGGCGATCCGGTCGATCTTCGGACCCACCAACCGCGAGGTCGGCACACCCGCCTGGATGAGCGGCGCGGGCCGGGTCGGGCAGCTCACGCTGACCTATAACCGGGTTGCCATCATCGTGTTCGCGGTCGCCGTGCTGTTCGGACTGATGGCGGTGCTGCGCTTCACGCCGCTCGGGCTGCGCATGCGCGCCGTCACGCAGAACCGCCGCATGGCCGCGGCCATGGGCATCCGCACCGGGGGGATCGACGCGCTGACCTTCGGCCTGGGCTCCGGGGTTGCCGGCATGGCGGGCGTGGCGCTCAGCCAGATCGACAACGTCAGCCCCAACCTTGGCCAGGGCTACATCATCGACAGCTTCATGGTCGTCGTGTACGGCGGCGTCGGCAACCTGTGGGGCACGGCGCTGGGCGCGCTGACATTGGGCGTGGTGAACAAGTTCCTGGAGCCGGTTGCCGGCGCGGTATTGGGAAAGATCGTGGTGCTCGTGCTGCTGATCCTGTTCATCCAGCGCCGGCCGCGCGGCATGTTCCCGCTCAAGGGCCGCGCGGTCGAGACGTGAGGGACCGGGTCGCCACGCCCACGACGCTGCTGCTGGTGTTGGGGGGCGCTTTGCTGCTGGCCGGGCTAAACTTGGGCACGGCGCCCGGCAATGGGCTGCATGTGCCGACCTATGTCGTGTCGCTGTTTGGGAAGTATCTGTGCTTCGCCATCCTGGCGCTCGCGGTGGACCTGGTTTGGGGCTTCGCCGGCATCCTCAGTCTCGGCCACGCCGCATTCTTCGCGCTCGGCGGCTATGCGATGGGCATGTACCTCATGCTGCAGATCGCCGGGCGCGGGCAGTATGGCGCGGCGCTGCCGGATTTCATGGTGTTCCTGAACTGGAAATCGCTGCCGTGGTATTGGTATGGCTTCGGTCAATTTCCCTTCGCGATCCTGATGTCGATGCTTGCGCCCGGGCTCCTGGCGCTCGTGTTCGGATGGCTCGCGTTCCGCAGCCGGGTGACCGGAGTTTACCTGTCGATCATCACCCAAGCCCTAACCTATGCGCTGCTGCTGGCGTTCTTCCGCAACGACATGGGGTTCGGCGGCAACAACGGGCTGACCGACTTCAAGGAGATCCTGGGCGCGCCGCTCTCGTCCGACGGCACGCGCTGCGGGCTGCTGCTGATCACGGCGGCGCTGCTCTGCGCGTTGTATCTGCTGGCACGCAGCCTGACCCGGTCGCGCTTCGGCAAGGTGCTGATCGCCGTCCGCGACAGCGAGAGCCGCACGCGCTTCCTCGGCTACCGACCCGAGAGCTACAAGCTCGTTGTCTGGACCTTGTCCGCCGTCATGGCCGGGCTGGGCGGCGCCCTGTATGTGCCGCAGGTCGGCATCATCAACCCCGGCGAGTTCGCCCCCGCCGGCTCGATCGAGGCGGTGATCTGGGTCGCGGTCGGCGGACGCGGCACCCTGCACGGCGCCATCCTCGGAGCGGTGCTGGTGAACCTCGCCAAGACCTATTTCACCGGGCAGCTGCCGGAGCTGTGGCTGTTCGCGCTCGGCGGCCTGTTCATTGCCGTGACGCTGTTCCTGCCGCGCGGCCTCATGGGCCTGGTGCCGCGGGCCCGCGCGCCCAGGCCAGCCGCCATTTCCGAAGAAGCCGTCATCTCCAAGGAAGCGGCACTTTGACCGCTGTCGGCCCGGTTGGCGACAGCCTGCTGTATCTTGATGGGGTCAGCGTCAGCTTCGACGGTTTCCGCGCGCTCAACAACCTGTCGCTCGTGCTGGCGCCGGGCGAGATGCGCGCCGTCATCGGCCCGAACGGCGCGGGCAAGACGACGATGATGGACGTTATCACCGGCAAGACCCGGCCCGACTCCGGGCGGGTCGTGTATGCCGCCGACACCGACCTGACGCGCCTTGACGAACCCGCCATCGCCAGCCTCGGCATCGGCCGCAAGTTCCAGAAGCCCACCGTGTTCGAGCCGCACACCGTCTGGGACAATCTTCTTCTGTCGCTGGCTGGAGATCGGCGCCCCTGGTTCACTTTGGGAGCGCGGCAGACCCGTGAGGAACAGGGGCGCATCGAGGCCATCTTGGGCACCATCCGCCTCCGCGACCATCGCCTGCGTCGTGCGGGCGACCTCAGCCATGGGCAGAAGCAGTGGCTCGAGATCGGCATGCTGCTGGCGCAGGACCCCCGGCTGCTGCTGGTCGACGAGCCGGTCGCGGGTATGACTGACGCCGAGACCGAGCAGACCGCCGATCTGCTGCGCGAGATCAACCGCACCCGCAGCGTCGTCGTGGTGGAGCACGACATGGCGTTCGTCCGCGCGCTGGGCGTGAAGGTGACGGTGCTGCACGAGGGGTCGGTGCTGAGCGAGGGCACGATCGACCACGTGAGCGAGGACCCCAAGGTGATCGAGGTCTATCTTGGGCGATAAGGCCGGGGCCGGTGAGCTGACGGTCGAGGGCGTGGACCTGCACTACGGGGCTGCCATCGCGCTCCGCAACGTGTCGATCGGCGTGCAAACCGGCGCCGTCACCTGCCTGCTGGGCCGCAACGGCGTCGGCAAGACCAGCCTGCTCCGCGCCATCACCGGAGCGCATCCCGTGACGCGCGGCCGCATCTATTGGGAGGGCGCCGACATTACGCGTCTACCCATCTACGCGCGGGCGCAGCGCGGCATCGCCTGGGTGCCGCAGGGCCGCGACATCTTTCCGCTGCTGACGGTGCGCGAGAACCTGGAGACCGGCTTCGCCGTACTGCCCCGCGGCAAGCGCCGGATCGACGACGAGATCGTCGAGCTGTTCCCCATCCTGCGCACCATGCTGCGGCGGCGCGGCGGCGACCTGTCGGGCGGCCAGCAGCAACAGCTCGCCATCGCGCGTGCGCTGGTGATGCATCCGCGCTTGCTGGTATTGGACGAGCCGACGGAGGGCATCCAGCCAAGCATCATCAAGGACATCGGCCGGGTCATCGCGCTCCTGCGCAGCCGTGGCACGATGGCGATCCTGTTGGTCGAGCAGTACTACGATTTCGCCCGGGAGCTTGCGGATACGCTGGTGGTGATGGACCGCGGCGACATCGTGCTGAGCGGCGCGCCTGGTGACTTGGACGAGAATGAGGTGCGGCGGCGATTGTCGGTTTGATTGCCGAATTTGTATCTACAACGTAGATACGTTACGCTCCGGTGATAGCACTTCCGAGTGTATCATGAAGGCAGTCGTGAAAAAGTGGGGCAACAGCGCCGCAGTCCGCATCCCAGCGGCCGTGCTGGCGGCTGCCCGGCTACAACTCGACGAGCCGGTGGATGTGCGGGAGGAGGCGGGCCGGATTGTCATCGAGCCGATCAAGGACGTGGTCTATGACATCGACGCGCTGGTCGCGGGCATCACCGATGAGAACCGGCACGCGATGATTGAGACGGGACCGCCGGTTGGCAAGGAAGTCTGGTAGTGGCGACGGCCTATGTGCCGGAAGCCGGAGATATCGTGTGGCTGCAACTCGATCCGCAGGCCGGCCATGAACAGGTGGGGCGCCGGCCCGCGGTAGTCCTCAGTCCGGCTGGCTACAATGGGCGCGTCGGGATGATGCTCTGTTGCCCCACGACCACGCGGATCAAAGGTTATCCATTCGAGGTTGCCATTGCGGGAAGCAGGCCGAGCGTGGTTTTAGCGGACCAGGTCAAGTGCCAGGATTGGGGCGCACGCCAGGCCAAGCGCAAGGGCCGGGTCAGCCCGGATGAGTTGGCGCAGGTTCGCGCCAAGCTGAAAGCGTTGATCGGATAAAGTGCGCGATGGATTTGCTGCCTGCTGCGCATCAGCGCGCACGAGGCACACTGCGCCTTTCGTTTAAGAACCGCGACGGCGCGACCGTGCTGGACGGCCTGCGCCAAGAGGGCTGCCTGAAGGCGCGGTTTCCACGTATGGAGCACGGCGCCTGGACCGGCGCCGTCATGCTCAACAGTTCTGGGGGCGTGGCGGGTGGCGACGTCCTGGACACCGCGATCACCGCCGGGCCCGGCACGCAAGCGACGGTGGCGTCGCAGGCGGCGGAGCGGTTCTACCGCGCCCTGCCCGGCGCCGCGCCGGCACAGGTTTCGACCGCGTTGCAAGTAGCGCCGGGCGCCGCGTTTGAATGGCTGCCGCAGGAGACCATCCTGTTCGACCGCTGCGCCGTACAGCGCCGGCTGGCCGTGGACCTCGCTGCGGACGCCTGGTTCCTGGGCGTCGAGCAATGGGTGTTCGGCCGTACCGCCATGGGTGAGACCGTGCACGACGGCAGCCTGCGCGACCTAATCCAGGTCCGCCGTGACGGGCGCCTGCTGCTGCACGACGCGATCCGCCTCGATGGACCCGTGCAATCCTTGCTGGACCGCCGCGCCACCGGCGGCATGTCGCGCGGGATCGCGACGCTGATCCACGTGGCGTCCGACGCCGCGAGCAAGCTCGATCCACTACGCGATGCCCTGGCCGGGCACGATGCCGGGGCGTCCGCCTGGGACGGGATGCTGGTGGCCCGCGTCGCGGCCCCAGATGGCGCGTGCCTCAACGCCGCGGTCGTGGCAGGATTGGCGGTGTTGCGCGAAGGCCGCCCGTTGCCGCGCGTTTGGCTGTGTTGAGGAGCCCGCATGCACCTGACCCCTCGTGAGAAGGACAAGTTGCTCATCTCCATGGCCGCCAGCGTCGCCCGGCGCCGGTTGGAGCGCGGTGTCAAGCTGAACCACCCGGAGGCAATCGCGCTAATCTCCGACTTCGTGGTCGAGGGGGCCCGCGACGGCCGTAGCGTGGCGGACCTGATGGAGGCCGGCGCCGGGGTGCTCACCCGCGATCAGGTGATGGAGGGCATTGCCGAGATGATTCTCGATGTTCAGGTTGAGGCCACCTTCCCCGACGGCACCAAGCTCGTCACCGTGCACGAGCCTATACGATGAAAGGCGGGCCGATGATCCCCGGCGAGATCCTCACCGAAGACGGCGACATCGAGATGAATGCCGGCCTGCCCCGCACGACGCTGACCGTCGCCAACACCGGCGACCGCCCGATCCAGGTCGGCAGCCATTACCATTTCGCCGAGACCAACGCCGCCCTGCAATTCGACCGCGCGCAGGCCCGTGGCCAACGCCTCGACATTGCCGCCGGCACCGCTGTGCGGTTCGAGCCCGGGCAAACGCGCGAGGTAAGCCTCATCCCCTATCGCGGCGCCCGCATCGTCCAGGGTTTCCGCGGCGACGTCATGGGGCAAATATGACCCGCATCTCGAAGGGGACACGATGACCCGCATTCCCCGCCGTGCCTACGCCGACATGTATGGGCCCACCACCGGCGACCGCGTCCGCCTGGCCGACACGGACCTGTTCGCCGAGGTGGAAAACGACCTTACCACCTACGGCGAGGAGGTGAAATTCGGCGGCGGCAAGGTCATCCGCGACGGGATGGGCCAGTCGCAGGCGTCCCAGGCCGAGGGCGCGGTCGATACCGTCATCACCAATGCGCTGATCCTCGACCACTGGGGCATCGTCAAGGCCGACGTCGCCATCCTGAATGGCCGCATCCACGCCATCGGCAAGGCGGGCAACCCCGACGTCCAACCCGGCGTCACCATCGTCATCGGCCCGGGCACCGAGATCATCGCCGGCGAGGGCAAGATCCTCACCTCCGGCGGCGTCGACAGCCACATCCACTTCATCTGCCCGCAGCAGGTCGAAGAAGCGTTGGCCTCGGGCATCACCACGCTGGTCGGCGGCGGCACCGGACCCGCCACCGGCACCAGCGCCACCACCTGCACGCCCGGCCCCTGGCACCTCGCCCGCATGCTGCAGGCCGCCGAGGGCCTGCCGGTCAACCTCGCCTTCTCCGGAAAGGGCAACGCGTCCCGCCCGGCGGCCCTGGAAGAGATGATCCGCGCCGGGGCCAGCAGCCTCAAATTGCACGAAGACTGGGGCACCACGCCCGCCAGCATCGACTGCGCCCTGGGCGTCGCCGACCACTTCGATGTCCAAGTGATGATCCACACCGACACGCTGAACGAGAGCGGCTTCGTCGAGGACACCATCCGCGCCTTCCAGGGCCGCACCATCCACGCCTTCCACACCGAGGGCGCCGGCGGCGGCCACGCCCCCGACATCATCCGCGTCGCCGGCCTGCCCAACGTGCTGCCCAGCAGCACCAACCCCACCCGCCCCTACACGTCCAACACGCTGGACGAACATCTCGACATGCTCATGGTCTGTCATCACCTCGACCCGGCCATCCCCGAGGACGTCGCCTTCGCCGAGAGCCGCATCCGCCGCGAGACGATCGCTGCCGAGGACATCCTGCACGACCTTGGCGCGCTCAGCATGATCTCGTCCGACAGCCAGGCGATGGGGCGCGTGGGCGAGGTGGTAATCCGCACCTGGCAGACCGCGCACAAGATGAAACAGCAGCGGGGCTCGCTGCTGGGGGATGGCCGGGCGGACAACGCGCGCATCAAGCGGTATGTCGCCAAGTACACCATCAACCCGGCCATCGCGCAGGGCCTGTCGCACGAGGTCGGCTCGGTCGAGCCCGGCAAGCTCGCCGACTTGGTGCTATGGTCCCCCATGTTCTTCGGCGTGAAGCCCGACCTGGTGCTGAAGGCCGGCACCATCGTCTGCGCGCCGATGGGCGACCCGAATGCCAGCATCCCCACGCCGCAGCCGGTGCACTACCGCCCGATGTTCGGCCAGTTCGGGGCTGCCCTGACGGCAAGCTGCGTCACCTTCGTATCGCAGGCGGCGCTGGACGACGGCATCGGGCATCGGCTCCATCTGACCCGCAGCCTGTCCGCCGTGAGCAACACCCGCGGCGGCATCGGCAAGCGCAGCATGATCCACAACGACGCGACCCCGGTGATCGAGGTCGACCCCGAAACCTATGAGGTACGGGCCGACGGCGTGCTGCTGACCTGCGAACCCGCCGTGGTGTTGCCCATGGCGCAACGCTATTTCCTATTTTGAACGCCCAGGACACTGCATGCAGCCAAACCCGATCGAGCCGGACAGCGAAGTTCCTTCGAATAGCGCGAGGTCAGCGCTCATCAGAACGCTGATGGACAGCCTATATTGGCTTTACGATCAGATCGATGCACGTAAGCAGGACATTGGCCCGGGCCAGCAGTTGGTCCCATCCGCGGCTGTTCAGGGCTATGACGCCAACAAGGCCGTCGACTCAATTATCAGATGGGCTGCGGCGCAGGCTGGACTGGTTGGGTTCACCACCAACTTGGGCGGCGTGTTCACCCTTCCGATCGCAATCCCGGCGAACGTCGCTGGAGTGAGCGCACTCCAGATCCACATGGTTCAAGAGATCGCACGGGCACGCGGATACGATTCGCGAAGCGACCAGGTGAAAACGCTGGTGATTGCGTGCCTTGCGGGCGGCGTGGCCCTGGATCTGTTGAAGGATCTCGGCATCGCCGCAGGAACGCGGCTCAGCCAACAGATGATCACGCAGATCGCAAGCTCCACGTTGCTGAGGATAAACCAGGCTGTCGGGTTCCGGCTGGTGACAAAGGCTGGGGGCAGCGGCGTCATAAACCTCGCGAAGTTCGTCCCGTTCGCCGGCGGCCTGGTGAGCGGGACGGTCGATGGCCTTGCCACAGCCGGGATCGGCGCCGTCGCCAAGCGGGTCTTCGTCAGCCATGAACCGACCGCGAAGCCAACGCAGCCGGACGACGAACCCTTCGAAACCAGCCTGGCCGGGCCTGCGCCGCTTCTGGCCCAGCCAACCCCCGCGAAATCCTGATGCGCGCCATCGCCCACATCCTCGCCGGCGGATGGGACAGGACCACGAGCGTCGACACCGTCCTGATCGACTTCGACCGCCGCCACCGCCGCCGCATCGTGCTGCGAACCGAGGCCGGGCGCGACGTGCTGATCGACCTTCCGCAGGCGGCACGGCTCCGGGACGGCGATGGCTTGGTCCTGGACGAGGGCGGGGTCATTCTGGTCCAAGCCCGCCCGGAGCCGCTGCTCGACATCCACGCGCACGACGCCGCAGCACTGGTTCGCATCGCCTGGCACCTCGGCAACCGGCATTTGCCCGTCCAAATGCTCGGCGCGCACCTTCGCATTCGGCGTGACCACGTGATCGCCGACATGGTGCACGCCCTGGGCGGCCACGCCGCCGAGATCGAAGCGCCATTCGATCCCGAGCCCGGCGCCTATGCCGGTGGCCACCAGCATCTGGACGACGACGGCGGGCACAGCCGTGCCCACAGCGGCTCCCACGCGCATGACCACTGACAGCGTAGTGAAGCTGCTGACCTGGCTGTCCCCCAGCTTCCCGACCGGCGCCTATGCCTACTCCCACGCGTTGGAGTGGGCCGTCGAGGCCGGCGACATCCGCGCCGAGGCCGACCTGCTCGCCTGGCTCGACGACGTGCTGCGCTATGGATCGGGCCGCGCCGACGCCATCTTGCTCCGCCACGCCCACGCCGCCCGCAATCCGGCCGCGCTCGCCGCCGTCGCCGAGCTCGCTGCGGCGGCGCAGCCCGCCCGCGAGCGCCGGGCCGAGACGCTGGGCCAGGGCGACGCCTTCGCCATCGCCGCCGAGGTCTGGGGCGCCCCGTTGCTGGCCGGGCTGCGCGCGGGTGGCCAGCCCATCGCCTATCCCGTCGCGGTCGGCGCGCTGGCCGCGGCGCAGGGTGTCGCGGCCGATCCGGCGACGCTCGCCTTCCTGCACGCCTTCGCCGCCAACCTGGTCAGCGCGGCCGTACGTCTAGTGCCGCTGGGCCAAACCGCCGGGCTTCGCGTGCTGTCCGCGCTGGAGCCCAGGGTGCAGGACGTGGCCGGGCAGACCCGCGGCGCCACGCTCGACGACCTCGGCGGCGCCTGTTTCCGCTCGGACATCGCCGCCATGCGCCACGAAACCCAATACACGAGGTTGTTCCGCACATGACATCCCCTCACGGCCCCCTGCGCGTCGGCGTCGGCGGACCCGTCGGCACCGGCAAGACGGCGCTGATGGACGCGCTGTGCAAGCGCTTCTCCCCACGCTTCGACATCGCCGCGATCACGAACGACATCTATACCAAGGAGGACGCCGAGTTCCTGACCCGCGCCGGGTCGCTGCCGCCCGAGCGCATCCTGGGCATCGAGACCGGCGGCTGCCCGCACACCGCCATACGCGAGGACGCCAGCATCAACCTGGCGGGCATCGCCGAGATGCGCCGCCGCTTTCCGGCGCTGGATGTCATCCTGATCGAGAGCGGCGGCGACAACCTGGCCGCGACCTTCAGCCCCGAGCTCGCCGACCTCACGATCTATGTCATCGACGTCTCCGCCGGCGACAAGATACCGCGCAAGGGCGGCCCCGGCATCACCCGCAGCGACCTGCTGGTGATCAACAAGATCGACCTCGCGCCGCATGTGGGCGCGAGCCTCGAGGTCATGGACCGCGACAGCCGCCGCATGCGGGGCGACCGGCCGTTCGTGTTCACCAACATCCGCGCGGGACAGGGCGTGGCCGAGGTCGCCGCATTTATCGAGCAGGCGGGCGGGCTGCATTGAGCCACCGCCGCAGGGCGACCAGGGACCAGACCGCCTCCACCGCGCCGAACGGCCACGCGCCCTGCAGGAAGCCGTAGGCCGACCCCAGCGCGCACGATCCGGCGAACCCCAGCACCCAGCCGCGCCCCCGGCCCTCGCACGCATAGCACAGCAGCATCAGCGTGACGGCGACCAGGCCAAAGAGCGTCAGCGCATCCATTAAGTCAGCACACCCATGAACCGAAGCTTCAACCAAACGTTGCAGCGCGATGAATTTGCACGAGAAGGCACTGGAAATCCACCGCAGGCTGTGCCGGGCCTATGGCTGCCCAATCGCCTACTTCCACGCGCTCGACCCCCTCAGCGAACTGGTCAGCTCGCTGCTGTCCCACCGCACCCGCAACGCGGACAGCGGCGCAGCCTTCAAGGCGCTGCAGGGGCGCTTCCCCGATTGGGCCGCCGTCGCCGCGGCGCCCACGTCAGAGGTCCAGGCGGCCATCGCGGGCGTCACCTGGCCGGAGCAGAAGGCGCCGCGCATCCAGTCGATCCTGCGCGCGATCCAGGCCGAGCGGGGTGCGCTGTCGCTCGACTTCCTTGCCGACCTGCCGGTGGAGGACGCGCGCGCCTGGCTCGAGCGCCTGCCCGGCATCGGTCCGAAGACCAGTGCGGCTGTGCTCAGCTTCAGCTCACTGCGCCGCCCGGCGCTGCCGGTCGACAGCCACCATCACCGGGTCGCGGCGCGCACCGGGCTGATTCCGTCCAGCCTGGCCGTGGGTCCGTCGCACCGCGTGCTGGCCGCGCAGCTTCCGCCCGACTGGGACGCGCAGCATATCTACGACAACCATGAGGTGCTGATGCTGCACGGCCAACGCTGCTGCTTCTGGCGCAAGCCAGCCTGCGTGCGCTGCCCGTTGCTGGACCTGTGCCCGACCGGACAGGGTCTGCTGCAAGGTGCGGCGGGGATGGATGATGCTGATCCGGCGACGCTGCCTGCATGATGACCGACGACGTCGTGCGGCCCCGTTTGCTGGAAGAGAGCGCCTATCACCCCATTCCGTGAATAAGCTCCCTCCCCGCCGTAAACTGGATCGTCGAACCGGCAAAGGCCTCCCCGACCGGCTCCGACCGGCCCCTAAGATACTGTGCCAGAAATGTCTCCGCCACCGCATTGAAGGCCAGCCGATTCTCCTGGCGCACGAACCCGTGGCCCTCGTCCGAAAAGGTCACATACGTCACCGGCGTGCCGCGCCGCTGTAGCGCCTGCACGATCTGCTCGCTCTCCTGCGGCTTCACCCGCACGTCGCGCAGCCCCTGGCCGATCAGCAACGGGCAGGTGATGCGGTCGGCATGGGTCAGCGGCGAGCGCTCGGTCAGCCACTGCCGGCCTGCCTCGGTATCGGGGTCGGCCAAGCGCAGCTTCCACGTCGAGAACGTCGGCCCCCAGTAGGCCGGTACGGCATGCATGAACGTCACAAGATTGGATATGCCGAACAGGTCGACGATGCAGGCGAACGTGTCGGGTGTCTTGGTCGCCGCCGTCAGTGCCGCATAGCCGCCATAGCTCGCCCCAAAGAACCCCAGACGCTTGGGATCGGCGATGCCCTGGGCGACCAGCCAGGCCGCAGCGTCGGTCAGATCGTCCTGCATCCGGCCGCCCCAGCCCTGGTCGGCGAGCGCAACGAAGCGCTTCCCGAACCCGGTCGAGCCCCGGTAGTTTACCGAGAGTACCCCGTAGCCGCGGCTGGCGAGCCATTGGTGCATCCCCGAATAGCCCCACTCGTCGCGCGCATACGGGCCGCCGTGGATGGACAGCACGACCGGGCCGCCGCGAAACCCGTCCTCCGGCAGCGTCAGATAGCCCGGCAGCGCCACGCCGTCGCTGGCCGGGATGGTCACGGGCCGCATCGGGCGCAGCGCCAGCCCCTCCAGGTCGGTCCGCGCGCTGAACAGCGGCGTGATCGCCTGCTTGCGCCGGTCGTACATCCGGAACTCGGTCGAGGCGTCGCTGCGCCAGTAGCTCAGGACGACCCTGCGCCGCTCGTTGCTCATGTTGTTGATGGCGACGTCGCCCTCGCCCTGTGCCGCCCTGATGTGGTCGAGGTCGAACGCCCACGCCGGTTCGATCGGGTGCCAACGCTGACGCGCAGCCACGGCATAGGCGGCGAGCGGCCGGCCGCTGCCGGGGTCATAGGCCCCGGAGACGATGTCGGCCTCCGGATCCTCCGCCAGCAGGCGTGTCTCGCGCGTGGCGATGTCGATCTCGATCAGCGCCGCCTTGTCGCGCCCGCGCGAGTCGATCACGAACGCGGACCGGCCGTCGTCGCTGATCGCGTCCAGGCCAGTGGTCAGCGCATCCTCGGCCGGGATGTCGAAGAAGCGGCTCCACTGGCCATCCGGCTCCCAAAGCATCAGCTCGGCCGAGCCATCGCGGCGGAACCGGCTGCCGAACCGCACGGAGAAGTCGGCCGTCGTGTATAGCCGGGCAAAGCCGGGGTTCTGGAACAGCGGCCGGCCCTCGCCCGTGGTGACGTCGATGCGGATCAGGTCGAAGAAGCCGCGATCCCTGGCGTTGTGGCCGAACAGCATCTCGTTCGGGATGCGCCGTGCCCGCTGCTGCAGGAACGAGCGCCCGCCCGCCGGAAGCAGCGGCAGCACCTCGCCGGTGTCGACCGCGACGCTGAACGGGCGGTAGTTCTCGTCGCCCGCCTCGTCGCGGAAGAAGATCAGATGCTTGTTGGTGAACGCCCAGGCAAAATAGGCGGCGAGCGACCGTCCCTTGACGAACGTGAGCCGGCGCGAATGCGCCACGTCCTCGGCCGAAGCCATGACCAGGTTGAGGGCGCCGTCATGCGGCTCCAGCCAGGCGAGGCTGCGCCCATCCGGGCTCAGGCGGGGCAGCGTGCGGTCGGGGTCGCGGAAGAAGACGCGGCGCGGGATCAGGGGAGCCGCATCCGCCGCCGCTGCCGTGCCGGGCCAAACGAGCGGGCTGGACGCCATGACCGCCAACCCCGCCGTTGCTCCGCCAAGCACGCTCCGGCGCATCACAGGAAATGCCACGATCGCTCCCTCAGTTCTTGTTCCAACAAGCAATGGCCGGGGTCATACGGCCGCCGGCGGCCATCCTAACGAACCATCGAGGTCTTTCCATCCCGCTCTTTTAGCGCGTGCTCGAACCTAGCCAGGACAGCGTCACACCCCCGCAAAAACCGGCGCACCGGTTGCAATCAGCAAGTTATGATCGTGTCGGCGCGTATCGCATGCCCCCCAGTTGCGGCATGTTTCGCGCCATGCCCCCTCGCCCCGACTATCGCCCCGCCACCACGCATGCCGCCCTCGGCGACGAGTTCTTCGACCGCGTGGACCCGGCCGTTTTCCCGAAGCACGTCCTGCGCCGCCGCAACCAGCGCTGGGCCGCGCGCGTCGGCCTCGACACCCTGACCGACGCCGAGTGGCTGGCGCATTTCGGCGCGTTCCAGCCCATGCCCGGCAGCTTCCCGCAGCCGCTCGCATTGCGCTACCACGGCCACCAGTTCCGCAGCTATAATCCCGACCTCGGCGACGGCCGCGGCTTCCTGTTCGCCCAGCTCCATGACCTCCAGGACGGCCGCCTGCTGGATCTCGGCACCAAGGGCAGCGGCCAGACCCCGTGGTCCCGCTTCGGCGACGGCCGCCTCACGCTGAAGGGCGGCGTGCGCGAGGTGCTGGCGACCGAGATGCTGGAGGCACTCGGCGTCTATACCAGCAAGTCGTTCAGCCTGGTCGAGACTGGCGAGGATTTACAGCGCAACGACGAGCCGTCGCCGACGCGCTCCGCCGTGTTGGTGCGGCTCAACCATTCGCATATCCGCATCGGCTCGTTCCAGCGGTTCGCCTACCTCAAGCAGCCGGACAACGTCGCGCACCTGCTCGACTACGCCATCCGCACCTACTTGCCCGAGGCCTGGCGCGACGACCCGGCCGAGCGTGCCGCCGCGTTCCTGGCCGACGTCAGCGGCCGGGTCGCAAGGCTTGGCGCGGAGTGGATGGCGGCCGGGTTCGTGCACGGCGTGCTCAACACCGACAACATCAACATCACCGGCGAGAGCTTCGACTACGGCCCGTGGCGGTTCCTCCCGAGCCACGACGCCGGGTTCACCGCCGCCTATTTCGACCAGAACGGCCTCTACGCCTATGGCCGCCAGCCCGACACGCTGCTGTGGAACCTGGTGCGCCTGGCCGAGTGCCTGCTGCCGCTGTCCAGCAAGGCCGCACTGGAGACGGCGCTGCAGGCCTTCGGGCCGCAATTCCAGCGCGCCCTCGACCTTGCGGTGCTGCGCCGCCTGGGCCTAGGCCCGGCCAGCGAAGAACAGGACGCAGAGCTCGCGGCATACTGGTGGGCATTCCTGGACGCGAGCCGCATGGGTTTTGAGCGGGCGTTCTTCGACTGGCATGGCGGCCTCGGCAGCGCCCGCCGCGCCGATGCCGGGCCGGCAGGCGAGCACTACGCGCATGACGCCTTCGCACCCGTCCGCGCGGCGCTCGCAGGCTATGCCCCTGCCCCTGGGGTCAAGCTGGACCATCCGTATTTCACGGGTCCGCACCCCTGCACGATGCTGATCGAGGAGGTCGAGGCGATTTGGGCGCCGATCGCTGAGCGGGACGACTGGTCGCTGTTCGCCGCCAAGCTCGAAGCGATCGAGGCGATGGCGGACGCGTACGGGACGCTCATCTAATCCGCCGCAGCTCGATCCACTGGAATACCAGCAATATCGGCAGCCCGAGCGCCAGGTCGCGCGCACGCCGCAGCAGCGATACGCTCAGCGCCATGTCCGGCGGCACGCCGAACGCGGCGCCCAGGCCGACATACCCGGCTTCCTGCACTCCAGCCGCGGCGGGCACGACGAAGGCGGCGGCGACCAATGCATCCAACAGTGCTTCCAGGGCCACGATGGGCAGCAGCATGGCTTCGAACCCCAGCAGGCGCAGGCTGATCCAGGTGCCGACGCCGGTGGCGAACCAGCCCAGCAGGTGCAGCGCGCTGGCCAGCAGCAGCCGGCGCGGATTGCCATAGAGCCGGGACATCTCCTCCCGCACCCGGTCCAACCTGCCCTGGCCAGAAAACCAGCCGCCCAGCAAGCGCCCGCCCACGACGCGCATCCCGCGCGCGAGAGGAACCCGGAACCGCAGCCCCGCGGCCACCGCCAGCGCCGCAACGCCCAGCATGATGCCAACCGGCGCCAGCAACGGCGAGCCCGGCCGCAGCAGCAGCAGCACAAGCAGCCCGAACACGCTGAACAGGAACTGCCCGATGATCTCCGCCGTGATGTCCACAACCGTCCCTGCCGCCGCGGTCGGCCAGGCGACGCCGCGCACCGCGATCGCGCGCGCCCCGAGCACATAGCCCCCGACCGGAGAGAATGGCAGGCATGTGGTCGCGGCATCCCGGACCATGCGGCCCCACACCAGCACGCCCGGCCGCACGCCCGGCAGCACCGTCGCCCACGACAGCCCGAGCACCAGGAACAGCCCGGCCTGCCACAGCGACAGCACCCCGAACCCGCGCCATCCCACCGAGAGCGCCACGCCCAGCACCTGCCCAGCGTCGAACCACGCCACCAGCAGCGCGGATACGGCCAGTCCCGCCAAGGCCAGCAGAATCGAAATGCGTTTCATGCTAACGGGGCCCGCGTATAAAGCATGCGCACTACACCAGCCCGGCCCGTCCAGCCATAGACCGCCCACGAGGAGCGCCCTTGCCGATCAACCCTACCCTCGTCACCGGCGCCACCGGGTTCGTGGGGTCCGCAGTCGCCCGCGCCCTGCTCGACCATGGCCACTCGCTGCGCCTGCTGGTGCGGCCCGGCAGCGACCGCCGCAACATCGCCGGCCTGCCGGCGGAGCTGGCGGAGGGCGACCTACTCGACACGCCGTCCCTCGCCGCCGCCGTCGCAGGATGCCGCTACGTCGTGCATGTTGCGGCGGACTACCGGCTTTGGGTGCCGGAGCCGGGCCCCATGCTTGCCGCCAATGTCGACGGCACCCGCGCCCTGCTGCTGGCTGCGACCGCCGCCGGGGCGGAGCGCATCGTCTATTGCAGCAGCGTCGCCGCGCTCGGCCTGGTGGGCGACGGCACGCCGGGGACCGAGGACACGCCGGTGCACCCCGAGGGCATCGTCGGCGTTTATAAACGGTCGAAATATTTGGCCGAGCAGGCGGTGCGGGACCTGGTGCACGACCACGCCGTCCCCGCGGTGATCGTGAACCCGTCCACCCCGGTCGGCCCCCGCGACATCAAGCCGACGCCGACCGGCAAGATGGTGCTGGACGCCGCCGCCGGGCGGATGCCGGCCTATGTCGACACCGGGCTCAACGTCGTCCACGTCGACGACGTCGCGGCCGGCCACGTGCTGGCGCTGGAGCGGGGGCAGATCGGGCAGTCCTACATACTGGGGGGCCATGACCTCGACATGCCGGACCTGCTCGCGATGGTCGACGACGTAATAGGCCGGCCCACGCCGCGCCGCGCCCGGCTGCCGCACGGCCTGCTCTGGCCGGTGGCGCTCGGCATGGAAGGCGCTGCGCGGGTGTTCGGGATCGAGCCGCTGGTGACGCGGGAGATGCTGGCCATGGCCAAGAAGCGCATGTATTTCAGCCCGGCCAAGGCCATCGCCGAACTCGGCTATGCCCCGCGTCCGGCGCGGGATGCGGTGGCGGACGCCGTCGCCTGGTTCCGCGCCGCCGGGTGGCTACCGGCATGACGGCGCTCGCGGTCGTGGCACTGTTGGCCTGGATCTATCTGCTGGGATGGCACGGCCGGTTCTGGCAGGCGGGTCCGTCGCTTTTGCCCGCGCGCCCGATGCCGCCTCCTGACGTGGACATCGTCATCCCCGCCCGCGACGAGGCCGAGGGCATTAGCGACGCGCTGCGCTCGCTGCTGGCGCAGGACTATGCCGGGCGGCTGCGCATCGTCCTGGTCGACGATGGCAGCACCGACGGGACCGGCGCCATCGCCAGCGCCCTCGACGACCCGCGCCTCATTGTGCTCGACGGCCAGCCGCGCCCGGCGGGCTGGAGCGGCAAGCTCTGGGCGGTGTCGCAGGGCGTCGCCCGCACCACGGCGCCGTTCGTGCTGCTGACCGACGCCGACATCGTGCACGACCCCGCCCACATCGCGACCCTGCTGGCCAAGGCCGAGCAGGACGGTCTCGATCTGGTGTCGGAGATGGTCGAGCTGCGTTGCGCCACGCAGGCGGAGCGCGCGCTGGTGCCGGCCTTCGTATTCTTCTTTCAGCTCCTATACCCCTTCGCATGGGTGAACGACCCGACGCGCGCCATCGCGGCGGCGGCTGGTGGTACTATGCTGCTGCGCCGCCGTGCCCTGGACCGCATCGGCGGGATCGAGGCCGTGCGCGGCGCATTGATCGACGACGTGGCTCTAGCGGCGGCGGTCAAGCGCGGCGGCCGCATCTGGCTCGGCCACAGCCGCTTGGCCCGCAGCGTGCGGCCCTATCCCGGCGCCGCCGACATCTGGCGCATGGTGGCGCGGACCGCTTATGTCCAGTTGCGGTTCTCGCCCGCCATCCTGCTCGGCACCGTACTCGGCTTGGCGCTGGTGTGGCTCGCGCCGCCGCTGCTCGCCCTGTTCGGACATGGCGCGGCGAGGGCGATGGGCGCGCTGGCCTGGGCCGGGTCGGCGGCGTCGTTCCTGCCCACGCTGCGGCGGTTCCGGCAATCTTTACTCTGGGCGCTTGCCCTGCCCGGTATCGCCTGTTTCTATCTGGCGGCCACGGTCGGCTCCGCCATCGATCATCATAGCGGCCGTGGCGTCGTCTGGAAACGCCGCGCCTACCAGGGGATCGGCGCTTGAGCAACACGGTGGCCTCCGTCGAGAGCTGGTCGGGCAAGGACCGCGGTGACGAGAACTTCCCCGTCGGTTCCGCCCTGATCAGCACAGCGCTTCGCCCGCACGTCCACGCCTTCTACGCCTTTGCCCGCAACGCCGACGACATTGCCGACAGCCCGGCGCTGGACGCCGACGACAAGATCGCCCGCCTCGACCGCATGGAGGCCGTGCTGCTCGGCCAGGCCGATGGCGGCTCGCCCAGCGGCGCAGCGCTCCGCAGCAGCCTGGCGCAGACTGGCGTGACCCCGCGCCATGCACAGGACCTGCTGGCCGCATTCCGCCAGGACGCGGCCAAGCGGCGCTACGCCAGTTGGGCCGAGCTGCACGACTACTGCCGCCTGTCCGCCATGCCCGTCGGCCGCCACGTGCTGGATCTGCACGGCGAGGACCCGGCTGCCCACACGCCGTCGGATCCGCTCTGCGCCGCGCTGCAGGTGCTGAACCACCTGCAGGATGGCGCCAAGGACCTGGCCGCGCTCGACCGCTGCTACCTTCCCGACGACATGCTCGCCGCCGCCGGGGCAAGCGTCGCGGACCTCGCCGGCCCTGCCGAGACACCAGGGCTCCGCGCCGTGTTCAGCCAGTTGCTCGAACACGTGGATCAACTGAACAATGAGGCTGCCGACCTGCCCCGCCGTACCCGGGACCGCCGCCTGCGCCTTGAGGTCGCGGTTATCCTCGGGCTGTCCCGCCGCCTGGCACGGCGCCTCCGTCACGGCGATCCGGTGGCGACCCGGGTCAAGCTGCACAAGGCCGATGTCGCCGGCAGCCTGCTCGCCGCGCTGCGATGGGCCGCATGACCCCGCTCGGCGCCACGGCGGCGGACCTGCAAGAGGTCGAGGCGCTGGTGCTGCGCGCCGGCACCTCGTTCTATCGCGGCATGAAGGTGCTGGCGGCGGACCGGCGGGCGGCGATGTATGCGATCTATGCCTTCTGCCGAATCGTCGACGACATGGCTGACGAGCCCGGCCCGCTGCCTGACAAGATCGCCGGCCTCGCCGCCTGGCGCGCCCGCATCGCCGGGCTGTATGCCGGCCGCGCCGACGACGCCGTAACGCGCGTGCTGCTGCCCGCTGTCCAGCGCTACGCCCTGCGCCAGGCCGACTTCATCGCCGTGATCGATGGGATGCAGATGGACGCGGAGACCGTCATCGTCGCCCCGACCCTGGCCGAGCTCGACCTGTATTGCGACCGGGTGGCTGCCGCGGTCGGCCGCCTCTCGGTCCGTGCCTTTGGCGATGCATCGCCGGATGCCGACGTCGTGGCATGGCATCTGGGCCGCGCCCTGCAATTGACCAACATCCTGCGCGACGTGGCGGAGGACGCCGGACGCGGGCGGCTCTATCTGCCGCGGGAGTGGCTGCACGACGCTGGCGTACCGACCGAGCCGGCGGCGGCGCTCCATCACCCTGGCCTGCGCGCCGTCTGCGCCCGTTTGGCCACCGACGCGCACCGCCATTTCTTGGAGGCGCGCGCCGCCATGCGCCGTTGTAATCCACGCGCCATGCGTCCGGCGCGGCTGATGGGCGCTTCCTACAACGCCTTGCTGCACCGACTGGAGCGCCGTGGCTGGAGCCGGCTCGAGCAGCCCGTGCAGGTGCCGAAGTGGCGGAAGCTGCTGATCGCACTTAGATATGCCCTATGAGCCCAATCCCCACGCACGTCCATGTCGTCGGCGCCGGCCTTGCCGGCCTGTCCGCTGCGATGGACCTGGTCGTCCGCGGCGTGCGCGTCACGGTGCACGAGGCGGGGCCGGCCGCCGGGGGCCGCTGCCGCTCCTACTTCGACCGCGAGCTCGGCTGCCGGCTGGATAATGGCAACCACCTGCTGCTGTCCGGCAACCGTGATGCCTACGCCTTCCTCGACCGCATCGGCGCCCGCGACACCATGGCCGGTCCCGGAACGCCGGTGTTCCCCTTCATGGACATCGCCACCGGCGAGCGCTGGACTGTCCGCCCGAACCAGGGCCGCGTGCCATGGTGGCTGTTCAGCCGCCGCCGCCGCGTGCCCGGCGCGGGGTTGCGCGAGTTCTTGCCGGTTTTGATGCTGCGCCGCCGTGGCCCGGATGCCACAGTGGCCAGCATTCTGCGGCCCGGCGAGCTGTATCGCCGCCTGCTGGAGCCGCTCGCCGTCGCCGCGCTGAACACGCCGCCCGAGGCCGCCAGCGCCACATTGCTGGGCGCCGTCATGGACGAGAGCCTGGCCCTGGGCGGCACCGCCTGCATCCCGGCCTATCCGCGCGAGGGCCTGTCAGAGAGCTTTATCGATCCAGCCGTCGCCTGGCTCGTTGCGCACGACGCCGAGGTGCTGCTGGGCCACCGCGTCGGCAGCCTCGGCTTCGCCGCCGGCCGCGTCACCTCCGTGGACGGCCGGCCGCTGGCGAACGACGAGGCCGTCATTGTCGCCACCCCGGCGCCGGTCGCCGCCACGCTGGTGCCGGAATTGCTGGTGCCGGACCGCTTCGAGGCCATCCTGAACGTGCATTTCCGTTGCGACGCCGACCCTGGCGAGGCCGGGTTCACCGGGCTGATCGGCGGCACGGCCGAGTGGGTGTTCGTAAAGCCCGGAGTCGTGAGCGTGACGATCAGCGCCGGCAACCGCCGCGTGGACGCGCCCGCGGCCGAACTCGCCGCCGAGGTTTGGCAAGATGTCCGCGCCGCGCTGCGCCTGCCGGAGCCGATGCCGCCCTGGCGCGTGGTGAAGGAGAAGCGTGCGACCTTCGCCGCGACTCCTGACCAGGACCGCAGGCGCCCATCTGCCCGGACACGCTGGCCGAACCTCGCGCTGGCCGGCGACTGGACCGCCACCGGCTTGCCCGCGACGATCGAAGGTGCCATCAGATCAGGTTGCACCGCAGCATCCACGCTCCTGGCCGCGTGACATAAGCAGATTACACCCCTATGCCGAGTGATACCCTGACCCGCCCTGCCGACTGCCAACTCGATGGGGATACCCTCGAATACGCCATCACCCGCGCTGCCACGGCGCTCGGCGCGCGGCAAAATCCAGATGGGCACTGGGTTTTCGAGCTCGAGGCCGACGCGACCATCCCTGCCGAGTACGTGCTGCTCGAACACTACCTCGACCGCATCGATACGCCGTTGCAGGCCAAGATCGGCGTTTACCTACGTCGTATCCAGGGCACTCACGGCGGCTGGCCGCTATTCCATGACGGCGCCTTCGACCTCTCGGCGAGCGTAAAGGCATATTATGCGCTGAAGGCGATCGGGGACCTGCCCAGCGCGCCGCACATGGCACGCGCCCGGGCCGCCATCCTCGCCGCCGGCGGAGCGGAGCGCACCAACGTGTTCACCCGCATTCAGCTCGCCCTGTTCGAGCAGGTGCCGTGGCGCGCCGTCCCGGTCATGCCGATCGAGATCATGCACCTGCCGCAGTGGTTTTTCTTCCACTTGTCGAAGATATCCTATTGGTCCCGCACCGTCCTCGTGCCGTTGCTGGTGCTGATGGCGCTCCATCCGCGCGCGCGCAATCCGCGCAACGTGGCGATACCGGAGCTGTTCGCGACTTCCCCGGACGAGGTGCGCGATTGGATCCGCGGACCCTACCGCTCCGCTTGGGGGCACGTGTTCAAGGTGGTCGACAATGTCGTCCGCGTGGTCGAGCCCGCCTTCCCGAACGCGATCCGCAGCCGCGCCATCGAGGATGCCGTCGCCTTCGTCACAGAGCGGCTGAACGGCGAGGACGGCTTGGGCGCGATCTATCCCGCCATGGCCAACACCGTCATGATGTTCGACGCGCTGGGCCACGGCCCCGACCATCCCGACGCCGGGATCGCCTGGCGGGCGGTGCAGAAACTGTTGTTGGTGACGGACACCGAGGCCTACTGCCAGCCGTGCCTGTCGCCGATCTGGGACACGAGCCTCGCCGGCCATGCGGTGGCGGAGGCCGATGGCGCTGCGACTCCGGGCATCGACGCCGCCTGCGCCTGGCTCGTTGAACGTCAGGTGACGGAGCTGCGCGGCGATTGGGCGCTGTCCCGGCCCGACGCGCCGCCGGGCGGCTGGGCATTTCAGTACGAAAATGCACACTATCCCGATGTGGACGACACCGCCGTCGTCGGCATGCTGCTGCACCGCAACGGCGATCCGGCCCATGCCGACAGCGTGGCGCGCGCGCGCGACTGGATTCTGGGCATGCAGAGCCGGAATGGCGGCTGGGGCGCCTTCGACGCCGACAACAACCACGATTTCCTGAACCATATTCCATTCGCCGACCACGGTGCGTTGCTGGACCCGCCGACCGCCGACGTGACCGCCCGCTGCGTGTCGTTCCTGGCACAGCTCGGCCACGCGGCGGACGAGCCCGCCATGGCGCGCGCCATCGCCTATCTTCGTGCCGACCAGGAGCCGGACGGAAGCTGGTTTGGCCGTTGGGGCACCAACTACATCTATGGCACCTGGTCCGTGCTGTGCGCGCTGAATGCGGCGGGGCTGCCGCATGATGACCCGACGATCCAGAGCGCGCGCGACTGGCTCCTGGCCCGGCAGCGCGATGACGGCGGATGGGGCGAGGACGAGGAGAGCTATGCCGCCAGCCCGCCTGGCGAGTATCGCGCCAGCACGCCATCGCAGACTGCCTGGGCCATGCTGGGCCTGATGGCGGCCGGCGAGACCGGCGGTGAGGCCGTTGCCCGCGGCGCCGAGTATTTGGCCCGCACGCAGCGGAGCGACGGCGAGTGGGACGAGCTGCCCTATACCGCCGTCGGCTTTCCCAAGGTGTTCTACCTGCGCTATCACGGCTATCGCCTGTTTTTCCCGCTGCTCGCGTTGGCACGGTTCCGCAACCTGCAACGCGGCAACAGCCGCCGGGTGACGTTCGGTTTCTGAGAAGGCTTGTAGCCCAGTCGGCGTCGTCGTTGGTCTGGAGGCCGAGGCACGACTGGCCCGGCACCTTGAAGTTCCGGTCGAGATCGGCGGCGGCAATGCCGAAGGAGCCGCAGCCGCGTCGGCCCGGCTGATTGCACAGGGCGTTTCGGGCCTGGTCAGCTTTGGCCTTGCCGGCGGCCTCGACCCGGCGCTGGCGCCCGGCGCACTCCTGGTTCCGCCCGTGGTCCTGCTCGAAGCCGAATGCTGGGATGCCGATCCCGAGCTGATGCGGCGGCTTGGCGGTTTGACCCTCGGCGCGCTCTATGGCGGCGGCCAGATCGTCGCGACCGCCGCCGCTAAGGCAGCGCTGCACGCGCGCACCGGCGCGGTGGCCGTCGACCTGGAAAGCGCCGCAGTGGCGCGCGCAGCCTGGCAGCACGGCCTGCCCTTCGCGGTCCTGCGCGCCGTCTGCGACCCGGCGTCGCGCGACCTTCCCAATGCCGCACTGGTGGCACTCGACTCGGCCGGGCGTATCGGCGCCTGGCGCATAGGAACGGCGGTGCTGGCCCGCCCCTGGCAGATTCCGGCGCTGATCCAGTTGGCTCGCGACGCGGCGCTGGCCCGCCACACGCTCGTCATTCGCGTGCGGGCGCTCGGTCGGCTATAGCCGCAACCCATGGATGCATTGAAACCTGCCCGCAACTATCCCGCAATGTCCGATCCACAGAAGCAGCCCCGCTACGTGGGCATCCCGACATTCTTCCGAACTCCGCACACCCAGGACCTCACGGCCGTCGACATCGGCCTGATCGGTGTCCCGTTCGATGGCGGCGTCACCAACCGCGCCGGCGCCCGGCACGGCCCGCGCGAGGTCCGCAACCAGTCGAGCCTGCTGCGCCCCATCAACACCGCAACCGGCGCGCAGCCCTTCGGCGATCTCTGCATCCGCGACCTCGGCGATTGCTGGATCGAAGACCCTTATAGCCTGCCGGCCGCCCTGGCCGAGATCGAGGCGTTCTACCGCCGGGTCGTCACCGCGGGCGTGACCCCGGTCAGTGTGGGCGGCGACCACTCGATTGCCTGGCCGATCCTGCGCGCTGTTGCAGCGGGCGGCCCGGTCGGCATGGTGCACATCGACGCGCACGGCGACACCGGCGACGACTACATGGGATCGCGCATCCACCACGGGACGCCGTTCCGCCGGGCGGTGGAGGATGGGCTGCTCGACCCCGCCCGCGTCATCCAGATCGGCCTGCGCGGCACCAGCACCGTGCCCGGCAGCCTATGGGAATTCAGTGAAAGCAGCGGCATGCGCGTCATGCCGATGGACGAGCTGCACGACCGCGGCTGGCGCTGGGCGGTGGAGGAGGCGCGTCGGGTTGTCGGTAACGGGCCGTGCTATCTATCGTTCGACATCGACAGCCTCGACCCGGCCTGGGCGCCCGGGACCGGGACGCCCGAGGCCGGCGGCCTGACGATGATCGAGGCGCAACGCATGGTCCGCGGCCTCATGGGCCTGGACGTGGTGGCCGCCGACCTGGTCGAGGTGTCGCCCCCGTTCGACGTCGGGGGACTCACCGCATTCCATGGCGCTTCAGTGCTGTTCGAGATCCTGTGCGTAGTCGCCGCCGCGCGGGTGGCGCGCGGTGGTTCGGCGGTGCTTCGCTAGTCTGCGGCGTCCGCGACCTGCGGCTTGCCCCGCGGCTTGTGCTTCAGCTCCGTCATCTTTTCCTGCACGTGCCGGCTGAACATGTATTCGGCCGGGCGCTGGTTCGCGAGGTCAATCTCGGGCGCCATCGACCCCGTCAGCTTTGGGCCGCGCAGCGCCGTCATCATCGTCTTCACCGGTGACTTCACCGCGTCCATCACGGCCGTGCTCTCATATCCCGAGTGCACCATGCAGTCGGCGCACTTCTCATAGTTGCCGGTGCCGTACTTGTCCCAATCCGTGCTGTCCATCAGCTCGGCGAACGTCTTGGCGTAGCCCTCTCCCAGCAAATAGCAGGGGCGCTGCCAGCCGAACACGTTGCGGGTCGGCTTGCCCCAGGGCGAGCAGGTATAGTTCTCATTGCCGGCCAGGAAGCTCATGAACAACGGCGACTGGGTGAACTTCCAGTTCTTGCCCTTGCCATATGTCAGGATGTCGCGGAACAGCTGCTTGGTCTTCTGGCGCGACAGGAAATGCGCCTGGTCCGGCGCCCGCTCATACGCATAGCCCGGTGATGTCATGATCCCGTCCACGCCCATCGCCATCACGTCGTCGAAGAACCTGCCGACGCGCTCCGGCTCGGCGCCGTCGAACAGGGTGCAGTTGATGCTGACGCGGAAGCCGCGGCGCTTGGCCTCCTTGATGGCCGCCACTGCCCGGTCATAGGTGCCTGCCTGGCTGACGGACCGGTCATGCACCTCGCGGTCGCCATCCAGGTGCACGTCCCACGAAAAGTCGGGATGCGGCTTATACTGATCCATCTTCTTTTCGAGCAGCAGGGCGTTCGTGCAGAGATAGATGAATTTTTTCCGGGCCAGCAGCCCCTCGACGATCTGCGGCATCTCCTTGTGCAGCAGCGGCTCGCCGCCTGCGATGGACACCACCGGCGCGCCACACTCGTCCGCTGCAGCCAATGCGTCCGCCACTGAAAGCCGTTGGTTCAGGATCTCGGCGGGGTAGTCGATCTTGCCGCAGCCGGAGCAGGCGAGGTTGCAGCGGAACAACGGCTCGAGCATCAGCACCAGCGGATACCGCTTGCGGCCCAGCATATGCTGTTTGACCACGTACGCGCCGACGCGCGCGACCTGCCTCATAGGAACAGACATCTTTTGACTCCCTCGGCCTAACTCAACTCGGCCGGAAACTTGAACTTCACATCTTCTGCAACGCCGGCCAGGGTGGACACGTCCACCTGACGGAACCGCCGCAGCCCATCCAACACACCCTGCACCAGCATCTCGGGCGCGCTGGCCCCTGCTGTCAGGCCGACGGTTTCGACGCCCATGAACCAATCGCGCTCCAGCGCCGAGGCATCGTCGATCAGATAGCTCGGCTTACCCAGCTCCTGGCCGATCTCCCGCAGACGATTGGAGTTGGAGCTGTTCTTCGATCCCACCACCAGGATCAAGTCTACCTGCTTAGCCAAGTCGTGCACCGCCTGTTGGCGATTCTGCGTGGCGTAGCAGATGTCGCGCACGTCCGGACCCACGATGGATGGGAACCGGCCCTGCAATGCCGCGATGATGCCACGCGTATCATCGACCGAAAGCGTCGTCTGCGTGACGTAGGCCAGTCGTTCGGCCGAGCCGACCTCAAGCGTCGCCACATCCTCGACTGTCTGCACAAGGTGAACCTTGCCCGGAATTTGCCCGATCGTGCCCTCGACCTCGGCGTGCCCGGCATGACCGACCAACACGATCTCGCGGCCTTGCGCTGCATAACGCCGGCCCTCGGCGTGGACCTTGGCCACCAAGGGGCATGTCGCGTCGAAGACCGGCAGGTGACGTGCGGCCGCCAACTCCTCGACTCGCCTTGCGACGCCATGCGCGCTGAATACCGTCATCGAGCCTGGCGGGATTTCATCCAGCTCGTCGACGAACACAGCGCCGCGGGTGCGCAGGTCCTCGACCACATGGCGATTATGGACGATCTCGTGCCGGACGTAGATGGGCGGCCCGAACTTGGCCAACGCACGTTCCACGATCTCGATAGCCCGCTCCACTCCGGCGCAGAAACCTCGGGGTTGGGCCAAGACCACACGCATCATCCAAATCTTCTCCGACGGCCAAATGCGGCGTCACGGATCATATCGCATCCACCTGGGATCACCTGGCGACGCAAAAGAGCAATGTGTCGGTTATGGCTCAGAACTGTGTCTAATTTGCAACATGCTTGGGAGTTGAGCGGGCTGGTCTGGCATGGTGGTGCCGGGTTCGATAATGTCGTCCCATGTTACATGGACGAGACACTAGGCGTTGACGTGTGTTGCGTCTCGGAATGGGACGTGATTGGTGCCAGCCCTGACCGGAAAAGGCGCACGTTGGAAGTCGCTTGACTGACGTATTTTGCTGCAGATTAAATATTGTTTAAACGACTTCGCCCGTATTTTCGAAATTTTAATGTTTCTGATCCAAAAACCAACTTGCCGCTTGGCGCGCCATGCGGGGGGAGCTGAGAAACCCAATGAACGCGAGCATCCCGCTCCCACCCCGTCCCGCAACTCCAATGCTCGACCGCGTCAGCGTGCCGTCCGACCTGCGGAATTTCTCGGCCGAACAATTGCGGCAGATCGCCGATGAGCTGCGGGCCGAGACGGTCGATGTCGTCAGCACGACCGGCGGACACTTGGGCGCGTCGCTCGGCGTCGTCGAACTAACTGTCGCGTTGCACGCGGTGTTTGACACGCCACGTGACCGGCTGCTGTGGGACGTTGGGCACCAAGCCTACCCGCATAAGATCCTTACTGGCCGGCGCGACCGCATCCGCACCCTGCGCCAGCCCGGCGGTCTGTCCGGTTTCACCCGCCGCAGTGAGAGTGAATACGATCCGTTCGGCGCTGCGCATAGCAGCACCAGCATATCCGCGGGGCTCGGCATGGCGGTCGCGCACGATCTGAAGGGCCAATCCGACCGCCACGTGGTCGCGGTGATCGGCGACGGCGCGATGAGCGCCGGCATGGCATACGAGGCCATGAACAATGCCGGCGCACGTAAGTCGCGCCTGTTGGTGATCTTGAACGACAACGATATGTCGATCGCGCCGCCGGTCGGCGCCATGAGCGCCTACCTGTCACGGCTTATGAGCAGCCGTTCTTTCCTGAACCTACGCGACCTCGCGTCGCGCATGGCCACCCGCTTTCCTCGCGGCATCCAGCGCACCGCGAGGCGGGCCGAGGAATATGCCCGCGGCATTTTGACCGGCGGCACCTTGTTCGAGGAGTTAGGGTTCTACTACGTCGGGCCGATCGATGGCCACAACCTGGATCACCTGCTGCCGGTGCTGCGCAACGTGCGCGAGGCTGAGGAAAGCGGCCCCATTTTGCTGCACGTCATTACAAAGAAGGGCCACGGCTACGCTCCGGCCGAGGCCAGTCCCGACAAATATCACGGTGTCAGCAAATTCAACGTGATTACTGGAGAGCAGGCCAAATCGCCTCCGGGCCCGCCGCAGTACACCCGAGTGTTCGCCGACGCGCTGATCGCTGAGGCCGCAGCCGACGACCGCATCGTTGCCGTTACTGCCGCCATGCCGACGGGCACCGGGCTTGACCGCTTCGCCAAGCGCTTCCCCGACCGCTGCTTCGACGTGGGCATCGCCGAACAGCACGCCGTCACCTTTGCAGCCGGCATGGCGACCGAGGGAATGCGGCCGTTCTGCGCCATCTACAGCACGTTCCTCCAACGCGCCTACGATCAGGTCGTCCATGACGTCGCCATCCAGCGCCTGCCAGTCCGATTTGGCATCGACCGTGCCGGGCTGGTCGGCGCGGACGGCGCAACCCATGCCGGCAGCTTCGACCTCGCCTATCTCGGATGCCTGCCCGGCTTCGTGCTGATGGCGCCTGCGGACGAACTTGAGCTAATGCACATGGTCGCGACCTCCGCAGGCATCGACGACCGGCCGAGCGGGGTGCGCTATCCTCGCGGCGAGGGCACCGGGGTGGCGCTGCCTGAGCGCGGCATCCCCATCGCGATCGGCAAGGGCCGTATCATGCGTGAGGGCTCCGCCATCGCCATTCTCAGCCTCGGCACCCGGCTTGCCGATAGCCTGCGGGCAGCAGACGAACTGGGCGCGCGCGGGCTGTCCGCCACAGTCGTCGACGCACGGTTCGCCAAGCCGTTCGACGTCGGCCTGGTCGAGCAGTTGGCCCGGCATCATGCCGTCCTCGTCATCGTCGAAGAGGGCTCAATCGGTGGCTTTGGCGCGGCGATCCTGCAGCATCTTGCCCAGCGTGGCCTGCTGGACGGTGGCGTGCGGGTCCGCTCGATGACGTTGCCGGATCGGTTCATCGACCACAATGCACCGGCTACGCAGATCATCGAGGCCGGGCTCGGCGTCAATGACATCGTCGCCACCGCCATGGGCGCACTCGGGAAAGACGCGTCGAAGCCGACGCTTATGGTGCCTGCACGATGAGCCTCACCCGGCGCCTTGCGCTCGCTGGGTCCTTGTTGCCCTGGTTTGGACACGTGGCAGCCGCAGCAGACCCTGAGGCCGCAGCCCCGATCACCGCGCTGAACCGCGGCCTGGTCGCTGGGATGCGGGCTGGAAAAACGGTGCCATTCACCCAGCGTTACGCCACCCTGGCTCCATTGGTCGAGGCGGCGTTCGACATCCCGGGCATCCTGCAGGCCTCGGTCGGGCCGCGCTGGGCGGCGCTGCCGCCTGCACAGCAGTCACAGTTGCTCGACGTGTTCCGGCGCTTCACCGTGGCCAGCTACGTCGCCAACTTCGCCAGCTTCGACGGCGAAAAATTGGAGCTATTGCCGGAAAGCCGCAATGTCGGCGCGGACCAAGTCGTGGCAAGCCAAATCGTGCCCGCTAGCGGCTCGCCGACACGGATCGACTACGTGATGCGCCGCACGCCGGCCGGCTGGCGCGCGGTGGACGTGCTGCTCAACGGCTCCATTAGCCGGGTCGCCGTACAGCGGTCGGATTTCCGCTCTCTGCTCGGGTCCGGAGACGCCGGGCCATTGATCCAGAGCCTGCAACGCAAGATCGCCGACCTATCTGGCGGCGCGCTGGCCTGACGGGATACAACGCTTGACAGATGTTTTTACCTTGGGAGCGGCTGCGCTGACAGCCTTCGGCGTCTTGCAATCCAGCGCAGGCTGGCTTGCAGTCAGTCGGTTCGCCAATCGCCGGACCGTGCTGCCGCAGATGCGTCCCCCTATCACTATCCTAAAGCCGCTGCATGGCGCCGAGCCGTTGCTGGAGGAGGCGCTCGCCAGCTTCTGCGCCCAAGACTACCCCGAGTTCCAGATTGTCTTCGGCCTGCAGGATCCGGCCGACCCGGCGCTCGATGTGCTGGCCCGCCTGCGCCTCCGCTTCCCGCTTCTCGATATGGCGGTGGTGGTGGACCCGACGCCGCATGGCCTCAACCGCAAAGTCGCGAACCTGATCAACATGGCACCGCACGGCCGCCACGACGTGCTGGTCATCGCGGACAGCGACATCCACGCCTCACCCGACTACCTTGATCGGTTGGTTGGCAGCCTGCAGGTGCCCGGTGTCGGCCTCGTCACCACCCTTTACACCGGGTTGCCGTCCGGCACGGCGCTGACTGGCAGGCTCGGCGCCGAGCAGATCAACCATACCTTCCTGCCGGGCGCGCTGATGGCCCGCGCGCTGGGCCGGCAGGACTGCCTCGGCGCCACCATGGCGTTGACGCGGGACACGCTGGACAGCGTCGGCGGCCTGCACGCGCTGTCGGACCATTTGGCGGACGATGCCGTGCTTGGCCGGTTGGTGAAGGCTCAGGGTCTGTCGATCGCGCTCGCCGCGACAGTGCCCGCCACTACGGTCGCAGAGGCGTACATACCGGAGCTGTTTGCGCATGAGTTGCGTTGGGCACGCACGATCCAGAGCTTGGAAGCCGTCGGTTTCGCGATGTCGTGCGTGCAATATCCACTGTTCTGGGCTGCGCTGACCGTAGGCCTTTCGGGCGGCGCGGCATGGGCCTGCCTTGGATTTGCCCTAGCTTGGCTAATACGCGCCGCGACAGGACGTGGAATCGACCGGGCATTGGGGCTTACGTTCGGCGCTGGCATCTGGTGCCTGCCTTTCCGAGACCTTATGTCGGTTGCCGTCATGCTTGCGAGCTATCGGTCCGATCGGGTGGCCTGGCGTGGGCAGATACTTCGCGCAACGCGGCCCAGGCTCGCGCCCGGAGAGGCATTTATCCGGCGCGAGCTGGAACCGGTTAGGGATGGTTTGGCATGATGAAGACCCTGTTTTTGCAGCCTCCCTCGTTCGGTGGGTTCGATGGCGGCGCCGGATCGCGCTACCAGGCGAAGCGGGAAATCAAGTCGTTCTGGTATCCGACGTGGCTGGCACAGCCGGCGGCGCTCGTGCCCGGCAGTAAGCTGATCGATGCCCCGCCGGCCAATATCGGCCTGGAGCCCGTGCTGGCCGCAGCCAAGGAGCATGAGCTTTGCGTGATCCATACCAGCACGCCCTCTTTTGCATCGGACGTGCAGGTGGCGCAGGCGATGAAGGATGCAAATCCAGCGCTTAAGATCGGCTTCGTGGGCGCCAAGGTCGCGGTGCAGCCGGCCGAGAGCCTGCAACAGGGCGTGCCGATCGACTTCGTGGCCCGCAACGAGTTCGACTTCACGTGCCTTGAGGTCGCCGAGGGTCGGGACTTCGCCGACATCGACGGCATTTCCTACCGCGACGCCAACGGCCGGCTGGTCCACAACAAGGACCGCGCAATCCTGCAGGACATGGATACGCTGCCATTCGTGTCCGACGTCTATAAGCGGGACCTACGCATCGAGGACTACTTCATCGGCTATTTGATGCATCCCTACGTCTCGATCTACACGGGCCGTGGCTGCAAAAGCCGCTGCACCTTTTGCCTATGGCCACAGACCGTCGGCGGCCACACCTACCGGGTCCGCAGCCCCGGCCATGTCGCGGAGGAGGTGCGCTCCATCCAGCAGAATTTCCCGCAAGTGCGAGAGATCTTCTTCGACGATGACACCTTCACCGACAATCTGCCCCGCGCCGAGGCGATCGCGCGCGAGTTGGGCAAGCTAGGCGTCACCTGGTCATGCAATGCCAAGGCGAACGTGCCGCGCGCGACGCTCAAGGTGCTTAAGGACAACGGTCTGCGACTGCTGCTGGTCGGCTACGAGAGCGGTAACCAGCAGATCCTGCACAACATTAAGAAGGGCATGCGGATCGAGACGGCTCGGCAGTTCACAAAGGATTGCCACGAACTGGGCGTGAAGATCCACGGCACCTTTATCCTCGGCCTGCCCGGCGAGACGAAGGAGACGATCCAGGAGACGATCCGCTTCGCCACCGAGATCAACCCGCACACTATGCAGGTCAGCCTGGCGGCTCCTTACCCCGGCACGTTCCTATATAAGCAGGCGGTCGAGAACGGCTGGCTCGACATCGAGCATGCCGAACTGATCGACGACCGCGGCGTGCAGATAGCACCCTTGCATTATCCCGGCGTCCTGTCGCACACCGAAATCTTCACCAGCGTCGAAGAGTTCTATCGTCGCTTCTACATCCGCGCGCCCAAGATCGCCTCGATCGTCGGTGAGATGGTCCGCAGCCCGCAGATGATGAAGCGCCGCCTCCGCGAGGGCGTGGAGTTTTTCCAGTTCCTGCGTGAGCGCAACAAAGCGGCTTGACGCAGCGGCAGGTCATCCTCGCAGCCGATGATTTCGGTCTCTCAAAGGGGGTGAACGAGGCGGTCGAGCAGGCCTGCCGCGACGGCCTCCTCACCACCGCCAGCTTGATGGTCGCGGGTCCTGCCGCCGCAGATGCCCTTCGACGTGCACGCGGGCTGCCGCAACTGCGAGTGGGCCTACATCTGGTTGTCATCGAGGGTCCTGCGGTCGGCCCGGTCCCAGGCCTGGTCGATGATGCTGGCCAGTTTCCAGCTGATCAACTGCGCTTGGGCTTCGATTACTTCTTCCGCCCGGGCGTTCGCCGCCGGCTGGCGATCGAGATCCGGGCGCAGTTCGCCGCCTTCGCTGCCACTGGGCTTCGCCTCGACCACGCCAACGCCCATAAGCACATGCATCTGCACCCGACAGTCGGGCGCCTTATGCTAGAAGTAGGGGCAGAGCATGGCCTGCCCGCGATCCGCGTTCCCGCGGAACCGCCCGGTGTGATGGTGGCCTGCGGCACGGCACGAGGCATGGGCGACCTTGCGCTGTATGCTTGGACTCGCATCCTTCACAGCCAAGCCCAGCGCGCAGGGGTGCGCACGAACGATCAAGTATTCGGCATCGCCTGGAGCGGCCATATGACGGCCGCACAAATCATCAACTTGGCCCCGCATCTGCCACCGGGCCTAAGCGAACTCTACTTTCATCCGGCCAGCCACAAGGATGCGCTGCTGACACGGCTAATGCCGAATTATGAGCATGAGGCCGAGCTGGCCGCCTTGGTCGATCCCACAGTCAGAGCCGCCCTCGACCGCGCAGGCGCTATACGGACGACCTACGACGCCGTATGCGCGGCTGTTTGAGATAGGGTCGCCTGCGGCGGCAGGTTATGCGCGGCCGAGGGCAGGCGTACGGCAACCCAGGCCAGCACCAACGCTACGATGATCAAACCAGTCCGAATAAACGCCATAACAGCCGCACTCCATCTCTAAGTCCTATCTAACCCAGGGATTGCGGCGCTATTTGGCGTTGTTGTGGCGACATTGCAGCGAGCAGCGCAGGCACGAATACCAGGCTTGCAACTAGCGTGCAGCCGAGGCTCAGCAGCAGCAACACCCCCATGCTCGCCGTGCCTGGATGCCCGGACAGCGCCAGCGACCCGAAGGCGGTCGCCGTAGTCAAAGCCGAGAACACGACCGCCCGCGCTGTCGGCGAGGCCAGATGCGACCGCAATCCCGCGCGCCAGTTCATGACGAAATAGATGTTGAACGACACCCCCACGCCCAGCAGCAACGGGAGAGCGATGATATTTGCGAAGTTCAACGGCAGCGGCAGCCAGGCCGCCACGATTATCGTCATCAGCGAGGACAGCAGCAACGGCGCCAGCACCAAGGCGACGTCGAGCCCGCGCCGCAGCGCCGCGAGCAGGATGAGCGTGATAGCGAGCAATGCGCCGAGCGCCGCGCGCTCGAAGGCCGAGACTATGGTTTGCGCTGTGGCGACGATCGTCGGCGCCGGACCGCCGGGATCCGGCACCACCGCGCTGACCTGGTCCACGAACCGATGCAGCCCTTCGGCGCTCGCGGCATCCGGCTTGGCCGCAATCTGCACCCGCACCCGGCCGTCCGGCAACAGCCAATCCCGCGCAATCTCCGGCGGAATTGTCGCGAGCGTGACGGATACGGGCTGCAGCGCCGCCCGCAACCGCTCGATCTGCTGCGGGAGGAAGCGGGTCAGCGCGTCGTTTGCGCCAATGAGCGTCTCGTCGGTCGCGCCCTCCAAGGCGCCCATGTCGGCGGCAATCGCGGCCAGCGGGCTGTCGGTCGACAGGTGCGGCACGGCTCGGGCCAGTTGCGCCAGCGCCGTATGCGTGGCCAGCCGCAGGTCGGGGACGCTGACCGCCGCAGCCGGCGACCTTGCCGCCAGGGTGGGCGCCAGCAGGCTAGCTGCGTCGGCGATCAAAGCGAGCTTTGCCGGCTGGTCCGGCGGCACGAAGCTCTGCAGGCTCACGACGTGGGCCACCAGCGGCAGCGGCTGAACATTTGCGATGATTGCCGCGGCAGACGCCGCGTCCGGCGCCAAGACATCGATGGTGTAGGGATTGGTCAGCGGATCTGCCGCCAGGTCCGCAAGGGTGCGCATCGCCTCGGTCGAGCTGTTTTTTAGATGCAGCGGGTCGCTGTCGAAGGACAGGCGCGGCAGCGACGCGAGGCCGAACGCAGCAACGACGCTGCTGGCGGCCAGGATGGTCCAGCGACGCCGCGCCACGATCCGATCGAGCGGCACGGCCCAGGCGAACCCGGTTTCCTGCACGGTGGGAGCCGGACGGAACAGCATCAGCGCGGCCGGCAGAAAAAGCAGCGTGCAGGCGAACGCGATCAGCATTCCCGCACCGGCGATGAGGCCCAGTTCGGCCACGCCGCTGAAATCGGTCGGCACGAAGGCTAGGAACCCTGCCGCTGTCGCCGCTGCTGCCACGAGGATTTGCCCGCCCGCGCGCCGTCCGGTTGCACCCAGGGCAATGCGCAGGTCGCGCATCTCGGCTTGTGCTTCCCGCAGCCGCACACTGAACTGGATGGCGAAGTCGACCGCAATGCCGACGAACAGGATGGCGAATGCGACGGAAATCAGGTTCAGCGGGCTGACGGTTAATGTCGCGAACGCGGTCGTAAGCAGCAGGCCGAGCAAAAGCGTCAGCAGGATCGGAACCACGACGCGCCAGCTTCGCACCGCGAGCATCAACCAGAGAATGACGAGCAGCGTGCTGCCGGCGAGCCCTGCGGCGGCGCCGGTCGCAGCGGAGGCGAACTCCTCGTCCGCCAGCGCCACCGCACCGCTCACACGGACATGCGCCTGGCCGTTGCGTACGAACTCCTGTTGGGCCACGGCCTGCCGTAACGCGGTCGTCGCGGCGCCGCCGGGCTGCAGGGCGTCGAAATCTCGCCGGGGCTGGGCCAGCACGAAGCGATACGGTCCGCCAAGGTCCGCTACCGGCCCGGAAAGCAGCCGTTGCCATGACAACGGCCGTGGCTGTCCATGCAGAGCCGCATCCAGGACATCATGAAAGCCGCGGAGCGCCGTCTCGAACGGGCGCAGGTTGGCGCCCTGGTTGACGCCGATCGCGACCAGCGACAACGCCGCGAACAGGCCGCGCATGCTTGGGTCCGCGACAAGCTGGCCCAAGAAAGGCTGTGCGTCGATCGTTTGGTCCAGCAGCGCCGACAGGGTCGCAGGGTCCAGGAACAGCAGTCCGCTGCGATCAAAGAACGGCGAGGCATCCGGCCGGCGGGCAAAGTGGAAGTGCGCGCCGTCCCGGGCGAGCGCCGCAGCCAGCCCAGCGGCGGTCGCCTCTGCAGCTTCCGGTGTCGTCGCATCCACGACAGCGACGAGCAAATCTTCATGCTGCGGGAACAAGCGCTTCAGCTCGGCCTCACGCTGTTTCCAGGGCAGGCTAGGGTTGAACAGGGTGCTGATGTCGGTCGTGACGCCCAGCCGGGTGGCCGCCAGCCAGCCGGACAGCACGGCCAGCAGGGCGCCGACTAGTACGACCGTCGTCGCTCGCCGAGCACTCAGGGAAACAACGGATGCAAGAAACGATCGTTTGGCCATGCGGGAGGCTAAAGCGGATGCCGGGCCATGCCGCAAGGGGTCTCGAATTCTTGACACCTCCCGAGCCCCGCCATACCACTCGTCCGCGAATTAACGCCCGCCTCACGAAGCTAAACGCTGGCGCGCGATAGAGGAGAACACGGCTATGCGGCGTCTCGCGATCATGCTGCTGGCGGCCACGGCGCTCGCCACGGCCATGGACGCCGCCCAAGCGCAAGTAAAGGTTGGCGTCGCCATCTCCACCACCGGGCCGGCCGCGAGCCTTGGGGTGCCGCAGCTCAAGGCTCCCCTCATTTTCAGATAGGTCCGAGAGTATCGGCAAACACTGGAAGTTCGGCGAGCATGGCGGCGAACCGCTCGACCAGCGGCAGCAAGCGGTGCTCGGGCATGGTGGGGATGAGTT
>JAABVA010000606.1_pt1 | contig 44356 bp, 39 predicted proteins | sample 5560331 | NCBI WGS metagenome assembly JAABVA01 (sample SAMN12812661, study PRJNA571458) | rock metagenome | isolation source: Antarctica rocks | place: Antarctica: Victoria Land, Mt New Zealand sud | collected 2016-01-07 | reverse complement strand
CGGGTCGGTGGGTGTACAACATCGCCAGCCAGGACCTCCCCGGTGCCCATGCCCGCCTGGACTGGTTGGACACCGGGGTGCGGGCAGCGTTGGTGCACGCCCGCGACCACGCGGTCGACTCGCTCGCCTTGCCCCGCATCGGCTGCGGGATCGGTGGGCTGAGCTGGGACGAGGTGTCCGCCGTGCTGGCCCGAGCAGCCCGCTCGGACGTCAAGTTGGAGGTCTGGACTCTGTGACATCCAGGTCGGAACCTGGCTGTTTCACCGGCCCCGCGGCACTGCTGTAGGACAACGCGCCCTGGCCGGACACATCACTACCAGCGCAAGAGCGCTGACCGTGACACTTCGCATGCGGAGCGTCACGGAAGTCCCGCTGGTAGAAGTTCCGTCAGCGGCACCGAGAAAGAGTGCCCAGTGGATACAGCCCGCTCCCCCCTACGAACCGCCGCCGCCGCAGCTGTCGCTGCCGCTGCGGTAGTAGCCGGGTTCGGTGGCTCACTGCTCACCGCACCCGCCGCCTCCGCCGACGTCAACAGCTGCCCCGCAGTCCGCGTGTTCAACCTCGAGGGCACCTTCGCCTTCGACGGGTTCCACGGGGCCCCGGTGCCACCGGACTTCCTGCCCGGCGGAGGCGTCCCCTCCAGCGCACTCGCCGGCATCTCCGAGGCCACCCACGGAGCCATCGACCACTACACCATCAACTACCCCGCCGCCGCCGGACTCCCGATCTTCGCCTCCGAGCGCACCGGTGTGGACGAAACCCAACGTCAGGCAGCCAGTTTCCTCGGCCGCTGCGGCGGCAGCCATATCGCGCTCCTCGGGTACTCCCAGGGCGCCTGGGCTGCGGGTGACGTGGCCACCGACATCGCCAACAACGGGGTCCCCGGGGTGTCCCCCGACAAGCTGGTGGCATCGTTCCTCGTCGGTGACCCGGTCAACCAGGCCACCCAGCGGCCAGGGTTCGGCACCCAGATCGGGGCTCGCACCGGGGCAGGCCCGCTGCCCGCCCGCTTCGCCGGGTTCGGAGCCAACAACGCCACCACCTTCGAGTTCTGCAACCCGGGTGACAACGTCTGTGACGCCCCACCCGGTCCCGGTCCGGCCATGTGGCAGTACCTGGGCACGCTGAGCCAGCCCAGCCCCGCGCACACGCAGTACGACACCGTCCAGGTCGCTTCCGGCACTTCCACGGTGCAATGGATCCGCAACTACGGCACCGCCGACGGCCGGGTGCACGGCGCGATCCGAGACCGGTGGCTGAGCCTGGGCGGGCCGACCGGCTTCCTCGGCGCTCCGCTCACCGATGAGCTGACCACGCCCGACGGCCACAGCCAATTCACCCTGTTCCAGAACGGTTCCATCTACTGGAACCCCGCCACCGGTGCCCAAGAAGTACACGGCGCGATTCGCAGCGAATGGGGATCGCTGGGCTATGAGACCGGCTTCCTCGGTCTGCCCACCACCAACGAGAACACCACCCCGGGCGGGGTCGGCCGCTACAACCACTTCCAGGGTGGGTCGGTGTACTACGCGCCGGCCACCGGTACCCATGAGGTGCATGGCGCGATTCGGGACGCATGGGCAGCCCAGGGCTGGGAAGCCGGTTCGCTCGGATTCCCCGTCAGTGACGAGTTCGCGGTACCCGGTGGGCGGGCCAGCGCCTTCCAGGGCGGCACCCTGACCTACAACTTCGCCACCGGCCAGGTGAGCCGCGGCTGACCCCAGCTGAGTGCCGATGTTCCTGTGCGTCGTCGTCGAGGAGCTGCGACGTCAACGAGATGCCCAACCACAGCACTCACCGACCGGCCGCCTGGTCGAGGTACTACGCGCCCGAGGCGGCCATGTCCTGCTGGATCGCCCGAATCTCGGCAAGGTCGGCAGGGTCGTCCTTGATGGCGAGCGCTTCTGCGGCAGCAGCTCGAACGCGTTGATCGCGGGCCACCAGGTGTCCACGGTCCTGGCCAGGGTGATCAGTTCGGGGATCTTCGAGTCGATGCACCAGGTGAGGAAGCGATGCAGCCGGTGGCGGGTGCGGTGGGGGCCCCCGCCGCAGCGCACGGTCGACAGCACGGTCCGCAGTTCTTCCTTCGCGATGTAGGCCGAGAGAATCTGCGCGCTTTGGGTCCTCGTCGTAAATCGTGTTCCACATCTTGGTGAAGTTCTTCTGTGACAACCGTTCCCGACCGGTGAGCAGCCGGCGCCGGTTCGCCCACTCGGGGTCGATCTTGCCGCCGCGCCGATCCTTGAGCTCCCAGGTGAGCCGGCGGCGCACCTTGGTCACCGCGTCGTTGGCCAACGCCACGAGATGGAAGTGATCCACCACCAACGTCGCGTTGGGCAACAACCCCGGCGTGCGCACCGCGGCGGCGTACATCGCCGCCGGGTCGATCGCCACATACTCGATCTGCTCCCGGAACTGCGGTGTCCGCTCGCTCAACCAGGCCACCACCGCCGCAGTGGTGCGCCCTGCGGTCTGCCCCAACAACCCCTGGTCACCGGCCAGGTCGACGAACCCGCTGTCCCACGGGTCGACCCGCACCCACCGACTGGTGCCGGTGCAGTACTCCCACCTCGGCTTGGCCCGCCTAGTCTCGTCGATGCCCAGCACCCGCACCGGCGCCGGCTCGCGCAGCAACCGCTGCGCGTGCGCGATGAACGCCCGGTGCGCGGTCGGCCACGACACCCCATGGGCGTCGGCGGTCTCGACGACCGAGCGGGCCGCGTCGCCGATGGCTGCGCCGATCTGGGTGCGCAACCGCCCGGTCGTGCGCGCCCGGGCAGGGACCTGGGCGATGGCGTCGGTGAACGATCCACGCTCGCAATAATCTTCCCGGCAACCGCCACCGGGTCTTGTTCCACCGCAGCAGGATTCGGTTCTCACCGTAGGGGATGTCCTTCGGTGTGGTGCGCACCCGCGCCTTCACCGAGCTGGACAACACCCCGCACGACGGGCACGCCGCGGCGGTGTCCTCGTCGGTGACGACCTCCACGACCCGACTGCCATCAGACTGGGCGAACACACCGGTCACCTTCACTCCCGGCAACCCGAACAGCACTGTCGTACTCTCGATCACGCCCTTGGGCCTTCCGACGTCGGAATGCTTCGCAACATCCAGACTTCAGGAGACCAAGGGCTTTCAGCCGATCGACGCGCTGAACACCCTCAGATTCCAGCTTGCCATAGTGAAGAGCCGTCAACACGGGCCGGTTGCAGTCGTGGCACCACTATTCGGCGGGGTAGCCCCTGCTAAATCAGAAGAACCCCTTTGACGCTGTCACCCGCCGCCGTCGCGCTCGACACCGACCGGCGCCGATGACCACTTACATCCCAGTCCGCCGTGCCCGCGGCGCTCTACTTCTCCCAATTTGTCCTGCTCTCCCAATGGGGAACGGCAACCACTGGCCGGACCTTTTCGTACCAGCGCGCGGCGCGTAGGACCCCCAGGTCGTCGAACCGTCGCCCTGCAATCTGTATGCCAATCGGGCGCCCATCGGCAGTGAAGCCACAGTTGACCGTCGCGGCCGGTTGGCCGGACATGTTGTAAGGGGCGGTGAAGCCGATATGTGCCATCCCACAGTCTGCTTCGCCGAACGGCATCGGCCACTCGGCCGGGAAGGCCACCATCGGGGCGACGGGAGACAGGACGACGTCGTAGGGCACCGTCGCCGCCACCGTTGCGGACTGCAGCTCCGTGATGCTCTGGTAGCACTGCAGGATCCGGCTACCGGGAACGTCCGCGCCTCCGTGCACCCACTGGACGATGAACGGTAAGACGGCGCTCTGCCGGTCCTCCGACAGGGCCGAGTAGTCGTTCCACGAACGCACCCGCCAGAAGAGGTCGAGGTCTTCTAGCATCTCCGGTGTCATGAAGGGATCGACCGTCTCGACGATCGCGCCCGCTGCTTCGAAGGCCGCCGCGGATTCTTTGACCGCCCGCGCGACTTCGGGTTGCACCGCTATGCCTACGCCTGCATCAAGCTGCAGGGCAACGCGTATGCCGCGCACTTCGAATTCCAGGTCTGTCCAGTCGATCTCGGCGGGGAGCAGGCTCGTCCAATCTCGGACGTCCGGCCGACTGAGCACCTGCATCAACAACGCGGCGTCCTCGACCGTACGGGTCAGCGGACCTGCGCAGCGCCCCAAGTACGGCGCGTCGAGCGGGACGCGCCCGTAGCTCGGTTTCAAGGTCGCCAGGCCGAGCCAGGTGCCCGGCAGCCGAATCGAACCACCAATGTCCGTCCCCACGTGCAGCGGGCCGTAGCCCGCTGCGGCCGCCGCTCCGGCGCCAGCGCTCGACCCGCCCGTGGTCCACGCTGGGTTCCAAGGACTGCGGGTGATCCCGTGCAGGCTCGACACGCCTGAGGACAACATGCCCCAGTCCGGCATAGTCGTCGAGCCGAGCACGACTCCTCCAGACTCCAGGACGCGGTCCGTGATGGGTGCGTTGGCGTCGGCCACGCGTGGCTCGGTGCCGGCGTTGCCACTTGGCATGGGAAGCCCGGCGCGAGCGACGTTCTCCTTCAGGGTCACGGGCACGCCATCGATCGGCCCAAGCGGCTCGCCCCGAGCCCACCGCATCTCGCTGGCTTGTGCCGCCGCACGACTGGTCCCGGCATCGCGGAGATAGAACGCGTTCAGGACGGGCTCACGCTCCAAGATGATCTCCTGCACGGCGTCGTGAACCTCGACGGGGGAGAGGCTGCGTTTAGCATATCCCGCCATTAATTCTACTGCAGACAGCGTTGCGAGCACTTGAGTGTCAGACACGTTCTCTCCAATTGCACGGTTGTTGGTTGAGCAAGTATTCGCTGATAGCAGCCGCGTCGTTCGCTCTCCGTTCGTCTCGCTGCCTCACGTGCGTAACCTGTCATGGCTGACAATTAAAGGAGTAATTGATTGTGTTCAAATCTTGGGTGCGCGAACTCATGGCTTGTCGAGATGATCGACTATGCGGTCACCGACGGACTGGGTCTGAATTGGTTCGGGGGAATCCTTGAGTTCCAATAAAGTGTCGGCGACGGCTTGTTCACAGGCAGCGGCCGCGTCGGTGTAGTCGAGGGAGTCGAGGCACATGGCTACGGACAGCACCGCCGCTACCGGGTTTGCTCGTGACTTTCCGGCGATATCGGGGGCGGATCCGTGTACGGGCTCGAACATGCTCGGTGCGGAGCCGTCGAGGTTGAGGTTGCCGCTCGCTGCGGTGCCGAGGCCACCTTGCAGTGCAGCACCAAGGTCGGAAAGGATGTCGCCGAACAGGTTGTCTGTCACGATGACGTCGAACCGCGCGGGCGAGGAGATCATGTGCAAACACATGGCATCGGCGTGGACGTAGTCGACTTCGACGTCGGGAAATTCGGGGGACAGGCGGCTGAGGCTATCGCTCCACAGAGCCCCGGCATCCAAGAGGATGTTCGTCTTGTGGCACAGGGTCAGGTGCTTGCGCCGGGTGCGGGCGAGCTCGAAGCCGTAGCGGACCGCGGCGTCGGTGGCTCGCATTGTGGTGATGGACGTCTGGATGGCGATTGCATCGGGCGTGCCGGCGTGTGCGGTGCTGCCGCCGCCAGCGTAAAGACCTTCGGTGTTTTCGCGGACGATGACAAAATCGCACTCTTCAGACGTGAGGTCACGCAGTGGGCTGGTGACGCCGGGGAACAACCGGATCGGTCTCACGTTCACGGCCTGCCGAAAGGCGACACGTAGGGCGACGATGATGCCCCGCTCGAGGATGCCGGGCGCCACGCGGGGGTCCCCCATAGCGCCGAGCAGAATGGCATCGCACTGTCGCATTTCCTCGATGGCGCGCGGGGGTAGCACCTCGCCGGTGCTCAGATAGTGGTTGGCTCCGAGCGGCAGCCGGTGGGTGGCGACGGTGAAGTGAAATCGACTGGCGATGGCATGTAGGACCTTGAGTGCTTCGTGGGTGACTTCTGGCCCGATCCCGTCGCCCTCGAGGACCGCAAGTCTTAGTGTGGCCATCAGCTTTGGCTCTTCTGTGCGGTTGGAGTGACAGCGTCGCTGCGGACCCACCGTCGTAGCAGCTCACGCTGGTCGGCTGGCAGGTAGTCGGCGTAGCCGTTGTACAGATCGATGCGTGCTTGCTTGCCCGCCAACTCCGCGTCGCCGTCGCGGATCGCCTCGAACATTCGCGTGTGGACCAGAATCCACTCGTTCATAAGGTCCGTGCTGTCCTGGGCGGCTTCGATGGTGTTCTCGATCATGTTCATCGCGACTGTGCGCACGACGTCACTGCATACTTCCAGCAGCGAGTTACCGCTGGCGCGTGCAATCGCATCATGAAACGCGATGTCGGTCTCGCTCCAAGTCCGGCGCCCGTGCCCAATACTCGTGGTGAGGTTTTGCAGTGCTTGCTCCATCGTAGCCAGTTGCTCATCCGTTCGAATGAGAGCAGCGAGATAACTTGTATTGCCCTCCAGCAAAATTCGGAACTGGAGGAGCTCAAGGAGGCTCACATGTTGGGAGTTGGCCAGCCGGGTCAGCGGAGCGCGCAGCATTTCTGGGCCTAGCGGCAGTAGTTCGGCCCCGCCGGGCCGGGACCGCAACAATCCGTTGCTCTGCAGCACACGAAGCGCCTCGCGCACCGCGGACCGTGAAACTTGAAAGGACTTCATCAGCTCGCGCTCGCTCGGCAGCCGACTGCCGACCTTCAAATCGCCCCGCAGCACGGCTTCTTCGATCTGCTCGACAACACGTTGATACACGCGCACAGGTTGGACCGGCTCGAACACGCAGCACTCCTCATGCGAAGACGACGCGCCTGTGGCGTTTCGCGGGGTCAGTAAAACTGAAGCAACCTGATCGTGACGGTCCAAAGCCGTGGAGGTCTTGACCAGGAGGCTGTGGCGTGTGAGTGTATACCCTCAGAGCACTAGGGCCACTGGTCCGACCAGTGTGTTGGCCGGACCATCCAAGTTAATCGGTATTTATCTCCGGAGGTAGCCGTCGTGATTCGTAGACATGTCTTGGTGGTCGCAGCCCTGACCGCGGTGGCGGTGGTTACCGCAGCGTGCAGCGCTGGCTCCTCCTCCACCAGCACCGGAGGAGGCGGGGCCGCAAAGACCAGCGCAGTACTGGGTTTCAACGCAGAACCGAAAAACCTCGACTTCACCACGACCGACGGTGCGGCCATCCCTCAGGTGATGCTGGATAACGTCTACCAGGGGCTTGTCAAGCTTGACTCGGCTGGGAAGGTGGTGCCGGATCTAGCCAAGTCCTGGATGGTCTCCGGCGACCGCACGACGTACGATTTTCAACTCAACCCGGGCGTCACTTTCTCCAACGGCGACAAGTTCACCGCGGACAACGTGAAGTTCAGCATCGACCGGGTGAAGAGCAGCGCCTGGACGATTTCGCTCAAGAAGTACATGAATGTCGTGCAATCAGTGGCAGTCGTGTCGCCGACCGAGGTCAAGGTCACCCTGAGTGCACCCAGTAACGACTGGCTCTTTCGCATGACAACACGGATCGGCGCGATGTTCGACCCTAACGGAGTGGCTGATTTGGCCAACAAACCAGTTGGAACCGGTCCGTACATGATGACCAAGTTCACCCGCGGTGACTCGATTGTGCTGACCCGCCGTGACAACTACTGGGGCCAGAAGCCTGCGCTGCAGAACGTCACGTTCCGATATTTCAACGATTCCAACGCTGAGAACAGTGCGCTGCTGTCAGGCGGCATCAACGGTATCATCGCAGTCGGATCCCCGGACTCACTCCCACAATTCAAGGCGAACAAGCAATTCGCTGTCGTTCAGGGAACAAGCAATGGTGAAGTGGTGCTGTCGATGAACAACGCGGCGGGCGTCTTCACTGACAAGCGTGTCCGGCAGGCGGTCAACTATGCGATCGACCGCAAAGCGCTTGTCCAGGGGGCTAATGCCGGCTACGGAACGCTCATCGGCAGTATGGTCCCTCCCACCGACCCATGGTATCAAGATCTATCCAACAACTACCCCTACGACCCAGCGAAGGCCAAAGCGCTCCTCGCCGAGGCGGGAAAGCCGCAGATCACGGTTCGGTTCCGGGTCCCAAACCTGGCCTACGCTCTGCCGGCCGCTCAGGTCGTCAAGTCGGATCTCGCCGCCGTCGGCATCACGGCGAACATCGACGTGTTGCAATTCCCGGCCCAGTGGTTGGACCAGGTCTTCAATAAGCACGATTACGACATGTCGATCGTCCAGCAGGTCGAAGCTCGCGATATCGCCACGTACGGCGATCCCACCTACTACTGGGGTTATAACAACCCGGCCGTGCAGCAGTTGCTCAAGGCAGGCGATGCGGGCACTCCCCAGGAGCAGGTCACCGACTATCAGAAGGTCGCCTCAATGCTCTCTGCCGACGCGGTCAGCGATTGGCTCTACCTGTACCCGAGGATCAACGTGCTCCAGGTGGGGCTAAAGGGCGTGCCGCCGAATGACCTGGGCGAGTCGCTCGACGTGACCGGGATGAGCTGGGGCTAGCTAGTGCTGAGCCGGCTAATGACTCGCACGGCGATTCTCTTGGGGACGGTCGTCGCGGCATCGATTGCTATCTTTGCTCTGCTCGCAGTGTTGCCCGGTGATCCGGCCCAGGTGGCACTCGGCGTCAATGCGTCCCCGGAGGCGCTTGCTCGCACCCGGGCGGAGTTCGGGACAGATCGGCCGCTGATCACCCAGTATCTGTCATGGTTCGGTAATGTTCTGCACGGCTCATTCGGTCGTTCCTACTTGACTCGCGTGGCCATTGGACCGCAGATCGCCGACCGCCTGCAGGTGACGTTGTGGCTGGTCTGTCTTGGGATGATCGTCGCGATCGTGATTGCGGTGCCGCTGGGCGTGGTCGCAGCGGTGCGGCATCAGAAGACGAGCGGGACGCTGCTCGCCGGTACCAGCCAACTGGGTATGTCCGTCCCCAGCTTCATCACGGCGATCTTGTTGATCGACATCTTCGCCGTCCACCTTCAGTGGGTCCCCTCGGGTGGCTGGACGCCCCCTGCGAGTGACCCCGGACAGTTCCTGAGGCAGGTGAGTCTGCCGGTGGTGTCGCTCGGGTTGATTCAGGCCGCTCTCCTGAGTCGTTACGTACGTTCGGCCACTCTCAACGTGCTGCGCGAGGACTACATCCGCACGGCGCGGTCGAAGGGTTTGACACCGGGACGGGCTTTTCTGCGACACGGCCTGCGGAACGTCGCGATTCCTGTAGTTACCGTCCTGGGGTTGCAGCTGGCCGCATTGCTGATCGACGCGATCGTCATCGAGCGGGTTTTCGTCATACCCGGGCTGGGCGGGTTGCTCCTGGACAGCGTTTCGAGTCGGGACTTGCTTGTGGTTCAGGGCGTCGTGATGGTCCTGGTCGTGGCAGTGCTGGCCATCAACTACATCGTCGATGTCCTCTATCTCCTGATCGACCCACGACTGCGGAGCTCTACATGACCACCACTGCACTGAATCCGACGAATGAGGCGACGACGGATCCGCCTGTGGCGCGTCGCCGGCTGAGTCCCACACTGTGGGTCGGTGTCACGCTCGTCGGACTGGTCGTCCTCGCGGCGGTGACCTCGTTCGTCTGGACGCCGTACGATCCGGTCCTTGTCGACGCCCCGTCCCGGCTGCTGCGCCCGTCCATGGCGCATTGGCTGGGCACCGACTCTCTGGGTCGGGATGTGTTCAGCCAGATGCTGGTCGGCGCCAGAACGACCTTGTTTGTTGGGGTCATCGCCGTCGGTGTAGGGGCAATCGTGGGCACCCCGCTGGGCCTCGTCGCTGCGATGAGTGGTCGGTTCGTTTCGGAGGCCATCTTGCGCTTTATCGACCTCCTGCTGGCGTTTCCCGCACTGTTGTTGGCGATCCTGTTCGGTGCGGTGTGGGGCGCGAGCACTCTCACCGCGATGCTGGCGATCGGTATCGCGACCGCGCCGGCATTCGCCCGACTAGTCCGGGCGAATGCGCTTCAAGTTCTGTCCACCGAGTACGTTCTCGCGGCTCGAGTCGCAGGCAAGCGCACATCGGTGATAGCCCTGCGGCATGTTCTGCCTAACGTCGCCGGGCTATTAATTGTCCAGGCATCGGTGTCCTATGGCATTGCAGTTCTGGCTGAGTCCGGCCTGTCGTATCTCGGCTTCGGCACCCCACCACCCACGCCGTCCTGGGGACGCATCTTGCAGGAGTCCCAAATTTTGCTGTTCAACGACCCGCTGCTCTCACTGTGGCCAGCGAGCGCGATCGCGCTCGCGGTGCTGGGCTTCAATCTGCTGGGTGACGGGCTGCGAGACCGTTTCGACCCACAGTTGGACGATCGGCGGTGACTATTACTTCGACGAGCACATCGACCGACTCGCAGAATTCATGGATGAACGAGATACTGCGCGTCGAGGGCATGTCTGTCGGATCCCGCCGCCACCGACTGGTGCACGACGTTTCTTTCACCATGAAGCGCGGAGATCGCGTCGGTTTGATCGGGGAGTCCGGTTCAGGCAAATCGCTGACGGCACTGTCATTGCTAGGTCTGCTGCCAGAAGGCGTCCGGGCGTCAGGCTCCGCGATCTTCGGCGAGTCGAAGTGCGATCTGATAGGAGCCGGTGAAAAGCAACTCGCACAGTTACGAGGCCGCGAGATAGCCATGGTGTTCCAGGAACCGATGACCGCGCTCAACCCGACCCAACGGGTGGGCAAACAGGTCGCCGAGGTTCTGCGCATCCACCGTACGGTCGCCGATCGCAAGTCTGCCTCTGCAGAGGCGGTACGACTGTTGGATCAGGTCCGGCTGCCCGATCCGGCACGGGCGGCAGGCGCCTACCCGCATCAACTCTCCGGCGGTCAACGGCAGCGGGTCGTGTTAGCCATGGCCATGGCCAACAAGCCCTCGCTACTGCTGTGCGACGAACCGACCACAGCTCTCGACGTCACCGTCCAGGCGCAGATGCTCGAATTGATCGCCGGTGCGGTCACCCAAAACGACTCGGCATTGCTGTTCATTACCCACGATCTCGCGGTCGTGTCCACCATCTGCCAGCGCGTCATCGTCATGTATGGCGGCCGCGTTGTCGAGAGCGGTGACATCGAAGCGGTGTTTCGCCGCCCCAGGCATCCGTATACCCAAGGTCTGCTCGCTGCCTCCGACCTCTCCGCGGCCGACGAGCAGGGACGGATGGCGACCATACCCGGAAGCGTCCCCGCCGCGGGCCAATTCCCAGAGGGATGTGTGTTCAGGAACCGGTGCCCACGCGCTGATGTCACCTGTCTCAGCGAGCCCCAGCTCACCGAGCACCAGGGCCGGGCAGCCGCCTGCTGGCATCCAGTATCGGGGAGCTCGACGTGACCGGCCTCGACACCGCGGACGAGCGACCGTTGGTCGAGATGCGCAACCTATATCGAACCTACGGTGTCGCGCCGTCGCGATTGCGTCCGAGGGCTCGGCAGGTGCACGCGTTGGACGGGGTCAGCCTTGCGATCGCCCGCGGTGAACGATTCGGCGTGGTGGGTGAATCGGGATCTGGGAAGTCCACGTTAATCCGGCTCCTCGCAGCTCTGGATCAACCGACCTCGGGAGAGGTGTATTTCGACGATCAATTGGTATCCGGACGCAAGGAGCGGCATCTCGGATTTCTACGCCGCGAGCTGCAGGTGGTGTTCCAAGATCCGATGAGCTCACTCGATCCTCGGATGAAGGTCCGCCAGATCATCGCCGAACCGCTGGTGGCGACCGGACGGGCCGACAGTCTGAGCCGAGTGTTCGAGTTGCTCGATGCGGTCGGACTTCCCCGGGCCGCGGCTGACCGTTACCCGCACCAGTTCTCCGGTGGTCAGCGACAACGGATCAGCATCGCGCGCGCACTGGCCCCCAGTCCGTCTGTGCTGATCGCGGACGAAGCAGTGAGTGGTCTGGACGTGTCGGTGCGCGCACAGATCCTCAATCTGCTGGTCGACCTGGTCAACGATTTTTCGCTGACCATGATCTTTGTGTCCCACGATCTGGCAGTCGTACGCCGGGTCTGCGACAGGGTTGCCGTGCTGCATCACGGCAATCTCGTGGAGGTCGGAACAACGGCACAGATCTACTCCAATGCCGCCCAGCCTTACACCCGTGAACTCATCGCCGCCGCACCCGTGCTCAGGCATGCGATGGAGAACCCCGCCGATGACCTTCGGCTGGACAAGTTGAACCCCGCCGGGGCACTCCCCGGCGGATCTGAGGAGTTGTTGCAGTGACCGTATTGAATTTGCCGTACCCGCCGGGTCTTCCGGTCGGTGACGGATGGCTGCCGACTGGTGCGTCGGCCGAGGTCATTTTTCCCTATGACGGCTCAGCCATTGCGTCGGCCCCGGTCGGCGATATCGCTATCGCACGGCTGGCTGTGGATTGCGCGGTCGGCGTTGCCGCAGAGGTGGCGTCGTTGCCTGCCAGGCTGCGTCGAGAGCTGCTGTCCGTGAGCCACGACAGGCTGGCCGCACGGCGGGAGGACCTCGAGGCGCTGCTGGTGCTGGAGACGGGGAAACCCGCGCGCGACTGCACGGTTGAGGTCGATCGTGCGTTGCTCACCCTGCGGCTGGCGGCAGAAGAGGCTATCCGGGCACACGGCGAGACGGTGCCGCTGGATCTGCTCCCGTCCGGTGACGGTCTGATCGGCTTCTTTCTGCGGGTACCGATCGGCGTCGTGGTTGGCATCGCTGGCTTCAATTACCCACTGCTGCTCGCGATGCATAAAATCGCCCCTGCATTAGCGGCCGGCTGTCCGGTCATCTGCAAACCGGCGCCGCAGACGCCGCTGTCGACCCTGTGGTTGGTGCACGAACTGCGCCAGGTCGCTGCTGAGGTTGGTGTACCCGTAGCGGCTGTTCAGGTGGTCACCGGTGACGCGGACGTAGGCGCCACTCTTACCACTGATCCGAGGATCGGCATTGTGTCTTTCACCGGTTCAGCGGCGGTCGGTCACCAGATTGCCCGTGATGCCGCGCCCCGTAAGACCGTTCTCGAACTCGGGTCGAACACGGCCCTCATCGTGGCCGAGGATGCAGATCTTCCGGCGGCGGCCGCAGCAGTAGTCGCCGGTGGCTTCTACGCTTCGGGGCAGGCCTGTATTTCTGTGCAGCGGGTCCTCGTCGTGGAGGAGGTTTTCGACGCGTTCATAGCCGAGCTGCAGCCACTGATCAGTTCGGTAGTGGTGGGTGACCCACGCGATCCGGCGACGCGGGTAAGCGCCTTGATTGACGAGAAGTCGACGGCCAGGGTGATCGATTGGGTCCGCTCAGCAGAGAAGAGCGGCGCGCACGTACTCGCCGGTGGCATTGACGACGGCTTGGCCCCGACCACGCTGCTCGATGTCGCAGACGGCGAAGCGCTGTGGGACGAGGAGGTCTTCGGGCCCGTCGTGTGTGTGCGCAGGGTGGCCGACGTCGAGCACGCCTTCGACGAAGTGAACCGGTCTCGTTACGGCCTGCACGCCAGCATCTGGACGGCGTCATTGAGCTATGCCTTCGCTGCATTGCGCCAGCTGGATGTCGGAGGCGTAGTGGTCAACGAACTGCCTGGTTTCCGCTCGGACACAATGCCCTACGGCGGGGTGAAGGATTCGGGAACCGGACGCGAGGGACCAAGGTATGCCATCGAGGAGTTCACCGTGACTCGGATGGCGGTAATCCGCCCGTGACCAACGTCAAGAGTTTACGTGATTACTCCGCGCTGTTCCGGCTCGACGGAAGGCGGATAGTCGTGGTCGGCGCGGCAAGTGGAATCGGGCGTGAGTGTGCCCGTGCGCTGGCTGCCCAGGGCGCGGATGTCGTCGCTGCCGACCGCGACCGAACTGCTTTGGACTCCTTGCTGGCCGAACTGCCTGAACGCAGCGAGGGGGTGGAGCTAGACCTGCTGGATCGTGCCGCAACCAGCACGTTCGCCGCCGACGTGGGCCCGGTGGATGCCCTGGTGTTCACCCCGGCCACCAATGTGCGCAAACCACTCGCCGACTACTGCGACGAAGAATTCGATCGCGTGGTGGGGCTGAACCTCACGGCATCGTTCCATCTAATTCGTACGTTCGGACCAGCGATGGCAGCGCGGGGAAGCGGCAGTATCGTCGGGTTCTCCTCGATTCGCGCCATCACCATCGAACCGGGACAAGGCGTCTATGCGGCGACCAAAGCCGGTCTGGAGATGCTCGTCCGGACCGCCGCCGCCGAGTATGGCCCAAGCGGTGTGCGCGTCAACGCGATCCGGCCCGGAGTGGTTGAAACCCCGCTGACCAAGCAACTGCGCGACGACCGCGACTGGTACGACGCCTACGCCCGTAAGGCCGCTCTAGGCCGCTGGGCCAGAGCCGATGAACTGGCCGGCGCGGTCGTCTACTTGGTGAGTGACGCGAGCACGTTCGTCACCGGTTCCATCGTCACGGTCGACGGTGGTTGGACCGCGCAGGACGGTCGTTACGACCCACCCCTCAGCTAACGATCTGAGCGAACCACGGAGACATTTCTCCGCTGACTAAGGAGAACCCGGATGGTGCTGTACGCTCCTCGGCCCGAGCAGGTCATGGTCTCGGCCGCCCGCCGTGGCCTAACGCTGTCGGAGGCGGAGGCCGTGCTGTTGATCGAAATCGGGCACGCCACCTTCGCCGGATGTGCGCGGGTGGCAGCCGAACCGGCGCAGAGCCTTCCGGTGCGCTATCCACGAGGCGGCGGTAGTCGGCCGCGTCCTGAGGAGAATCCGCTGAATGCCTGGGCGTGGCGGTGTGACGTTCCTGGCGCCGACGATGGTGCGCTGGCTGGTCGGACGGTGGTCCTAAAAGACATCATTCCGGTAGCCGGGCAGCCGATGAGTGCGGGTTCAGCCGTCCTGCAAGCCCACGTTCCCTCCTACGACGCCACCGTGACATCGCGGGTTCTCGACCAGGGTGGGCGGATCGTTGGCATTGCAGCGACCGAGGACATGTGTCTGTCTGGGGCCAGCGTCTCCGCAGTGACCGGGTACGTTCGCAACCCGCGGGATCCGACCCGCTCGGCCGGTGGGTCATCCAGCGGTGTTGCCGCCCTTATCGGCAACGGCGCAGTCGACGTGGGCATCGGCGCAGATCAGGGCGGTAGCATCCGTATTCCATCTAGCCTCTCCGGCATATTCGGTATGAAGCCAACCTACGGGCTGATTCCCTACACTGGCTGCGCCGCGATAGATCCAAGCCTTGACCATCTCGGCCCGATGGCGGGCACAGTGGAGAATCTCGCACGGCTACTGCAGGCCATCGCCGGCTTCGACGAGGGGCTCGATCCCCGTCAACGCGCCGACATGGGTGCCGAGGACTACCTAGCTGGACTCTCCGGTGCCGACCCATCAGGCCTTCGGGTGGGTCTCCTGCGGCAGGGGTTCGACCATCTCGGCCTGTCTGATCCGCGGGTCGATGACGCGGTTCGGTCCAGCGCGGAAACCTTGGCTCGACTCGGTGCGCAGGTATGTGAGGTCGATGTCCCGCTGCACCGCCGGGCGATGGATATTCACGGATCCCTCCTGCTGCAGGGTGCGGCTCAATACATGGTCGGCAGCGGTGGTGTGGGCCCGATCGGCAAGGGCTTCTACGACGAAGCCATCGGTAGTGCGGGTGCTGCCGGCATGGCGCTGCATGCTGACCAGCTGTTCGCGAGCGTCAAGTTCGCCATCGGCATCGGCGGGTACCTATGGGATGCCTACGGCGGCGCCTATTACGCCAAGGCGCAGAACCTCGCGGTGTCGCTGCGTCGTGAGATGGATCGTGCACTACGGGAGGTGGACGTCTTGATCATGCCGACGACGTGTGTACAGGCACCGGAACTGCCTCTCGATCCTGTCCCCGGTCTGGACGCTGTGCGGTTGGCACTCGATCCGGCGCTAATCTCAAACACTTGCGCCTTCAACCACACCGGACATCCGGCACTGTCGGTTCCGATCGGGCCGGTCGGCAACCTGCCGGTTGGTCTGATGCTCGTGGCCCGGTGGTATGGCGAAACCACTCTGCTCAGAACCGCACAGGCCTTGGAAGAGGCTGGCGCAACATACCAGCCGGAGACGGGGGAATCGGCATGACGGCCACTGTCCCGAACGCCGTTGCGCTCACCCAGGAACTCGTGAGAATCCGCAGCGTGAACGATCCGAACAACGCCGCTGCGGAGTCCGTGGTCGCATCCAGGATCTCAGAGATCATGCGGTCATTCGGCTGGATCGTGGATGTCGTCGAGGTTGCACCGGGTAGGCCGAACGTGGTGGCGATCATCGAGGGCGGCGGGGGCGACGGACCGACCCTGATGTTCGAGGGTCATACCGATGTGGTCACCGAGGGCTCGGCTGAAACCTGGACGGTGGATCCCTACGGTGGCGACATTGTCGACGGTCGTCTGTATGGGCGTGGCTCAGCGGATATGAAGTCCGGTGTCGCCGCGATGATCGTCGCCGCCCGTCAGGTGCAGTTAGCTGGGACCTTCCCCGGGAGGATTGTCGTTGCGGCTTTGGTCGACGAGGAGGGGATGATGCTCGGCGCAAAACATTTCTCGACCACTCCGCTGGCGTCGACGATCGATGCGGCGATCGTTTGCGAGCCTGAGGCTGGGGAGATATGCACCTCGGCGAAGGGCGCTCTCCGGCTGTCGATAGCGCTGTTCGGCGTGATGGCCCACGGCGCGATGCCGCATCAGGCCAAGAACCCGATCCTGTGCATGGGCGAAATTGTGGCGGCACTGTCGGATTACGAAGGTGAGTTGACTGCGGAACATGGTGTACACAAGCACCTCGGACCGGTCTACATCACGCCAACAGTGGTGCAAGCTGGTTCGCTCAATCAGATCAATGTCATTCCGGCGTTCGCGCAGATCGCACTAGACGTTCGCACCATTCCCGGTGTGGATCATGGCCTGATCGTCCGCCGAGTCGCCCAGATTGCCGAGCGAGCCAGCGCGGTGCAGAGCGTGCGGGCCGAGGTGCAGGTGGTAGACGACCGCCCCGCCGTGGAGATATCGGAGGCCCATCCGCTAGTGAAATCGATGGTCGCCGCCCACGAGGAAGTCACCGGTCAATCAGCCAAGTTCGGTGGAGTTCCCGGCGCAACCGACGGTACCATCCTGTTTCGCGACGCCGGCATTCCCAGTGTGGTATACGGTCCTGGCGGGAAATGGATTGCTCACCAGTCTGACGAGTTCGTCGAGGTCGCCGAGATTTCTGCGGCGGTTGAGGTCTACCTACACGCCGCGAAACACTTCCTGGCTGGAACCGATCGATGAGTGTTCCAGGTCGACGAATGGATTGCTAGACGTAGCTGGTCTGCGCGTCGGACAGCACACGCTCTTTGGTGAGGGCTGGCTGTCCGGCGTGACGGTAATCCTAGCCGAGGACGGTGGGATGACGGCGGGTGTCGATGTTCGCGGTGGTGGACCCGGTACCCGAGAGACCGATTTGCTGGATCCGACGGCCACCGTGCCGCAAGTCAATGCAATCGTGCTCTCCGGAGGCAGCGCCTACGGTCTGGCCAGCGCAGGCGGCGTTGCCGACGAACTTGGCGCCCGCGGTATCGGCTTCTCCGTCGGACCCACGCCTGATCAGGTCGTACCGATCGTGCCAGCGGCAGTGGTGTTCGATCTCGGACGCGGCGGCCAGTTCGGACTCCGCCCCGGCAATGAGGCCGGTGCGTCTGCTGCCCGGGCAGCTCTCGTTGAGCGTCAACCGCTCCTGCAGGGCTGCGTCGGTGCGGGTACCGGAACGGTTGCCGGAGGTCTCAAGGGCGGTCTCGGTTCGGCTAGCACAGTACTATCCGACGGTGCCATCGTTGCAGCGCTGGTTGTTCTCAACGCGATGGGTTCGGTCATCGATGAGCGCACAGGTGAGTTGTTTGCCGCCCGCTTCCTACTTGATGCCGATCCCCGGCTGAACCGTCCCAAGCCTGCAGAACTGCATGCCTTTCTGGGCTCGCGCGGCCCCCTCACGCTTCCGTCAACGGCTACCCAAAACACGACGTTGGCGGTCGTGGCAACAGACGTCGTGTTGAGCAAGGCCCAGTGTCGTCGGTTGGCGAGTGCCGGTCACGATGGTCTGGCCCGTGCGGTGAACCCGGTGCACACGCTCTTCGACGGCGATACAATTTTCGGTCTGAGTACCCGACGGCGGCCAGCTCCGGACGATGCGACGGCGTACGGGCTGATGAGTGCGGCTGGTGACTGCGTGACGCGTGCGGTGGCGCACGCACTGCTCTCCGCAAGGTCGATCACCACACCGGGTGGAGCGTGGCGCAGTTACTCCGACTCATTCCCGTCGGCGTTATGAACTTCGGGCGATCGCGCCACTGATCCAGTGGTTGGCCATCTCGAGCGTCTTCGCGCTCGCCGCGGCTGTCCAGGGACTCGGCGCGCTCGACTCGTTGCTGGCCGCCTCACACTATTTTCCCGCCGTCGTGGTCGGGCTCTTCGCTGCCCGCATGTTCGTCCACCGCGTCTGTGCCACCGTCATCAAGCGGATGGTGCTGTGGCTGACCGTGCTAGCCGGCGCTTTCCTGTTCGCCCGCACGATCGTGACGTGACGTCTCGGCCTTGACCCGGAGACCGCTACGCTGTGAGACCACGTCGGCGCACGCGGGCGCCCTGAGCGGAGGGGACACTGATGGCGGACGATGGGCCGCTTGCGGGGGTGGATGCAGTCGATCGGCGTTTAATTGGGCTGTTGTCGGACGATCCTCGGATGTCGGGGCGCGCCCTCGCGCGGGCAATCGGGATGTCACCGGGTGCAGTCGGTGAGCGGCTGGAGCGGATGCGGACCTCCGGGGTCATCCGCGGCGTCATTCTTGACGTGGATCCGGCCGCTCTCGGTTTCGGGCTCGAGGTTCTGCTAGCGATCGAGCTGCGCCAGGGGAGTCCGGTGGAGGAAACAATTTCTTTGCTGAGCTCGTTGCCGGAGGTCCGATCGATCCAGCTCGTGACGGGGCGGTGGGATTTGATCCTTACGATGTTGGTCCGCGATCAACACCATCTGCGAACGGTCTTGCTCGGGCGGGTGTGGAGCGTTGCAGATTTTCAGCACAGTGAGACGATGATCATCTTGGAGACCTACGGCCGGGGTGGGGCAGACGTGCCTCTCGAGTGAACCACTTGGAGGGTCGACGTTACGTTGTCGCAAGCCGCCACAGTGGGTCGGTGAGCACGGAGCCGATGGTGGCCAGGACCTGACTGCCGAGTTCGCCGTCGATGAGACGGTGGTCGAAGGACAGCGACAGTTGTGTTGTCCAGCGGGGGACGACGTGGCCCTCGTGCACCCATGGCATCTGGCGGATAGCACCGAAGCACAGGATCGCTGCTTCGCCGGGGTTGAGGATCGGTGTGGCGGCGTCGACACCGAACACTCCGACGTTGGTGATGGTGAACGTACCGTCGGCCATCGCGTCCGGCGGTGTTTTCCCCTCGCGTGCGAGGGTCGTGAGATCGGTGAGCGCTCCCGCAAGTGCGGGCATGGACAGCCGTTCGGCCCGTTTGATGTTCGGCACGATCAGCCCGCGCGGAGTGGCCGCCGCGATACCGAGGTTCAGCGCGGCTTTCTGCACAATCTCCTGATTCTGCTCGTCCCAAGTGGCGTTGATCTGCGGGTGCTTGCGCACGGTGACCAGTACCGCGGAGGCCACGATCAGCAGGGGAGTGACCTTCGTGCTGGCGAACTCGGGATCTTGGCGCAGCCGGGTGACTAGATCCATCGTGGCGGTGACGTCGACGGTCAGAAACTCGGTGACATGCGGGGCGGTGAATGCGCTGGCGACCATGGCCTGGGCGATGGCCTTGCGCACTCCCCGCACAGGGATCCGTATGTCACCGGTGGTGTCTGGCACCTGCGGTGCGGTGGGAGCCGGCTCATGCTCGGCCGACGGCGAAACCTGGCGGGCGCGCACATCGTCGCGGGTAATGGTGCCTTCCGGGCCTGAGCCGGTGACGGTGCTGAGGTCAATACCCAGATCGCGGGCCAGCTTGCGCACCGGCGGCTTGGCCCGCGCCACGTCGGTCGTTTGCCGCACGCCCGGCGAGGCCTGGACCGGGGCTTGCGCCTGCCCCTCCGCGCTAGTGTGTCCGACGGTCTGGCGGCGGGGGCGACGCTCCGCCGCCGCGTGCGTCGGTCCGTACCCCACGAGAACGGAGCGGCTGCCGTCATCGACGACCTCAGGTGGCACTTGCTCCCAGGTGTTGTCCGCAGCCGTCGGTGCCGGGGTGGCCCGTTCCGGTAAGGGGGGGTTGCCGTCGGGGGCGAGGGTGAACAGCACGCTGCCGACTGCGACGGTCTGTCCTTCACCGGCAAGGATGTCGAGCACCGTTCCGGAGAAGGGGCTGGGCAACTCGACGGCGGACTTCGCTGTCTCGATGTCGACGACGACCATGTTTAGCTGCACCTTATCGCCGGGTGCGACATGCCAGCGCAGGATCTCAGCCTCCTCCAGCCCCTCCCCGACATCGGCCAGACGGAACTCTTGAACGGTCACAACAGCTCCTCTCACCAAGCGAACGATCGATCGGTCGCGTCCAGGACGCGGTCAAGGTCGGGCAGGTATTGCTTTTCGAGCTTCGCGGGTGGATAGGGCATGTTCAGCCCACCGACGCGGGTGACGGGAGCCTCGAGATCGTAGAAACACTGCTCGGTGATAGCGGCAACAATCTCCGCACCGACCCCGCCGCAGAGGGGAGCTTCGTGAACGACGACAGCTCGGTGCGTGCGGCTCACGGACTCAGTGATGCAGGCCATGTCGAGCGGGGCCAAGGAACGGAGGTCGATTACCTCAATGCTGTGACCCTCATCCTCGGCCACCCGGGCGGAGGCGAGGCAGGTCTCGACGGTGCCGCCCCAGCTCAACAATGTGAGATCTGTGCCCGGTCGGACGGTGCGGGCGCGGTCGAGGGACAGGACTTCCGGTGCGTCTGCGTCCTTCGCAACGTCACCCTTGGTCCAGTACCGCCGCATGGGTTCGTAGAAGATGACCGGGTCGTCACACGCGATGGCTTGCCGGATCATCCAGTGCGCGTCATTGGGGCTGGCGCAGTAGACGACGCGCAGGCCCGCGGTGTGCGCGAAGTAGGCCTCGTTGGACTCGCTGTGGTGCTCGACGGCACCAATGCCTCCCCCGACGGGAATGCGGATGACGACGGGTACCCGGAGCTTTCCCGCGGTGCGCGCGTGAAGTTTGGCCAGTTGTGACACGATTTGGTTGAAGGCGGGGTAGACGAAGCCGTCGAACTGGATCTCACACACGGGCCGGTACCCCCGCAGGGCCAGGCCGATCGCCGTACCGATGATTCCGGACTCAGCCAGCGGGGTGTCCATGACACGGTCTTCACCGAAGTCTTTCTGCAGACCGTCAGTGACTCTGAAGACACCGCCGAGCGTGCCGACGTCCTCGCCCATCACCAGAACCTTGGGGTCGTTCTCCATGGCTTTGCGCATCCCGCTGTTAAGCGCCTGACACAAATTAAGCATCGTGAACCTCTAGGTGCGATCAAGGGGGTCGCCAACGCGACCCGAGGGAGGGAGGGACCGGCCTGCCGTCAGCCGGTGAAGGAGCTGGTGTAGTCCGCGAAGCGTTCCCGCTCCTGGCGCAGCTGCTCTGTCGGTGCGACGAGCACGTGGTCGTAGAGGTCGACCAGGTCGGGCCCGGTCAGGGCCAGGCATGACTGTCGGGTGTCGGCGGCGACGTCGTCGGCCTCGGCCGCCACGTCGTCGAAGAACGCCTGCTCGGCCCAGCCCTGAGCCCGCAAAAGTTTATCGACACGGTCGAGCGGATCCTTCGCGATCCACTCATCAAGCTCGCTGGCGCTGCGGTAGCGGGTCGGATCGTCGGAGGTGCTATGACCACCAATGCGGTACGTCACGGCTTCGATGAGTGCAGGACCCGACCCGGAGCGGACATGTTCGGCGAGTTGTGTGGTGACGGCGTGCACCGCGAGCACATCGTTACCGTCAACCAGTGTGGTGCGCAGACCAAATCCGTTGCCCCGCTCCGCCAAGGAGGTGCGTGACTGAGCCGACGACGGCGTCGAGATGGCCCACTGGTTGTTTTGGCAGAAAAACAGAATGGGTGCGTCGGTGGTCGCCGCGAAGTTGAACGCCTCGCTGGTATCGCCCTCGCTGCTCGCGCCGTCACCAAAGTACGCGAGCACGACTTCGCTGGCGTCGTCGAGCTTGATCCCCATCGCATATCCGGTGGCATGTAGCAACTGTGCGGCGAGGACAAGCGTGTATACGTGGAAGCGGTATGTCGTTGGGTTCCACCCGCTGTGGGTGTTGCCTCGCCATTGCACCAGGAGTTCGGCCGGTGTGATGCCTCGGGCCATCGCCGCCGCGTGCTCCCGGTAACTCGGGAAAACGTAGTCGGTGGGCTCTAGCGCAGAGATGGAACCGACTTGTGCCGCTTCCTGGCCGTGAGACTGCAGCCACAACCCGAGCTCACCTTGACGCTGCAACGCGAACGCCTCATCATCGAAGCGCCGGGCCAGGACCATCGCCCGGAACAAGTCGCGGCACAGCTGCGGTTCGACCTCCCCCTCAACGTCCGGGTGCCGGTGCAGTTGCCCCGAGGGCGTCACAAGTTGTACGGGGTCCATCGATCGCCTCCACCAGGTCGGTGTCTTGGAGTTTGGTCGCGAGGTGGTGCGACCGCCCTATGGTGCGAGCAGGTACCCAGGGATGACTGGGTGCCGCTAGCTGATCGTTCACCACTATGCCCCAAAACAGGCCCTTCCGTCTAGTGAGGCTGCCGTCGGCAGGCCAATTGACTAGAGCGTGTCTGCTAATTGCGGACGCGGTGGTGGATGACGATCGCGGCCAGGGTGACGCCGCCGAGGTAGGTCTGGGCGCACAGTCGTAGCGGGTGGCGACGCCGCGCCACTGTTTGAGCCGGTTGAAGCCGCGTTCGACGGTGTTGCGGTGGCAGTAGGTCTTGGCGTCGAAGGCTGGTGGGCGCCCGCCGGTGGTGCCTTTGCTCTTGCGGTAGGAGATCTGGTTGCTGCGTTCGGGGATGGTGTGCTTGATCTTGCGCTTGCGCAGCTCTTCCCGGGTGCTGTTGTGGGAGTAGGCCTTGTCCGCCAGCAGGCGCTTGTCGCCGGTGAACCGGTCGGGGTGGGCGCCCAGCAGCGGGATCAGCATGGGATTGTCTCCGGCTTGCCCGGGCGAGAGCAACATCGTGACCGGGGCGCACAGCTCGTCGGTCAGGGCGTGGATCTTGGTGGTCCACCCGCCGCGCGAGCGGCCCAGAGCATGATCGGTCGGTTCGCCGGGCAGATCCTTGTCATTCGGTTGTGCCCCCTGTGTGGTCGTGGAAGCGGGCGCCCGCGGCGTGCTGATGGGCGCGGATGCTGGTGGAGTCCACCGAGATCGTTCCCATCAGCTGGCGGTCCTGATCGGTGGCGTTGGCCTTCACCGCGGCGAACATCGTGTTGTAGGTTCCGTCGGTCGACCACCGGCGGTGGCGTTCCCAAACTGACTGGTAAACACCGAATTCCGAGGGCAGATCGCGCCACGGAGAGCCGGTGCGAAACCGCCAGACGATGCCTTCCAAGGTTCGGCGGTGGTCGTTCCACGGCCGCCCCGGTCGCCCGGCGACTCCGGGCAGCACCGGCTCCAGAAGGGCCCACAACTCGTCAGAGATCACATCAGCTCGCACCATCAGTCCATAGTGGAGCACCAAGGCCCTATGAGTTAGCAGACACGCTCTAGTTGCTGTCGGTATGGGTGATACAAGACCTTGGGACCCTTGAACTCTGTGAATCACAGTCGCGTGGGGCGAGTCATCAGCGCACCCCTGACCATTTGCCGATGCGCGCGGCCGCCGCGATCTGTTCGGCGACCTCGGTGTGCCGTTCGGTCAGGAGCCCGACCGTGACGCGGATGTGGCCGCCCGCCGCGGGCAGTACCGCGAAGGGTGCGCCGGGGGTGGCGCCGATGCCTTGGCTGGCCAGGCGGACGATGGCCGCCGACTCGTCGGCTACCGGCACCCAGATGTTGATACCGTCCTGCCCGCGGACTGTGATCTCGTGGGCGAGGAGAACGTCGACGGTCAGCGAGCGTCGGCGGGCGTATGCCTGCCGCGCTGAGTTGATCTGCTCGACGGCGTGCGGGTCGGTGAGCAGGCTCAGCAGAATGCGTTGGAGTAGGCGGCTACTCCAACCCTGCCCGAGCTGGCGTCGTCCGACGATCTCGCCGATCAGCGCGGTGGTGCCGCTCATGGCCGCCAGTCGAAGGTCAGGACCATGGGATTTCGAGAAGCTGCGCACGTGCAGGGTCTGTTGGGGCACCCACTCGCCGAGGCTGATGGCCGGTGTGGCGGAGACCGAGCCGGCCGCGTCGTCTTCGATGATGATAGTGTCGGTGGCTGCGATGATCTCGGCGAGCTCGCGCGCCCGCGACGGTGTGAGTGAGACGCCGGTCGGGTTCTGGGCGCGTGGCTGCAGGATCACTGCGGTTGCTGGTGCCTGGAGCGCGTCGCCCAGGGCGTCGGGTCGAATTCCTTCCTCATCCATCGGCACCCCAACCACGTCGGCGCCCAGTGCCTCCAGCAGGTCGAGCACGAGTGGGAAGCATGGGTGTTCCACGATCACCCGGTCGCCGAAGCGGATGAGGGTCTGCGCTGCCAGGTCCAAGGCGTCCATGGCCCCGTCGACGACGGTGATCTCCTCAGCGGGGTAGGGCCAGTCGGCCCGGAGTACAGTGAGCAACTCAGGTAGGACGGGGCTGTCCAGGTAGCTACCGGGAGTGGCGACGGTGGTCAGCGCCTGCAGTGCGTGAGTGAGATCCGGCAGAAGTGCCGGGTCGGGCACCCCCGTGGACAGGTCAAGATCGAACGTTGCCCGACCTTCCAGCGCCTGTCGGTATCGAGCCGATCCGGCTGAATGGTGGTGGGCGACCGTTGTTCCACGTCGTCCATCAGTCCGAATGGCGCCGGATCGGGCGAGCAGCGACCATGCGGCACTGACCGTGGTCGGCGACAGTCCGAGCTGCTTCGCGACCACCCGAATGGGCGGGAGCTTGGTCCCGGCCGTCAGTGCACCGTCGCCGATCGCGCGACTGACCGCGTGTCCCAAACCCCGCGCCGTCGGCTGATTCATGCGTTGCTCAACGATGTTCAACGCGTCATCCATTTTTGTAACATAGCAATAAACAGTTTGAACCGCCTAGTTCTGTCACGTACGGTCGGAGCCATGACAACCCGGATCTCGCATTGGATCGATAACCAGTCCCAGCCGGGCGTGTCCGGCCGCGCCGCACCGGTGTTCAACCCGGCGACGGGCGCGCACACCGCCGATGTGGACCTGGCCAGCAGCGCAGAGGTGAATGCCGCAGTGGCCAGGGCGGCCGAGGCGGCGCGCCAGTGGCGGCGCGCATCGCTGTCTCGCCGCTCGACGGTGCTGTTCGCCTTCCGGGAGTTGCTGCACACGCACGCGGATGAGCTCGCCGCGATTGTCACCGCCGAGCACGGCAAGGTGCTCGCCGATGCCGGGGGGGAGATTGCGCGGGGACTGGAGAACGTCGAGTTTGCGACCGGTGCGCCACAGCTGCTCAAGGGCGGGTTCTCCGAGCAGGCGTCGAGCGGGGTGGATGTGTACTCGATCCGTCAACCCCTCGGTGTGGTTGCCGGCATCACCCCGTTCAACTTCCCGGTGATGGTGCCGTTGTGGATGTGCGCCAACGCCATCGTCACCGGCAATGCGTTCATCCTGAAGCCGAGCGAAAAGGATCCCTCAGCGGCGCTGTTTCTGGCGCGACTCTGGAAGGAGGCCGGCCTGCCCGATGGGGTGTTCACCGTCCTGCAAGGGGACAAGGAGGCAGTGGATGCTCTGTTGACCCACCCGGACATTGCGGCGATCAGCTTCGTCGGCTCGACGCCGATCGCCCGCTACATCTACGAAACCGGTACCGCGCACGGCAAACGGGTGCAGGCCCTTGGCGGCGCGAAGAACCACATGTTGGTGCTTCCCGACGCCGAGGTCGAGCTGGCCGCCGACGCGGCGGTCTCGGCTGCCTACGGAGCCGCCGGTGAACGATGCATGGCACTATCGGTCGTAGTTGCGGTCGGCTCGGTGGGCGACGGGCTCGTCGAAGCGATCGCTACGCGACTGCCCAAGCTGACCATCGGTGATGGTGCTCATCCAGATACCGACATGGGACCGCTGATCACCGCCGCGCACCGCGACAAGGTCGCCGGCTACATCGGTGCCGGGGCCGACGCGGGGGCGACGCTGGTGGTGGACGGCCGAGAGCGCGAGGTCCCCGAACGAGGCTTCTTCCTCGGCACGACCCTGATGGACCACGTGAGCACCGACATGACCGTCTACACCGACGAAATCTTCGGTCCCGTGCTGTGCGTGCTGCGGGTGCAGACCTACGAGGAGGGCGTGGCGATCATCAACGCCAACCCCTTCGCCAACGGAACCGCCATCTTCACCCGGGACGGCGGCGCGGCCCGGCAGTTCCAGTTCGACGTCGAGGTCGGCATGGTTGGGATCAATGTGCCCATCCCGGTTCCGGTGGCCTATTACTCCTTCGGCGGCTGGAAGTCGTCGTTGTTCGGCGACGCCCACATGTACGGGCCGGAGGGCATTAACTTCTACACCCGCGGAAAGGTCGTCACCTCCCGCTGGCCCGACCCGGCCACCTCGTCCATCGACCTCGGCTTCCCCCGCAATCAGTAAGGCCCAAGCACATGACCGACGCACTGATCCGCGAACAGCTGCCCTCCTCGAGTGAGGAGCAGGTACGTGCCGACGACCGCGCGCACGTGTTCCACTCCTGGTCCGCGCAGGCATTGATCGACCCGCTGCCGATCGCCTCGGCGCAAGGTTCCTACTTCACCGACTACGCGGGTAAGCGGTACCTGGACTTCTCCAGCCAGCTGGTCAACGTCAACATCGGCTACCAGCACCCCAAGCTGGTCGCCGCCATCCAGGAACAAGCCGCACGGCTGTGCACCGTCGGGCCGCCGTTCGCCAACGACGCTCGCAGCGAGGCAGCTCGGCTGATCGCTGAAGTTGCCCCGCCAGGATTGGACAAGGTGTTCTTCACCAACGGCGGCGCCGAGGCCAACGAGAACGCCGTCCGGATGGCGCGGTTGCACACCGGCAGGCACAAGGTGCTCGCCGCCTATCGCAGCTACCACGGGGCCACCGCAGTCGCGATCGCTCTGACCGGCGACCCCCGCCGATGGCCGTCCGAGCCCGGCCCTTCCGGGGTGGTCCGCTACTGGGGCCCCTACCCCTACCGCTCGTCGTTCCACGCCACCACTGACCTCGAGGAATGCGCACGTTCCCTCGAGCATCTGCGCGACATCATCACCTTCGAGGGCCCGCACACGGTCGCTGCGATCATCCTGGAATCCGTGGTCGGCACCAACGGGATTCTGGTGCCACCTGATGGCTACCTGGCCGGGGTGCGCGCCCTCTGCGACGAGTTCGGCATCATCCTGATTGCCGACGAGGTGATGTCCGGCTTCGGCCGCTGCGGTGAGTGGTTCGCCGTGGATCGCTGGGGCGTTGTCCCGGACCTGATCACCTTTGCCAAGGGCGTCAACTCCGGCTACGTCCCTCTGGGTGGCGTGGTGATATCCGCTGCTATCGCGGAGACCTTCGCCCAACGACCGTATCCGGGCGGGCTCACCTACTCCGGGCATCCGCTGGCGTGTGCTTCAGCCGTCGCGTCGATCAACATCTTCCACGACGATGGCATCATCGAACACGCTCGCAGCCTGGGCACCGATGTCATCGGACCCGAGTTGCGCGCACTCGCGCAGCGACATCCCTCCGTTGGGGAGGTCCGCGGCCTTGGTGTGTTCTGGGCACTGGAGCTGGTTCGAAACCGCGACACCCGCGAAGCACTCGTGCCCTACAACGCCGCAGGCTCGGCGGCAGCACCGATGGTCGAATTCGCCACAGCGTGCAAAGACCGCGGCCTGTGGCCGTTCACCCACTTCAACCGCACCCACGTCGTGCCACCGTGCACCACCACGGCCGATGAGGTCCGCGAGGGTATCGCCATCCTCGACGAAGCACTCGAGGTTGCGGACCGTTACCACATCGACAGTTAGGACTTGCAGAGCCTCCTTTTGATGATTCACTTCGGTGCTTGTCTCCGGCGATCCGATCAGCGGAGGGGACTCCCCGACCGGTAATGACCGACGGGGTACGCGTACTGGCTTAAGAGGAGTCCGAGCGTGTCCGCATCCTCGCGGCCCAACGGCCATCGGGATCCGGGCGACATCGGGACGGATTTGCTGTCGGCTGTATTTGGTGCCAGTTGTCTGAGCGCGTTTTTGACAGTGGGCTAACGGTTCAGTGCCCGAGTTTGCTGATTTCCCTCTCTTTCAGACGTATCGGTGCGAGCGTCCGGGAAACGGACACCTGCAGCGAATTGAACGGGTGGGGCGCTTTTAATTAGGTAGAAGGAGAACGAGCGTCGATGTCCACTCACACCCTGTCAATCCTCGCTCAAGATGAGCCTCGAGTACTAGCGAGAATCTGCACGTTGTTCGCTCACAAGAAGATCAACGTCGTCTCTATCGGTGCTACCGCGGAAACGGGTTCGCGGTTCGGCTGGATGTCCGTCGTGATCGACGTCCCAAACATCGTCTCGTTTGAACATGCGGTCAAGCAGCTAAATAAGTTGATTGGCGTCGTCAAGGCCGTCGAGCTAACACCGGGGACATCACATCAACGCAAGCTTGTTTTGGTGAAGGTCACTGCGGATCCTTCAGGTCGCATCCAGATGAGCGGGGGCAAGCGCGGGGTCACCGCGGGTACCCGGTCTGAGGTGATTGAGCTGGCCGCGGTTTTCAACGCGGAGGTGATCGAGGTATCAAGGTCCACGATCACGGTACAGATCGCTTCTACGAGCGAGCGGATCGCCGAGTTCCTCGCCGTCATGGAACCGCTCGGAATTTGCGAGGTCCGTGATTCAGGAGTGGTGTCAATACTTCGTGGTGCACGCCGGATCGCAACTCCACAGACAGACCCTTAGAGTGCCTGGTGAGGATGGCGGCTTTGGTCTTTCGCGACCCTGCGTCCGCCCCCGCGTCGTGCTCGCGCGGTCCATCCAATCCGACTCGGGCTCGAGCGCATCGCCGTAGAGGGATCTTCTGCCAGGGCATTCAAGGTCATCTCCCGGTCGGTGGGCGTGGATAGGTTTGCCCCATGAGCGACGTGACGACCGGCCCACCGCGGCAGTACCTTCAGGAGGGACGCGACGCGCTGATGCGCGCGGTCGAGGAACTCGGTGAGTACAACGCGAGGCGCCCGCTCACGCCGAGCGGTACGAACATTCTCGGGCTGGTCAAGCACCTCGTCGGCGTCGAGCGGTCCTACCTCGGTGAGTGCGTCGGCCGGCCGCCGAAGTTCACCCTGCCGTGGGAGGAGGACGGCTAGAATTTGGCACGGCGCCGACATGTGGGTGCGCGCGGACGAGTCCCGCGACTACATCGTCGGTTTGTACCACCAGATCTGGCGGAACTCCGACGCGTCGATCGATGCACTGCCGCTGGACACCGAGGCCTACGTCCACTGGTGGAAGGAGGGCATGCGCCACCCCTCCTTCGGCAGCCTGATCACCCGGGTCGTGGCCGAGACCGCGCAAAATGCGGGCCACGCGGAGATCCTGCGCGAGGGTCTCGACGGCCAGGGCGGTCGCGACGCCGATTCGTTCGGCGACGACGCCGCCTGGACGGCGTACGTCGCGCGCATCCAGCAGGTCGCCGACATGTTCCGGACTCTCGCCTGATCGCGGGCGTGATCTCCGCTGCACGATCGGCCACCGGGAACGCGGCCTGCGATCAGCGGCGGTTGGCATGCTCGCGCCATGCACCTGCCTATCGCGCGCCACACCGAACAGCTCGACGAGCTCGTGCGCTTCTATCGCGATGGCCTCGGGCTCGAGCTCATCGGCACGTTCACCGGGCACGCGGCTACTCGGGCAGGTTTCTCCCAATCCCGGGCACCGCCGCCCACCTCGAGTTCACTTCAGGGCCCGCGTCAACCACGCCCGCACCCCACCCGGAATCACTCACGGTCCTGTATCTCGACGACACCGCCGCCGTCTGACAGCGGCTGTCGAAAGGTCTGGAGCGTCGCTCGTCGAGCCGGAGAACCCGTTCTAATGAGATCAGTCGGGTGTTTCTGGAAGGCTCGAACCTCCGCCCGAGTGCTGGCTGCGCTCGATGACAGCGGCCGCTTGTCGAAGCTGATCGCGCTCATGATTCCTCGCCGAACTGCTCGTGGATCTGACAGCTCTTTGAGCGCTGGACCGTACGCCCGCAGCGCCTCATATAAGCGGTCGGCCGGAGCGCTTGACATTCAACTGTGACGAGATGCACACTGCCGATATCCAGGATCCTGGATATCGGAACGAAGGGGAGAATCCGTTGAGCGCTGCCCAACAGATCAAGTGGCGTGGTCGTGTACGACTCGTCGATGAAGTCACGGACGTGCTGCGCGAGCGGATCTACGCTGGGGACTACGAGCCGGGGGAGCCGCTGCCGCAAGAGCAACTGGCGGTGAGCCTCGACATCAGCCGGACCCCGCTCCGCGAGGCGTTTCGGGCGTTGGAGCGCGAGGGACTCGTCACGAGCGAGCCGGGCCGCGTCGTGCGCGTTGTCGAGGTGAACTCGCGAAAGTTGTTGGCCGGCTACCAGCTGCGGGAGATGCTCGACGGCCTGGCCGCGCGCCTAGCCGCCATCCGTGCAGACGCTAGCGACATCGCCGGTCTGCGCGAGCATCTGACGGAGCAGACGGAGGCGCTCCAGAATGGCAACCTCGGTGCTTACACGCAGGCCAACGTGCAGTTCCACACCGCGATCGTCCACATCGCCAACAACGACTTCGTAACCGCGCAGCTCTCGCTGATCCCGCTGACCGCACGGGTCTTCACGCCGGCCCGCCGGCTCGAGGACACCAGGGCACGGGCCGCAGTGCTCGAGCACGAACAGATTGTCCGGGCGATCGAGTCAGGGGACGCGCAAGCCTCGGAGGACCGGGCCCGGGCCCACATCCGCGTGACCATCACGCAGCTCGCCATGCACGAGCTGCACGAACACTAATGAAGGAGAGCATCGATACCATGAGGAGCCTGCTCGTCGCCAGCGATATCGGAGGGACGTTCACCGACACCGTTACCATCGACGCGACCGGGGAGATCGGTCGCTACAAGGCGCCGACCGTCCCGAACGACCCCGCTCAGGGTGTTCTCGCAACGCTAGAGTTGGCTGCCACCGAGCGCGGCGAGGAGCTCGGGGACTTGCTGCGCAGCGTCTCGCACTTCGCGCACGGCACGACGGTCGCCACCAACGCGATGATCGAGGGCAATTGCGCAACGGTGGGCCTGATCCAGACCCGCGGTTTCGGCGACACCGTGCCGATCATGCGCGGATTCAAATCGCTGGGCCTCGACGAGGACGCGATCAAGAACTTCCGCTCGCTCGTGAAACAGGAACTGGTGGTCCCCAAGCGACTAATCGGCGAGGCCAGCGAGCGCGTCGACTACCGCGGCCGGGTGATCCTGCCGCTCGACGAGGACGGCGTGCGCGAAACCGTTCGCCAGCTGCTCGCGGAGGGTGCGGAGACCTTCGCCGTGTCGCTGCTGTGGTCATTCAAGAACGACGTCCACGAGGTCCGGATCGGCGAAATCATCGCCGAGGAGGCTCCCGACGCCCTGTTCTCGCTCTCCAGCGCGCTGCTGCCGCGGCTGGGTGAGTACGCGCGTACGGTCACGACGGCGATCAACGCTAGCCTGCGCCCGGTCGTTCGGCGTGCGGTCCGCAGCCTCGCCGAACGCCTGCGCGAAGGCGGGATGACCACCGAGCCGCTGTTGATGCAGTCTGGCGGTGGCCTAACTCCGATCTCCGAGATCGACCAGCAGGCCGCGTCGACGGTCATGTCCGGCCCAGTTGGCGGCGTCGTCGCCTGCCAGTTCTACGGCGACCTGTATGGCCAGAAGAACATCGTCGCCACCGACATGGGTGGGACGAGTTTCGATGTCGGGCTTGTCCTCAGGGGCGAAGCCCACATAGCCAACAGCACCTGGGTCGGCCGACACGAGATCGCCCTGCCGTCGGTGTCGGTTCGAACAGTCGGTGCAGGCTCCGGCTCGATCGCCTCGGTGGTCGGTGGCGCCCTGCGCGTCGGACCCGAGAGTGCGGGTGCGGTACCAGGATCGGCCTGCTACGGCCGCGGTGGGACCCGCCCGACGGTCGCCGACGCGGACGTCGTGCTCGGCTACCTAAATCCGGACAACTTCCTCGGCGGACGCCTGAGGCTCGACGTCGCGGCCGCCCGTGAGGCGATTCGGATCCACGTCGCCGAGGTGCTCGGAATGGGGATCGAGGAAGCCGCCGAGGGCATCAAGACGATCGTCGACGCCCGAATGGCGGACCTGATCCGTGCCGCGACGATCGAACAAGGTTACGACCCGGCGGATTTCACCCTCTACGCATATGGCGGCGCAGGACCGACGCACGCGTTCTCCTACGGCCGTGAGCTCGGAATCTCCGAGATCGTCGTGCCGCTGACGGCGTCCGTGCACTCAGCGTTCGGCGTCGCCGCGGCCGACCTGATCGCCGCGGAGGAATTGTCGGACCCGATCCTCAGCCCGCCGGGCACCGTTGACCACGCCGCTGCGCTCGACCCGGCCGGAGTCGAGTCGCGGTTCGCCAAGCTGACCGAGGCGGCGATGCTCCGCCTCGAACGCGCCGGAGCGACCCGCGAGTCCGTCCAGCTCAGGCGCGTCGTCGAGATGCGGTTCCGATTCCAGATCAACGTGCTGTCGGTCCCGATCCCCGACGGTCGAATCGACGCCGAGAAGATCCGTCAGCTCGTCGCGAGGTTTATCGAGAGCTACGAGGCGCGGTTCGGCGAGGGGTCCGCGTTCGAAGCAGCCGGCATCGAGATGACAACGTTTCGGGTCGTCGGCCGCAGCCCCGGGGCTCGTCCGACACTGGCCGCGCTCGAGGCGTCGGCCGATGCCGACCAACACCCCGAGTCCACCCGCCGTATCTTCTCCGGCGGCGAGTGGCAGAACGCACGGGTGCTGCGCCACGAGGCGCTGCGACCGGGATTCACTCTCGACGGTCTCGCGGTCGTGGAGATGAAGGACACCACGATCATCGTCGGCGGTGGGCAGCAAGCCACCGTCGACAAGCTCGGCAGCCTGATCATCCGGCAGACGTCTGAGTGGGAACCGAGAGAGGAAGGCAGAGCATGACCAGGACTGACCCCCAGGGGCCCCCCGCCGCGGTAACCGCAGGAGGCGTCGACCCGATCACCTTCGAGGTCATCCGCCACAAGCTGTGGTCGATCAACGAGGAGGGCTCGCAGACCATGACCCATGTCTCGGGATCACCCGTTGTCCACGCCACGGACTACAACTTCGGTCTTTATACCGCGGACGGCGAAATGGCCGTCATCGGCGTCTACCTACTGGTCCCGATCTACACCGGATCGATGGCGATCCGGAGGTTCCTCAACCAATTCGATGACATCCGCGAGGGTGACGTCTTCACCATCAACGACCCATTCATCGCGGCCGAGCACCAGAACGACGTCCAGTTCTGCGCGCCGTTCTTCCTGGAAGGCGAGCTGATCGCCTGGATCGGCTGCATGGCCCATCAGGTCGACCTCGGCGGCATGGACGTCGGCAGCTGGTGCCCGACCGCGACCGACGTCTTCCAGGAGGGGATCACGATCCCGCCCGGGCGGATCGTCCGTGAGGGCAAGGTCAACCGGGAGCTGTGGGACATCGTCATCGCGAACTCGCGGATGCCGTTCGTTGTCTCCAACGACTTCACCGCGTTCCTGGCCGGCCTGAAGGTCGCTGGCGCGCGGCTAACCGAGCTCTGCGACCGATACGGAGGCGACACGGTCAAGGCCGTCATGAGCCAATCGATCGACTCGTCCGAGCGCGGTCTGCGCGAACTGCTGACGACGCTGCCCGACGGCACGTTCGAACACACCAGCTACCTGGACCGCCCGGTCTCGGCCGGCGCATCGGAGAACGAGCTGCTGACGATCAATTGTCAGCTTACGAAGGCCGGCGACGAGCTGACCTTCGACTTCGACGGCTCTGATGCGCAGTCGGCCGCCTACGGCATGGCGACCCGCGCCGGCACCGTCGGCGCGGTCGCGACGCTGATGCTCTGTCTGTTCGGGTCCGACCTCCAGTGGAACCACGGCCTGATGCGCCCAGTCACCGTCAAGGCCCGCGACGGCCTCTGCGTTACCGCCCAGTCACCGATGCCGATCTCCGGCGGCGCGGCCGGGGCCAACTGGGTGGCGATGAGCGCCGCTGCGGCCTGTATCGCGAAAATGGTCAGCTTCAGCGACCAATACAGGGGCCTGGCCTTCGGGCCAGGCGACGGCTCGTGGCAGCTCGGCCAGTTCGGCGGTCTCAACCAGTACGGCGAGCCGTTTGCCTCGATGTACATGGACTCCCTGCTGTGGGGCGGCCCGGCGTTCGCCGACCGCGACGGCGTGGACTCCGGTGGCGCAATGGTCATCCTCGGCGGCGGCACCCAGGACGTGGAGCAGCACGAGGTCGGCCAGCCGCTCCTGTACCTTTGGCGGCGCGAGGTCGCGGACTCCGGCGGGGCCGGACGCAACCGCGGCGGCAACGGGATCGAGTTCGCACTCGTCCCGTACGACACCGACGAGGTCTCGGGCGTGCTCGCCACGCACGGCACATCGCTGCCAAACCGCACCGGCATCTTTGGGGGCTACCCCGGGTCCGTCGCCCGCTACGAGATGGTCTCGGACGTCGACGTGCTCAACGAGATGTCCGCAGGCCTTGCGATCACCACCCTCGAGCAGGCCGGTGGAAACCACGTGATCTTGCCGGGCGTCACGTCCGGCGCAATCATCAAGCGCGGCGAGATCGTCAACGTCCGCCTGCAGAACGGCGGCGGCTACGGCGATCCGCTCGACCGCGAGCCGGCCCGGGTGCTGCGCGACCTGCTCGACGGCGCGGTCACGGCCGAGACCGGGCGGGACATCTACGGCGTGGTGCTCGACGGCGACGCCGTCGACGAGGCCGCGACGACCGACCGTCGCCAGGAGTTACGTGGCGCACGCCTGGCAGCGATGGTCCCGCCGCGCGGCAACGCCGAGGCCACCGGTAGCGCGCTCGACGCGACGTGGGGGGATGCCCTGCGGTTCCGCACCACGGACGGCGCGTCGGTCGTCCACTGCGGGCACTGCGATCACGAGCTCGGCCCGACCGGAGCCGACTGGCACGCACTAGCCGGCACGGTCGTGCTGCGGCCCGCACAAGCTAGTCCATTGATCTCGGTGCACGAGGAGTTGGTCGTCCACCAGTACGTCTGCCCCTCGTGCGCGGCGTCCCTCTGGGTCGACGTCGAGCCGAAAAACGGCCCGCTGTGGCGGGATTTCACATTGGAGGAGCGCAATGTTCGTACGTAAGGAAGTCCTGCTTGCGGCTGTGGTCGCGACGGCGCTCGCGCTGTCGAGCTGTGGGAGCAGCGGCAGCACCGGCAGCAATGCCAGCTCGGGGAACGGTGGCGCTAAGAAAGCGAGCTACAACATCGTCCTGAGCAACAATTACATGGGCAACGAGTGGCGTCCGCAGATGGAGAACGTGGCGAAGTTCGTCGCGGGCGCCGGAGCAAACAAGGGCCGAGTGAACCTGGACATCCGCAACACCGACGCCACGCCCGCCGCCCAGATCCAGTCGCTGCAGAGCGTGATCCGGCAGAAGCCCGACGCGATCATGATCGACGCGGCCTCGGCCACGGCGCTCAACCCGACGCTCGAGCAGGCATGCCAGGCCGGGATCCTGGTCTTCAGCTTCGATCAGGTGGTCACGGCTCCATGCGCCTTCAAGCTGCCGCAGGACTACACCGCCCAGGCAACCGACGCCGTCAATTGGCTCGGCACGCAGCTGAAGGGCAAGGGCAACATCCTGATGGACACTGGGCTTCCGGGGATCCCGCTGTCGGAGACATACGTCAAGGTCTGGACGCAGACGCTGAAGGACAAGTACCCGGGGATCAATGTCGTCGGGACGTTCAGCAGCCAGTACGCCCCGGGCCCGGAGCTGCAGGGCGTGTCGGCGTTGCTGTCCCGTAACCCGCAGATCGACGGCATCTTGTCGGGCGCCTACATCGCAAGCGACATCAAGGCGCTCCAGCAGGCCGGACGGCCGATGGTCCCCATGACGGGCCTCGACTTCAACGGAGGCCAGAGGCAGTGCGCCGCCGAGAACCTCATGTGCTTCTTCATCGGCGCGCCGGCGTTTGTCAGCGGCATGGCCATCGACAGCATCGTCAAAGAACTTGACAAGAAGGGCTCGGTCCCGAAGGAAGCCGTCTACTTTGACACGAATTACGTCTCCAAGGCCGGGGAGATCGAATTCCCGCACACGCAGAAGCTCGACACCTTGAAGGCCGGAGAGAACTACTACCCAGACCAGTCCGACTCGCTCGTGACGCCGATCAGTTACGGCGACTACGGGCTCACCGCCGCGGACGTCCTGGCGAAGTGACCACGTCGACCGACATCTCCGGGCGGACGCCGCACAGCGCCCGCCCGGAGGGGGGTGAGGGGAACTCGCTCGAAATCTCCGAGCTGCGGAAAAGCTACGGCCCTGTGGAGGTTCTTTGCGGCGTCAACCTAAACGCTAGGGGGGGGGAGATCCACGGCCTTCTGGGCGAAAATGGCGCCGGCAAGTCGACTCTGATCAAGATCCTCTCCGGCGTGACCAGCGCCGACACCGGAGCGATCACGCTGAACGGCAAGGCGCTTACGCTCGGACGGCCGACGGCATCGACTGCTGCCGGTGTCCGAACCGTCTTTCAAGAACTCAGCACGCTCCCACAGTTGACCGTCGCCGAGAATCTGCTGTACGGCGCCGAGCCGACCAACGTCGTCGGCCTGGTCAGCGGCCGGCGCCTGCGGGCGGAGGCCAGCACGCTACTCGAGCGGTTTGGGCTCGAGCGGATCGATGTCCGGAGCCCCGTCGGTGACCTCGCGCTCGGCGACCGTCAGTTGCTCGAGGTCGTGAAGGCGCTGCGCGTTGACCCGCACGTCCTCGTCCTCGACGAGGCAACCTCGGCGCTCTCCGCCGAGGACAGTGGCTGGGTCCTGCGCCAGGCGCGGGCTGCCGCCGATGCCGGTGCGATTGTCTTGCTCATCACGCACCGTCTGGCCGAGGTCCGCGCCCACGCCGAGCGAGTGACCGTGCTCCGCGGCGGCTCTAGCGTGCTGGCTGTCCCGACCGCCGAAACGAACGATGGCGAGCTGATCCAGGCGATGCTCGGCCGGCGCGTCGAGCGGCTCTATCCGAAGCGCTCCGGGACCCCGGGCAACGCGCTGCTACAGGTCGATGGTCTGCGGGTCGGAGCCCGGGTCGGCCCTGTCAATCTCACGCTGCGGGAGGGCGAAGTCCTCGGCATCGGCGGGCTCCAGGGCCAGGGCCAGGGCCAGCGCGAGCTGTTGATGGCGCTCGGGGGCGCGACGCGGTGGAGCGGCGCCGCTCGCCTGCGCGGCGAGGACTACGCGGGCACCACCCCGAAGGCAGCGATGCGCAGTTCCGTGATGCTCGTCCCGGAGGATCGCCAGAGCGAGGGCCTGTTCCTCTCTCAGGACGTCCGCCAGAACATCACTGTGGCCTCGCTGTCGCTGTTCACCCGCGGCCCCATGGGCTACCTGGACACCGGCCGCGAAGCCGAGGCCGCAGGCCGCCAGGCGCGCCAGGTCGGCGTGGCCCCCGAGCTGCTGGCCACGGCCGTGTCTTCGCTCAGCGGCGGCAACCAGCAGAAGGTCGTGCTCGGCAAGGCCCTGCTGGCCGACCCCTCGGTGCTGCTGCTGCACGACTGCACGCGGGGTGTCGATGTCGGCACCAAGGCCGAGATCTTCGCCCTGATCGCGGCGCTCGCCGACCGCGGCGTCGGCATCGTCTTCTACTCCAGCGACCTCTCGGAGCTGGCCAACGTCTGCGACCGGGTCTTGGTTATGGCCGAGGGTCGGCTCGTCGGCGAGGTCGAGCACCAGGACTTGTCTGAGGAGGCGATCCTCCGGCTCGCCGTGGGGCACAGCGCCCGGCCGCACCGAGATGACCGCATGAGGGAGCCCGAGGGTCGGCGAGAGGGCCTCTCAAGACTGAAGGACCGCGGAAGTCGAGCACCCGCGGCGGCGGCCAGCAAGGAACAGTGGGATAACCGAGAAGCATCCAAGAACCCGGATGAGAATAGGGCGCGGCGGTGAGCAGTGCAGGACTGACGGTCGGGGGCCGCGCGCTGCGCCGCCCCGCGATCCGGATCGCGGGTGGCACGGTGGTGACCGCCCTACTGCTCGGTGTCCTGATCATCGTCGATCTGATCCTCCAACCCGGTTTGGCTAACGTCATGCAGATCGGTCTGCTTGTGCAGACCGCACTGCCGCTGGTGCTAGTGGCGGCCGCGCAGACGCTCGCGCTGCTCGTCCGCGGCATCGACCTCTCCGTAGGGGGCGTGTTTGCCGTCGCCAACGTGATGACTGCGGTCTGGGTCGGCTCAACCGGCGGCGCCCACCAGTTGCTGCTGTTCGCAGTCCTTGCGGCCGGCCTCGTCATGGGTGCTATCAACGGGATTCTGATCGCCCTTCTGGACTTCCAGCCGTTCATCGCGACGCTCGGCACGTGGACCGCCTACTCGGGCATCGCCCTGATGATCCTGCACAGCGACGGTGGGGCGGTGCCGCAGGCCCTGACTAACACGATTAACGGCACGCTGTTCGGCATCCCCGCCTCGATCGTGATCGTGCTCGCCGTTCTGCTCGTCTGGCGGGTCCTGCGGACCAGCCGCTTCGGCACCCAGATGTACGCGGTTGGGGACGACGAGGAGCGGGCCCGTCTGAACGGCACGCACGTCCGGCTGGTGCGTCTGGCCGTCTACGGGCTCGCCGGGCTGTTCGCCGCAGCCGGCGGGATGCTGCTCGCCGCAGTCACCTCGACTGGCTCGCCGACCGCGGGCGATGCCTACATCCTGCTGTCGATCTCTGCAGTGGTTATCGGTGGGACTAGCCTCATGGGCGGCTCCGGTGGCGTCGGATTGTCGATCATGGGTGCATTCGCCTTGATCCTGATTTCCGACATCGCGGCTGGCTTGAACCTCGACGTGTGGGTGCCTGTTGCCGCTGCGGCGCTGCTGCTGCTCGTCATGGTCGCCTCGCGCGCACTTGTCGACGGCCGTCTCCAGAAGAGGGCTTCGTGATCCGCCCGGGCGTCCCCCGCGTCAGCGTCTCGACGGTCTCGGCCTTCGTGCTCTGTGCGGTTCTCTTCGTGGTCGCGACGATCAATTCCTCCGGCTTCGCCAGCGGCAACAATGTCCGACAACTGCTGGTTTTCGCCAGTTTCATCGGGCTCGCCGCACTCGGAGAGACGCTCGTGGTGCTCAGCGGCGGACTTGACCTGTCAGTGCCGTGGCTTATGGCCTTCGGGGGCATCCAGTTGTCACACTGGGCGTCCAGAGGCATGCCCGGCGGCGTCGCAATCGCGCTCGTCGTGGTCGCCGGCGCGGTAATCGGTCTCGTCAACGGTGTCGGCGTCACCTGGCTGCGGATTCCACCGATCATCATGACCCTCGCCGTCGGTGGGTTGGTCCAGGCGTATCTGCTATCGCTCGGTCTGTCGCGGACCAAGGGCGCGGGATCCGGCGTGCCAGCTGCGGCGGTCAACGTCGCCACCGACCGGCTCGGTCCCCTGCCTGCCGTTACCTGGGTGTGGCTGGTCGTGGCGATTGTTGTCGGCCTGGTGCTCGCCCGGACGGCCGCGGGACGTCGGCTCTACGCCGTTGGCAGCAACGAGGAGGTCGCGCGACTGTCGGGCATCGACGTCTCGCGCGTCCGCCTGGCCGCCTATGCGGTGTCCGGATCGGCCGCGGCTTTCGCCGGCGTGACTCTGGCCGGCTACATTGGCTCCACGTACCTCGACATCGGCGCGCCGTACCTGTTTGCGTCGATCGCCGCTGTGGTCGTCGGCGGCGCTTCGATACTCGGCGGCCGCGGCACGTACTGGGGGACTGTCGCCGGAGCGCTGACCCTGACTCTTCTCAGCGCAATGCTGCCATTATTCCACCTCAGCGACGCGGGGCTGAAGGTGGTCTACGGCGTCGTAATCCTGGCCGGCGTCTGGCTCTCGCAGTCCGGCGGTGTGCTGCTGTCCCGCCTGCGCCGCCGCCGGCCCGGCCCTTCAGTTTCTTCTGCATCATTAGCCGAGAGGTGAACCCCTTGCTCCCTGATTCGACCCCCACGAATCCTCCTTTACCCCTGCCCCGGCTGATCCCGACGGGCCGCGCCCGTCGGCTTGAGGGCCGGGTCGCACTCGTGACCGGTGCCGGCTCCGGCATCGGCCACGCGACCGCCCTGCGCCTCGCCGACGAAGGCGCGCGCGTCGTGGCCGCCGATCTGCACGAGGATGCCGCCAACGAGACGGCCGAGCTGATCGGCGCGCAGGCACTCGCCGTTCAGGCCGACGTCACCGACTCCGACGCCGCCCACCGGATGGTCGAGCAGACCCTCTCCGCGTTCGGCGGCATCGACGTCTTCCACAACAACGCCGGCCTGGCCCAGGGGGCCAAGCCGCTCGCCGAGGTTGCACGGAGCGAGTGGGACGTCCTGATCGCCGTGAACCTAACCGCGTTCTTCATTGGCGCCCAGGCGGTAGCGCCCGCCATGCGCGAGCGAGGCGGTGGATCGATCATCGTGACCGCCTCGACGGCCGCCGTCCACCCGCGCACGGGGCTCTCCGCCTACGCGGCAGCCAAGAGCGGTGTGCTCGGCCTGACCCGCGCTCTGGCGCTCGAGCTGGCGGTTCACCGGATCCGCGTCAACGCGATCAACCCAGTTGCGGTCAAGACCCCGATGCTCCGCGAGTTCAAGCTTGCCGACGAGGACGTGCTGATGGAGCGGATGGCTGCGACGATCCCGCTCGGTGCCGCGATTGACGCCGAGGACGTGGCGGCCGCCGTCGCCTATCTGGCCTCCGACGACGCCCGCTACGTCACCGGTATCGCCCTCAACGTCGATGGCGGGCGAGATCTATGAACTCTCCTACTCGACCCCAATACGACCCGATCCCCACGGGAGGCCCCGCATGAGCACCACAGTCGTCACCTTCCCCGCCGTTGACCCCGCGACGATGCATCCGTTCGCGGAGGTCGTCGAGTGCACCACGGAGGATGTCGATCACATCGTCCACGCAGCCCGTGACGCACAGCGCCACTCGCACGAGTGGCGGTTCCCAGCCAACCGCGCCGCCGCGCTGCTGCGGCTCTCGCGGCTGATCGCTGACCATGCGGAGGAGCTGGCGATCCTTGAGTGCCGCGACACCGGTAAGCCACTTGCCCAAGCCCAGGCCGACGTGACAGTTACCATCCGCTACCTGGAGTTCTACGCTGGCGCCTGCGACAAGCTCGAGGGCCGTTCGATCCCACTCGGCCCCGACGTCGTCGACTACACAGTGCGGGAGCCGTGGGGGGTCTGCGCACAGATCATTCCATGGAACTACCCGCTGCAGATGATTACCCGCGTCGCCGCGCCAGCCCTGGCCGCCGGCAACGCAGTCGTCGTCAAGCCGTCGGAACTGGCGTCGCAGACGCCGCTGCGGTGGGCGATGCTGGCCCTCCAAGCCGGTATCCCCGAGGGCATGGTCGGGATCGCCACCGGCCATGGCGCCGTTGGCGCGGCGCTGGTTGCCCACCCAGACGTGGCCCACGTGACCTTCGTCGGTTCGGCCCTGGTCGGCTCTAGCGTATTACACGCCTGCGCCGACCGGCTGGTCCCGATCGAGCTGGAGCTCGGTGGCAAGTCGGCGAACGTTGTATTCACCGACGCTGACCTCGACCTGGTCATCCCAGCCGTGGTTAAAGCACTGGTCCAGAATGCCGGCCAGAGCTGCTCGGCCGGCAGCCGCCTACTCGTCCACCGACCGCTACACGACGAAGTCGTCGAACGGGTCGGCGACGCGCTCGAAGCGTTATCGATCGGCCCCGGGATCGACGATCACGATGTCGGCCCGGTCGTCGCGAAGCAGCAGTTGGACCGCGCTACACGGATGCTCGCGACGGCTCGCGGCGAGGGCGCGCACGTCGCACGCGGAGGTGACCGCCCGGTCGGGTTAGACGGCTGGTATCTCCTGCCGACGCTCGTCACCGAGGTAACGTCCGAGATGGAACTGTTCCGTGAGGAGGTCTTCGGGCCGGTCCTGGCGGTCACGGCGTTCGACGACGACGCCGAGGCCGTGCGCTTGGCCAACGACTCGCCATACGGCCTGGTGGCTGGGGTCTGGACACGCAATCTCTCGCGCGCCCACCGGGTCGCCTCAGCGATCCAGGTCGGTCAGGTGTTCGTCAACAGCTACGGCGTAGCGGGTGGGGTCGAGATCCCGTTCGGTGGCATGAAACGGTCCGGCTACGGTCGCGGCAAGGGAATGGACGCGCTGTTCGCGTACTCGCAAGTGAAGAACGTCTGCGTAGCGCTGTGAGCGCCATGGAGGAGCCCGGCGTGTCGGTGCTGGGATCCACTCCCCGACCGCTGAGCGTCGCGGTGATCCGTGGCGACGGCATCGGGCCCGAGGTGATCGAGGCCGCATTGCCGGTGATCGGCGCAGCGGCAGCGCTGGACGGCGTGAGGATCGATACGACCGACCTGGATTGGGGTGGCGACCGACTGATCCGCACCGGAGCCGCGATGCCCGAGGACGGCCTCGACACCGTCCGACGCCACGACGCGATCTTGTTCGGCGCGGTCGGGCACCCCGACCTCGATCCTGCCGTCTCGGTCTGGACGTTGATCTTGCCGCTGCGCAAGGGCCTAGAGCTGTACGCCAACCTGCGCCCGGTCGTCAGTTGGGAGGGCATCTGGGCGCCGGTCCGCGACGGCGCCAAGGTCGACTTCCTCGTCGTTCGCGAGAACACCGAGGGCGAGTACTCCGGCATGGGTGGTCGCGCTCACCGCGGGACGCCGAACGAGGTCGCCACCGAGGTCGCGGTCCACTCGCGACGGGCGATCGAGCGGATCGCCCGGGTCGGGTTCGCCTGTGCCCGCGATCGCGGCCAGGCCCTGACCCTGGCCACCAAGTCGAACGTCGTTCGCCATGGCTATGGCCTTTGGGACGAGGTCGTCTTCGCCCTCGGCGCGGCGGAGTTCGACGACGTCCCGCTGGAGAAGATGTACGTCGACGCGCTGGCGACCAGGATGGTTTCACGGCCCGAGTCGCTGGGCGTCGTGCTCTGTGGCAATCTCTTCGGCGACATTCTCTCTGACCTGGGGGCACCGTTCGCTGGCGGCCTGGGGATGGTACCGAGCGCCAACATCGGGCCAGGACTCCGCGTTCCGGGATTCTTCGAGCCCGTTCACGGTTCAGCGCCGGATATCGCCGGGCAGGGCATCGCGAACCCGCACGCGACGATCCTGTCTGGCGCGATGCTGCTGCGCGAAAACCACTGTCCGCTCGGCGCGATGACTCTTGAACGCGCCGTCGCCGTCGCCATCCGCGACGGCGCCCGCACTCGCGATCTCGGCGGTATGGCCACGACGCTCGAGGCCGCCTCAGCTGTCGCTGAGGCTCTCGCGGACGCTGTCGCGCTCGGGTCTAGCTCGACGTATGAGCCCTCGCTTACTGCGCAGGATGACATACCGACGGCCCGCGCCAACGCGGACTGACACACGCAGTTCGTCTGACAAGAACGCGATCAACCGTCACTCGACCAGCACACCACGTGGTTGTGAAGACTATTCGACAGCGCGCCAGCTAAATCCTGACGTTCCGCACTTCTCGACGGCAGTATGCGCCCTCACCGCGCCGGTGGTTCTCAGTCGGCGGCGGCGGCGGCGGCGGCGTGCGTGGCTGGGGCTGGTTGATGCGCAGTAGTTCCGCGGCATGCAGTGAGAGGTTGAGAGGTTGTCCATGGCGGCGACGAGTTCATTGGGCTTGTGCCGGTTGGTAATCCATTCCCGGTAGCGATCATCTGGACCAAGAGCGCCGAAGAGATCCTGTCCTTCCCTCGGACGACTTCTAAAACGAATTGCTGGCGCCGCACACTGGTTGGTTTCCCAAGTATACCGAGCACCCCGACCTGAACGGGGTCCTTTCAAGGGCTCCCCTGGTGCGCTCGGCGTGCCCGCCATCGCGCGCACCGCGAATTCCTCTGGCGTGTTTGCGGACGCTGCAGACCGGAAACGCAGTTGGGTGGCCGCTTCGACACCGGCTTGGCCGACATCAGGTGGGCGGGGATTGCTGGGCCAGGTCAAACAGGCTCTTCGCGGTTCGAGGTGAGGGCGTGGCGTTGAGGTAGAAGGGCTCGTGACCCTTCCAGACTGGCTGGTGTTGAGACACCCAGTCGAAGGGCCACGAGCGTGGATGACGCTACTTCTGTTCT
>JAABVA010000604.1_pt1 | contig 44383 bp, 38 predicted proteins | sample 5560331 | NCBI WGS metagenome assembly JAABVA01 (sample SAMN12812661, study PRJNA571458) | rock metagenome | isolation source: Antarctica rocks | place: Antarctica: Victoria Land, Mt New Zealand sud | collected 2016-01-07 | reverse complement strand
CCCGCAGGCGGCCTACCGCTTCATCCACGACGAGCTGATGCTGGACGGCAGCTCGCGGCTCAACCTCGCCACGTTTGTCACCACGTGGATGGACCCGGAAGCCGAGCGGCTGATGGCCGAAACCTTCGACAAGAACATGATCGACAAGGACGAATACCCGGCGACGGCCGCCATCGAGTCGCGCTGCCTCGCCATGGTCGCCGACCTCTTCCACGCCGGCGTGGAAATCGACGCGCAGCCCACCGGGGTATCGACTCTCGGTTCCAGCGAGGCCGTCATGCTCGCCGGCCTCGCGCTGAAGTGGCGTTGGCGGGCCCGGCGCAAGGACGCCGACACCAGCCGCCCGAACCTGCTGCTAGGCACCAACGTGCAGGTGGTGTGGGAGAAGTTCTGCCGCTACTTCGACGTCGAGGCCCGGTACCTGCCCGTCGACCCCGGTCGCTACGTGATCACCGCCGAGCAGGTGGTGGCTGCCGCCGACGAGAACTCCATCGGCACGGTCGCGACCCTGGGCACCACGCTCACCGGCGAGTTGGAACCGGTGGCCGAAATTTGCGCGGAACTCGACGCACTGGCCGCCCGCGGTGGCCCGGACGTGCCCGTGCACGTCGACGCGGCCAGCGGCGGATTCGTGGTGCCGTTCGTGAATCCCGAGCTGGAGTGGGACTTCCGGTTGCCCCGGGTGGCGAGCATCAACGTCAGCGGGCACAAGTACGGGTTGACGTACCCGGGGCTGGGCTTCGTGGTGTGGCGCGCACCGGCGGACCTGCCCTCCGACCTGGTATTCCACGTGAACTACCTGGGTGGAGACATGCCCACCTTCACCCTCAACTTCTCCCGGCCCGGCAACCAGGTCATCGGCCAGTACTACAACTTTCTGCGCCTGGGCCGGGCTGGCTACACCCGTATCATGGCGACCCTGCGTGACACCGCGCTGTGGCTGAGCGGGCAGATCGCGGCCATGCCGGAGTTCGAGTTGCTCTCCGACGGCTCGGACATCCCGGTGTTCGCCTTCGCGGTCACGGGTGATCCCGGCTTCACCGTCTTCGACGTCTCACACGAGCTGCGCTCCCGCGGCTGGCAGGTGCCCGCGTACACGATGCCCACCCGCGCCACCAACGTTGCCGTGCTGCGGGTGGTCGTTCGCGAGGGGTTCAGCGCCGACCTCGCGCGCACGCTGCGCGACGACCTGCGCGCGGTGGTGGACGGGCTGCACCGGCGGGGCGGTGGGGAGTCGTCGGAGACGCACTTCGCCCACTGAGGCCTGCGCTCCTCGGGTGCGCAACGGGCCAACCGCCGCCGACGTAGCCTCACGGTCGTGGCGACGGCGCGAGTGAGCAGGCGAACGGCCGTCCGCACCTGCATCGGTACCAATCCCGGTCTCGGCCGGCTGGTGGCCGTCCGCTTCGCCGCACAGTGGGGTGACGGGCTGTTCCAGGCCGCACTGGGGGGCGCGGTGCTGTTCAACCCCGAGCACCGGGCCGACCCCGCCGCGATCGCCGCCGGACTCGCGGTCCTGTTGCTGCCGTACTCGGTGCTCGGCCCGTTCGCGGGGGCACTGCTCGACCGCTGGGACCGCCGACGGGTGCTGCTGTGGACGAACGTGATGCGGGCGGTCCTCATCGTCGTGGTGTCGGCCGCGCTGATCGGCGGGGTGGACCGCACCTGGCTGTTCCTCGGCGCACTCGGCGCCACCGGGATGAGCCGTTTCGTGCTGGCCGGGCTCTCCGCCGCGCTGCCGCACGTGGTGGCACCGCAACGCCTCGTCACCGTGAACTCGGTGCTGGCCACCGCCGGTTCGGTGGTCGCCGTGCTGGGCGCGGGCAGCGCGCTCGGCGTGCGCTCGGTGGTCGGCGCAGGCGACGTCGGCTCGGGTATCACCACGATGGTGTCTGCGCTGGGCGCGCTCTCGGCGGGGCTCATCGCCGCCGGTTACGCCAGCCAGGCGTTGGGTCCTGGTGTGCGTGCGCCCGGCGAGGTGCCCGCGCTGCGGGCCGTGGCCGCCGGCCTGACGCGCGGGTTGCGGGCGGCCTGGCACGCCCCGGGGGTGGCGGCGGCACTGCTCGCCCTCGGTGCGCACCGGATCGCGTTCGGCATCAACACGCTGTTGGCCCTGCTGCTGGTGCGCTACGCCTTCACCGGCCGGAGTTCGCTGCTGCCGGCCGGCATCGCGGGCTTCGGGCAGTTCGTGGCCGTGGGAGCGCTGGGCCTGCTGCTCGCCGCGGTACTCACTCCGCTCATGGTGGCGCGGCTGGGCAAACGCAAGACGATCACCGTGGCGCTTGGTGTCGCGCTCGCGGCGCAGGTGCTGCTGGTGCCCACCCTCGAGCAGGGGCCGGTCCTGCTTGCGGCCTTCGTGCTGGGCACGGCCGGGCAGGTGGTGAAGCTCAGTGCGGACGCCGCGATGCAGCTGCAGGTGGACGACCCCCACCGCGGGCAGGTCTTCGCACTGCAGGACGCGGTGTTCAACGTGGCCTACGTGCTGGCCGTGGCCGCCGCGGCCCTGGTGGTGCCGGCCGACGGACGATCGGTGGCGCTGGCTCTGGTGGGAGGCGCGGTTTACGCCGTCGGCCTGGTGGGCCACCTGCTGGTGAGCCACCGCAAGCCGCACGGTTGACCGGGTTCGGCGGGTTCTTCGGCGGTGCACCTGGACTAGCGTGGTGTGAGCACGACCACGTCGAGAGGAGCAGCAGTGCCCACCGAGGAGTTCGCGTTCGACAGCCACGGCGTCCGCTGCTCCGGGTGGCGCCTTCGCGGCCACGGTGACGCCCTGACCGGACCGCACGGGCGACCGTGCGTGATCATGGCGCACGGGTTCGGTGCGACCAAGGACGCGGGGCTGGCGCCGTTCGCCGAGCGCTTCGCGCAGGCGGGGGCCGAGGTGGTGCTCTTCGACTACCGCGGCTACGGCACCTCCCAGGGTCGGCCGCGCCAGGACGTCGACCACCGCAGGCACCGGCAGGACTACCACTCAGCCATCGCCGCCGCGCGCGCCATCGACGGTGTGGACCCGGACCGGCTGGTGCTGTGGGGCAGTTCGTACTCGGGTGGACACGTGATCCCGGTGGCCGCGGCCGATGGCCGCATCGCCGCGGTGATCGCCCAGGGTGCAGCCATGGACGGGTTCGGCGCGCTGCTGCTCATGCTTCGCGTGTCCGGCGTTCGCCACGTCGCCCGCATCACCGCCCACGCCCTGCGCGACGTGCTCCACGCGGTGGCGCGCCGCCCCCCGCACCACATTCCCGTCGTCGGCGCACCGGGTGCGCTCGCCGCCATCGCCGCTCCCGGGGCCGAGATCGGTTACCAGGCCATCATGGGTCCGACGTTCCGCAACGAGATGTGCGCCCGTGGGGTGCTGCGCATCGCGCTGAACCGCCCGGTCACCGCAGCCAAGCACCTGCGCTGCCCGGTGCTGCTGGTGGTGGCCGAGGACGACAACGTCGCGCCACCGTCGGCCGTGCGGGCGGTGGCCGCAGCCGTGCCCGGCCCCGTCGAGGTGCTGTCGCTGCCCAGCGGGCACTTCGACATCTACACCGGTGAGATGTTCACTCGCTCCGTCGACACCCAGGTGAATTTCCTCACCCGCACCCTGGCTCCGGCGCTCGCCGCCTGAGGATCAGCCCACCTTGGGGGTGGCCCTGGCGATGATCGCCGAGGTGTCCACACCGGACGGCAGCGTGCCGAACGCCGAGCCCCAGTCGCCACCGAGCCGACTCGCGCAGAACGCGTCGGCCACGGCCGGGTGCCCGCCGCGCACCAGCAGGGCGCCCTGCAGCACCTGGGCCATCCGCTCCACCACCCGCCGCCCGCGCAGTTCCAGGCTGCTCACGTCGAGCAGGTCGTCCTGCAGCGCGGCCACGGCGGCGTCCAGCCGTGTGTCGGCGCCGGCGGCCGAGGTGAGCTCATCGAAGAACACCGCGACGCTCTCCGGCTCCCGGGTCAGCGCCCGCAGGGTGTCCAACGCGGCCACGTTGCCTGAGCCCTCCCATATGCTCAGCAGCGGAGCCTCGCGGTACAGCCGCGGCATGCCCGAGGACTCGACGTAGCCGTTGCCGCCCAGGCACTCCAGCGCCTCCGCGGCGTGCACCGGCCCGCGCTTGCACACGTGGTACTTGCTCACCGAAAGGCCAACGCGGCGCAGGGCAGCGGCGTGGGAGTCGCCGGCCAGCGCCCGGTCGGTCAGCCCGGCCAGCCACATCGCGACGGTGGTGGCCGCCTCGGACTCGACGGCCAAGTCGGCCAGCACGTTGCGCATCAGCGGCGCCTGCACGAGCGGGCGGCCGAACGCGGCACGGTGGGTGGCGTGGTGGGTGGCGTGCTCCACCCCGGTCCGCATACCGGACGCGGCGCCGATGATGCAGTCCAGCCTGGTCAGGTTGACCATCTCGATGATGGTGCGCACGCCCCGGCCCGGCTCCCCGACCCGCCAGGCCACCGCCCCGTCGTACTCCACCTCGCTGCTGGCGTTGGACCGGTTGCCGAGCTTGTCCTTCAGCCGCTGCAGGGCCATGCCGTTGCGGGTGCCGTCGGGTAGTACCCGCGGGAGCAAGAAGCACGAGAGCCCGGCACCGGCCTCTTGTGCGAGCACCAGGAACACGTCCGACATCGGGGCTGACGTGAACCACTTGTGGCCGGTCAGCCGGTGACTGCCGTCGGCCTGGGCCACCGCGCGGGTCGTGCCCGCCCGCACGTCGGAACCGCCCTGCTTCTCCGTCATCGACATGCCGGCCGTGAGCCCGCGCTTGCCCAACGGCGGCCGCAGGCCGGGATCGTAGGAGATGCTGGTGAGCAGGGGCTCGTATGCGGCCGCCAGTTCAGGGTTCGCGCGCAGTGCGGGCACCACGGCGTAGGTCATGGAGATTGGGCAGGTGTGGCCGGCGTCGGTACGGGTCCACACGTGCAGCTGCGCGGCGCGGGCCAGGTGCACCCCCGGCCGCTGCTCGGCCCACGGCGCGGCGTGCAGCCCGAATCCGACGGCGCGCGACATCAGCTGGTGATAGGCCGGATCGTAGACCACCTCGTCCACCCGGTGGCCGTAATGGTCGTGGGTGTGCAGCACCGGCGGGTGCGCCTCGGCGAGGCGGCCCCACTCCTGGGCCTGCGCGCTGCCCGCCAGGCGCCCCACCTCGTGCAACCGCTCCTCCGCCCACCCCGCCCCCTCGCGGTGCAGCGCCTCCAGCAGAGCCGGATCGTCGGCCGGGTCGTGGTCCACCAGCGGGGGGGCCTGGTTGGTGACGTCATGGGTAGACATCGTGCGAGCCTCCCATGGCGAGCCAGGCGGACGTAGTGGGGGCAACGAGTGGCGCAGGCGCCAGCTGCCGTGCAGCGCGCCCTGAACCCCGACGGGCACATCACGTTCGGGAGCATCGTCGCACGACGCTCCAATCCGGTGCAGTAGCGCCCGAAAGCGAACCTGGCCGGGCCGTGCGGACCTCGGTGTACTCCCGCGAACGACTCGCGCTCTGGCCCGGCTACCTCTGGGTCCCCACAGTCGCCATCGCCGCCTTGTCATCGCATCCGCGGTTCACCAGTCGAAACCCGCCTGGCCCGGTCGCAGCGTGACGTCCACGATGCCGTCACCGTCGGAGTCCACCAGCTTGGTGTCCAGCTCACCGTCGCCGTCGGTATCGGTGTACGCCGTCTCCATTCGGCCGTCGTCGTCGGTGTCGACCAGCACCAGGTCACCCACCCCATCACCGTCGGAGTCGCCCACCGCATCGTCGCTGCGGCCGTCCCGGTCTGCGTCCACGGTGGCCACGTCGGCCCGGCCATCACCATCGGAGTCGATGCTGATCGTGCTGGTGTGCGCTACACCTGCAGTGTCGTGCCACTTCAGTTCCGCCGCGCCCGGCGGGTTCCCCGGCGACCGCTCATGCGGGGTGGCCGGGTCGGGCCCTGCGGCCGGGTCGGGGCCTGCGGCTGGGCTGGGGGCTGCGGCTGGGCTGGGGGCTGTGGCCGGTTCTGTCCAGGTGCCCAGCCCGGCCGGGTCGCGGTAGGCGTGCTCGGGCGTCCCGTCGTCGTCCAGGTCGAGCACCGAGCGGTCGGCAACACCGTCGCCGTCGGAGTCCCACAGTGCGTCGTCCACGCGGCCGTCGCCGTCGAAGTCGAGCGCAACTCCGTCGAGCACCCCGTCGCCGTCGAGGTCGACATCAGCGGGCGAGGTCCAGCCGGTGGGCGGATCGTGGCCGGTGCCGAAGGAGTAGGCGATGCCGCCGGTGCTCATGAGCACTCCGACGCGCACCTGGCCCGGACGGTTCCCACACCCGCCAGCCACCGCGCCTTCGGGTCAGCGCGCGCCCGGCCAGCAGCAGGTCAGCCCACCCTCCGGTTCCCGCTCAGCGGGGTGGTTGAAGTCCCTGGTCGCGAGCCCAGGCCAGCAGTGCCGCCGCGGCGTCGTCCCGGGACAGCGGACCGCGGTCGAGCCGCAGCTCCTTGAGGTATTGCCACGCCCGGCCGACCACCGGGCCAGCCGGTATCCCCAGCAGCTCCATGATCGCGTTGCCGTCCAGATCGGGCCGCACCCGCGCCAGGTCCTCGGCCTCGGCGATGCGGGCGATGCGAGCCTCAAGGTCGTCGTAGGTGGCCTGCAGAGCCGCGGCGCGGCGGGCATTGCGGGTGGTGGAGTCGGCCCGCACCAGCTTGTGCAGCTGGGCCAGCTGCGGGCCGGCGTCGGTGACGTAGCGGCGCACGGCCGAGTCGCTCCACTCGCCCTTTCCGTACCCGTGGAAGCGCAGGTGCAGGAACACCAGCCGGGCCACGTCCTCGGTGACCTGCGTGGAGTGCCGCAACGCCCTGAACCGTTTGCGCACCAGCTTCGCGCCCTCCACCTCGTGGTGGTGAAAGCTCACGCCGCCGCCCGGCTCGTGCCTACGGGTCGCCGGCTTGCCGACGTCGTGCAGCAGCGCCGCCCAGCGCAGCACCAGATCGGGGCTCGGGTGCGCAGGATCGGCCAGCTCCAGGTCGACGGCCTGCCGCAGCACGGTCAGGGAATGGGCGTAGACGTCCTTGTGCTGGTGGTGCTCGTCGATCTCCAGCCGCAGGGCAGGCACCTCGGGCAGCACCAGCTCGGCCAGGCCCGTGGTGACCAGCAGGTCCACACCCTCACCGGGGTGCTCGCCGCACAGCAGCTTGTCCAGTTCGGCACGCACCCGCTCCCGGCTGACGCGGGTGATCTCCCCCGCCATTTCTGCCATCGCCTCCTGCACCCGCGGCGCCACCCGGAACCCGAGCTGGGAGACGAAACGCGCCGCGCGCAGCATCCGTAGCGGATCGTCGGCGAGGGAGTCCTGCGGTGCACCGGGGGTGTCCAGCACACCGGCAAGCAGGTCACCGAGGCCGTCGTGGGGGTCGACGAACTCGGACTCCGAGCCGAGGCGGATGGCCATGGCGTTGACCGAGAAGTCCCGGCGCACGAGGTCCTCGGACAGCGCGGAGCCGAAGCGCACCTCGGGTTTACGGCTCACCCGGTCGTAGGCGTCGGCGCGGTACGTCGTGATCTCGATCTGCTGGCCGTCCTTGACCGCGCTCACCGTGCCGAACGCGATACCGGTGTCCCACTGCGCCTGCGCCCAGCCGCGCAGCAACTCCTGCACCTGCTCGGGCCGGGCGTCGGTGGTGAGATCGAGGTCGGTGCCGAGGCGACCCAACACCGCATCGCGCACGCTGCCTCCCACTAGGTGCAGCTGATGTCCAGCGGCCGCGAAGCGGGCGGCCAGGGGGTCGAGCACCTCGGAAAGTCCGCGGAGGGTGACCTGGGCCCCGGCCAGCAGGCGAGCGCGGCGTTCGTCGGCCCGAGGGGTCGGCGCTGCAGCGGTCATGACAACCCAGCGTAGTGACACCACCGGGTGGCCCAACCCGGTGACACCAGCCCGGTGACACCAGCCCCGTGTTCCCGGCGCCACACATGGCGCGCACTACCATCGGGTTCGTGTCCTCCTCCGAGCCAGCCGACCGGGCGCCCCGTCCGGCGCCGCGGGCAGGCGCAACCGGACAACCCGCCGCGCCGACCGGAGCTGGGGGTTCGGGGCGCTCTGGTGGTGCGCGCCGGCGGGGCGGCCAGCGTTCGGGCACACGCCGGGCGGGCGAGCAGCGCCGCGGCGGCCGTTCGCGCATGCGCACCGTGGACGAAACGTCGGCTGGCGGCCTCGTGGTCAAGGGCCTCGACGGTCCGCCGGAGCAGCAACGCGCGGCGCTCATCGGACGAACCGATCGGCGCGGGCGGCTGTTGTGGTCGCTGCCCAAGGGTCACCTGGAGATAGGGGAAACCGCCGAGCAGGCGGCCGAACGCGAGGTGGCGGAGGAAACCGGCATCAGCGGCCAGGTACTCGCCCCACTCGGGAGCATCGACTACTGGTTCGTCACCGAGGGTCGGCGCATACACAAGACGGTGCACCACTTCCTCCTGCGCTTCCTGGGCGGGGAGCTGTCCGACGAGGACGTCGAGGTCACGGAGGTGGCATGGGTGCTGTTGGCGGAGCTGGGCACCCGCCTGGCGTACGCCGACGAGCGCCGGTTGGTGCGCGCGGCCAGCGAGGTCATCGCCCGGTCGAGCTCACCGCAGCGCGACGGCGGGGCGGGCGCACCTGGCCACGGGTATGCGCCCGGTGGTCCAGCTCACCCATGAGCGCGCTCGCGCGCGGCGCCACCACCGTGCTCGCGCTGCTGTTCGGAGTCCTCGCCCCGGCTGGCGCACCACTCGCGCAGGTGGGGGTCGCTGCCGCGGGGACGACCACGCCGGTTCAGCAGGGCCCAACGACGCAGAGCCCCCCGACGCAGAGCCCACCGGCGCAAGGCCCACTGTCGGCGCCACGCTTCGTCACCATCCAGGTGTCGTCGGTGTCTCCGAGCACAGTGATGTCGACTACTACCGAGGTGACGGTGCGCGGTTCGCTACGCAATACCGGTGACCGCGACGTCCATGAGCTGGACCTTCGGCTGGAGCGCGCGCCGGCCGTGCGTACCGCGGCCGAGCTGCGCACCGCCCTGCGCACGGGGCCCCTGGAGTTCGACTCCACCGGCCCGTTCACCCGCATCGCTACCCAGCTGAGCCCCGGTGAGGCTGTCGATTTCACCCTCACGCTGCCGGTGAGCGGGCGCGCCGGTAGGTCGCTCGCGCTCACGGACCCAGGTGTGTACCCGGTGCAGGTCAACGTCAACGGTCGACCCGATTTCGGCTCCACCGCCCGACTCGACGTCGTTCACTTCCTGCTGCCCGTACAGAGCCTGCCCGCCACCCAGGCGCAGCCGGCGGGCGCTCCGCCAGGCGTTGCGGCGGGCACTCCGCCAGCGTTGACGTTGCTGTGGCCGTTGGCCGACCGTCCCCGCCTGCTGCCCGTTGCCCCCGGGGAGCCGCCGCTACTCAGCGACGACGAGCTCGCCACGTCGCTGGCCCCAGGGGGTCGGCTGTACCAGCTGCTCGATTCGCTGAGTGCGGCGACATCGACGACCACCGATCCCGACCGGCGGCTACGCAACAGCGTGTGCCTGGCCCTGGACCCCGACCTACTGGTCACCGCGGAGGCCATGGCGGGCAGCGGAGGCTACCGGGTGCAAACCGCAGCAGGTGGGGTGTCCACCGGGTCGGGTGGCCAGATCGCCGCCAGCTGGCTGACCCGGCTGCGCGGCGTGGCCGCCGACACCTGCGTCATGGCCCTGCCGTGGGCACAACTCGATATCAACGCCGCCGCCCGAGCTGGGCTCGGCGATCAGGTGGGTATCGCAGTCAACGACGGTTCGGCAGCGGTCGGACGGATCACTGGTGTCCCCGGTATTCCCGGACTCACCTGGCCCACCAGTGGCGCCCTGACCACGGGCGCCGCCGCGGGTCTGGCGGCGCTGGGCCAGAGCCGGGTGCTGCTGTCAGCCGACGCGGTTACCGGTGCGGCCAACACCACACTCGACCCCACCCAGCGACTGGTGCGCACCACGGTCGACGCCGCCACCCTGGCCACGGTGCTGCTCGATCCGCCTTCGGCTGTTGCGCTCGCCGCCACCGGCGCCGCGCCGCGCCCCGGTGACGGGCCTGCCCAGCAGGGCCCGAGCAGCGCCACCAGGGACGGCCGCACGCTGGCGCTGCAGGATGCGCTCGGCGCGCTCTCGTGGCCGGCGCTGGTCGGCGTCACCGGAGCGCCGACCGGAGCGCCGAGCACGGTGGTCCTGGCCCCCCCGCAGACGTGGACGGTGGACGGCGGCGAGGCCACGACCGTGCTGCAGACCGTGCGCAGCCTGCTCTCCGCCAACCTCGCGACGTCCCAGTCGCTACCAGCGCTCGTCGGCTCGGCGGCCACCGGCGTCAGCGGCGCGAAGCTCGACTACCCGTTGCGGGCCACCTCGGGTGAGCTGCCCAGCGCCATCACCGATGCCGTCGTTCGGGCCGGCGCCCAACTGGCCTCCTTCGCGGGCTCGGCCCGCGCCGACGTGCAGGCGCAGGTGCAGCCCACCGCAATCGTCGCCCCGCTGCGTCAGGACCTGGTGCGCTCCCTGTCCAGCGCCCGTGACGCCCCACCCGCCAGCGGCGTCGGCGGCGTGCTCACCCGACTGTTGTCCCAGGTGTCGTTGCAGACCCCGGGCGGTCCGTACACTCTCGCGTCGGAACAGAGCCCCCTACTGCTCGTGGTACGCAACGACCTACCGGTCGCGATGGACATCCACGTGTCGATCTCCGGGCCTCCCGGCCTCCAGGTCACCGACGTCGGCGTGCAGCAGCTGCCCGCCCGCAGCCAACGCCAACTCATGCTGCCCACCTCGGTAACCCGTGCGGGCCAGTTCGCCGTCGACGTGTCGCTGACCACGGTCGGCGGCCAGAGCGTCGGGCCGTCGACGCGCCTGCTGGTGCGCTCCACCGCCTACGGCACGGCCACCGCAGCCCTCACCGGGGGGGCCGCCCTGCTCCTGCTGGTGCTCGTTACCCGACGGCTCTGGCACCGCTTCCGCGGTCAACCGGACTCCGCCGACGAGGGGCGGGTGATGTCGTGAACCGCCCGCTGCGCAGCGAGCGGCGGGAGCACGCAGTGCTGGACCCAGCCGTCGCCGACCACTCGGACACGGGCACGATGCCAGTCGTCGGACCCGGATTCGGCGGACCTGAGCCTGGGCGAGCAGGGCCTGGCGGCTCCGGGCCTGGCGACCCCGATGTCGCGCCTGTCGATCGCTCCGCTGCGGCCGGCCTCCTCCGAACCACCGGGTCGATGGCCGTGCCGACCCTCATCAGCCGGATCACCGGGTTCGCGAAGATCGCCGCGCTGGGTTACGTGATCGGCCTCGAGGCGGCCAGCAGCTCCTTCAACCTGGCCAACACCCTGCCCAGCATCGTCTCCGAGCTGGTGCTGGGTGCCGTGCTCACCAGCATCGTGGTTCCGGTCCTGGTGCGCGCGGAGCGGGAGGACGCCGACGAAGGCGCGCTGTTCACCCGACGCCTCATCACCGTCGCCGGCATCGTGCTGCTCACCGCCACCATCCTCGCGCTGCTCACAGCACCCTTGCTCACCCGGCTGTACCTGGCCTCGGATTCCGAGGCCGACCCCGAACTCGCCACCCTCTTCGCGGTCCTGTTGCTCCCGTCGATCATCTTCTTCGGTTTCAGCGCCATGTTCGGCGCGATCCTCAACGCCCATGGCGTGTTCGGCTTGGTGGCCTGGGCACCGGTACTCAACAACGTCGTCGCGCTGCTCACCCTCGCGGTCTACGCGCTGCTACCCGGTGAACTCGCGGCGTCGCCGACCAACCCGAAGCTGCTGGTCCTGGGCATCGGAACCACGCTGGGTATCGTCGCGCAGGCGGTGGTGGTGATCCCGGCGCTGCGCCGCAGCGGGGTGGACCTGCGCCCGCAATGGGGCCTCGACCAGCGGCTTCGGCAGTTCGGCGGGATGGCGGTGGCGGTGGTCGGCTACGTGCTCATCAGCCAGGTGGGCCTGACCGTCACCTACCGGGTGGCCAGCGGGGCCGACCCCAGTGGCATCACCCTGTACAACAACGCGTGGACCCTGCTCCAGGTCCCCTACGGCATCCTCGGCGTGTCGTTGCTCACCGCGATCATGCCGCGCATGTCGCGGGCGGCCGCGGCCGGAGACCACCGCCGGGTCGTGGACGACCTCTCCCTCGGCGCGCGCCTGTCCGCGGTGGCGCTGCTTCCGATCGCCGCGCTGTTCACCGTGCACGGCCGCACCCTCGGCGTCGCCCTGTTCGGATACGGGGCCGCCGACACCGACACGGCGGGGCGGCTGGGCGCCACCGTCGCCGCGTCCGCCTTCGGGTTACTGCCCTTTGCCGTCGTCCTGCTGCAGCTTCGGGTGTTCTACGCCCGTCAGCAAGCCTGGGTGCCGACCATGATCATGGCGCTGATGGTGGGGGTGAAGCTCCCGCTGATACTGCTCGCCCCGCACGTGCTGGCGGCCAATGACGTGGTCCTCGGCCTCGCCGCCGTCAACGGACTCAGTTTTCTGGTTGGCGCGCTCGCCGGGGGTGCCTTGCTCCGCCGCGAGCTGGGGGCCCTCGGCACGGGTGCGCTGCTCCGCACGTTCGGCTTGGTGCTCGGTGCGAGCCTCGTCGGCGTGGCTGTCGACCTGGCGGTGAGCCGGGCCCTGCCGGTCGGCCGGCTCAGTGACTCCCTCGGCAGTCCCGGTGCCGTCGTGGAGTTCGCGGTACATGCGGTCGTCGTGCTCGCCGTCACGGCGCTCGTGCTGCTGCGCCTGCGGCTACCCGAACTCGACGCGGTGCGCCCGGCGCTGTCGTCGGTGGCCGCGCGGGTGCCGGGGCGCCGCGCGAGCGCCCTCACCCGACCCGTCGTCGCCCGACTACCAGGTTCCTCAGCGGCGTTCCCGTACCCTGGGCCAGTGCCGGGACAAGATCACCATGGGGCCGGCGGGGGACGAGGAGGTGCGGCAGTGAGCGGCGACCAGGACCGACCCGATGATGCTGCCACCACCACCCCGGTCACCGCCGTCGAGGCACCCGCCACTACCCCGGTCACCGCCGTCGAGGCACCCGCCACCACCCCGGTCACCGCCGTCGAGGCACCTACCCGGCGCCTGACCGCGCCCGAACCGGCAACCGTACCGACAACGCCCCCGCGTCCACGCCAGGTGCGCGGTCCCCGCCTGGTCCCGGGAGCCGCGGTGGCCGGTGGTCGCTACCGGCTGCTCGCCCCGCACGGCGGCTCCGGTGAACTCCGCTTCTGGCAGGCGCACGACACGGTGCTCGACCGGGCGGTGGCCCTGACCTTCGTCGACGCCGACCAGTCGGCAGCCGGCAGCGACCCCGAGGTGGAAGGTCCCCAGGCGGTGTTGTCGCGGACCCGGCGCCTCGGCCGGCTGAACAGTCCGGCGCTGGCCAAGGTGCTCGACGTGGTGCGGGGCAGCTCGGGCGGCATCGTGGTGTCCGAGTGGACCGTCGGTCGCTCCCTGCGCGAGGTCGCCGAGACCGAGCCGTCGCCGGTCGGTGCCGCCCGGGCCGTACGAGCGCTCGCCGCCGCAGCGGAGGCAGCCCACCGCGCCGGTACCGTGCTGGCTCTCGACCACCCCGACCGCGTCCGCATCAGTTCCCGAGGGACCGCGGTGCTCGCGTTCCCCGCCGTGAACGCGGGCGCCGACCAGCGCGGGGATGTGCAGGGCCTCGGTGCGGTGTTGTACGCGTTGATCACGGCGCGGTGGCCGCTCCCGCGCCCCGGAGGTGGGGGCCCCGACGAGCCGGTCGGTGGTCTGCCCCGCGCGCCGCTGGGCCGTAACGGCTCCGCAGTGGAGCCGCGCACCCTGCGGAATGCGGTGCCGTTCGAGATCTCCGCGGTGACGGTTCGCGCGTTGCAGCCCGACAGCGGGCTGCGGACGGCCGCTGCGGTGCAGACGGTGCTGGAGCAGGCCGCGGTACTGGACCAGCAGACCGACATGTTCCCGGCCGTCACCGGTGACGACCCCTACCGGGGCGACGCGCGTGACCCCTACCGGGACGACGCGATCGAGACCGACGACGGATACTCCCGGCTCGACCGGGAGCAGCGATCCGAGGGGGTGTTCACCCGGTCCCGCAAACTCACGCTCGGGCTCGTCGCGCTCGCTGTCGTCGCCGTGCTGGTCCTTGGTTACGTGGTGACCCAGCTGACCTCGGTGTTCGGTGGCGGCCAACCCGGTACCCCGCTACCGAGCCTGCAGCTCAACCCCAGCGGCAGCGCCGTGCCCAACCAGCCCACCGCAGCGCCAAGTCCCGCGCCGGCTCCGGCGCCCGCGGCACCCGGCCCGGTGCGGGTAACCGGGGCCACCGTGTTCTCCCCCGGTGGCGCTCCTGACCATCCCGACGAGGTGGCCAAGGCCGTCGACGGCGACCCGGGCTCGGTCTGGCCCACCGACCAGTACCGTCAGCCCTTGCCCCGGCTCAAGGACGGGGTCGGGGTGCTGCTCACCCTCGGTACTCCGACGACGCTGGACAGGGTCACCATCGACTCACCCAGCCCAGGCACGGTGGTGGAGGTTCGGACCTCCCCCAGCGCGACGCCACAGCTGGCCGACACCAGGGTGGTGGCCACCGCCACGCTCGCCTTCGGGCGCACCGAGGTGCCGGTGGTGGTGGCCGAGCAGGTGCAGTACCTGCTGGTGTGGATCACGACGTTGAGCACGGTCACGGGCACCAACCAGACCAGCATCGGCGAGATCGCTCTGCAGGCACCAGCCTCACGGTAACCTCACGCCCGTGACGGGGGCGGGGCGGTCGCACGGTTCTCGACCCCACGCTGCCTGGCTGCCGCCGTCCGACTATCACCGTCTCGTCACCGACACCCAGCTCCTGAACGCGCACGTCGGCGGCGACCCCCACGCGTTCTCCGAGCTCGTCCGGCGCCACCGCGACCGCATGTGGGCGGTGGCGCTGCGGACGACCCGGGATCCGGACGAGGCCGCTGATGCCCTGCAGGAGGCATTCCTGTCCGCGCACCGGGCTGCGGCGTCGTTCCGGGCCGACGCCCAGGTCACCACCTGGCTGCACCGTATCGTGGTCAACGCGTGCCTCGACCGGCTGCGGAGACGAGCAGCACGTCCCACGATCCCGCTCGTGCTCGACGGCCCCGAGGAGCCGGTGGAGCCACGGGACGACGTCGCGGACCTGCCGACCCGGCTCCTGGTGCACCAGGCCCTGATGCAGATCCCTGCCGACCAGCGCGTTGCCGTCGTCGCCGTCGATGTCGAGGGCTACTCGGTGGCCGACGCCGCCCGGGTGCTCGGGGTCGCCGAGGGCACCGTCAAGAGCCGCTGCGCCCGCGGCCGGGCGAAGCTGGCGGTGCTGCTGGGTCACCTCCGCGAGGGGGCGCCCCGCCAACCGGGCCTGGGTCGAGCTGCGCCGGCGGGAACCAACCCACCGCCCCACGCGTCACACCAGGAACAGCACAAGCGAGAAAGGAGGAGCGGTGACTGATCGCTCACGGGTCGATCAGCCACCGGCATCCACCCCCGCGTTGGGTCCACCGTTCGCCCTTGACCTGCTCGCCGACCTGCACGCGGGAGTGCCCGACGACGCAGCGGGTCACTCCCTGCGGCACCTGATGGCTGCCGACCCGGCCGCAGCCGCGGTGTTCCGCGCGCTCGAGGCCACCGTCGCCGACCTGGCCGCACTGGGCACCGCACCCGTCGGCGTGTCGGTACCCGCCACCGTCGCCGCCCGGATCGACGCCGCCCTGGCCACGCTCACCCCGATCACCAGCGCGGGCACCGCCGTCGGGGTCCCGCTGCCCCCAGCCGTGCCCGACCTCGGAACAGCCCGCCGGGCCATGAGGGCCCGCGCCGGCGCCCGGCGGCGCGGGCGGGCAGGCAGCGGGCGAGCAGGCGGCGGGCCGCTCGCCTGGGCCGCGGCGGTGGCAGCGGTCGTCCTGGTTGGCGGTGTCGTGAGTGGCGTAGTGGGTGGCCGCACCGACACCGTCCAGGGCAGGGCCCAGGCGCAGCCGGTCGACCTCGGCGACGGCCAGCTCGGTACCGCCGTGCTCGCCTCGCTCGGAGCCACCGACCTCGGACCCCTGCAGGACCGAGCCGTCCTCGCCGGCTGTCTCAGCGCCAACGGTGTCACGGCCGGAACACCGCTCCTGGGTTCCGCGGAGGTGCTGCTCCGTGGGCGCCCCGGAGTGCTCCTGCTGCTGTCCAGCGGCACCGCTGGCATCATCACCGCGTTGGTGGTCGGCCCCACCTGCTCGGCTGACGATCCGGCGCTGATCACCCAGAAGGCGATCGGCCGCCGCTGATCACCGCGCTGATCCACGGGTCGGAACATCTCACCACGGCGCCGTGTTGGATCGGGCAACGGCCGAACCCGCTCGGCCACCGCGAGCACGGGAAGGCAGACAGTGGCTGACTCACCGGCAGCGCGCTCACCGGCGCCTGGGGCCGACGACGCGGTCCACGATGTCATCGTCATCGGCTCCGGTCCCGCCGGATACACGGCGGCCGTCTACACCGCACGAGCCCAACTGGAGCCGCTGGTGTTCGAGGGCACCCAGTTCGGCGGTGCGCTGATGACCACCACCGAGGTGGAGAACTTCCCCGGTTTCCGTGACGGCATCATGGGCCCGGATCTCATGGGGGAGATGCGCGAGCAGGCCAAGCGGTTCGGGGCGGAACTACGTGCGCAGGACGTGGAAGCCGTGGACCTGCGTGATGAGGTGAAGACGGTCTTCGCCAACGGCGTCACCTACCGAACCCGCGCGGTGATCCTCGCCATGGGCGCGGCACCCCGTTACCTCGGGGTGCCCGGTGAGCAGGCGCTGTTGGGACGCGGGGTGAGTTCGTGCGCCACGTGCGACGGGTTCTTCTTCCGTGACCAGGACATCGCGGTGGTCGGCGGTGGCGATTCGGCGATGGAGGAGGCCACGTTCCTCACCCGCTTCGCCCGCAGCGTCACCCTGGTTCACCGCCGCGCGGAGTTCCGCTCCTCCCGCATCATGCTGCAGCGGGCTCGAGCATCCGAGAAGATCCGCTTTGTCACCGACGCCGCCGTCCTCGAGGTGCTCGGCGAGGGCAGCGTGAGGGGACTCCGGTTGCTGGACAACGTGACCGGCGCGGTCTCCACGCTCGACGTCACCGCGATGTTCGTTGCGGTGGGCCACGACCCGCGCAGTGAACTCGTGCGTGGGCAGGTCGAACTCGACGCGGCCGGCTACGTACAGGTGGACTCCCACAGCACGGCCACCTCGGTCGACGGGGTATTCGCCGCCGGCGACCTCGTCGACCACACGTACCGCCAGGCCGTCACGGCCGCCGGCACCGGGTGCGCGGCCGCCATCGACGCCGAGCGCTGGCTCGCCGAGCACGCAGCGGGCGACCGCGCTGCCCAGCACGCCGAGTTCGCCGCGGAGTTCGTCGGCGGTGGCTACGGCAGTTCGTCCCCCAACACCACGGCCACGGCCTGACCGGTCCAAGACCACCCATCCCGACGCTCAATCAGGAGGATTCATGTCCGCCCCCATCACCGTCACCGACGCCACCTTCGCCGACGACGTTCTTGGCAGCAGCAAGCCGGTGCTCGTCGACTTCTGGGCCACCTGGTGCGGTCCGTGCAAGATGGTCGCCCCGGTGCTCGAGGAGATCGCCAACGAGCACGGCGACAAGCTCACGATCGCCAAGATGGACATCGACGCGAACCCGTCCATCCCGCGCGACTATCAGATCCTGTCGATCCCCACCATGATCCTTTTCCAGGACGGCAAGCCGGTGAAGCAGATCGTCGGGGCCAAGCCGAAGGCAGCTCTGCTCGCCGACCTCAGTGACGTCATCTGAGCAGTGCTCGGGGCTGCTCCGGTTGGCGTATCGCGAAGGGGCTGAGCCGGTTACGCGTGACCGGCTCTGCGCGCGGGCGCGGCTCGACACCGACTGTGGCACCCTGCCGTGAGAGGATCGTCGGACGACCGGCCACGACCGACCTGAAAGGCCTCTCGATGCAGCTGCTTCGGCTCGGCGATCGGGGTATCGCCGTGAGCACGGTTCGCGCCGCGCTGGTCGAGCTCGGCCGGCTTCCCCGGGCGTCAGGCCAGGGGGAGCACGTGTTCGCCCCTGAGCAGCTGTTCGACACCGCCCTCGACCACGCCGTGCGAGCCTTCCAACAGGACCGCGGACTCATCGTCGACGGGTTGGTGGGTACGGCGACCTGGCGTGCGCTGGAAGAGGCCGGGTTCCGCCTCGGCACGCGGACCCTCATCTACCGCTTGTCGGCCCCCATGGCAGGGGACGACGTCGCCGAGTTGCAGACCCGGTTGCTCGAACTCGGCTTCGACGCCGGGCGGCACGACGGGGTGTTCGGCCACCAGACTCACCAGGCACTGTGCACCTTTCAGAGCGACTATGGGCTGATCCCTGACGGAATCTGCGGTCCGGGCACGTTGCGGGCCCTGGAACCGCTGCGCAAGGTGACCGGCGGCTCGGCGCACCGAATCCGTGAGGAGGAGGCGGTTCGACTGTCGGGGCCCCGGCTTCGAGGCAAACGGATCGTGATCGACCCTGGCCACGGTGGGCTCGACCGGGGTGTGGTGGGGGCCGGCCCGCGCGGTGACATCGCCGAGGCCGACGTGGTGTGGGACGTCGCCACCCGACTGGAAGGCCGGATGGCGGCAACTGGCATGGAGACCCTGCTGACTCGCCCCCGAAATGCCGGCCCGCCGGACGGCGAACGAGCAGCACTGGCCAACAGCTGGGGAGCTGACCTGGTGATCTCGCTGCACGCCGACATCAACCGCAGCCCGCAGGCCAACGGGGTGGCCACGTTCCATTTCGGCGCCGTCCACGGCCCCAGCTCCAGTGTCGGTGAGCTGCTCGCGCAGTACATCCAGCGCGAGCTCGTGGTCCGTACCGGCATGCTCGACGGACGGTCGCACGCCCGAACGTGGGAGCTGTTGCGCCGCACCAGGATGCCTACGGTTCACGTCGAACTGGGCTACCTCACACACGACGGGGACCGCGCCCTGCTGTCAGATCCCCGCAACCGGGACACCATCGCCGACGCGCTCGTCGTCGCCGTCAAGCGGCTGTACCTGCTGGGCGAGGACGACCAGCCGACCGGAACGTTCACCTACGAGGAGCTGTTGGCCGAGGAGTTGGCGCCGGCCGACCGACGCCGGGCCTGACCGACGCCGGGCCTGACCGACGCCTCCCGCTGACGGCAACCCGGGCTACGGGGCCAGGCTACGGGGGGCTGGGGAGCTGCGGGTTAGCTGGGCTGCTCGGTGCGCACCCGGAGCGCGTGCACCGGCGCAGCGGACGCCGGGATGCTCACCGAACTGAGCAGTCGCTCCAGCGCCGCCTCCACGTCTTCCTTCCAGGTGATGGCCGAGCGCAACTCCAGCCGAAGCCGCGGCCACCGCGGGTGCGGACGTACCGTCTTGAACCCCACGCCCAACAAGAAGTCCGCCGGGATGACGCACGAACTGGCCGGCTCCGTGCGCCCGGGCGCCGCGTCGCCGAACGCCTCGACGGCGCGCACACCGCGACGGGTGAGGTCTTTCACCACCGCCTGCACGAGGGTGCGCCCGATTCCACCGCCCGCGAAACCGTCCACCACCCGCAGGGCCATCAACAAGACCGCATCCGGGCTGACGGGTGAGGTGGGAAACGCCGCGGCGCGAGGCACAGCGCTGGGTGGCGCGTACAGTGCGTAGCCAGCCGGCGCCCCGTCGATCGTGATCGTCTTGCCGCACGAGCCCCATTCCAGCAGCACGCTGGACAGCCACGCCTCCTTCTCCAGATCGGTCTGACCGTCCCGCTCGGCCTGGATGAAGTTGTGTGGCGCAAGCTCCCAGAAGACACAGCTCCGACAGGGCCGGGGCAGGTGGTCCAGCGAATCGAGTGTGAGGTTCGCTACCCGACGGGACACGTGTGGTCGACCTCCACGATGGTGGACGCGGCTCCGTAACGGACAGCGCGCGATGATCGTCTCAGGATACGGGTAAGCCAGCGTTACGCCGAGGGGCGCACGCGTTCCGGAGCAGGTCCGGAACCTGTCGTAGTAATCACGTTGTCGTGGAACACCTTTGAGCGCGACCCGGCTTCTCCCCGGTCGAATCCATCCCCGGTCGAATCCATCCCCGGTCGAATCATCACTGTGACGAAACGTCTGGTGGTGCAGACCTCCGCGCGAGTTCCGCGCGTGAGGCTCCCGGAGTCCCCATGACCGCCACGATTCGCTCCAGGTCGTCCACCGAGCTGAACTCGACGACGATCTTGCCCTTGCGTTTACCGAGGGTGACGGTCACGCGGGTGTCGAAGCTGTCGGCTAGCCGCTCGGCCACGTCCTGTAGCCCTGGCAGCGGAATCGGTCGCCGTGCTGGCTTAGCCGACCCCGGTACTGCCGCGTCGGCCTCCCGGGAGCGCAGGGTCACCACGGCCTCCTCGGTTGCCCGCACCGACATACCCTCGGCCACGATGCGGGTCGCCAACTCTTCCTGAGCGGCGGGGTCGTCTTCGAGGGAGAGCAGCGCCCGGGCGTGCCCAGCCGACAGCACGCTGGCGGCGACCCGCCGTTGGACCGCCAACGGCAAGCGCAGCAACCGGATCGTGTTGCTCACCACGGGCCGCGAACGGCCCAACCGGGTGGCCAACTCCTCGTGCGTGACGTCGAACTCCTCGAGCAGCTGCTGATAGGCGGCGGCCTCCTCCAACGGGTTGAGCTGGGCCCGGTGGATGTTCTCCAGCAACGCATCACGCAGCATCGCCTCGTCTGCCGTGCTCCGGACGATCGCCGGGATGGTCGCCAGCCCGGCTTGCTGGCTCGCCCGCCACCGGCGCTCACCCATCACCAGCTCATACCGTCCACGGGTGGTTTCCCGGACCACGATCGGCTGGAGCAGCCCGAACTCGCGGATCGAGTGCACCAACTCGGCCAGCGCGTCTTCATCGAAGACCGTCCTGGGCTGCTTCGCGTTGGGCACGATGTCGGCGGGCCGGAGTTCCCGGTACACCGCACCGCCGGCCACCGAACCCGGCCCGGAACCCGTTGCGGCGGAAGGTGTTCCGCCGATGACCACGTCGGCCGCCGCGCTCCCCAGGCGGGGACCGGCGGTTGGTCCGCTCGGTATCAGGGCCGCCAGCCCGCGGCCCAGACCACCCCGCTTCTGCTCGGTCATGCCAGCTCCTCGGTGTTCACCGCGGTCTCGTGCCCCGGGACCTCGTCTGCCGTCGCGCGCAGGGTGACATCCCCGCGTACCGCGACTTCTTTACCCGCATCGAGGTAGCTCATCGCTCCACGTGAACCGGGATCGTAGGAGAGCACCGTCTGCCCGAAGCCAGGCGCCTCGGACACCTTCACGCTCCGTGGGATGACGGTGCGCAGCACGATCTCGCCAAAGTGGTGGCGCACCTCTTGGGCCACCTGGTCAGCCAGTTTGGTTCGCCCGTCATACATGGTCAGCAAGATCGTCGACACATGCAGTTCGGGGTTCAGGTGTGACTGCACCAGGTCGAGGTTGCGCATCAGCTGCCCCACTCCCTCCAGTGCGTAGTACTCGCATTGGATCGGGATGAGCACCTCACGGGCAGCGACCAGGGCGTTGACGGTAAGCAAGCCCAGTGATGGTGGACAGTCGATCAAGACGAAGTCGACCCCCAGCTGGTCGAGGGTCGGGCCGTCCAACGCGTTCTTCAGCCGGGTCTCCCTGGCTACCAATGACACCAGCTCGATCTCCGCACCGGCCAGATCGATCGTTGCCGGTACGCACAGCAGTCGTTCCGACTCGGTGCTGGTCTGCACGGCGTCGGCCAAACGGAGATCGCCGAGCAGCAGTTCGTACACCGACGGAACGCCCGAGTGGTGTTCCACGCCTAAGGCGGTGCTCGCGTTGCCCTGCGGATCCAGATCGACAACCAGGACCGTGAGTCCGTGGAGCGCAAGAGCAGCCGCGAGGTTGACCGTGGTCGTGGTCTTGCCGACACCGCCCTTCTGGTTGGCAACCGTCAGCGTGCGGCGCTGCTCCGGTTTCGCTAGTACGGCGCCCGGGTGCAGCACCCGGGTTGCGCGTTCGGCGGCAGTCCCAATTGGGGTGTCATCGAAATCTCCTCCTGGCCTCATCACCACACCTGCTCCTACGTTTGCGTGACCGTCGGCAGCTGCCGACACCGGCCCTGATGAACCGACGCCGGGGCTCGCCGACGCCAATGTTCCACGTGAAACACCGACCCCGACTCGGCGCCCGCCGGTTGATCTCATTGCCCGACCCGCAATGACCGTGCGCACTCACGAACGACCTCGACGACTCGGGTCGGCTGGTCGACCATGCCTACCCCGCATTCCCGCACCCGCGGTTCACCGCCGCCGCTGCGTATCACCGTTCCACGGTCGCGCCGCACCTCGTCGGCCGCAGCTTGCCCCTTGACCGCCAGTACCCGGCCGCCGACCCGGGCTAGCGGGAGGCACCACTGCATCAGTCGGGCCAAAGGCGCAACCGCGCGTGCGGTGACGACGTCCGCCTCGCCGGCCTGCGCGAGGACGTCCCGATCCTCCGCCCGCCCCCGCACCACGTGCACTTCGAGACCCAGGCGCGTCGCTGTCTCGGTGAGAAAGCATGCGCGCCGCAGCATCGGCTCGACAAGGGTCACCGCCAGGTCCGGTCGCGTGATGGCCAGTACCATTCCCGGCAACCCTGCCCCACTGCCGACGTCCACTACCCGCGCGTCCGGTTCGACGAGTTCGGCCAGCACCGCGCAGTTCAGGACGTGTCGCTCCCAGACCCGGCCCACCTCACGTGGTCCAACGATTCCGCGCTGCACAGCGTCCGTCGCCAGGATTCCCGCGAACTGCCGAGCGAGTGCAGCCCGGTCGCCGAAGAGTGCCGCCACCACCTCGTCACCGGGGGTCACCTCACCACCTCTGATTTTGCTCCGCGGCACACACACGTATCCTGCCGCACGGATGTGGACTTGCGATACCGGGCGCGCCCGCGCCGCAGGCAATGTTCCACGTGAAACATCATCCCGCGGATCCGTTGTTCGTCACCTCGGAGCATCGACCGAATGACAGGCTTGTTATCCGCTGGCCCCCTGCCTGCGCGCTGTCCGCACGCCGCCCGGATGAACGTCCGCAGCGGACGCCGCCGAACAGCGAACTCATCGGGCCCCGCGCAGTTCCAGCTCAGCGAACCGCAAGAACCACGACGCGACGATTGGGTTCGGCACCTTCGCTCTCGCTCACCACGCCCGGCACCGCAGCCACGGCGTCGTGCACGATCTTTCGCTCGAAGGGCGTCATCGGGCTCAGTTCCTCTCGTGCCCCGCTCGCCAGCACGCGCGCGGCCACCGCTGATCCCAGGGCGCTGAGCTTCGTCCGTCGCGCGGCCCGCCATCCCGCGACATCGAGCATGAGCCGGCTCCGCTCACCAGTCACCTGCTGCACGGCCAAGCGGGTCAACTCCTGCAGTGCGTCCAGGACGCCACCACCTTCGCCTACCAACTTCTGCAGGTCTGCGCCACCGTCGATGCTCACCATCGCGCGATTGCCCTCGACGTCAAGGTCGATGTCCCCGTCGAAATCGAGCACATCCAACAATTGCTCGAGGTAATCCCCGGCTATTTCACCCTCCTCGACGAGGGTGTCGTCGCCGTTACCCGCCGCCTTACCCGCACCCACCGCGCTATTGTCACCCGCCGGATTGTCCTCACCCGCCGGGTCACCGGCGGCCGTCGGCCCATCCGCTGCCGCAATCACGCCACCAACTCGCTCCACGGTGCCTACCTCGTCCTGCGCCACTGCTCAGCCTTCCCTCTCTGCAGTCCGGCGGCTCAACGCTTCCTGCGCGGGCCGCGGGTGGACGTGGTCTTGGACTTTCCGCCGGAGGCCGTCACGGGCGACGAGCGACTCGCCGGCGCGGCACCGCTCGGCTTGGCCGACCTCCTGGTGGACGAGCCCCCCGCGCGCTCCTTCCTGCTGCCGCCCGCATCCTTGGTCAGGGACGGCCCGCGGTCACCCGCAGGGTGCTCGTCCTCCACCCTCGACGTCGTGGCCTCGGGCGCGGCAGCATCGGGCAGCTCAACGGGCTTGCGTCCCTTACCGTTCTGCGGTCGAGCGCCAGGTTTGGGCGCCGAGGCGTTGCGTCGTTCCACGGCGACCTGCCGCTTCTCGTCGTCCTCGCGGGCGATGCTCGCGAAGACGTAGTGCTGCTGGACGAGCGTCCATCCGTTGTTGCTCAGCCAGTACAGCAGAATCGCAATGGGGAGGAACGGTCCACCGACGAGCACACCCAGCGGGAAGATCCAGAGCACCAGCTTGTTCATGATGGCGGCCTGCGGGTTGTCGGTAACGGCCGTCGTCGTCGCCTGCCGGGCCACTGAGGCGCGCGCGGTGAAATGCGTCGCGATGCTCGCAATCACCATCAACGGAACGGCCACCAGCGCAATGTCCAGCCGCGAGACGTCTCCGGTGTAGGCCTTGAGCTGGTCGACGGTGGAGGTGATCTGGGCGGCCAGCGGAGCGCCGAAGAGCTTGGCGTCGAGGAACGAGCGCACGTCCTCGGCGCTGAACACGTAGTTGGCGGTGGTGGCGTTCTGTTCGACGGACATGCCCAGCTGCCCGACCCCTGTACCCGTTCGGTTGAACGAGCGCAGGACGTGGAAGAGACCGATGAACACCGGGGCCTGGGCCAAGACGGGCAGGCAGCCGGCGATTGGGTTGAACCCATTCTCCTTCTGCAGCTTCTGCATCTCCGTGGCCAACCGCTGCCGGTCACCAGAGTATTTTTTTTGCAAAGCCTTTATCTGCGGCTGGAACTCCTGCATCTGCCGCTGGGTCCGCACCTGCTTGACGAAGGGCTTGAACAACAACGCGCGCAATGTAAACACCAGGAAGATTACCGAGAGCGCCCAGGCGATACCGCTGGAGGCACCCAGCACAGCTCCGAATACCGTATGCCAGAACCATAGGATGGCCGATACCGGGTAATAGACGAAGTTCAGCACTGTCCTATTCGCTCCTCGTTATCCGGTGCCGGTGGGGCAGTGGTGTGCGGTGCCTGCGGCACCGGGTCCCACCCACCAGAGTGCCAGGGTGCGCACTTGGCCACCCGTACGACCGTCAGCCACGCACCCACGAGTGCACCGCGGGTCCGCAGCGCCTCCACTGCGTACGTACTGCAGGTCGGGTCGAACCTGCAACTGGGCAACAGCATCGGGGACAGCCAGGTGCGGTAGAGTTCCACCAGCGCCACCAGCACCCGCGCCAGTGGCGACCCCCCGCCGCCGCCACCCGGCGCAGGTCTGCTCACCGTGAGCCACCGAGCAATCGCAGGCGAACCAGCGCCGAGTGGACATCGGCGCCCAGTTCGGCCGAGCTGGAGGTCGCCGCCAGGGGCAGGGCGCGGAGCACCAGGTCGGTGCCGGCGGGCACCGCAGTCAGCACCGGGGCGATGACGTGCCTCAGCCGCCGGGACACCCGGTGTCGAACCACCGCCGAACCGACTGCCTTGCTCACCACAAGTCCCACCCGCACACCCGCGTCCGGAACGGTCGCGTCCGGTACCGATGTCGACTCCCTCGCCTGCCGAGCGTGGACGACCACTCGGGGGCGGGCCACCCGAGAGCCGTTGCGGACCGTCGCGGCGAAGTCCACTGCGCGCGTCAGTCGCTGTCGGGCCGGCAACACGGGCGCGTCCGCGGATCAGGCGGTCAGCTCGGCGCGGCCCTTGCGGCGGCGAGCCGAGACGATGGCGCGACCGGCGCGGGTCCGCATGCGGAGCCGAAAACCGTGCACCCGCGCGCGACGCCGGTTGTTCGGCTGAAACGTCCGCTTGCCCTTGGCCACGGTGAGAACTCCCTGAAGATCGATGAAAAACGACGGTCTGGTCGGTGTTGTCAAGTGCTGTCGGGCTGGGCCATCAAGGCTGGGCTGTCGGGCTGGGTTATCAGGCTGATCGACCGGACACGTGGCCCGCATTCCCCCGGACCGGGAGCAGAACACCAGCGCCACCGGCCCAGTGGGTGACCTTGCGAGGCTACGCAGCAGGCAGTGGCCGGTCAACCGCGCAGGGTGCGCTTGACCCGCCAGGGTGTCGCGTCGCTGGGGCCGGCCACAACTTGTGGTTGCACCTTGTGGACCATGGCTCGCTGTTGTTAGCGTCCCCGCCGCAGCTACGACGAGCGCGTCGAGATGGCCACGAGGCGCCAACGAAAACGATATGTCCGAAACGTTCCACCCGAGGTCGCCGGGGAGTGGCGACACGTGGAGCACCTGTACTGCCAATGCGGCGCCCAACCACCGTCGAGCGGCTCTTGGTGTTCCGCATCGGTTCTGCACAGTTGTGGACAACCCTGTGGACACGCGCGTGATGCGGGGCCGGGTGTCGGCGCAGCGGTGGCGCAGGCGGCGACCTCGCCGAGCGCGGCGCGGGTCGTCCTCGGTTCGTCGATGGAGGAGAATGACAGGTGGACGAACCACGAGAACTCGACTCCGTGTGGGAGGACGTCGTCGGGGAACTGGCTAGCCCGTCCGGTGCCGACCGTCCGGGGCTCTCGGCCCAGCAGCGGGCGTGGCTGCAGCTCACCCGGCCGGTGGGGTTGCTCGACGGCTTCGCCCTGCTCGCCGCACCCAGCACTTTCGCCAAGGAGGCGATCGAGCGCGCGCTGCGCGAGCCCATCACCGAAGCGCTCAGCCGCCACCTCGGCTTCGCTGTCTCCCTCGCCGTTCGCGTGGACGACGACGCCGACCAGCGAGTCGATACCGCGCACCGGTCGGCCCCTTATGGCGACACTGTGCTCGACGTCGCAGCGCTCGACGTCGCAGCCCCCTCGCCACCGTCGGCAGCAGAGGACGACGGCGACGAGGTGGACGAGGAACGGGACGCGTTGGCCACCGTGCACGAGATCTGGCCGAGCTATTCCACGAGCCGACTGCCGGCACCTACTCCCTCGCAAACGCGACTCAACGCGAAGTACACCTTCGACACGTTCGTCATCGGCGCATCCAACCGTTTTGCCCATGCAGCCACAGTGGCGGTGTCCGAGGCACCGGCACGCGCCTATAACCCGCTGTTCGTCTGGGGTGAATCGGGGCTGGGCAAGACCCACCTGCTGCACGCCGCCGGTCACTACGCCCAGCGACTGTTCCCCGGGATGCGGGTGCGGTACGTGTCCACGGAGGAGTTCACCAACGACTTCATCAACAGCTTGCGGGATGATCGCAAGGTGGCTTTCCAGCGCCGCTACCGCGACATCGACGTATTGCTGGTCGACGACATCCAATTCCTGGAGGGCAAGGAAGGAACCCAGGAGGAGTTCTTCCACACCTTCAACACACTGCACAACGCCAACAAGCAGATCGTGGTGTCATCCGACCGCCCACCCAAGCAGCTGGCCACGCTCGAGGACCGTCTGCGCACCCGTTTCGAATGGGGTCTGATCACCGACGTGCAGCCGCCCGAACTCGAGACCCGCATCGCCATCCTGCGGAAGAAGGCGCAGATGGACCGCCTCGCCGCCCCGGACGACGTGTTGGAGTTCATCGCCAGCCGTATCGAGCGAAACATCCGCGAGCTGGAGGGTGCCCTGATCCGGGTGGCTGCATTCGCCTCGCTCAACCAGCAGCCCGTCGACCGCGCCCTGGCCGAGATCGTGCTGCGCGACCTCATTCCCGACGCGGCCAGCCTGGAGATCAACGCGGCCACCATCATGGCGGTCACCGCGGAGTACTTCGCCCACTCCCTCGACGAGTTGTGCGGGCCGGGAAAGACGCGAGCCGTGGCCCAGGCCAGGCAGATCGCCATGTACCTCTGCCGCGAGCTCACCGACCTCTCGCTGCCCAAGATCGGGCTGACCTTCGGCGGACGAGACCACACCACAGTCATGCACGCCGACAAGAAGATCCGCAACGAGATGGCTGAGCGCCGCACCACCTACAACCAGGTGCAGGAGCTCACCGCACGCATCCATCAGCGTTCCCGGCGCTGATTCCGTCGTGAGCCCCCAAATGTTGTCGTTGCTGCAACTACCCACACCTGGGGACAACGTTGGGGGCAACTACGCAGACCTGGGGATGGAGCACCGGGTCGGTGGTCGGGCGGGGAAGCTGTGGAGCACCGCACACGGGTGATCCACCGGTCACCCACAGGGCGCCACGCCGTGCCACCTGCCCGCGATGAAGCTGTCCACGTTGTCCACAGCTCCTATTACTACTGTTGTTCTCTCTGTTGGGAGAACTCTTCTAAGACCAGGGGTGTGCACAGCTGGCAGGGCGCCGAACCGGTGGGTTTCGCCGGCCGCGCGCAGCCTCTACGGTGATGCGTCCAGGGCGCGTACCGGTCCTGCCGAGATCCGTGAGAGGACGCGCCCGAGCATGGAGTTCCGTCGATGAAGTTCCGGGTCGCCCGCGAGGAGTTCGCCGAGGCCGTGGCCTGGGTCGCCAGGAGCCTGCCGTCGCGACCGCCGGTCCCGGTGCTCGGCGGGGTGCTTTTGGCCGCTGGCTCACCGGGGGAATCCGACGACGGCGATGGGCTGGCAGTGTCCGGCTTCGACTACGAGGTCTCCACCCAGGTCGGGGTGGCCGCCGAGGTCGCCGAGGCGGGTCGGGTGTTGGTGTCGGGACGGTTGCTCGCCGACATCACGCGCTCATTGCCCGCCAAGCCCGTCGATGTCACCGTCGACGGCACGAGAGTCCACATCGTCTGCGGCAGTGCACGTTTCTCGCTACCGACCATGCCGGTGGAGGACTACCCACAGCTACCAGCCATGCCGGCGAGCACCGGCTCGCTGCCCGGTGAGGTGTTTGCCGAAGCCGTGGCCCAGGTGGCGGTGGCTGCGGGCCGTGACGACACGCTGCCGATGCTGACCGGCGTGCGGGTGGAGATCGAGGGCACCCGGGTGGTGCTGGCCGCCACCGACCGCTTCCGGCTGGCCGTGCGCGAGTTTTCCTGGCATCCCGATGGCCCCCAGTCCGACGCCGCTGGGTCCGACGCCGCTGGGTCCGGCGCCGCTGGGTCCGGCGCCGCTGGGTCCGGCGCTGCGGAATCCAGCGCGGTGTCGACCGCCGTGCTGGTGCCTGCGCGCACACTGGCGGAATCGGCCAAGACCCTCAGCGGCTCCGGGGACGTTCAGCTGGCCCTCGGCTCGCTGGGTGTGGGGGCCGGTGACGGGCTCATGGGACTGTCCGGGGCCGGGCGGCGCACCACCACCAGGCTGCTCGACGCCGAGTTCCCCAAGTTTCGCCAGCTCCTGCCCGCCGAGCACCTCTCGGTGGCCGAGGTCGCCGTCGCCCCCCTGCTGGAGTCGATCAAGCGGGTGGCCCTGATGGCCGAGCGAGGGGCCCAGGTGCGCCTGGAGTTCTCCGCCGACGGCCTGCGCCTCTCGGCGGGTGGGGACGACGAAGGCAACGCGGAGGAGGAACTGCCCGCCGACTTCACCGGGGAGCCGCTCACCATCGCCTTCAACCCCGGGTACCTGCTCGACGGGTTGTCGGTGTTGCGCTCCGAACGGGTGTGCATGGGCTTCACCACTCCCAGCCGGCCCGCGGTGCTCCGACCCGGAGCCGCCGAGCCGGCGCCGGTCACCGGTGACGGTCCGTTTCCGGCACCCAGCAGCGACTACACCTACCTGCTGATGCCCGTACGCCTGCCCGGCTGAGTCCCGAGCGCTCCATGCACCGGCCGTCCTGGAAGGATCAATCGCATGCGGATCGGACTGGTCGGATTGGGCAAGATGGGGTTCAACATGCGCGAGCGCCTGCGCCGCGCGGACGTCGAGGTCGTGGGCTATGACCCCCGGCCGGACGTCACCGACGTCGAATCACTTGCGGCGTTGGCGACCGCGTTGGCGGCGCCGCGGATCGTCTGGGTGATGGTGCCCTCCGGGCAGGTCACCCGCGACACGGTGGCGCAGCTGGCCGGGGTGCTCAGCCCGGGCGACCTGGTCATCGACGGCGGGAACTCGCGTTTCACCGACGACGCACCCAACGCGGAGCTGTTGTCCGCACGGGGTATCGGGTACCTGGACTGCGGAGTGTCCGGTGGCGTGTGGGGCCTGGACAACGGCTACGGCCTGATGGCCGGTGGTTCGGCACCCGACGTCGAGCGGGCGATGGGGGTGTTCGACGCGCTGCGGCCGGAAGGACCACGCGAAGAGGGCTTCGCGCACGCAGGACCCGTCGGTGCCGGGCACTATTCGAAGATGGTCCACAACGGCATCGAGTACGGACTGATGCACGCCTACGCCGAGGGTTACGAACTGCTGCAGGCCGAGGACCTCGTCACCGACGTCCCCGCGGTGCTCAGGGCCTGGACCCGTGGCACCGTGGTGCGCTCGTGGCTGCTGGACCTGCTGGTCAAGGCCGTCATCGAGGACCCGGAGCTGGCGGCGATCTCGGGATGGACGGCCGATTCCGGGGAGGGTCGCTGGACCGTCGAGGAGGCCATCAACCACTCGGTACCCGTGCCGGTGATCTCCGCGGCGCTGTTCGCCCGCTTCGCCTCCCGTCAGGACGACTCCCCGGCGATGAAGGCGGTCGCCGCGCTACGCAACCAGTTCGGCGGGCACGACGTGCACAAGGCGGGCCCCACCTCGGGTTCCGGCTCCACCACCTGATCCGTGCACCTACGGCACCTGGGCGTCACCGACTTCCGTTCCTGGCGTAGTGCCGAACTCGCCCTCACCCCAGGGGTGAGCGTGCTGCTCGGCCGCAACGGTCACGGCAAGACGAACCTGGTGGAAGCCGTGGGGTACCTGGCCACCCTCGGCTCGCACCGGGTGTCCACCGACGCCGCCCTCGTGCGAGCCGGCGCCGCGCGCGCCTCGGTGCGGGCGGCGGTGGTCAACGACGGCCGCGAACTGGTGGTCGAGGTGGAGCTCACCCCTGGCCGGGCCAACCGGGCCCGCGTGAACCGTTCCCCGGTTGCCCGTCCACGGGAGGTGCTGGGCATCCTCCGCAGCGTGCTGTTCGCCCCGGAGGACCTGGCGCTGGTCCGCGGTGAGCCTGCCGAGCGCCGCCGGTTTCTCGACGACCTGCTGGTGACGCGGCTGCCCAGGATGGCTGGGGTGCGCGCCGACTACGAAAAGGTGTTGCGCCAGCGTGCGGCCCTGCTCAAGACGGCCGGCGCAGCGCTGCGCCGGGGTGGTGAACGCGGCGCGGCCGCCAGCACCCTGCAGGTGTGGGACGGACAACTCGCTGAGCATGGGGCGAGCCTGCTTGCGGGCCGCCTGGATCTGCTCGCGGCGCTGAGCCCGCACGTCGCCGATGCCTATGCGGCGCTGGCCGGAGGATCACCGCCGGCAGCGCTGCGCTACCGCAGCAGCGTGGGGGAGGGGTTCCCGGCTGGATACGGCCGGCCCGGCGCCGAGCGGGCCGACCGCGAGCTGCTCCAGACGCGCATCACGGCGGAGCTGGCGCGAGTGCGGCCCCAGGAGGTGGAGCGTGGAGTGTGCCTGGTCGGACCGCACCGCGACGACGTGGAGCTCCTGCTGGGCGCGCGAGCCGCCAAGGGGTACGCCAGCCACGGGGAGTCGTGGTCGCTGGCGCTGGCTCTGCGCCTGGGTAGTTTCGCGCTGCTGCGCACCGAGGGCACCGATCCCGTGCTGGTGCTCGACGACGTGTTTGCCGAACTCGACCTGCACCGACGCGCGGCTCTGGCCGCTGTGGCCGCGACCGCGGAGCAGGTGCTCGTCACCGCGGCGGTGGCGCAGGACGTGCCCGCCGAACTCGACGGCGCGCGCTTCGAGGTGCACGCTGAGGACTCCCCGGACGGACGAGTGTCGGAGGTGCAGCGTGTACCCGGTCGATGACCCCGATCACGCACGGCAACAGCCCCTCCACAGCAGCTGTACACAGGGTGGGGACAAGTCTGTGGATGCTGTGGACAGCGGCGCCGGGCCTGTGGACACAACCCGGGACGGTCACCCTGCGCTCGTGGGTGACGCACCCGCTGAGACCGCCCCGCCGCCGCGGGGGGTGGACCTCGCTCGGCGGGCGCTGGAGGAAGCGCGAGCAGCTGCCCGCGAGCGCGGGATGGCCGTGGGCCGGGGCGGCGCCTCCCCGGGCAGGTCCGTCTCCCGCACGCCACGCCGCCGCCGCCGCCGTTGGTCGGATCCCGGCCCCGACGACCGCGATCCGCAGCTGTTGGCGAGCGCAGCTGCCCGGCTGGTACGCGCCAGGGGCTGGTCGGGGGAGGTAGCCGCCGGCGCCGTGCTCGGCCGGTGGAACACACTGGTGGGGAAGGACATCGCCGCGCACGCCCAGCCGGAGTCGTTGAACGGGGGGGTGCTGGTGGTCCGCGCGGAGTCGACGGCGTGGGCCACCCAGCTCCGGATGATGCAGCGGCAGCTGCTGGCGACCATCGCCGCGGGGGTTGGCAACGGCGTCGTCACCCGCCTGTCGGTGTCCGGGCCCACCGCGCCCAGCTGGAAGCGGGGAGTCCGCCGGGTACCCGGCCGTGGTCCCCGCGACACCTACGGCTGAGTGGCCCCCGCCGCCTGCGGGCTGAGTCGCCCTGTTGATGCCTTCGACGCCCGTGTCCAGTGAGCTGACCAGTCCGCCCCTGCGATATGGCGGCTACGGGGCTCTCAGGGGTGTCGCAGGCGCATCTCTTGTCGTCCGGGGCAGTAAGGTAGAACCGTACCGACTCTGTGGTGGTGCGCTGGTCCCACCCTGGCCGCGCCCGCCCCCAGGCTTGAGGAGACACCGAACGCTCGTGGCTGACACCAAACTCGCTTACGGCGCGTCCTCCATCACCGTCCTCGAAGGCCTCGACGCCGTGCGCAAGCGCCCGAGCATGTACATCGGGTCCACCGGCGAGCGCGGCCTGCATCACCTCATCTGGGAGGTGGTGGACAACTCGGTGGATGAGGCGATGGCCGGAGCCGCCACCCGAGTGGACGTGACGCTGCTGGCCGACGGTGGGGTGCAGGTCGTCGACGACGGCCGGGGCATCCCGGTGGAGCGTCACCCGGTGGAGCAGCGGCCCACCGTGGAGGTGGTGCTCACGGTGCTGCATGCAGGCGGCAAGTTCGACTCCGATTCCTATGCGGTGTCCGGTGGGTTGCACGGCGTCGGCCTCAGCGTGGTCAACGCGCTCTCCCGCCGGCTGGAGGTCGACATCAGCCGGGATGGCAAGAACTTCACTCAGGACTACGACCACGCGATACCCGGCGAGCTCGTCGAGGTCGGGGCGTCGTCGGCGACGGGCACCACCGTCCGCTTCTGGGCCGACCCGGAGATCTTCGAGACCACCGAGTTCAACGCCGAGACGGTGGCCCGCCGGCTGCAGGAAATGGCGTTTCTCAACAAGGGCCTCACCATCACCCTCACCGACGAGCGGGTGTCGGAGTCGGACACCGAGGCCGACGCCGAGGGCAACAGTGCCCGAATCAAGTCCCGCACCTACTGCTATCCCGGTGGGCTGGAGGACTTCGTCCGCCACCTGAACAAGTCGAAGACCCCCATCCACGCGACGGTCGTCGGCTTCACCGCCAGCGGCACCGGGCAGGAGGTGGAGGTGGCCATGCAGTGGAACTCCGGTTACACGCCCTCGGTGTACACCTTCGCCAACACCATCAACACCCACGAGGGCGGCACCCACGAGGAGGGCTTCCGGTCCGCCCTCACCTCCGTGGTCAACAAGTACGCGCGGGAGAAGAAGTTTCTCAAGGAGAAGGACGAGTCCCTCGGTGGGGAGGACATCCGGGAGGGTCTCGTCGCCATCGTCAGCGTGCGGGTGGGTGAGCCGCAGTTCGAGGGGCAGACCAAGACCAAGCTCGGCAACACCGAGGTCCGCAGCTTCGTCATCAAGACCTGCAACGAGTGGCTGGCCGACTGGTTCGAGCGCAACCCCACCGACGCCAAGATCATCATCAACAAGGCGATCTCGTCGGCGCAGGCCCGCGTCGCCGCCCGCAAGGCGCGTGAGCTGGTGCGCCGCAAGAGCGCCACCGACATCGGCGGGCTGCCCGGCAAGCTCAGCGACTGTCGCTCCAACGATCCGAGCCTGTCGGAGATCTACGTGGTGGAGGGCGACTCGGCCGGGGGTTCGGCGAAGTCCGGGCGGGACTCGATGTTCCAGGCGATCCTGCCCCTGCGCGGGAAGATCATCAACGTGGAGAAGGCCCGTATCGACCGGGTGCTGAAGAACACCGAGGTCCAGGCCATCATTACGGCGCTCGGCACCGGGATCCACGACGAGTTCGACCTCGCCAAGCTGCGCTACCACAAGATCATCCTCATGGCGGACGCCGACGTCGACGGCCAGCACATCTCCACCCTGCTCATGACCCTGCTGTTCCGTTTCATGCGCCCGCTCGTGGAGCACGGGCACGTCTACCTCGCCGCCCCTCCGCTGTACAAGATCAAGTGGAGCAAGGGCGAGCCCGACTTCGTGTACTCCGACCGCGAGCGCGACGCGCTGCTTAAGGCGGGCGTCGATGCCCACCGCAAGATCAACTCCGGCGACGGGGTGCAGCGCTACAAGGGGCTGGGGGAGATGAACGCCAAGGAACTGTGGGAGACGACGATGGACCCGGAGCACCGCATCCTGCGCCAGGTGACCCTGGACGACGCTGCCACCGCGGACGAGCTGTTCAGCGTGCTCATGGGCGAGGACGTCGAGGCCCGGCGCAGCTTCATCACCCGCAACGCTAAGGACGTCCGTTTCCTCGACGTGTGACTGCTCCGCCCGCGCACAGCCTTCCTCCACCGACCGACCCGATCGACCCGATCGACCAGGAGACCTGAATGACCGACACCACCCTGCCGCCCGACGGTCCACCTCCCGGCTTTACCGACGGTGGATCCGGCCCGGCCCGCGACCGGGTGGAGCCGGTGGACATCCAGCAGGAGATGCAGCGCAGCTACATCGACTACGCGATGAGCGTGATCGTCGGCCGCGCGCTACCCGACGTCCGCGACGGGCTCAAGCCGGTGCACCGCCGGGTGCTGTTCGCCATGTACGACTCCGGTTTCCGTCCCGACCGCAGCTACGTCAAGTGTGCCCGCGTGGTCGGGGAGGTGATGGGCAACTACCACCCACACGGGGACACCTCGATCTACGACACCCTGGTGCGCCTCGCCCAGCCGTGGTCGATGCGCTACCCGCTGATCGACGGGCAGGGCAACTTCGGCTCCCCGGGCAATGACCCCGCCGCGGCGATGCGCTACACCGAGAGCCGGCTGACCCCGCTGGCCATGGAGATGTTGCGCGAGATCACCGAAGACACCGTCGACTACTCGCCGAACTACGACGGCAAGACCACCGAGCCGGTGGTGCTGCCGAGCCGTTTTCCGAACTTGCTGGTCAACGGGTCCGGCGGCATCGCGGTGGGCATGGCGACGAACATGCCGCCGCACAACCTGCGGGAGGTGGGCGCCGCCGTCATCTGGGCGTTGGACAACTACGAGGCCGACGAGCAGACCACCCTCGCCGCCGTCATGGAGCGGGTCACCGGGCCCGATTTCCCGACCGCCGGACTCATCGTCGGCTCGGACGGGATCCGCGACGCCTACACCACCGGCCGGGGTTCCGTGCGGATGCGGGGCGTGGTCGAGGTGGAGGAGGACGCTCGCGGGCGGACCACGCTGGTGTGCACCGAGCTGCCGTATCAGGTGAACCCGGACAACCTCGTCACCAACATCGCCGAGCAGCTGCGCGACGGCAAGATCGCCGGCATCTCCGACATCCACGACGAGTCCTCCGACCGCGGTGGCATGCGGATCGTGCTCACCCTCAAGCGCGACGCGGTGGCCAAGGTCGTATTGGCCAACCTGTACAAGCACACCCAGTTGCAGACCAGCTTCGGGGTGAACAACCTCTCCATCGTCGACGGGGTGCCCCGCACCCTTCGGCTCGACCAGATCATCCGGCTCTACGTCACCCATCAGCTCGACGTCATCATCCGGCGCACCCGCTACCGGTTGCGCCGCGCCGAGGAGCGGGCCCACCTGCTGCGCGGGCTGGTCAAGGCCCTGGACGCACTGGACGAGGTGATCGCGCTCATCCGGGCCTCGGCCTCGGCGGAGGTGGCGCGCACCGGGCTGATGGGGCTGCTCGATGTCGACCAGGAGCAGGCGCAGGCCATCCTGGACATGCAGTTGCGGCGCCTGGCGGCACTGGAACGTCAGCGGATCATCGACGAGCTCGCCGAGATCGAGCTGGAGATCGCCGACTACCGCGACATCCTGGCCAAGCCCGAGCGGCAGCGGGAGATCGTGCGGACCGAGCTCAACGAGATCGTCGAGAAGTACGGGGACGGCAGGCGCAGCCGGATCATCCCCGCCGACGGCGACGTCTCCATGGAGGACCTCATCGCTCGGGAGGACGTGGTGGTCACCATCACCGAGACCGGCTACGCCAAGCGCACCAAGACCGACCTGTATCGGGCGCAGCGCCGCGGCGGCAAGGGGGTGCAGGGCGCCGGGCTCAAGCAGGACGACATCGTCAGCAAGTTCTTCGTGTGCTCCACCCACGACTGGATCCTGTTCTTCACCACCAAGGGACGGGTGTACCGCGCCAAGGCCTACGAGCTGCCCGAGGCCAACCGCACCGCGCGTGGCCAGCACGTGGCCAACCTGCTGGCCTTCCAGCCCGACGAGCGCATCGCCCAGGTGATCCAGATCGCCGACTACGGCGTCATGCCCTACCTGGTGCTGGCCACCAAGGGCGGGCTGGTGAAGAAGTCGCGCCTGGTCGACTTCGATTCCCCGCGCCAAGGCGGCGTCATCGCCGTCAACCTGCGCTCCGACGACGAGCTAATCGGGGCGGTGCTGTGCGCGGCGTCGGACGACCTGCTGCTCGTGTCCGCCGGTGGTCAGTCGATCCGGTTCTCCGCCACCGACGAGGTGCTGCGGCCCATGGGCCGGGCCACCTCCGGTGTCCTCGGGATGCGCTTCAACGGCGAGGACGCCCTGCTCAGCCTGAACGTGGTGAAAGCAGGCATGTTCTTGCTGGTCGCGACCTCGGGTGGTTACGCCAAGCGCACCGCGATGGAGGACTACCCGGTGCAGGGTCGTGGCGGCAAGGGTGTGCTCACCATCCAGTACGACCGCCGCCGTGGCACTCTGGTAGGGGCACTCATCGCCGACATCGACGACGAGCTGTACGCCATCACCTCCGGCGGCGGGGTCATCCGGACCACCGCGAAGGAGGTGCGCAAGGCCGGACGGCAGACGAAGGGTGTGCGCCTGATGAACCTCGGGGACGGGGACACCCTCATCGCCATCGCCCGCAATGCCGACGAGTCCGGCGAGCCGGGCGAGGCGCCCACCATCGCTGAGGAGCAGTCATGAGCACTCCGTCGCAGCCACCAACAGGGCGTGCGCCCCAGGAGCAGACGGGGCGTGCGCCCCAGGAGCAGGCGGGGCGCGGGCCCCAGGGGGGTCGGCAGCCGGCTCCAGATCGTCCGAAGGGCGGAGCGCCCCAGGGGCCGCCGCCCACGTCCGGTGGGCCACCGCCGTGGCAGCGAGGCAGCGCCAAGGCCCCATCCGGTCAGGAGCAGCCCCGCCGGTCCACCGCGGTCGTCGACGCCCCCACGAGCCAGATTCGGCGCGCCGACATCCCCACGGACATGCCCGACCTGTCGGCGGCGCGGCGTACCAGTCCGGACCCGCCTCGGGCAACACGCGACGCCAAGCGTCCAGCTGCGTCGGTGCGCCCGTCCAACCGCGGCCCCCGGCGCGCGGCCCTGCAGATCAAGCACATCGACCCCTGGTCGGCGCTGAAGCTGTCCCTGGTGCTGTCCGTAGCGTTGTTCCTGGTGTGGATGATCGCGATCGGGGTGTTGTACCTGGTGCTCGACGGCATGGGCGTGTGGACCCGGATCAACACCACGTTCACCGACTTCGTCTCCGTGAGCGACCCCGGCAACACCAAGAACGCGCTCATCGGACCCGGAAGCGTGTTCGGTGTGGCCGCGGTCATCGGCGCAGTGAACGTCGTGCTCTACACCGCGCTCGCGACCGTCAGTTCGTTCATCTACAACCTCTCGGCTGATCTCGTGGGGGGCGTCGAGGTCACGCTCACCGAACGCGACTGAGGTGACGTCGCGCTGAGGTGACGTCGAGCTGCGCCGCTCGCTCGGGGCCCGCGTGTTTTCGCCGGGTGCTCCCGTCGGGTAACCTCAGCCCGCGCATCCAGGGCCTATAGCTCAGCCGGTTAGAGCGCTTCCCTGATAAGGAAGAGGCCGGTGGTTCAAGTCCACCTAGGCCCACGTGAGCGACGAGGTGAGGAGGCCAGGTCCGATGAAGGTGTTCCTCCTCGTCGTCGCTGCTGCCGGTGCGGCGTTCGGGATCTTTCGTGCGCGAGCCGGCAGCGACGAAGCAGATCTGTGGCACGAGGCCACCGCACCCCAAGCTGGCGTGGACCGCCCTGATCTGGATACCCAACCCTCGGGGACGTAGCTCAATTGGCAGAGCACTGCCTTTGCAAGGCAGGGGTTAGGGGTTCGATTCCCCTCGTCTCCACCAAAGTGTTTTCGTACTCGAACTCGCTCATGCCGAAGCGCGGCTAAGGGTTCGCGGTACACCGGGGTGGCGACGTGCCCGTCTCGGATCTCGACGCGCTCGAACACGGCCTGGTTGAACAGCCGCCGCGTGCCGTCGGAGGCCTTGCGGTAGGCGTCGGCGCAGCGGGTGGCGAGTTGGATGGCGAGGTCGATGATCTGTTGCCACTCGCCGTGGTGGCGTCGAGGTCGGCGAGTTTGTCTTTGGCCGCAGTGATGTCGGCGCCGATCCGGTCCTGCTCGGTCTTGAGCGTCCGCACGTCGATGGCTTCGGTGTAGTAGGCGTCGAGGAGCTTGCGGCGCTGGGTTTCGGCGCGGGCGAGTTGGCGGGTGAGGAACTCGCGCTGCCCGGCGTCCCGGTGCTGCCGTTCGGTGACCTCGGCGTCTATGTCCTCACGCAACTGGTCGAGCCACGCGGGCGCGAGTTGGATGCGCTGGTAGACGGCTTCGATCTCGGTGTCGAGCCGGTCGGCGGGAACGTAGGGTTCTGGGCCGGTGCCGTCCGGGTCGTTCTTCTGCCCGAGGCAGAAGAAGTAGCAGTAGTGGCCCTTGGACTGCACCGCCCCCCTCCGGCCGTAGACCCCGCAGAGCAGCACGCCCTTGAGGTAGTACGGGTTGTTTGCGGATCATCCGCAGCTTTGGCACCGAGTCACCCGTTGCCCGGCGCGCGTTGAGGAACTGCTGGACCGTGGCGACGGTGAGCTTGTCGACCCGCTGATTCCCGAGACCTGGCCGCAGGTACAGCTCGATCGCGGTCCGTACTTCGACACCGACGTCGGTCGCAGTGCCGGCTCCACCACCTGCGTCATCCAGTAGTCCAGGTACTCCGACAAGGTCGGTGACCGGGTGGGCAGCAGCACGGCTCCCGACGCGACCCGCTGCGCCACCTCGGCAAGCTTGGCGGCGACCTCCGCCCGGGTCCGCCTGGTCCTTGTTCGTGGCCGAGAAGACCGTCGAGACCCACCTCGGGCACGCGTACCGGAAACTCGGCATCGCCTCGCGCTCGCAACTTGCCCCGCGCTCGGGGCCGTCCAACTGCAATGAGCCAGCGTCTCATTGCAACGGCAGGTAACGCACCTGACCTTCCCACTCACCGTCGATGCTGCATTCGACCAGTAGCAGGATCTCCTGGATGGCGACGGCAAGCGCGACACCGGTTCCGATCTCGAACATGCCGGGCATCGGCAGGCCCGCCTGCACCCTCGCGTAGGCGAACCGCACCATCGTCGCGACGTCGTGAGTCAGCAGCACCCGATTCTCCGCTGCCGCCCACTCCAGCACGGTCGGGTCATCGGCACCGCGCAGTCCGGCGTCCTGGACGCGGACGATGTCGAGTTGACGATGGAGCCGCTGGACGCCTCGGACGAGCTTGTTGTTCAGGTTCTCGTCAGCGGCCAGCAGCAGCATCCGCCGGCCTCAGCTGGTGCGTCGGGCGAGCAGCCGTTCCCGTACGCCGACGGGGTCGTACCGTGCCTCGTTGTCGGCGCGGACCTCGCCCGCTTCGCGTTCGCGGCCGCGGAGGTAATCGTTGACTTCGGTCCGGTGGCGCAGGTAGTAGGTGATCACGGCATAGATGTCGGCCAGTTCGACGGAGGGGTACTGGTGAGCGATCTCCTCGGCTGTGGCGCCGGTGGCGAAGGCCGCTACGACGGTGTCCAAGGTGACTCGCGTGGAGCCGACACGGACGACCCCGCGCGGGTCGGACAACAACGGCACGGGCTCGGGTGCGACGTCGAGGGTCATCGGCGGCCACCTCCTTACGCAAGGGTACCGCCTCACCGGCAATCGGATCAGTACGTCGGCTCCCACGGAGCTCGGCGAGCGGCACGGTGCCGAAGTGGGTCATGGTCGGCGCGGTTATCGGCTGGAGCAACAGGTTCGTCGCCCGGTCAAGGACAGTCGGTCGTTCGGAACTGCTCGAAGACGGCGGGGCACGGTGGATGAGCTGGTGTGTGAAGACGAGGACGTGGGTGTCCGCGACGATCTTCACGTCCAGCGCTGCTCGATGCCGGCGATCCGCTCGGTCTTGGTGTCGTCCAGAGCGGTGAGCAGGGCCTCGGTGACGATTCGGAGGTGGCTGCCGGGACGGACGCCGTGGCAGGCGAGTTCGGCGGCGGGGATGCGGAGAACGCGGCCCTGCTGGGCGCCAGGATCGAGGGGTCCGACGCCCTGCCGGCGACCAAGCGGGCCGAGCTGCGCGGCAAGATCTCCACCATGCCCGGCCTGAACCGGTACCTGCGCGTCACCCCCGCCGGGCTGCTGTGCGTGGACGCCGCCCTGGTCCGTCGCGAGACCAGGCTGGACGGCAAGTGGCTGCTGCGCTGCTCCGACCCGACGCTGTCGCCCGAGGACATCGCCACCGGCTACCAGCAACTCCTGGAAGTGGAGCGCGGCTGGCGGGACATGAAGACCCACCTGGACCTTCGTCCGGTCCACCACCGCAAGGAAGAACGCATCCGCGCCCACGTCCTGCTGTGCTGGCTGGCGCTGCTGCTCATCCGGATCGCCGAGAACGAGATACCCACTCACACCTGGCGACGCCTGCGTGAGGAACTGCGGACCCTGCACGTGGGCGAGTTCACCGGCAACGCCGGCCACGTCCACCAACGCACCGAGCTCAACACCGGCCAACGCGACATCCTCCGCGCCCTCAAGATCGCCGAACCACCACGGTTCCTGCGGCTCACCACAGCCGCCTGACGCCCACCGCAGCAGGTCCGTAGGCACTACACACAAGACGACCACGCCCGCGTTGACGCAGGTCAGCCACCTCTTCATGCCTACCACGATCACATAGCTGCGGAACTCAGGTCTTGGCTCGGGGGAGAGCCGCTGCGTGGACTCGGCCAGCGTCTGGAGACGGTAGATGGTGGCGTCCCGTAGGTCCTCGTCGGCCGTCAGAGCCACGCGTCCGCGGTGTACGGCGCTGCACTCGATCCTGGTTGCCGCCTCGTCGATGTGAGCGAGGTCGAGAGCGTCGACCTTGTCGCGGATGATCGAGTGGACCTCGGTGCCGACGTCGACCCGACGGCCCAGCATCCCCTCCAGCTCGCGAGCGAAGGCGAACAGGTCGAGCCCGCGGCGGGCCGGGTCGAAGTCCACGAGCAGTTCGATGTCGCTGGCCGGCGTGGCGTCGCCGCGGGCCACCGAGCCGAAGACCAGGACACCCGAGACCCCTCGGCGAGCCGCCAGCCGGAGCCATCTCCTGCCGGTTAACGCGCTTCGACTGCGCCACGGCTGTCGTGCGGCGCGGCGGTCAGCGGCCCACCCATCGAACCCGGTCCGGAGTCCACGCAGGCCAATCCCGGGCCCCAATCAGCGAGCCGCGCTCGAAGGTGGCAACCACACGGAACGGTGGCTTCGCCCGGCTGTTGTCGTAGACGACGGCGTTGTCGACGACGCCGATCGCTTCGGCGACCAGCGGCCACAGCCGGTGGTACCGCCCCCGGATCTTGTCCTCGGGCACCGCGTGGCCTCCGCGGCCGACGCGGTCCTTGACGCGGGCGACGGCGAGCTCCTCGGGAACCATCACGACATGCAACGAGACCAGGTACCCGGCGGCGGCGACAACCCGCACCAGTTCGAGCTTCGAGCCGTGCGAGAACACGGTCTCGGTAGCGAACGACCTCCGCTGCTCGATCAGCGCCGTCCGGCGTTCACTGGCAGCCGTCGCAGCGTCATAGGACCGCCCGGAGGGGTCCTCGGGCCAGCGTTCGGCGGCGATGGCGTCGGCGTTGACGAACTCCAGGCGGGTCACCGGCCCGACGACGGCCTCGAAAAGTGTCGACTTCCCGGCGCCGTTCGGTCCCGCCAGCAGGTGCAGGACCGGGTCCGACATCAGCCGTCGGAGCGCGACGGCGCCGTTCGGCGGGGGTCACCGTCGCACTCCGCGGACGCGGCAGCCTCGGTGGCCGACCCGGCCTTACGGCTCCTCCGGGTCTTGGCGGAGCTGCTTGGTGCGCCGGTACCCGTTGCCGGCTGGGCGGACCGCCGGGGTCGGGCGGTGGAGACACGGGAGGCGGATTCCGCAGCGGGGCGGTGCCGTTCGACGACGTTGCCGTCGTTGTCGAGTTCCACCCACCTCCGGCCTTCGGCCGTGAACCGGTTGGTGAGGTCTAGCTCCGCACGGTAGACGGCCATCCGCTCCGCCCACTCGGCACGGACCACGGCCTGCGCCTTCGAGTCGAGCCCGTCGTACGAGCGATGCCCGGCGAGGACCTCGGCGATTTCCCGGTGGCTGATACTGGTTGAGGCCTGGATCTCCCGGCCGATGCGCGCCCAGTGGGCGACCTGCTGGGAGGCGCTGCGGCTCTGTGCGTCTCCGGCCAGCTTCGCCGAGGCGTAGAGGTCGTCTTCGATTCGGGTGGGGGATGTCGTAGCCATCAGGCGCCTCCGAGCGGTTGAGCCCAAACCAGAAACACCAGTGTAGCATTCTGCAACAGGTGTACCGCTCAAGCATCGGCCTGGCTACCTGGCTCAGCTGGGTTGGGAGAATCCGAAGCGGGCGTAGAGCTTGCTTCCCTGTGGTCCGCGCAGGAACTCGACGTAGGCCCGGGCCGCCTCCGGGTGCGGACAGTCGCAAACCACGGCGATGGCGTAGTGGCCGATCACGTTGTGTTCGGCTGGAATCGACACGGTTTCCATGGCGGCACCGAGGTCGACGCAGTGGTAGCGGGCCTCGGTCGACCACAGTGGACAGGCGTCGACGTCGCCGGCGGCCAGCCACATCGCACTCTCCCGGTGGTGGATCTGGGTCCAGCGCGTCGTACCTGCCGCCACCTTGTCCTCGAGCACCGTCTGTCGCAGCTGGCTACCACCGGCCTTCTCGATGGCCTGGGCGATCAGCTCGGCGACACCCTCGTCGCGGAGGTTTGGCATAGCCACCCGCACGTCCGGTTTGGCGAGATCCGCCAGCCCACGGATATCGAGGGGGTTGCCCGCGGCGACGAGGATGGCCAGATCGTTGGTGGCGTAGGCCACCGGTTCGCCGATGAGCCCCTCGTCGTAGAGCGGCTGCAGCAGCCGTGGCCCCGCAGCGACGAGGTCCGGTCGCACGGACAGGCGCAGTTCCCCCATCTGCAGTGCGCCGTTGCGCACCTGCTCGATGACCTTGCCGGGCGGGATGGTCTCGTAGAAGACCTCACGGACCCACGGGTTCGCAGCCTGAAAGGCGCCGACGAACTCGTCCATGACCATGAACTGGTTGCCGTTCATGAATAGGACGAGTTCCGCGGCAACGGGGTCACCGTGCAGGTCGACAACCGCATCCATCGGGGGGACCGTCAGATCGACGGCTGCGAGCCGGGACGAGTTTGCAGCCTCAGGGGCGGACATAGGCCCACCCGTCGTGCTGGCGGCGAATGATCTCGCCGAGGCCCGAGGTGACGATCTCCACGGCCGGCAACAACCGCTCCTCAGGGATCTGTTTCCGCTTCAACGTGTTGCGGCACGCGAGGACATGGACACCTTGCTTGATCAGCTCACCCACTTCCTGCTCGAATCCGGTATCGCCGGTCACCAGACCGATGCCCTCGCCGTGTGCCACTACGGCGAGGGTCCCCGCTGCCCCGAGGTCGGCCGCGATGTTGCGCACGTTGCGCAACGCCGCTTCGTGCAACGTGATTTGACTCTCGGCGACCTGGATGATTGCCCGGTAATGAGCCATGCCTGCCCTTCTGTTTGCGCTTGCGACCCCGACCGCAACTGGTCCGTGGCTCGACGATGCCGGGCAAGGCCGTTCAGCGGCAATATGCGCGACGTACAGATCCCGGCTGAACGGCTACTCGGGCGTGGCGGCCTTCGAGCGCTGCGCGTACCAGCGCACCGCCTCCGCCCGGCCGGAAACGTGCAGCTTGTGCGCGACGTTGGACATGTGCACCCGCACCGTGCCGGGCGAGAGGAACAGGCGCGCGGCGATCTCACGGTTGGTCAGGCCCTCAGCCACCAGGCCCAGGACCTCATCCTCACGGGAGGAGAGCGGCCCGGAG